>Ga0302114_10001950_pt1 | contig 13433 bp, 19 predicted proteins | sample AG5_Surface_MG_FD_203107 | JGI IMG/M metagenome (GOLD analysis project Ga0302114, IMG submission 203107) | Marine microbial communities from Western Arctic Ocean, Canada - AG5_Surface | ecosystem: Environmental > Aquatic > Marine > Oceanic | place: Canada: Western Arctic Ocean | collected...
AAATGATCAAAATTCCAATCAGTAGGTCCCACTTCATTTTGTTTTTAGCCTCGGGGAACACCAGCCTCTTGCCCCAAATTTCGCTGTAGGAAATCTCCGTCTCGACCATTTCCTTCGTATCCTCGTCGTAAGAGAGCGTTCTCACCAAGTTCAGTATTTTCTCTTCCTCGTCCGCCCCGCCCTTCGTTTTGGTCTGTCGATATGTTGATAAAGTTGCCATTACCCCTTCTTTATCTTCTTCTTTGTCTTCCTTCGTTTCGTACTTCTTCTCCCTGCTCCCCGCGTCGAAAGACTGGCTCCTAACAATGGCCGTCGCAGTAGCCCCCGCCTTTATAGTTGCGTCCATGGTGAGCTGCGCCGCGTCCTGGACCAACTGCGCGCTGTTGGTCGCACTGTTAACCGCCGCATGGGCCCCCTTTAACGCCCTTCCGCCCATCGATAGCATCGCGCTCCTCACCGAGTGGCTCGCGAACTCGCCCTTGACGCTCGCCGAATTATTCTCCACGACCTTGCCGTTGAGAATAATTATCTCCTTCACCTGAACGGGGCCGTTGCGCCGCTGATTGACGACAACGTTGTTGCTTGCCAAGACAGCTGCCAGCATCTCGTTGTGCTCGGCGGCCTTTTGATACAGGATCAAAGAGCTGGTCGGGAATTTGTGGGTCAGGCGGATCAGGTCCGCGTGATCGAGCCAGAAGAGGTCGGTGACCTTCGAGGCGCGGTAAATCACGTCCATGGGTTTTTCTAGCAAGCAATTTGCCAGTTCGAAGTGGTAGCCGTCTACGTCGAGAATGAATTATTTTGGTTAGTTCAATTGTTTGTTTTGTTTGTTGACAATTTGTTATATGTTGTGCTGCTCCCTCTCACTCACACACCTGTGTGAACTGCCACAATGACGTAGTTCTCCGGGTCATTCCTCACCACGTCCAGATGAGCCCCAGGATTCAAAACATGCGCCTCCTCTCCCCCCCCCCCACCGCTTCCCATGGCGTCCTTATTGGTCACGTAGAACGCCGGTTTCGGCTTGGTCTCGTCGATGCAGCTCAACGCCTCTATCTTGCCCTTGACGACAAAGTACAGCTCCTCCGCAAAGTCCCCAAGGCCCCCCAACTCTTCTCTGTACTGCATCATCATCGGCTTCAGTCTTCTTAAAAACTCCGAGATGAACTGGTCGCTCATGCTCTTGTGATTAAAGAACTTCAACGTGTCTATCAATTCGTGCCTAGTCTCGAAGATTATCACCTCCCGCAACGTGTGAGAAAGTTCATTGACAATATCGTCCTCCCTGAATGCGGTGGTGTGGGCCTGAATGTAGCTGTAGTGCATTTTTGCCTGCGCCGAGCGAAGAAGGTGCGAAAACGAATTGAGTGGGTTGGTTTAGCAGTGGCTCGATTATATTTCTCGTCTTCCTCAAAGCTCGCTCGCAGTATTTCGCTCGCTCACCTTCTTCTGCAGGTCCCTGGTGAAATTCTTTTCGTTCATGAAGTCCCTCAGCTCGTCCCTCTTCATCTTGTTGGCGCTGGCTCCCGGGTCCATGGACTCGACAATCAGCGTGACAGTCGCGATGATGAAACCGAAGGCGATGGCACCGACGAGCTGCGTGAAGATCGCGTAAAGTCGCTCGTAGCTCGTATCGCCAGATATCTCCCCGTAGCCAACCGCCATCATGGTGGCGATGGTCCAGTAGATGCTGGCGCAGTACTGGCTCATGAGCGAGTCCAGCCCGCACTGTTCGTTATATACAGCAGTTTGTGTTATTGTGTTGGTTGCGATTTTTGAGATTTTTTAGAAGAGAGGCACATGTTAGCAAGTCACAACTACAAAACTTGTATTGGTGTTGCTGGCAAAATTTAGCTCACCTCCTCCCAGGAATTGTTTACATTAGGAATAACTATATTCGTCTTGTCTTCGTACTTGATCGGCTCGCACTCGTTCACGAAGAACCAGAAGCAAGCCAGCAAGTGCGCGACGAAAACGATTTTGAACAGCAGCTTGACCAGCTTGATGAAGCTGGGGCTGATGTAGTCGCTGAGCTCAAAGCTCGAGCGCTTCGACTTGAGCAGACTCGCGATCTTTATCAGCCGGAAGAGGCGCATTATTCGGATCAACTTGATGGACCGCAGGGAGCCGGCGCCCCGGGCCGACGAGGAAAAGAGGGGGGGGATGATTCGATCGAAGGGTACAGTTGAGAGGAGATCGGGGAAGAACCACGATTTCAGATATGAAATTGCTAAATTCTGTATTGTGTTGTGTTGTATTAGCGTATGTTTGATTTGATTTCATCAAAAAAACAAAACTCACCTTGTGATCGTAAACGAACCTATCCCTCTCATCATAATAGCCGGTACAGAAGCTCGCCCCCATGTCCAACATGAACAAAAAATCCATCCCGCAGTCCAGCCAGAACCCAAACGAGTACACGAAAGGAAACTGGTCGAACGAGATCCTCCAAGGAACGACGCAGACGCTGTAAACGATGAGGGCCCCGATGAAAATGTCCCAAATTACCTTGTTTTTGGACTTGGGGTTTATGACGGTCCGCATCTTCTTCCGGTGGCGGGCCTTCGCAGCCTCGGCCTTCGCCCGAGCCTTCTCGATGAAGTTATCGCCCACGGCGACTGAGGACCGAAGCGCCTCTTTCAGCCTCTCCTCCTTTTCACCTTGCTCGGTGCGGACTTTTGCAGCCCGGCCTGAGTGGTTGCGCATCTTTTCCCAAATTGAGACACGTTTTTGTGGGACTGATGTTGGTTTTGTTGCTGTTGCTGTTGCTGTTGCTGTTGGTGTTGCTGTTGATGTTGGTGTTGCTGTTGTGGCTGATGTTGCTGTTGTGGCTGAGGTTGCTGTTGTAGCTGATGTTGCAACTGCCTCGCTAGCTTTCTGCGAAATAATTGTTTTCTTCTTCTTCCTATTCAATATGTTCTTGAGCTTGTCCACCGCCTCCTGGTCCTCCTTCGACAACACCGGGAGAGGATCGCCGCTCTCCCCAGTACCAATACCAGTACCAATACCAGTACCAGTCCCATTCTCGCTCTTGCTGGGTGGCTTGAACAATGTCTTTGTCCTCGCTATTTGATAGTCCAAAATCGTATCCTGAAGTGAAGCCCAAAAGGCAGTCTCGTTGGAAGTTGGAATGTGGGCTGCGTTGTCGGTGTTTTCAACTTCCCACATTACCGCGTCAGAAACCGAGGCAAGACCGCCTGGACTCCCTCCCCCGGCATGCATAGCAAAGGCTGCTCTCGATGCCATGATATGGTGAGGGTGGGTTTTGGTTGACTAGATATTTTTGTTATGTGGCGATATTTGGAGATGTAAGAGGGTTGTTGGCCGTCATGAGTCACGAGTTTGAGCAGTGCTCAGCACAGTGCAGTTATAATTTGCCATATGGTTTACAAAAAAAATTAGCAAGTTTTTTTTTAATTTTTTGTAAAATATATTCGTTTCAAACACCAAACCCATACATCCTTGCTCTTAAATTTAACTGACTGGTGGACCCCAACCAACAGCTATTCTCCGAAAAGCAAAAAATCACACAATCTGAACCAACAGCCAACTTCGCTGGCGTTTCAGTTTTTCTTTTATCATGAGCGATCCGGAGTCCTCAGTCCCCATAGTAACAGCAGCAGAAACCTCTCCGTCCCCAAAACAATCGATACTGCAACAAAACCAAAACAAAAGCATAACTGCCGCGGCACTTCTTCCCATAACAACAACAACAATTGCCAGTTCCTCATCAGAGCCGGAATTAGTCGCTCAGACTGAATTCGAAGAGGTTCTCCAACCATTCAAGCCAGAAACAACAGATGCCTCCCCATCATCATCCGACTCGGCCCACCCCCAATTCCACGCAAACACCATAAACGCCTTAACGACGACAAACACGGAGCAGCTCATTCAAATTAAAAACCTACAGGAATCACAAATAATTCTACAAAACGAGAAAGAGAGCGAGCTACGGCTTAGAATTTCGGACCAGTCTCGCGTTCTATCGGACAAGGACCGAACGATTGAGAATCTCCTCGGTGAGGTGGATAGAAGGTCTGATGCGATCCGCTCCTGCGGTGAGGAGATTGTGAATCTTCGGAGAGAATCACAATCGCTGAGCAAGTCAAATAGCGATCTCTCGAACCGCTTGGAGGCAAAGTCCAAGACCGAGGAGCGCGAAATGAAGCGAATCAAGCAACTGGTCGAGACTGAGTTCAGCGACCTCTCTTCCCACAACGTTCCCCCCTCACTACTGAACCAAATGCGAATCCTTACCCACAATTTTCAAGCCCAAGCCAAGACGGTTTCTGATCTCAAGCAAACAGTGAAGGCGCAGCAACACGAAATAGACGGTTGCTCTGAACTTATTCAGCAGAACAAGAGCTTATCGAAAATCAATTCGAAGCAGCAAAAGTCGCTGGGGAAGATGGGCAAGTTAGAGGTGAGTGAGTGAGTGAGTGAGTGAGTGAGTGAGTGTGTATGATTGTGCTCTGCTAATCCTCTATTATTATTTTTCATCAACAAACATTCCAGGACAAGCTGGTCGCCTACAAAAGCACTATTGCGATGCAGGAGAAAGTCATCAGCAAGCTGGAATTGGTCATTGAGAGTCGGATGAAAGAGGAAGCGCGCAGAGGGCCAGCGGCCTGGGCCAAGAGGCAAATTGAAGACAGGCAGAAATCCGACATGCTGCAAGAGGAGCTGGACAAAAACAGCGCAGAGCTGGAAGACCTCAAAAACGATTCCCAAAACCGGGTGGAGTTCCTGGAATCGAGGATCGAGGGGTTGGAAAGTAAAAATGTCGAGGTTGAAGAGCTACTGGAAGAAGCCAAAGCCATCCCGAAGGAGGACCCGGCGCAAGTTCAAAAAATTGACAAGTTGGAGCGAGATTTAAATTCTTGGAAAGAAACGGCCAGAAACAATGCGATATCACAACAGGTGAGCGAGCGATACTGACGGCTACATCCACTACTAAACTAAACCCACACAACTCTTTTGCTTCATTAAAAATGCGCCTCGCTTCGCTCGGCGCAGGAAACGATCAGCAAACTTCGGATAAAAATATTCGAGCTTGAGCATAAGATTGACAGCAGTGATGATGATGACAGTGACGACGGGAACAACACGGTCAGCACCATTGGCAGAATGAGTTTGAGCAATGGTAGCAATCGCAGCAATGTCAATAGTTTGGCGAGCTTGGAAAAGGTTGTCCCTGAGCCTGCTCGGCTTGAGAGTTTGGTAGAGCCTCTTAAGTGATGGTTAATTTTCTGTTGCAATAAAACTCCAATTTATCCAGCTCTATATATAAACACAACAACATTAACTTCCCAACAAATTATTCCGACACAGTCGCAGGAACATCAGTTTTTTGCTTCGTCTTCATTATTGTCCCGTCGGCATTAAAAGCTGGCAGTGGAATGCTGCAGGCTGCCGAATTTCTTCTAACCTTGCTCGCGCTGACCTTCTCGTTTGCTAACCTTAGCTTTTCGTTGTGCATCTGGATTGTGTTCATATTGTCCTGCCTCTGTTGATGCTTGCATGATTCATTCTTGCTGCTCTCCTCGCTTCCCCCGCTCTGGTTGACTCCCCCAAAGGTGTCTCTCCCTGCCTCATTCCCTTCTTTCTTTGTTTGTGAGGGACCCTTCATTATCTTCACGAACTGGGCGTAGGTGATTTTTCCCTCGTGCTCCGTGTCAACCTCGTCGAACATTGCTTTAACATCACTCTCGCTCTTGTCCTTGCCCAAAATGTCCTTGAGATCGTTAACGGTCAAAAATCCCTGGTGGTTGTGGTCCAGCTTGTCGAAGGCGAGCTTCATGTTGCGATCGTCCACCTCGCACTTGGCCAGGGTGGCTGCAATGAACTCGTGCCAGTGAATCTGCACCGAGCGAAGCGAGGTGCAATTTTAATGAAGCAAGAGCAAAACGAGCGAGCCAAACGAATTGAGTGGAATAATGTTAGTTCAGTAGTGGATGTAGCCATTTCGCGGGATTCATCGCGAGTATTCTCGTCTTCATCCAAGGCTCGCTCGCTTCGCTCGCTCACCTTTCCCTCGTGCTCAATGTCCATGTCCATGAAAATCTGGTCGCACTCTTCGTCTGAAATGTGCTCGCTCTCCCTCAATGCTGTTCGGAACTGCTCGATTGTGAATTCACCAGTTTTGTCAACATCAATTTTCTCGAATTCACTCCTCAGGTCGGTGATTTGCTCGGGGATGAGCGTGTACGCTAGCACCTCGCAAACCATCTTCTTCATGGCCGAGTAGTTGTGGAAGTTCATCAAGGAAATGCCAATTGTGTGAGAAAGCGGTTTCCTCTGAGTGGGGGGGGGTGGGGTTAGTTATGAACAGAATTAAATTATTGAGCAATCACTCACCTCCTCGTCCCAGTCGTGCAGCCAAGGGTGCTCTTGGGCTTGCTTGGCGGACAGACGATCATTAGGCTCCAAGACCAAAAGTTTTGAAATAAAATCCTTACAGTTATCGCTCAAATCATCAAAAAGGTCAGGGTGGAAAACGTATTTGCCGGATTTAACGGCTTGAAGGATGTGGGTCTCGTCGCGGCCGTGGAAGGGGGGAGTTCCGGATAGGAGCATGTATGTAATAACGCCGACCGACCATAGGTCACACTGGAGATCACGTGTTTGGGGTGTGTGAGTGTGATGTATACCTCAATAAAATGAAAAAAGCAACTTTAACTCACCTTCTCGTTGTACGTGCCCCTCAGAACCTCCGGCGCGACGTAGTAGGGGGTTCCCACCGCGACGTGCAACTTCTCATCCGCCTTGAAATGCCTGCTCAAACCAAAGTCAATCAGCTTCAAGTCTGCGTGCTCGGTCTGATCCTGCAACAAGAAGTTTTCTAGCTTCAAGTCACGGTGGGTAATGTTGTGGTCGTGAACGTACCGCAACGCGTTCACCATGGTTTTGACGTAGTCGCAGGCATCCTTCTCCGTGTAGTGGCGGTCTTTCAGGCTGTTAAGTCTGTCCAGAAGCTCCCCACCTGTGCACAGCTCCAAAACAAGGTACATGTAGTCCGGGGTCTCGTAAACCTCCTCCAAACGGACGATATTGGGGTGGTCCAGCTGGCACAAAATGTCGATCTCGTCCCTTAGCTGCTGCATACCGTCCTGGTCGCGGATCTGGTCCAGGTGAAGAGTTTTCAGAGCGTACTTTATGCCCGTATCCTTGTGCGTGATGGCACGGACCGTACCGGAGATACCTGTTCCAAGTGCCACACCGCCATTAATGTGGTAGATTTCGTCAATTGTGCGAGTCACTTCGGTGTGGACAATGTTCTGGGAGAGATGCTGCCCAGCGTGCTGGACCTCAAGCTCCTCCTGCCTTTGGGACTGCTTCACCGCAGAGAGTCGGTGGTTGTGAACCGACTGATCGGCAGCATCAACCTAAATTGTTGTGGGAGGGGGTGGGGGTGGGGTTGGGGAGGGGGGTTAGTTTAGGGAGGAGTGGTTGATATTCTTCATTAAAATGCAAGTCGATTGCTGCTGGCCGTATAAAAGGTGGGTTGCTCAGCCATTTTGTTTACGTTTTTTTTACGTTGCTAAGTTAACTTGATGCAAAAGAGGGGACGAGATCGCAGAAATGGCAAATGTCTTGTCTGAATAATGTCCTGGGCTGAGAGGAGTGCCTACTCTCAAAAATATGGAATATAACGATCCACACAAGGCAAAGTCTGGATCTGGAAGCAAATATTACCTGAGCCGTGTTCGATTGGCCACAACCCATTGTTCTGTGACAGAGTAAGAAACCCTTAAAATGAAAGGCTGTTATTTCAGCGGCAGGCAAAAAAAAAAGTTCAATTTTCAACACATGCAAGAAAAGTGGCGAAAATAAAAAATATATATACCGATTTGCAGTTAGTCAGCACTTCCCAAAGCGTGGTTGCACTACCGAGAGTCTTAAAAACATAGCAAACAACAACAATTCTGAATAAGATCTTCTCACCCGTTTCCCTGGTCAATACTCAAAATAATTTTCAAACTGCAATTACAACTCTTCCCTCAGTCTAAACATCCCCAATCACCCACCATCTAATATGGAGCTCGACCTTTCATCAACCAACCTTCTCCAAGTTCAATCAATACCAAACAACAACACTGTAGCACTCCTGCCGCCCTCTAAGAAGGGTCGACAGAAAATAGCAGTCGGCGACTCTTCCTCCTCGGTTTACTGCTACGAGATCAAGAGGGGCGAGCCTGTGCTGTCGTTCACCCATAAAGCGGCCAAGTCAAAGTCCGGCATCCACGCCCTCGCCCTCGGCGGCGAAAAGAATAAGAAAGACAAACTTTTCGCCTCAACCGGCCGCTCGGTGATTGGCATCAACAAGAAGGGCAAACACTTTTTCGAGCTGAACAGCAATTTAGAGGAGCAAATTCAAAACCTTCACGTGGAAGAAACAACCATATGGACGGGATGCGAGTACATTTATAACCGCTACGATGACGGCAACGATGTTGAATTCTTCCAGTGCCCGGACAAGGTCAACTCCATCGAGTACAATTACTTTTCCGGGCGCCAACAGTACGACGCGCTGCTGGGCTGTCAGGACCGGTGTATTCGAGTGGTATCTGATGGGACCCTCACCAATCAAATTGCGGTCGATGGGGCTGTCACAGCGGTCGCCAGCTACAACAAAATCAACGATAAGCCCGATGATAAAATGAAGAAGGTCGTTTATGGGACAAAATCCGGAGGCGTGGCGATGATCCGAGTTGGAACTGACGGTGCCGCTGCAGGGTGGAAAGCATCCCTCCCGGCAGGGATGCAGTCATCCAAGTCGGCAATCAACTGCATCGACTTTTACGATATCTCAAAGGACGGGGTTGACGATGTGATAGTTGGTGACGACGATGGAAACGTTCGGGTTTGGGGTTTTGATATGAACCCTGACGCTCCGTCGATGCAGTTCCACACTTGCATCGAAGAATCCGTCTCGGCGATCAAGTGCGGGCGGGTGAATTCTCCTGATTTCGATGAGATTGTTGTTGCTGGATTTTCGGGCAAAATTCTGTCCCACACCAACGAGCCCCTCAACACGAAGGACAAGTCGGACGCCTACGGGAGGTGAGTATGGTGGAGTGGAGTGGAGTGGAGTGGAGTGGAGTGGAGTGGAGTGGAGTGGAGTGGAGTGGAGTGGAGTGAGTGGAGTGAGTGGAGTGAGTGGAGTGAGTGGAGTACAATTTGTAACCCTAATCCACAAACAATACAGAACGCACGCAACCATTAACAACGAGAATCAGATTAGAAGCATGAAAAAGGAAATGGACGATATGGAGAAACAATTGGAGAAGCAGCAGAAGCAGCAATCGAAAAAAGGGGGGAACAGCGGAAGCGGAGAGGCAATGCTAGTCGCTCCAAGCTTCGAGGCCAAGTGTGTTTTCTCGCTGGATGAGGATGAAGGAAGCTACGTAATCAACATTGAGATACCTCTAAATATCAACAATGTGTTACTCACGAGTAGGTGAGTGCAAAGCAACGCACGTGCATCGTGCAACAATCACAATATTAATTCGCTCTCGCTGGCAGTGTGCACGTGGACTTGCTTGATGTAGACGGAAATTCAGCCACCGTGAGCAAGTCCACTCCCGATCCGGGCAGCACTAAACTGCTGCTTGCTTGCTATCGGCTCCAGGACCCCACATCTCGCTTGCAAATGAAGGTTCGTACCACCGAGGGTGAATTCGGCGACATCAAGGCCACAGTCGTGGCTGAGTCCAATCCCAAGTCTGCCGTTGTGGTAACCTTCCCCGTGAAGCCCCTGTCTTTGCACTGCCGAGCGTTAACGCTGACCGAAGAGGTGAGCAAGCGAAGAGTGTGCGAAATGGTTACAGACGAAATGGCTACATCCACTACTAAGCTAACCCACCCAATTCGTTTGGCTCACTTCGCTCGTTTCGATCGTCCTTCATTAAAAATGCGCCTCGCTTCACTCGGCGCAGGAGCAAAATCGCGTCATGAACGTGCTGACCTTGTCCGGCACGTTCAAGCAAAACGTTGCCCACGACTGGCTCATCGCTAGTCTACCCGACATTCCCCCCTTTCAGGAAGGGAATCCCGACGAGCCCAAAATTCTTGTCTTCCGAAACTGCTTCACCTGCAGCTTGCTGAAGATCCAGTACCAGAACGACATGATCAACGTCCAGAGTGACAACATATCCACCCTGGCAATTTTTAAAGAGGTGGTGAGCAGGGAAAGCACCAAGCGTCGAATTTATGTGAGCGACTCTGTCGAGGTAAAGGTGAGCGAGCGAAGCGAGCGAGCCTTTTGGAAGACTCGAGCGATGAATCCCGCGAAATGGCTGCAGACGGTTTCATCCACTACTAAATTAACCCACCCAATTCGTTTGGCTTGCTCGTTTCGCTCGTCTTTCAATTAAAAATGCGCCTTGCTTCGCTCGGCGCAGAACGAAACAATACCCGGGTTCTTGAATAAACTCCACGCGAGGCTTCAGCACTTGCTAGCGCTGGAGCGGCAAACGGAAATTCTGGCTAGTTTGGAGGAGATCAACAGGTAAGTGAGCGAGCGAATCGAGCCTTGATTAAGACTCGAGCGATGGACCACAACCAACATTTTTTTTATTTTTTTTTATGCATTCTCGCAAACAATAATTGCGCAGCGCGGAGAGCGAAGAGGCTACGTGGTTGAGCCCAGAGTACAAAATGGTGCTCAGCAATGCCACGCAAATCAGGGTGGAGCACAAGGAGAGCAGTCAGATGATGCAGTATCTTAGCGGTATCATCAGTGACCTGTTTGTAGACAGGCACAGGCTGAGGGGGGTTGACGTCAAGCACAGGCTGGGCGATTTGCAAAGCATAATTTTGTCCTACGACTTCGACCAGTTGCTGAGTGTGTTTTCGGACCAGTTCCAGGGTTAGGGAAGGGGGATGGGGAGGAGGGGGGGGTTATTATCTTGTCAATTCTGAATTACTTCTCTACCAATTAACCAAATTCCAACCAATTTCTCTTCCTTCTCACCGCCCTGTTCCAAACGAGATCTTCTCTAATATAAACGAGTACTTTGGGTCAAACTCCAAAACGTTGATAGGGTGGTCCTCCGAATTGTCTATCATTGCCCCCTCCTTCCTCGGTTTTTCCGCCCATTCACTCTGCATCTGTGCCATAACCGTCCCACTCGGGTTCCCCGCCTCTCTCTGTTCCGTCTCCCACGCCGCCATAGGAACGTTGTTCAGCAAGCTCTGCCTGAGCTCCAGCTGCTCGTTGTGCTTCTTGACGTGCTTGTCAATTGCGTGGTCGTATAGCCTTCCGAAGACACCTGCCTTGTGCGCTTTGGGCGTAAAGCTTCCGCCCCTGCTGGAGAGTTCGGGCCGGAACGATTCCTCTTCGTGACCCGGGAGAGGAGCCCCCGAAGCGACGCTCTCGTCGGTGAAGGACCTTTTCTTGTTCGGAATTGATTTTGTCTGACCGGTTGAATTGTCCACCGAATACTTTCCGCTCTTTTTCATCTTTTCTGTAAGGAGCATCGACCTGCGGTTTAAGTGGGGGGCGAAAGACAGCTCGCGCTCCTCCATTTCTTCCACAATCTGGTTTGGGTTGAGTGGAGTGGAGCTGGAGAGTTCGTTGAGAGTTGAGTCTAGTTAGTTTTTTTTTATCTTTTTTTCATTTGTTTCAATTCACTCACCTGCTTCCTTTGCGCCCGTCTCGTCTCTTTCTCCTTCTCCCAGAGCATCTGCCTGTTTGCAACAGCTGCAGGGTTGACCTTCTTGTTTGGATCATCGCTGACGGCAGTTTTCTTTCTTTTCTCCAGCAACTCCTTAATCTTTTTGTCATTGCTCTTTAAATTGCTTATCAAGGCGAAGCCCAGAGTCGGCGTGAAGCTGCACTCCTTCATCTCCTCCTCCACCAACGCATTCCTCTGCTTCTCAAGCTCGATCTTCTTCTTCTCCAAGTCGCCCGTCTGCCTCGTCTGCAGGTCGTTCTCTCGCCCCTTGTTATATTGCTGGCTCATTCTGTTCATCTCAGGGCGAAAATTCAAATGGCGAAGCTCGTCAGCGAGATTCGCGTTGGACTTAGCATTGTTGTGAGCTTCCTTGTCCTTGTTCGTGGAGTGGAGACGCTCGCACAGCTTGTCTTTCTCGCGGTTGGCCATCTTCACCGGAGTTTTGATGAACTGGTTCACAGGATTCTGCTCGGCCCAAACTTCGTAAGGGAGCTTCCTGTTGGGCAGCTGAACCTTTGCGGACGACCTATTGATGGCCATCTCGTGAAAATTCACCTGGGAGGTGTTGGCAATGGAAACATCGTCGATCTGAGCGCTGATCTTTGCAATCATTTCCTGCGTGGAATTTCCATCATTTGTTTCACCTCCCAAAGATTGTGTTTCTAAAACACGAGAAAGTTTCGCAAGGATATCAGTTTCATCCATCTGGAAGAGGAGGCACGAAACGAACGAAACGAAAGAGAGAGGTAGGTGTTGGTTGGGGAGTGAGGAGTGAAGGCAGGGTTGAGCAGAAAGCAACGATTTGGAGTGTGAGCCTAGTGAATTCGCCATGCCTAAGATATAGTTCTTGTGACTTACAATGTGTATATATTCTCTCAAAGAGTTGTTGCGTTCCTTAAATATATAACAGTCGGAAAAATCTGTCAAATATGAAGCACCAAAAAAAAAAATTATTCTAAAGTCACTTGAAGTTTACAACCAGCAACCACAGACACACGCACACAAGTTGTTGTAAAGTCGGCCTATATTTTAGAGGCTTTTTATTTTGCATCATGAACGATATTGCTCGACGTTTGTCTCTCTTGGTTACCCGAAGTTCTTCTGAGTCTGCGTTGAATGACTCCGCACTTGAGACCCCAACCAGCAGTTCTCTTCCTGATCCCGCTTCTGATCCTGAACCTTTAACGATTACTACCCCAACCTCCACAACGCCAACCTCCCCAACAGGGCGAAAATCCAAACACCCCCACCACGATTCGCTGATAATGTTTGATGTCGATCAAGCCCTTCCGGTTTCCCCCCGGAAGGTGGATCCCTCCTTCATGTTCGGTGACCTTCAGCCCGACACTCCCGCCTCAGCCGCCCTCAAAGCAGTGTCCGAGCTGAAGCCCTCCCGGCTCGACAAGTACAAGCTCGGCGGTACCAAGCTGAACACGCTTGCGAGGAAGCGGCCTAGGATGAAGAACCTTACCAGGGACGTAAAAGCAGCTAGGAGGAAGCGTAGAAGCCACATCAAGGGTAAGAAGATTGATGGGAAGCACGAGCAGTACGCGCTGTCAATGGGGATGATGCTTGGAATAAGGGTCAGTGTCGGGAACACGGAGCAAGGGAGCAAGGTTGGCGACCAGAACAAACATAAGATGGAACTGGCTGACTTTATGCAGGTGTGTGCAGTTTTTGTAATACAAAAATGAAAAAATCAAAAAAGCAAAATGAAAATTAAAATCCTCACACAACACCAACAGGTCGCCAAAT
>Ga0302114_10001954_pt1 | contig 13425 bp, 14 predicted proteins | sample AG5_Surface_MG_FD_203107 | JGI IMG/M metagenome (GOLD analysis project Ga0302114, IMG submission 203107) | Marine microbial communities from Western Arctic Ocean, Canada - AG5_Surface | ecosystem: Environmental > Aquatic > Marine > Oceanic | place: Canada: Western Arctic Ocean | collected...
GGTCCCTTTTGAGGGAAGGTGGATCAAACCTGATGAAAAGTCTTTTGATGTCCCCGAGACATTTGAAGAACAGATAAAAGCTAAAATGTACCCTATGGATACTAGATTCGAAGATAATCTCCCGCGTTTGGCGTGCGCCTTGAATTGGTACTGTGTACAGAACTACAAAAAGTATTTGGAAGAGGGATTGAAGAAGCCCAATTATATCGAGAAGTTTATCGATAACTACTGGAAGCAGAACGACCCTTACACTTCCTTTATCGACGAAAATCTCGAAGTGTCGAAGAAAGAGGATGGTAGTGTTGATGATAATAAATATATTACAGCCACCGACCTGTACCCTATCTATAAGAAATGGTTCAAGAGTAGTTACCCGGGCTTTAATATCGTTCCGAAGGCGAAACTCACTACATTCTTGTCATCACCCGACCGCTTGGGAAAACAGCGTGTCCGTCGCTGGTATGGGTACAGCATCAAGGTGGTTGAACAGGCTGTAGAAACATAAATAACTATCTAACTGCCATTTTTCTACTGTGCATATAAGGCCAATATAGACCGTCTATGACAAGATGATGAAATACTATGATGAATGCTGCTAAAATAAGCAACCAATTATCTGTTGTAGAAACGACTGGTATAAACATACCAATCGTTGCTATCCCCACGAACATCAGTATAGGCACTTGAATGGATGGTGACTTTTTATTCTTAAATATATAGAAGATACTCAAAGACCATAGCATCGCAAATACCAAAAATACGCATAAACTATAAATAAACAATTCTCGATGTTTCAGTCTCTCATAAAAACTAAACCAAATGATTACTCCTATAACCGACGCCACCGTTAGTATCATTGAGATAAACCACAATCTCCATTCTATCTTTGTGTATCTTCTATATAAATCTGACAAAGAATCCTGGAAATAAAGGAACATATAACTTACTAGAACACCGAACCCGCCCGCCATGAATGTACTGAACAGAACGGCATCTTCCATTTCATTATCAATATTTTATTAAATTACTTTAGTTTATAAATGATTTTTTAATTGGGCCCAATTAAAAAAATGAACGTCCATGTTGAAGGGAATATCGGGGCGGGAAAGTCGACGTTTCTGAACTTTGTTAACGATAATTTTGAGTGTAACACATCACAGGAACCGGTGGCTGAGTGGATGAAACTTAGGGACGGTGATGAAAATCTTCTTGACAAGTTCTACAAGGATATCGATAGGTGGTCCTTTGCCTTCCAGATGAACTGTTTCATTTCCAGAACATATCAGGTGGACAAGTTACCGACCGATACCATAAACTTTATTGAGCGTTCTATTTGTTCTGATAGAATTTTTGCGGATAACTGCTTCGAAAGTGGCTTGATGACACCGATCGAGATGAAAATTTACGTGAAGTGGTCGGAGTGGCTGAAAGAAAAGCTCTGTCGAAAAATAGATGCCATAATATACCTTCGCTCATCGCCAGAGGTCAGTTACGAACGTATAAAGAAACGTAGTCGCAAGGGGGAAGAACTCATCCCCATCGAATACCTTAAAGACCTTCATCGACTACATGACAAATGGCTTGAAAACACCGATATCAAGGTGTACGTGATCGACGCCGACACCATCGATTACGATGATCCTGAACTATTAACTTTCATTCAGACCAACTTTTTTGACAATTAGCTACTCAATCTCGATCTTGTCGTGGTTCTTCAGTATAGGGGAAAGCCCTAGCAATGACACGACTATCAATACTAAACCTAATGCAAAGACTAGATTTTTACTCTGTATTCCTAAAAGATTGTCCGAATATCTGCTCGCAACGAGAAGTGCCCCGATAAGAACGTGAAAAATGATAACCCCTACGTGAGCCCAGACGTAGGTGGATTTCTTGACTTCTTTTACTGCCATTTTAATATAAAAAATGATTATCTTTTTATTATTTAATAATAAAATTTGGAACACCCATTAATTAACATAATTAAAAAAATAAAATCTAAATGCGAAGAATATATATGGTTTAGGGAATAAATAAATGTCGGTTCATCTCGGCTGGTGACGCCCACAATAGTTTGTGTCCCCCTTACATTTGTTTTTACACCGTTTATTCTTTTTGGTCATCGCGGAGCACTGCTCGTCGAACAGGTTTTTGATATCGCTTTCTTTTATTCCTAAGTCGATCAGTGTTGTCCCGTCAAGTTTAAGGGTGCGGCGTTTTACACCGGTATCAAAAAATTTAAGGTTTAGTATGTGCGGTGGCCCATTTACGATAAGTCCTTTTTGCTTGAAGGCATTCCACCCGATAATATTGAGTTTGCTATCAGCCGGGAAATGGATCTCGGTCAAACCGGTGCAATATCTAAAGGCGTCATACTCGATTGTGACGAGTGAAGATGGGAAATGGATTTTGGTCAACCCGGTGCAACCATGAAAGGCGACCTCCCCGATTCTGGTGAGGGAACTGTTGTCCGGGAAATGTATCTCGGTCAACCAGGTGCACCCGTAAAAGGCACCATCCCCGATTTCGGTGAGTGAAGGCGGGAAATGGAGCTCGGTCAAACTGCTACATCCTGGAAAAATAGAACCAATTGAGGTAAGGGAACTGTTGTCCGGGAAATGGACCTCGGTCAACCCGGTGCAACCCTTAAAGGCACTATCCCCGATTTCGGTGAGCGACGCCGGGAAATGGAGCTCTGTCAACCCGGTGCATTGCAAAAAGGTATGAGTCCCGATTCTGGTAAGCGAATCCGGGAAGTGGACCTCGGTTAAGCCGGTACAACCCCAAAAGACATTATCCCAAATTGCGGTAAGTGTAGCCGGGAAGTGGACCTCGGTCAATCCGGTGCACTCCTGAAAGGCACCTGCCCCGACTGTGGTGAGCGACGCCGGGAAGTGGAGCTCTGTCAACCCGCTGCACCCATCAAAGGCGCCGTACTCGATTTCGGTGAGCGATGCCGGGAAGTGGAGCTCCGTCAACCCGGTACACTCAAAAAAGGCTTCTTGTCTGATTGTGGTGAGGGACGGCGGGAAGTGGAGCTCGGTCAACCCATTACATTGATAAAAGGCGTAATCCCCGATTGTGGTGAGCGACGCCGGGAAGTGGAGCTCGGTCAATCCGGTGCAGTCTTTAAAGACCCCATCCCCGATTTCTTTAAATAAAGAAGAGAATCGGACCTCGGTCAACCCAGTACACTGATAAAAGGCGTAATCCCCGATTGTGGTGAGGGAAGCCGGGAAGTGGACCTCGGTCAACCCAGTACACCGATAAAAGGCGTAATCCCCGATTGTGGTGAGTGAAGGTGGGAAATGGAGCTCGGTCAACTCGGTGCAGTCTTTAAAGGACCCATCCCCGATTTCGGTGAGCGAAGCCGGGAAATGGATCTCGTTCAACCCGGTGCATTGCAAAAAGGTATTAGTCCCGATTGTGGTGAGCGACGCCGGGAAATGGAGGTCGGTCAACCCAGTACACTGATAAAAGGCGTAATCCCCGATTGCGGCGAGCGACGCCGGAAACCGGACCTCGGTCACCCCAGTGCACCTCCAAAAGGAGTAATCCCTGATTTTTGTAGTATCGGGCGGGATAATAAGGATAATCATTGCGAGGTGGTCGGGACCTTTTTTGTCGTACTTCTCGATAAACTCGGGATCCTCTTTGCAAGACGCGGTGATTTGGACAACGACCTGGTCCATAATTTTATCGAATAGACCCGGTTCACGGGCCCGCAATTCTGCTACGATGGTGGCGAGAGGCAGCCAAGAACTCCCCACTCTCCCTCTTATATTGTCCACCAAATCAGGTTCATGTTCACCAAGTACCCTGATGGCCTCACTTAGGGACGCCGATGACGGGTATAAGATTACATCACTTTCAAGTTGTATTGGATGCGCCATTTTAAGTTGTAATAAAATGAAAATCAGGAAAAACATCGTTATAAATGTGAAGAATATATATGGTTTAGGGAATAAATGGTAAATAATTCATGTCGGTTCATCTCGGCTGGTGACGTCCACAATAGTTTGTGTCCCCCTTACATTTGTTTTTACACTGCTTATTCTTTTTGGTCATCGCGGAGCACTGCTCGTCGAATAGGCTTCCGATATCACTTTCTTTTATCCCTAAGTCGGTCAGTGTTGACCCGTCAAGATTAAGGGTACGGCGTTTTACACCGGTTTTAAAAAAATTAAGGTTTAGTATGTCTGGTGGCCCATTTACGATAAGGCCTTGTCGCTTGAAGGCACTCTCCCCAATCTCCTTGAGTTTGCTATCGGTCGGGAAATGGAGTTCGGTCAACCCAGTGCACCTCGTAAAGGCGTGGCGACCGATTCTGATGAGTGAGACAGGGAAGTGGACCTCGGTCAGTCCGACGCACATTCTAAAGGCGTAACTCCCGATTGTTGTAAGGGCACTATCGTCCGGGAAATGGATATCGGTCAGTCCCGCACAGTCACAAAAGGCGCTATCCCCGATTGTGGTGAGCGAAGATGGGAAATGGAGTTCGGTCAACCTAGTGCACCCATGAAAGGCACCCAACCCGATTGTTGTAAGGGCGCTATCGTCCGGGAAGTGGACCTCAGTTAAACTGGTGCACCCACGAAAGGCGTTTACTCCGATTTTGACAAGTGACGAGGGGAAACTAACCTTGGTCAAACTTGTACATCCTGAAAAAGCAGCGCGGCCCTGAGAACCGATTGAGACAAGGGAACTATTGTGCGGGAAATGGATCTCAGTCAAACTGGTACAATAGCCAAAGGCTGACCCCTCGATTGTGGTGAGCGAAGCCGGGAAATGGATCTTGGTCAACCCAGTGCACCCATAAAAGGTAGAATCGATTGAGACAAGGGAACTATTGTGTGGGAAATGGATCTTGGTCAACCCGGTACAACCCCCAAAGGTTTCCCTCCCGATTGCGGTGAGCGAAGGTGGGAAACGGATCTCAGTCAAACTGGTGCAACCCCAAAAGGCGGAATCACTGATTGCGGTGAGTGAAGGTGGGAAACGGATCTCAGTCAGTCTGTTGCGATAAGCGAAGGCTTTATCCTCGATTTTGGTAGTACCGGGTGGGATAATAAGGATAATAAACATTGCGAGGCGGTCGGGGTCATTTTTGCCGTATTTCTCGATAAACTCGGGATCCTCTTTGTTGGGTGCGGTTATTTGGACAACGACCTGGTTCATAATTTTATCGAATATGTCTGGTTCACGGTCCCACAAATTTGTTACGATTTCGCCTAGCTCCGCCGATGATGGAGATAAGATTTGTTGTTCCATTTTATATATTATAAAATGAAAAACAGGAAAAAATATCGTTATTAAACGGTGACCCACAATGAGCTCTGTCACGTTACCTGATCTCAAGCAATACTATGCGTCTAAATCTGAAAAACCTCCCTCTGATACAAATCTCAAAGCCATCGTCGAAGCATGTACCCGCGAAAAGATAGACTGGTTAGATGCAATGTTGACCGAGCGATACGGTACATCGTTCACTTCCTTCGTAAAAAATAAAAAGCGGCTTCTTGGGTTTTCTCTACTTCCACATCAGATCGATCACGTTAAACGAATCGTCCGTATGTTTAAAAGTAAAAATTCAATTCTAGACTTATCGCTGATGGGGAGAGGGAAAACGTTCACCACGTCGTACACGGCAACCGTTTTGGGTTCTATTATGGTTGTGGTGTGCCCAGCAAGTGTGGAAGTCAAATGGAAGGAGATGAAGACAAAGTTTAACGCCCCTGTATGGAAGGTCATATCCTATGAAAGTCTGAGGGGTGTTAGGAATAAGCAGCCGAAACATGGTCTGCTGAAACGGAACGACAAGGTCACCGAGTCTGGCACAAATGTTGTCTCGTACACAGTGACAAACTGTTTTCATAGGATTGTCAAGAATAGAAATGTCTTATTCGTGTTCGACGAGGTTCAAAAAGTGAAAAACAGAACGGCGCAGTCCAAGGCGTGCATAACCCTCGTATCACATGCCTGTGGTTTTGAAAAATCAAGGGTCATCCTGTTGTCGGGTACCCCGATCGATAAACAAGAGCAGAGTACTAATATTCTTCGGATGATGGACTTGATTTCGATGTCTATGCTCGTGAGGAGAGACCCAGAAACGGACACCATAAACTGGCTAGGGTTTGACAAACTGTACCACTCGTGTTTGTCTTTGAATAGAAACGAGACCATTAAGATTCAGGAAAAGTACAACCAAAATAAAACATCAGACTACCAGAAATTTGCTTACGACCTGTTCATCAAGGTAGTGCTTCCCAATCAGAGTTCCAAGATGCCGAACGATGTGAAGTCGAACAAACTCAATATTTCAAATCGGTTCTTCCATTGCACAGATTCCGAGAAAGCCGCCCTCCGTACGCATATCTCTCGAATGAAGTTCTTTACCGAAGAGTTGTCTCATGGGGGGAATAAGAAAATAAATATCATCTCAAATATCCAAAAGTGTCTCTTTCGCATCGAAGAGACAAAAATCCCGATAATAGTTCGCAACGCCGAAAAGGTCCTTAGATCGGGAAAAAAGGTGTGTATTATGATCAATTTCACCAATACGTTGCATGCGTTGAAAGATAGGCTTTTAGAATATAACCCGGTGACCATTAACGGAAAAACGCCAAAACATAAACGCGCTGAGTTTCTGAAAGGGTTCCAAGAAGACAGCGATAGGGTAATGTTGGTGATAGCGAACATGGACGTTCTCTCGACGGGGGTTGATATGGACGATAAGTTCGGGAATAGACCGAGGTATGTGTTTGCCTCCCCCAACTACAAGACCATGGTTATCCAGCAGATGACGTATCGTTTTCTTAGATCGGACACGAAAAGCGACACGACGATCGATTTTGTGTACGGAAACTGCGACACCGAAGAGTCGAGTATTCTAGGATGTTTGGCGAAGAAATCGGGGGTCATGAGAGACGCCTGTATGGACAACGGTAACAACAAGGTCACTTACCCAGATGAATACACCAGGGTTATTGGGTGAATATACTGATTTATAAAATGAGTTTCAATATATTCGTTTACAAAAAAAGAATATGTCTTACGAAAATCACGGGAAAAAATGGGATGAAAAATCCGTTTCGATACTTTTACAGAGTATAATTTTGGAGCGAACATGGAATGAAATTGCAGAAATACTTCAAAGAAAACCAGGTGCGGTAAAGAGTAAATATGGCAATTTAATTATAGATAGATTAGATAATCAGGCATTAGCAAAGTCATTAATCGAATCATGTTCTTCTAATTCATATGAACAAGCAGATATTCATAACTCTAGTAAAAAATGCGACCATGTTGTTTTTTCTGATAATAAGAATACCATTTATTGGGATAAATTTATACTTTTAGTGGTATACACGCTAATGTCTGTAAGCAAAATCTATTAGGAATCTAGAATGTCTTAAGAACAAAACTATTATAGACCGGTGGTGTAATGGTTAGCACGCGCATCTTTTTTATTGTGTAATGCGAGTTCAAATCTCGTCTGGTCTCTCTATATAACATAAAAATGTTATATAAATATAAAGTCATTTATTTTACTTCATCACTATACCAAAGGGACATATGAGATTAGATAAGAATCCAGATGAAACTGAATTACAAAAAAAATCTACCAAAAAAAATTATAATCCACAATGTCAAACATGTCCTACACGGATTTTTATCAGACGAAGTTTGATAGAAAACAACATAGGAATGAATTGACTTTAACCAAGCAGTGGCTTAACCGCGCTATTGCGGCATCTACATTTAAATATGATACGAGTTTGATAAATAAAAATGAAAAACCAGATAGTTTGCGCGCAGCTTATTCTATGTGTACTAAGCACCGCTATAATGTTTATGATTATAAATTTATCGTTAATAACTACAAGAACCCAGTTAATTACGGCGAACACTACATAGACGGTAATATCTGTAGCGTGTGTGTACCATGTGATGGACCCGTATATTTTACTTATGGTGTCACTAAGATGTATACTTTCCAGCATAATTTGTTGGGTCATATATATATGATTAACTGGTGTCCGATTACAAAAATTATTAGTTATGTAAATGCCTTTGTTGATGATAATGATTTTCTAACTGGTCGGAAATGGTGGGAGTCTCCTAATGTTCCTACTGTTGGTCGGATTGCGTACAATTGGTCATATAGTGATTGTAATAAGGTAGATTTAGTAAATCTGTTTGATGATTATCCAAGTATAGTTCAGGATTTGATTAATTCATGTGGTGCGGAAACGGTTATTAAGTATATTAAGGAGTATAACTAAACTACAATACAAGTGGTAAATAACTGAAGTTGTAAAAATATTATATAATCATACCTTGAAGTCGGTTGTCCCCGAGGATCTGTTAACCCCACTCACACACGCCGACATCGCTATGTACCCCATCGTCGTACATGGAACGAATTTCAAGAATGCACGGAAGCGTCTTAAGCGCAAAATTGCCAATCTGAAAGCTGAACAAGGATAGACTCGCACCCAGTAATACAATAAAAAGTCATTTATAAACAGGAACCGTAACTAGTTTATCCCTTCCCTCTTCATAATGTCCTTTAGAGAAGAGTGGTACCACTCTTTGGCGCGTCGTGGCGCCGGCAACCCGCTTTCGTTCACTTTCCGTGTAAACTCGGTGATCTTCGATTTTGGGTAGTTGTTCCGTAGCACTCTGATTCTCTTGATTGTCTCTTGTTCCCCGTCGTCGCGTATGTGCATCGGTTGGTCCTCGGCGCGGTTGGGGTTCAGTTTCCACCCGAACGGGGGTTTGGTCCGTAGAAGACCACGCTCTTTGAGATGCGCCATCACCGTCTTAACCCGTTCTGATGTCAGTTCGCGTTCAAACTGCGCTTGGCTTCCCATGAGCGTTAATATCAGTTTCCCGGACGGCGTTGTAAGATCCAGGTTCAGGTCGATGACGACTAAATGACAATTAATCTTTTCTATCTCTTTTGATATAGAAAGAAGATCAACCGTGTCGCGGGCAAGCCTACTCACAGACGCAACGATGACCCAGTCACCGTCGACCAAACCTTTCATCATCTCCTGTAGCGCTAACCGTTTATCGGTAGAACCTCCGGAAATCCCCTTGTCGATATACAGCCTCTTGCAGAATAAATTACGGTTACTGCATTCTCTGTAGATTTTTGACTCTTGGGCGTCCAAAGAAAACCCATCTTGTACCTGCATCGCGGTCGAAACTCGGATGTATCCCACGGCCTTTGCGGTGTTCGTGGGGTGAGGGTCTGGTGCATACTTTATCACCGAACCGGTATCCGCCTTTTCGTTATCGAGCGATCTGGACATTGTACACGTTTCGTTTGTCTCGTCGTCCTTCTTTTCATCTTCAATCGTGGTAAACTTGATGTTATGTTTTATAGCGTTCCATATCACACCTTGTATACTTTCCTTTTCGTAGTCATCGATAATAATAACATTGTACTCGTTTTCCGCCGCATTAGAACACAATTTGGTTCTGTTTTCCTTATTGTCGAAAATAACAAATTTTCGAGTTTTTGTGGAGATAACATACTGGTACTCGTACCTCCCCACGCTATGGTTTTTCACAAATGGTAGTTGTAGTGCTGAAAGTTTATCGTCCAACCTCGTATCTTCGGTACAATGTTCACACCACTCTCCCATAAAAATGTCATTCGACAGCTTGCTAAAGGTGTGCCCGTTCTTACACTTGATTACAATATCATCAAAAACGTCTTCTGACTCTTTGAGTATCGATCCACCCTTACTTTCTATAATGTCTCGACTCATTTAATAAATTTATATATTATTATATTATTATTTAAAATGGAAACTACTGATATTTTGGAAACTACCAAATTAGGAATGTTTTTAAAAAAAATAAATAATCACGAACGGAATTTGGGAGACTTTATCGCAAAACATGTAAACGTTGTCACGGCAGACACAAAAGATTCGCCTGCTTTTAGAAGGAAAAAAGACAAACGTAATCTCATTCTGTATATCCCCGAGGGGACCACGAAAGTGGAATCGATGGCGTTTTCGGAGTGCGCCAATATATCGAGGGTACATTTTCCGGCGTCAGTCACCGAGATTGGTTTCCATGCGTTCGCCGAGTGTACTGGTATAGAAGAGATTCATTTTTCGGACAATAGTAATCTAGAACAATTTGGTATTGCTAGTTTTTTCAAATGTACGTCGTTGAAGAAACTGAACTTGGTAAACAAGACCAGTCTAACCGGGATCAAATCACAAGCTTTTGAAGGGTGCGAGGGGCTGACCGAGGTTGAATTTCCCCCCAGTCTCATTACGATAGAAAAATTTGCCTTTATCGATTGTGTCGGATTAACAAAACTCCATTTCCCGCCTGCTCTAAAAACCATTGAGATGCGCGCATTCGATGGATGTACCGGGTTAACCGAAATCCATTTATCAAAATCAATCGCAGATATCGAGGCCCTAGCATTTGGTGATGAATCTTACTACAGTATTTTTCCACCCAACGTCTATGTTTATCCGAATTTTATATCTCGTTCTTTTCGAGGTTATAAATATTAACTAATTTAAATGTACTATGAGCGATTGATTAGTTCACAACAACCCCTTCCGATAGGAATTCAAAGATTACAGATGGCCTTTGATTATGTTGGTGGCGTTGGAGAGGATCAGAAACTGTTCTACAGAAGTATGACTTATGTAGGAAAATGGGATTGGTTAAAACGAATAAGAAGGTATATGGTGGGAGAGGATCGAAGATACTCTCTGAAGAATCTTAAAATGACATTTAGATTATTCATCGTAACAAAGTTGAACGACCCAGGGATTTACGATTTATATTTAGATTACTCTTTCAAAAACTTCTACATAGGGGTCGAAAGGTTATCCCGAACATATAATGACTTTGATGAAATTAAGAAGTTTTATCAGGAATTACATTCATATAACAGTATGTTATTACAATAAGGTACACATTTTTACATTTTTTGAATCATTTTTCCTTTTTCGTTTTTGCTGCATGTATATAATATTCCCTTTTACGTCGTAACCAGAATCTACATAGCCCACAATATCGATGGAAGATCTACACAACGGACATTCTTCTGTATATCTACGGCTTTTAAGGAGGCACTTGTAATGGATTTTATGCAGACAGTTGAGAACGACTATATCTGTTTCGAGTTCATCCAAACAGATACAGCATTCTTCCATTTTATTATTAAATAAACTTAGTGTAAACAATAATTTTTATAAATGAGCAAGGTGTCAAAGGAATGTTTTTTCTTCATACACTCGAGTGTATTTGACACCGAGCAAATTGAACAAAACATTAAATTCTGTATACGGAAATTGGGGCGCGATCCAGAAAAATGCGACATATATGTAAATGTCGTCGAAAACAAGGATGGACGAAAATTTGGACATACGTATGCTTGGATAAGTAATCGAGAAGTTTTTAATGCCTTGATCGGGAAAAATTTCGATGGAACATCGCGGGAAGAAGAAGTAGAAGACGATGAATGGGAGGAGCCGTCATTGCCGCTTGAAGAGGCGCTGGTAGAGGCCAACGGTGATTGGGGGTTAGAAGCAGAAATCGAGGACAGATACGAAGCCTCGACGAAGTTGATAAAGTTGCCACCGATTATTGTCCCCCCTGGAATAAAATATAAACCAGAACAAAAGAAACTTCTGAACGTAACAGAAGATTTTGGTTTTATTGAACTATTTCCGGCGAGGATTACCGTTAGAACAGAAGAGTCGAGATCCAATTCACTATACTCTTCCTGTTTACCAGATTGGGTCAGCGAGGAAATGTTATTTAATTTTTTTAAACGGTTTAGTAGTGACAAAATTTCCCACAAGGGGAAATCAAATAAAACGTTTTATTATCCAATTGTTAACGTAACGAAGAATACAAACCAGAGTAAATGGAGTTCAAACGGAAAATCTTTCAAGGCCCATATAAATTTTTCGCCTCTCGATAAATATATTGCTTACTTTATTTCAAACTTAGCGCGAAAAATAAAATTGAAAAACCCGAATACTGGTAAATATGAGATGATATTTTTTTCGCAATCAAGAACCAGAACATGAATTCGATAGTAATTTTGTTATAGGATAATAAAGTGTCTTATCGTCTCCGTCCACAACATAAACGATGGGTTTAACGCTTGAGTTACAGTTGGCTTGTGGTTTAAATTCGTTTTCGCATTTTGTATATTCTTCGTTTTCAGAAGGAGCTGTACATTTTCCATTTTTAAGAATTTTGGAACAAAAGCTGCTACACATTTTGGTATAAGACGTCTGATTAACGGATATCTTGTAATCGTTTCCATTGTGATGATATTTATAACCATCTCCGCATTCGATTAGAGTGCTCTTTTGGACTTTTGGAATATCACCATATACGCATGCGGACGGATTACTGGTTGATGGCTTGGGGTTGTTATAATTTTGGTAATTTTGTATAATGGAACTATTGTAGTAATAGTTCACCGCACCTAGTATAAAGACAGTTACCCATATGAATAATAAAATGACGTTCATTTTATTAGATAATTATTTAGTCTAGTGCTCATTAAGAATATACGGATCATAATGTTTGAACATTACCCTCGGACTTATATTAGTATAACCTGTTCCCGGTTGATCGACCTTAATTGACGTTATTCTTCCATCGGTTATTTCGGAGATGCTTATCTTTGCTTCGCCACCGGTAGCATTGGATGGCATCACTATAGACGGTTCATTCTCCAACTCCAGGACCCGCGTTGGCGATATAAACTGAACCTTATCGCCTTTGGTCAGTGCAATTTCAGAGTCAATTGTTATTTTCTTCTTTGTATGATCGATAGATACTACCCTGTTCTTCGCAACGACTTCTACTTGAAACGTTTGCAACCCACCGTGGTAATGTCTTTGCGTATTCGAAATCGGGTCTAGGGAACCATTATCTTCAAATATCACCATATATTTGTTCCCAAAAAAGAAATCTTGTCTATTGGTATCGTTAAATGTAAAATTATTATTGTCGGACCAATATGTCGCGGTTATATGTTGGCTTTTGTAATCTTCATAGAAGTTGTTATCTGTACCTATATTTTTCCCAACACCGTTCGGCGTGTATCCGGTTGACAAGAAAGTGTATATGCTACCTGCCGGAACAACACCACTATTTTTATGAGACAGATTTACCCTGATATATCCTTGCGCCGATGCATTAGGTGTAGGAGCGAAGTCGATGCTTTTCACTACACAGTTATTGGGGTAGCTGCCTGGACGGTTACAGGATACCTGATAACCATCGATACCGATATTATCAAGGATGACTTGAGTTATTTCATAATTTGACCACTTCACGTCTACCGAAGAGTTATCGGTGCCGATAACATCGTTAGGTTTCTGGTGCATTATGAAATCTTTAGTTGTATCTGAG
>Ga0302114_10001960_pt1 | contig 13404 bp, 7 predicted proteins | sample AG5_Surface_MG_FD_203107 | JGI IMG/M metagenome (GOLD analysis project Ga0302114, IMG submission 203107) | Marine microbial communities from Western Arctic Ocean, Canada - AG5_Surface | ecosystem: Environmental > Aquatic > Marine > Oceanic | place: Canada: Western Arctic Ocean | collected...
CGCGTACGGAATCGACGCGTTCGGAATGGCTTTCAACGCGATCGAAAGATACAACGCGAGTAAACACGGCGTGAACATTTGCGTCTTGATGGCTTTCAAAATAACATCCTTCGTCGTTTTCTCACCTCCGTCACCATCACGTCTTGTACTCAGCGCGAACAACACGTAGCTGGCGATTAAAATCGACACTTGATTAAAGAAATCAAACACCACCGCTCTCCTCAACCCGACCTCGCCAAACACCGCGAATACGAGCGGGTACGCAAACGTTCCCAGATTTACCCCAACCGTCGCACCGGCTAAATGTTCCCCTTTATTTCGCTCGCGATTTCGAAACAACAGAAAGCCCACAATCGTGCCTACTAGGCACTGTGAGACGCTGTACGCGAAAAACACCAAGTACTCCGCGCTCGCGTGTATTGAAGCGAACGTCTGTTGAATTAAGTGCATTAAGAGCACAAAGAAAGACATTAATTAGATTTTAGTCAACACCTCTCTCCTCGCTTGAATACGGAAAGAAAATCCACAAAAAGCTGCGACAAAACGAGCGATGGATGCTGTTTTACGCGAGTCAAAGTCGTTCTTCGTTTCGCGCGAGCCTCTCATCACACGTAACACATTCAGAGAACACGAAGTAAGGGAAAAATGCATCAAACCTATACCTGGAGTAATAAACTGGGCAACAGAGCGCCGAATATCACGGCGAGTAACGATTCGCCGTTTTCACGAGTCACCACGCGAAGTTTGCGAAGCGTATAGCCGAGTAAAATGGTCGACGAGGCGAGACAGAGTTTAAAGGAGACCTCGGTATTCATCATCGAGAGGAGGGAGTCGGTGTCACATCTGAAGCATTTTCCCCACGAATTTCCTCATAAATACCAGCGGGTCTGCACTCTACTAGACCTGCAGTGATGACGACTTCTCGACCAAACGCGTCGTGGTTAGGGTCGTCCTTTATTCACGCGCTCTTACCCTTCGTCTCGTCGCCTTTAAAGACTCCCACGACGGCAGAACAGACGAGAGGTGAGGAAGTTTTGTTGTTGAAACCGTCCCCGGGGAAAGAAAAGGAATCAGATTCTGATGCGTTTCTCGACGGCCAAGAAGCGTCGATGAAAATGAAAACGAACAAAAGAACATTACCATCGAGAGGAGCAGTCATAGCAGCAGCAGTCTTAACATCCTTTGTGGTCGTTTTAGGGAGAGAGAGCGTTGGAAAAGGTGGGTTTGATGAGAGGATGAGATTCAAGGCCACGCGGCCTTTTTTAGGGGGGGGAAAAGGAGGCGAAAGCGTCGAAGGCGCGACGACGAACATCGAAAAGTCTGCGTTCGTCGCCGTTCGGGACTTGTTCAAATACGAATCGAGGATCCTCTCCTCCGATGCCGAAAAGGAGAACGAAGAAGACGCGAGGAAAAGAAACTACGAGATGGACGACGGCGCGTTGTTCGGGGCCAGTTGCCAGTGGGGGTCGATACGCGCGAAGATAAACGCAGAAGTCTTCAATAATAACGAAACTACCAGTAGAGAAAACGGACGAAAGTTATTCTTGTTCGTTCGACACGGCGAGGCGGCGCATAACGTTTGGGGCGAGCGACGAAAAGGCGAAGCGCCGATGCCGAACGAACAAGTGCCGTGCACGGACGAAGTGACCGGGAAGTCGTTGCTCGATCCGAGTTTAACGCAAGTGGGTTTGCACGAAGCCACGGAGAGCGGTAAAGCGTTGATGACGTACATGGAGAAGGTTTTCAAAGAGAGCGGAGAGGAAGAGGCGAAAAGAGTGGCTTTTTTCACCTCGCCTCAAGCGCGGGCGATTGAAACCTCTCGACTCGCGGTGTTGCACACGTCTGGGGTGAAAAAATACCAAAGCGCGAGTGGAAAATCCATACGAGTGTCCGATTTGATTCGGAATAAGATCGATTTGACCGTGCCTTTTGAGATTCGTCGACCGTATAGCTTTGAAGACGACTTGACGGGAGATCCGATTCAATACGGCGGCCTCTCGCGAGCGTTGGCGAAGAGAGAGGAGAAGTATTTAGAAGGGTGCGAATTCACAAAGACACTGGGAGATATCACGTCGATACACGAAAACGACGACTATGAGATTGCCGCCAGAGAAAACGCCGCGCAAGAAACGAAATGTCGTTTGGGCGAAGCGACGAGCGATTCGGTGTTTACGTGCGCGGACGAACTCGGTTTACTCGTAAATAGCGACGGCGAATTGAGGTACGAATCCAACGAGTTGAGCATGCAGTCCGTCCGCGATCGAATGCGCGTGTGGTTCGCGAACGTGTTCGAGGAAGAGCGCGACGCGAAAGTCATCGTCGCGTTCGTTCACAGCGACATTATCGAAGGCGCGTTGAAGGAATTGTACGGAGACGACATGAAGTCGGAGTATAAAGCGTTGAACGGCGACGTGGTGCCGGCGTTAGTTAAAGACGTTCGTCCGAAAGAGTATTTAAACTTCTGGAATGAAACCGATTATTAATAGTAGAGTAGTAATATGTAGAAGAATAGAGCGCGCGTGCAATATACATGTAAAAGCAATGTAAAACTTTAGAAAGAGAGAAATAGCGCATTTACCAACAAAACAAAAACAACAGCTCTTCACTCTCAATCCCTCTTCGCTTGATCGACTAACCTCTTCAACTCTTCCATCACTTGCTTCTCCTTCGCGGCTTTCTCCTCGTAGTCAATCATCGCTAACGCCGCTTGCTCTTCCGCCGAATACACTTGATTTTCTTTTCTCAATCGCACCGCGTTCATGCGCGCGTGTCGACTGCCGCTCATCACGTATCCCATCTTTTCGAAGTTTTCGATTTGCTCGCTCGAATACCCGACTTCGCCTCTCCGCGGGATTCTTTCCCCGGATTGCACGAACTGCGCCATGGCGGAGCCTTCGCCCGGTAAGAGTTGACCGCCGTATCCCGGTTTTCGTATTCCGGCGGCGATGTCGAGGTTATTCTCGTCCTCGGGAGGCGGCGCCGCCGGGCCGAAATCGACCGCAACATGTGTTGCTCCTTCTTTTCCTTCTCCTCCCGCGCTGCTTTGCAAACGCTCTTCTTTCTTCTTCCGTTCATCTAACGCTGCGGCGGCGACGAGTTTCTCTCTCTTCTCTCTCTCTTCCTTCTCTAAAAATTGCAAGAAACGCTCGGGTTGCTCCTTCTCGTCGTCCTTACCTTTCCCGCCCTCGCCGCCGTCAAAATCTGGTACCAACTCGCCCTCGTCGATATCGTCGTCGTCGTCTTCGCTACTGCTACTCTCGCTACTACTCTCGCTACTGCTGCCGCCTCCTCGGCGCTTGCGCCGCGAGGAAGATTTTCGACTCTTCTTCTTCTCCTTCTTCCTCTTCTTCTTCTCCTTGCTCGAATGCTTTTTCTTCGTCGTCTTTTTTCTCCTCTTTTTCTTCTCGTCCACCTCGTCCTCGTCGTCGCTCGCTTTCGGCAAGGTAGGCCCTTGCACTTTCTTCCTCCCTTTCTTCTCCTCAGGATTCAAGATATCCTCGACCCTCTCGTCCTCGTCCGTCTCCGACCACGTCACCGGATCGCCAACGTTCGCCATCGACTCGTACAACTTCCGGTGATACTCCGGATCTTCAATCCACCACAATTTATACCGTTTCAACCGTCTGTAATCCAAGTGATCTATCGCTTGCTCGTATAACTCTTGGTCCGAATACGTCCCGTCCGTTCGGTCCGGGTTGCGGAAGGTTGCGGACTTTTGTTGCTCTTTCGCGTGAAAGACGGATTTTTTCGCTCGTTTTTGTTGTTGGTGTTGCTGTTGGCCAGAACCACCCCCAAACCTCCCCGGGGGAGCATTCCCTTCTTCTCTCTCGCCCCGCTTCCTGGGAAAGCTGCCGAAAGGCGCATCACCACCACCAAAAGCAGCAGTGTTCGTCGTCAGGCCGTTCTCGCGGGATGCGCGCACGTTTCGCGCGTAGTTGGAGGAATCTTTATCGTCGTCGTCTTTGTTGTGTTCGTTTCCTCGCCGTTGGGGGAAATTCGTCTGAGTCGTCTTTTTATTACGAGTATTCTCCAAAGAAGAAGGCTGTTGCGATCGGTGCGATCGGGTTTCCCTCATGACGACGGATGATTTTGGCGTATGAACGTTTTGTTCGTGCGTTTTTGCGCGTATGTATCTCTTTTCAGTAACTATTTATTACTGCATTCAAGTTTGTGAGGATTTGGAGTGAAAACTACTGTCTGTGTGTACGAAGCGTCAAAGACGAGTAGGTATATATAATGATACAGATTTACAGGGTTTATTAAATTGTTTTCGTCGTTGCGCCTCCCACCTCCTCCTCCTCCTTCGCTTTCTCCCGTCGTTTCGTCCGCTCTTCTTTACACGCCTCTTTGTGTACTTCAATCATCCGAACGAGAATATCGCCCATTTTTGGTCGGCGTTCGGGAAGCTTGAACCAACAATCGCGCAAGATGGATTGTAACGGGGGACGGAACGGCGTCGATGCTATCGATGATGATGATGATGATGATGTGCTGCTGCTTTCTTGATCTTGTTCTTCGTCGCTCCTTGCGTTCATTAACAAATGTTGTTCGCACGCGGCGTATTCGGTGTCCCAGTTATCCAACGCCGAACTCATTCGGTAGACTATTTGATACTCCGTCAAGCCGTCCCACGGTATCTTCCTGGCGATAATTTCCCAAGTGGTGACACCGTATGAAAAGACGTCGCTCGATTCCGTGAATTGATTTCCGATGATAACTTCCGGTGCGGCGTAAGATACCGTTCCAGTCACGCCGGTTTGCCTCGTCGCTTTGCTGTGTTGCTTGACTTTGGATAAACCGAAATCGGTAACTTTCACGGCGCCGTCTCGGTTGATGAGAACGTTGTTGCAATTCAAGTCGCAGTGGATAATCGCGTGCGGTTTGTGGGTGTGTAAATACGCCATCGCTTTGGCGATACTGATTGACCATCGAATGCGCGTAGATAAGGTCAACACGGCTTCCGTGCGATGCAAAACGTCGTGTAAAGAGCCTCTATCCATGTACTCTAATATGATGGCAGTGTTTGGCGAGACGGTACACGCGCCGAGCCATAGGACGATAGACGGATGTCGCAAGGTTGATAAGACCGAAACCTCTCTCTTGAATTCGTCCAATCCTTTCCCAACAGGAGATTCGAACAATTTTTTTACAGCGACGAGACTGCCGTTGTATCGACCTAAAAATACTTCCCCAAAGCCGCCTCGACCGATTCGGTTCGAAGAGGACGCCTCGCCAGTTGAGAATTCAATGTCATCGTATCGAATCTCGCACTCTTCGGCGAGTTCCATGACCGAAGACACGTGCCGTAAATGATGCGCATTTGACGGCGACGCGCTTCGCGAGGACGGCTCCAACTCCCCTAAAGACGCCATCGACGTTCCGCTTCCAATGAACGATTGCGCCTTGGCGTTCAACACTGGCGGCGGAGTTGAAACGCCTCCACTGCTCCCCATCCAATTATTCGCGTGGTTTTCGACATCCTCCACTTCTTCTTCTTCTTTCAGAAGTAAATGCAAAGCGATCAAGTTTTTTTGCAGCTGTCGCTCGTCCAACGTCTTCGGGTCGTCGAACAATTCCAATTCCTTCGACCACCCCTTGACCGTTTCTAAGCTTTCTCTAATTCTACTTTTTCTCGCCGTCGTCGGCGTCGATTGTTTACTCCTGTCGGTATTGATTTCCTGTATTTCCAACTCTGCCTTTATCGCCGAGACGCAATACACGCTAATCTGTGCGGCGATTGTTTCACGTTTTGACCCGACGTCCACGTTGAATCGCTCTATGACTTCATCGACGACGTGAGAAAGCCACCCGCTCAAGACGGCTAATCTCCTCATGGGTAACACAAACTGTAACCAAGAAACGTCCGCTTCAAACAAATCTACCGGAGTGTTGAACGAATTAGTACTCGCCGTAGTTCGGTTCAACTTATCCCTCGTTTCCTTCTCGAGCGATCGAGTCTTCTCTGCGAACGGAACGCGAGAAGCTTTCAAAGCGTCGATGTTTCGAAACAATCTCAATCGTTCCACGTGAGAGGTTACCCGTAAATCTTTCAGAACGTCTTGATCGGTCAACCTCAACAACACGTACCCATCCACGGCGGAGTTGGCGAACCTAGAAACCAAAAAACCAAGCATGTTCGATTCCAACCAGTTCCCGACGTCCTTCACCGTCCACACGTTTGGATCCGCCGGCGTTTGCTTGTTGTTTTTTCTGCTACCATTGCTACTTTTTTTCTCTTCTTCTTCTGGGTCGCTCTTTTCGTCGTCATCGTCGTCATCGTCATCATCGTCGTCGTCGTTATTGCTCTCCAAATCTAAATTCCGGAACATATTACTCGTCGCCGTCGCGTCGTTATTCGGGTACGTAAATCTTCGTTTGGCAACCGCCGCGTCTTTCTTTTTACTCCCGCTACTATTACTACTCAACATCTTCGCCGCTCGGGACGTCCGTTTCCCTTCCTCCTCTCCCTCTTCATCCTCGCCGCTCCCTTCTCCCTTCACCACTAAAATCTTCTTTATCAACTCCGGTTTAAAATCCACGCGTTCAATCGTCTCTCTCGCGTCGCCTTCCGCGCACTCGAAAAACTCAAACGATTTCGTAAACTTCACCGGCGGTCGATGTAAACTCGACCGAAACGTGATCTTAATCAACACGTCTACGCCTTTCAGCTCGGTTTGAAACGTAGCCACGAACGGCGCGCGTGACATTTCCACGCTTCCTAACGCCTCGTTTCCGAACAAAACGTCCACGCGTTTGATGATTTTATTCGCGTACAGTTTGTCTAACTCAGCGTCCTGTAAATGGACAAACATTTCCCCTACGTTTGATGTACTACTTTCATTCAAACGGAGGACTTTAAACCCGACTCGAAAGTCAATCGTGCCGTTGATGAGATGCGAAACAGACGAACTAAACGACGCCGAATCGTTTCCCCGGAAGGGGCTTACGGTGTTCGTCTTTTTCTTTCCCGAACTAGTAGTCGCAGCATTCGCGGTAAAACCGCCATCAAAGCTCTGCGTGTCGAACTCCTGACCACCACCGTCTCTGCCGTGCAGTATCCCGCTCGCCCTGACTGGCATCGGCGTTTGTTTGAAGAACTCCTGCAAAGACATCTTGTTTTCTCCGTTCTTTTTTTTCTTCCCCATGATGACGTGATGTGTTGTTAACTTCTCTCTCTCTTTCTCTCTCTTATTTAAAGAATAAGAGTATATTACATAAAACACGTCCTCGTTCTCTTCTTAAAAGGACGTTCTAGCATCGTGTTTTTAACGTATTCTTTCTCCGGTAAAGTCGGTCGTGTAAACTGTGTGCTTCGCTTTGCCGCCTTTTCGTCCATTTTTGCTAGGGAAGCTTGCAAGGACATGTTTAGGGTTTTAAAGTAGTAAAGTAAAACCCTAAATACTGCATTTCTTTCTCCCTTTAAAAATGAGACACAGAGAGAGAGAGTAAGAGCACGGAGGAGAGCGTTCCTTTTGCGTTTGAAGAAGACTTTAGTCGTAGTACATACTTGAACAAACCGGTTAGGAGGTGGCGCACGAGAGAGAGAGTGCTGCTTTTGTGTTATACTAAACTCTTTAGTAGTAGTAATAATTAGGGGAAATTCTCAAGCAAAATGGTCTTAAATCCAGTGGAGAAACTCCGGAAACAGAAGCAGAAACAACTGCTCGCGAAACAAAAGAAACAACGACAACTGAAAAACAAAGAAAAGTTTACGAAACTATCTCGCGAAGAAGTGGAACAGGAGTACGAAAAACTCAAAAGGAAACCAAAATCGAACGTGGATGAGAAAGATGTGCAGAGATTGAAAAGTTTAGAAAAGCGGTTGAAAGAGGAGGAGAAGACTTTTGCGCCGAAGAACGACATCGGACCAACAGCATTAAATGGTGGGGTTAAAAGGAGTAGTAATGGCAACAAAATCGCGTACGATGATTACGTCGGCGACTCTGCGAGAGATGCGAAAGATAGCGTGTATTATCATCCGACGCTCAATCCGCTCGGGAAACCGCCGCCGGGGAAGCCGCAGAAGTACGTGCAAAGGAAGAGAGGCGGGAAGGTGGACGCGGGGATGGCGTTGCCGGCACCGGAAAAGAGGAAGAGGAAGAGAGACGGGGAAGAAAACACGGAGAGTAGTAGCGGCGAGAGTAGCGGCGAGAGTAGCGACGACGAGGAGGAAGGCGGCGGGAATATTTTCACCAAAATGTTCAACGTTGACAGCAGCGCAAAGGCGAAGAAAGAAAAAAAAGTGCCGGGCCCGCCGAAAGGTCCGCCGCCGCCGTTGTTAGAAGGAGAAGATGCGAGCGAAGATGAAGATGAGGAAAAATACACCGACGTTGTCGTTCCGCCGCCGGTAGGACCGCCGCCGGGATGGATGCCGCCTGCGCCGAGCGGGTCGCCGCCGCCGTCGGACGAGGAGGAGGAGGAGAACGTAAAAGAGATAGTTATAGACGGTATCGTTGTTCCGCCACCACCTCCAGACGATACCGATGAAGACGACGACGACGGGGAGGAAGAAGAAGAAAAAGAAGTAGAAAAAGTAGAAACGACGGCGCCTCCACCTCCGCCTCCGCCGGTTGGTATCGACATTGCCAGGACCATCAACAAACCGCCAATGTTCGGCAACACGCTGGAAATGAAGGCGCAGTCGCACATGGCGTCACTATCTCGACCACCCCCTCCTTCCCACCAACCCATGCGTGCCGCCAACATCTACCAACGCCCGCCGCCGATACACTCGATGAACAATGCTCGCGGCAACAATCCGCCGCAACAACACTTCTTCTCCCCCGCCGCGCCAATGGCTGTAAAAAAGAAGTCTCAAGAGCAAGCCACCATACGCGGCGAAGCGACCACCATCGCCGCGCCGTCGCAGAACCCAGCGTTGCAAAAACTCGTCCCGGCGCACTTGCGCGTGCAAAGAGGCGGCGACCAGAATAGGAAGAAAAAAGTTAACCCGGCGCCAACCGTTGTCGTCTCCAAGGAAAAGAAGGACGAGAAGGGTAAAGACGACCAATACTTGAACTTCTTAGACGACGTGGCCACGTTAGGCGCGTTCCAAGAGTAATAACGACTAATGCGCATTTAATAATGACTAGAAAAACTACAACCTAGATAGAAGAAACGCGACGAACCTCCTCCTACTACTACTCTTCTTCACCCTCCTCCTCCTCTACCACCGCGGAATGTCTCCCAACCGCGCACGGCGGAATCTTCAAAAACTCGTCAAAGTCGTACACCGCCTTCTTCCCGCTCGCGCAACACGACCACCCTTTACTCCTCTCGTGAAAAATCGGCTTCCCTTTGTGATATCGACAACACTCATTCTTATTTTCGCTCTCTCTAAATTTCATTCCGCACCCTGTTCGTTTGCACGTTTGCAGCGCGTTCGGATCCATCTTCGCTCGCTCGAGTTCCTCTTCTCTTTTCTTCTGCTCTTTCAGCTCTTTCGCTCGTCTCATTTTCTCTTCGTTCTTTTTGCTCTCTTCCGGGTGCATTTCGCACGCGAAGCCGTTCGAACACCGAGGACACTTTTCAACACCAAGTGCAACGTCTTTCTCTTCTTTCGTGCTCGTCTTTATCGTCGTCTGTGGTAAGACAACTTGTTTTTCGCTCGAATGCGAATCCAGTTCCCGGCAGCCTTTTATGCTCAAAAACGCGTTGAAATCTTTGCTTCGTTTATTACAACACGGCCAAAGCTTTTCGCCGTCTCGAAACTGAGGCGGTTGAGTGTGGTGCACGCACTTCGTACTTGTGTCGGAGAGGAGACAATCGCAAGAGATGCGTTGACAGCGCAGAGGGAGAATGTTTGACATGTTGTTTAATACATAAAAAATGCGTTACAAAAGTCAAGAAGAAGCGGCTAAAATCTCGATGTCGTCGTCTTCGATGTCTGCTACTACCGCGCTAGAACTCTTTTCGTTGTTGTAATTCGAATCATCTGTATCATCGAGTAAAGGTCGAACGCGCGTGATGGAGGAGACAATCGGCGGTCTCCTTTTTCGTTTCGACGGATGAGAAGTGTGGTTTCTATTAGTATTGGTATCGTCGTCTTCGTCTTCGTCTGAATCATCGTCTTCGACGCATACGGCGACGATACTTCTTTCGTCCTCTTTGACTTTTATCGTCGGTGTCTCGCGAAAGAGCTGGAACCGCCATCGACCGAACGTTTCTGGATCCGATTCAAAGAGTGAGATGTCTTCGCGCTCGTCGTCGTCGTTCCTTTTTTCTGTCACCGCGATGTCAAAGTTCCGGAACGGCCTGCCGGAAATCCCAACCCCTAACGCCTTCACGTAACTTTCGCACAAACACCAATACCTGACAAACATCCTCCTCCCCCAATCCTCCTCTTTAGCTAACGCGGTTTCAATCCTCTCGACCGCCTCGCCTTTCCTAAAATACCTCTTTGCTAATTTCAAGCACGCGTCTTTCGTCCTTCTCTTCTCCACTTCGCAATCGATCCCCACGCGTCTTCCGTCCGTCGTCACCGCCATCGCGACGACATTTTTCGAGTGCGATACGCTAAACTGAATATTCAAATTTTCAGACGACATCGACGTCGAAAACGAGTTCGTCGACTTCTCTTCCTCGTTCGAATTCGCAAAAGAACTCGTCGTCGTCGACTGTTTCAAAAACGGTTTCCCTTTCTCGTTGAACGTAAACTCCAACGAAGACGGATCGACGACTTTACGCTGCGATGGTTTCCTCCCTTCTCTTCCTTCGTTCAAAATGGACGATAAAACCGTCCGAACCATCGCTCGGGTTTGTAATCTCTCCTTTTTCGTTTCCGGGTGTAAACTTTCGATTTGAATCGAATCCAACTCGCGTTTCGAGAGTAAGCGTTCGTATTTTTCGAGCAAACTTGGGGTGTCGCACTCGTTCCGTTGGAGAATGTACACTCGCACTCCATGCTTCGTCTTCTTCGTCTTCTTTGTCTTCAAAACCACGGGGCTGTCTTCTTTCTTGATTACGCAGGATTCTTCTACCTCCTCCTCCTGTTCGTTCGTCTTCGCATTGTTCCGCTGCTGCTGATGAAAATGCTTTCCCGACGGGGAGGAGGACAAAAACGAAGACATCAATGCAAAACGATGTCGACAATTACTTTTCGTCGTCGACAAAACACTCGTTCTCATCATCATCGTCTTTGTCGAACAACTCGTCGTCATCATCATCTTCTCTCTCTCTCTCTCTCTCTCTCTCTTACGCGCGCTGCTCTCTGCAAAAGAGCGCGCAAGTTTTATACGTACAAATAATAATGGCGAGAAAAGTGATAAAACTCAACAAAACAAGAAAAAGCCTGAGTAACTTAAACCTTAATGGCGAAGAAAGTGTTCTTTTGAGTATTCGTTGAGTATGTGATGTGAATGTATGTACAACAGGACTACAGAGGAGCTAATGTTGAGTGCGCTTGTGCCTTTTCAAATTACTAAGTTGACGAAAAGCTTTATCGCACACATCGCATTCATACGGTTTCTCGTTCGTGTCAATACGCATGTGGTCTTTCAAAGCACTAGAATGACGAAAACGCTTCTCGCACACATCACATTCGTACGGTCTCTCGTTCGTGTGAATACGCATGTGCTTTGTCAAAGCACCAGATTCACGAAAAGCTTTATCACAAAAATCGCATTCGTACGGTTTCTCGTTCGTGTGAATACGCATGTGTATTTTCAAATGACCAGATGTACGAAAAGCTTTATCGCACACATCGCATTCGAACGGCCTCTCGTTCGTGTGAATACGCATGTGCGTTTTCAAATTATAGGAATCACGAAAACTCTTCTCGCAAACATCGCACTCGTGTTGTTGCGTTCTCTTCCTCTTCACTCCTTTCTTATTAACAGTCGTTTCTTCTTTTCGTATCTGATGATGATTCGCCTCGAGATCATCCTCCTCCTCAGGAATCCTCGAGCGGTTTTCTTCTTTCTCACCCTTCAAAACCGTCATCGCGTTCACCGCTCTTTTCGGATGCGGATTCTTTCTTCGCCTCATAGTATTACTCGTTGTTGTTATTATTTGTAGTAGTAGTAGTAGTAGTCGTACTAAAACGAGTTTGTAAATAATACTCGAGAACAACAACAACAACAACACGCATGTGATTGATGATCTGCGAAAGAGTCAAAAGTTTTCGATTTTTGGCAGTCGTCAGATTTTGAAACCCTAAACCCTAAACTCTTGTGTTTTTAGGAAACTCTCTCCTTTTGCTCTCAAGTTAAAAACACAGACAACAGAAGGAGTTGCTTCTTTCAAAAAAATTCTTCATTCTTGTCGTTGCGATAAAAAACAATCATCATCATCATCATCATCGTCGCTTTCTCTTCTGCTCTTTGCGCGAGAGGCAGCGGACGCTTCCGTGTGCTCTCTCCGCGCTCTCTTTGCAACGAGGCGTTTGTTGTTTCTGAAGAGGAGCGCGTTTGTTTCCGTTTGAAGTCTCTTTTTCTGGTCGTTTGTTATACGTAATGAGTGAAGAGGAACAGAAATCATCCTCCTCCTCTGAGGGAGAGGAAGTTCGAAATCATCATCATCATCGAGAAGTTGTCGTCGTTCTCGCGGAGAAGAAGACAGAAGAAGAAGAGATGAAGACAGAAGAAGAAGAACTGAAGAGGACGAACGTTTCATCGATCCCCCCTACCAAAGAAGAAGCTTCTTTACCAACGACGACAACCATCCCGCAGAAGAAAACATCGTCTCAATTTCACTTCCATCTCCCGCCGTATACTCTGGACGAGGAAATCGCGTACGCGTGGGCGACGCAACCGTTCTCGCCTCGAACCGGCGTCGACGCCGTCTTCGAGTGCTGGATGCAATGCGAAAACGAAGAATGTTTAAAATGGAGACGGATACCGAGGATTGTTGGGAAGGTTTTAGAGCAAGGGAGAGCGGCGGTGGAAACGCAACTGGTGAAAGATGCCGGGAAAGGGATGATTGTGAGGACGTGCGAAGACGAAGTAAACGAGGACGCGAAAACGACGACGACTACAAATACTACTAACGAAGCGACGAATACTAGTAGCAGCAAAAGAGAAATTTGGACGTGTAAAGACGTGGTGGACGCGCGATACGATTCGTGCGAGAAACCGCAAGAACTTTCAGACGACGACATCGACCGGCTGATGGCGGACGCCGACGAAGCGGCGGAGAAGGAGATGCGGAAACGGATGAATTCGAAAGCAATGAAAGAAGAGGAGAAGAAAAAACGAGCGTACGAATATAACAAACGAAAACGCGACGAGGCGAACGAGTTGAAGATTCAAGCCGGGACGCACGAGAGGTTACCGAGCGGGCACGTGAGGAAAATCACAGAGAGGAAGGAAAAGGTCGTCAAAGAACCGCGAGTGAAGAAAGAAAAGGTGAGTACGGTGAAAGTACAAAAGGAAAAGAGAGGGACGTTGAAGTACCTCTTGGAGCAAG
>Ga0302114_10001973_pt1 | contig 13342 bp, 5 predicted proteins | sample AG5_Surface_MG_FD_203107 | JGI IMG/M metagenome (GOLD analysis project Ga0302114, IMG submission 203107) | Marine microbial communities from Western Arctic Ocean, Canada - AG5_Surface | ecosystem: Environmental > Aquatic > Marine > Oceanic | place: Canada: Western Arctic Ocean | collected...
GCATTGACGCCCCAAACAACCTCGACAGCCTGCCAAACAGCATGGTTCATCAGCGCCGCTAGATTCTCACCTTCGGATGACTCTGGCTGGTTTTCATTCACCACGAGACCTGCCTCGCTTCCAAGAAGCGACCTGACCTGGACGAACCCTTTGCGCATTTGCCGCGCTACATCGGCAACTGAATTGACGTCGGAATCTTCACACATCGAAGCCACGCGTTGTTCGAGCCACGGTGGGAACGAACCTGCATCAAGCGCATCGATCAGCTCTTCGTTTTGATGTGCTAAGTCGACGTTCCCGAGTGCCATAATCTGAACTTTCAAGCCGTGTTCTTGGAGCATGCGAGCGAGGAACGAGCCGACAATCCCGGTTCCAATAACGTAGTGAACACCTTCACTGTGACCTTGATTGCGATTGATGTGATGCTCGTATGCTTGGACATCAAGCCGAGAGGCATGCGTCACGACATCCCGTTTACGCACCACCCCCATCACCGGCATTGAAGGGAAAAATGGACGGTCAAACAGCCCGTGGCACCATTGGATCCCGACAACGGAAGAAGGGTCCCTCCCGTCAAGCGCGTACTTGTCATTGAGCACCTGGCCGACGTACAGAGAATGTTCCAAAGACTCTGTCCACAACGGTACGGCTTTGCCCCATGTCATACGCAAATTATTGTGCAATTCCCCATGGCGAAGCAGTGAGCGTTGGCATAAATTCCACAACTCGAGAGGTGAGGCTGCGTACTCCATTTGATGATCTTTCAAACGAACAACTCGGGGGTCGTCAGATGTTTCTCGCCAAGATTGCAGGGCCCATTCAGGAAGGTTCGATGAGTCATAGGGGTCAGAGGCGGCATAGATGTGATGCCAAGGGTGTTCGCGGAAAATCAAAAGTTCATCCAAGTATTTTTCTGCAGAATTCGTGCCAACTGCTGCCGCTTCCCTGGCCACCCGCATGGGGGAAATGAAACCATAGTGAAAAGCCGCAGAGAGTCGTGATACGCCGGAGGCGTCTGCAGCGTTATTTCGCCGCTTAGCATAGCCGTTCAATCCCTTGTCGTAGAAGGCCTGCCACTTGCTCAATGCGGCTCGTTCGCCTCCTCGCTCGTGCCACACTGGCAAGACTGTTGGATCGATTGAACAGGTTCTCAAGAGGGAGAAACGATGCTTGAGGTTCTTGACCTCCTCAACCACGTTGACTGGCTCAAAGGGCAACGGGCCAGTGTAGGGTTCTGGCCTGGCCTCGCACACCGGCCAAGAGGCTTGCAAACGCTGCTTTCTCATTCGCTTGGTGGCATCACGGAACTTGTACGGGCGGTCGACAGACTTGCCAAACAAGGGCATTGGAATCACGCAGTGGCAATCAACATCGAGCACAGGGCAAGCCGCTGAGTCAGCAATTGTCTCAACCCAGTCGGTCCATGGAGGCAAGGGAAAGAGATCGGTGATGATGCAACTGGCCGATTGGCTAAACGCCTTCATCACCGATGGGCGATGGCCTTCACGTGCCACGTGCAGCGCATATCGAAGCCCTACTTTTCTGCACCCTTCATCCATGTCCACAGCCGCATCAAGCAGCATGTTGTGGTGGCGCAAGGAGGCGTGTGGATAGCGTTCATCGATGCCATGATAGATCAGCAACGGCAGGTCGTGTTGAGCTGCTATGAAGCGTCCAACTTCGATGGCTGGATTCTCATCAAGCCGGAAGGACGATTTCAGCCACACGACGACTGGCCCCGTTCCGTGAGGCGCAGCAATGCTGTTGCGAAGCCGGGTTCGTTCGCCCAGATGTTCGGGTAACTTGCCAATCATGGATGGGCGTATGCTCGTTGGGATATATACCGCTGTTTGGCCACAACCGTTCAGCCTCACCAAGGTCGCCTCGTTGTTCTGCGATGTTTCCGAGGTCGCCAAGTAAAGTGTTAGGAAAAATACGTGATGGTAATTGGCCTTTATTTGTCAATATACAATCTAAAAATCAGTTGAACATTATCTCAACTGAAGAGATGTTTTCACACATGGGTACAAAAATGATGGCTTCAAAATATCAACATATCGTCGAGCCAAATAAGAATGTTCTACCAAGCAGATTACTTCTCAAAGGAACCCAAAGGCATCCATCATTCACCGGTGAAGATTTCGATAGTGTACCCGAGATGTTTTCCAATTTAGAATGATAGATCTGCTGGAATTATATCCCTTTGAGACTCTATTGAGTTTTCAAACGATTCTCTGGGCAGATCAATATGCGTGCCTCCTCCATCTAACCATTTCTCGGTTACATCTGAGGTTGAAATAGGCAATGGATTCACACAATCAGCGATTGTCGTCCCTATTTGAACAAAAGCGCTCCTCTGTTTGAGAATTGAACAATAATCCCAAATTGCAGTTCGAATAAGACCAACATACGACGCCAAGTCCCCAGGAGAGCGTCCACTGACAAAGGTTCCTGAATACTCTACTTGTACATCAGTTCTTACACCGTCTCCACCGTGGATAAAGAATCCAGTTCCGACATCAAATTTTCCTCCAAGTGGGGCAAGAGCGGTAAGAAATTTATCAATATCATTTCGAGCTTTCGATTCAAATTCTTTAGTCCAATAATCTGGATAATTTAAGCCAATAGAAATCTTAATTTCCATAATTGAATTAGGTTCAAGTCCGCTTAGCCAAGTTGTAAACATCTGTGGTATTAGCAAGTGGCTTTCGTCCCCTATTTTCCGCTCTCCCTTCATTTTTAATCGTTCCAAACACCATAGTGAAAAGTGATCATTGAGGTTGTCTTGCTGCGGTAGTGTATTGATTACCAATTCATTACGGCTTTGATCTATTATTGCTGCAGTATCTCCTCCTGAACTGATTTGGACATTTCCATCCCCGACGATTGATTGACTGAGGTATTGTTTTTGTTCTACGTGTTGATTTTGGGTGAGTTCTTGGTGTTGGCTTTGATCGATTGTCTGTTGGGATGTTTGATTAATTTCTCCGATATTTGTGAAATTATTAGTGACATTCGGGGGTGAATCTTTCGATTTCTTACGCCTAAACGGCAGAATTAACAATAAGAGTAATAGGATAATCATCACAGCCGAAGTATAGATTAATATCGTTTTGAATGAGTCATCGCCATTATCATTATTGTTCTCAATGATTGTTGTGTTGATGATATTTTCAGTTTTAGTATTATTTTCATATGTAATAATCGTGTTTTGAACAGGATTGTAAATGTTAATTGTAGGACTATACACAATCGTGAGGTTTCCATAAAGGACTAATGTCATTTTTGTTTCGTTTTCATGCTGACCTGAAACAACAAAAGTTAATTCGTACAATTCTTGTGTATCGGTTGTGCTATTCGATTGTAAATATGTTTCATTCCCATCAACATATATGCTGAAGAAATCTGGGAGAGTTGAGTTAGAATCAAGTTCCCACGTTCGATTTTCTGATTCAAACCCGGTACTATTTGAAAAAACACTGTTCAATCCAATGTTGATTGGTTCAAATTTATCTTTGCATCCATCTCTATCAGCATCATCCTGGACTGTGAGACCAATAATGCCGAACGGGCATAAATCATCATCATCTAAGACAAGATCATTATCATCGTCTAAGTCTTCATTTGCATCTGCACAACCATCGGAATCATAATCAGTTGAATTATTCGAAATCCAGCCGACTGTTCCTCTTGAGCAGTTGTCTAATTCATCATTTAATCCATCATCGTCGTCGTCACCATCTGCAAGTAAATTGGTCAGAGTCGGCCCATCAGGCAATCCGTCACTATCCCAATCTGCCAAGATGGATAATTGTACTATCTTCTCTAATGAGATTCCAGTAAGAGAATTATTCGCCCAGATTGTGTATTGAGTGGTGACGAGTAGAGAGGGATTATCAGAAGATATATTTCCTTCAAAGAAGGTAAACTCGTCTGGTAAATCAGGCTCTATTTCCCAAGAAGTCGCAAGCATGCCTGAAAGATTAGGTACAATGTTGAAATTATTTTGATTCTCTACTCCTTCAAAGAGAGTTTGTTCTAAATTGTTAATTTCGAACCATAGTGATTTGAAATCAAGTAAGTCACACACACCGTCGTTGTCTCCATCAACTGGAAATGAGGTGTTATTTTTTGGATCGGTGCCCCCACATGAAGCTTCATCAAGATCGTCCCAATTGTCGTTGTCATCATCTAAATCCTCTGTAAGGCCAGTTGATGATGTACCAAATAACTCATCTGGCATTCCGTCTCCATCGGTATCAAGATGGGCGGCAGCATCATTTGGAAAATCATCAGAAGGATGGGTGCAGATATTCGTTGGTAAAATTGGCATCAAGGGCCCATCACAATACGAATCGCCATCTGAATCTGCGTTCATGCTGCTTGTCCCCGTATCAAGTTCGTCAATGTAAAGCGAAGTGTTTGTCTCAACATCATTTGCCAAACCATCACCGTCTATATCTGGGTCTTCTGCGTCACACAGAGTATCTCCATCAAGGTCTAACGTCGGTAATGATAGTTCATTTTTTGGGTTTGATTCACATTCAGCCTCCCTAGTATCGTTGTATCCGTCATTATCATCATCATCATCTTCTGTGTGATCGTCTTTGCATCCATCACCATCGTAATCAGAAATTGAGTCTGATAACCAACTTAATTCACCTTCTGGACAATCATCATTGAGATTCATTATGAAGTCATTATCGTTATCATTATCTTCCGTTGAGTCTCTGCAACCGTCTCCATCATGGTCTGTTGTAGGCGTACTTGTCCACCCAGTTTCGCCATTTGGACATGAGTCGGCAGTGTCATCAACTCCATCTCCATCAGAATCAGTAATGTCTTCTCGGACATCGTAAATTGTGTAGACATACATAACAAGTTCATCCGATGCGAACGATGTCCCATTATGATAAAGAGCAAATCGGAGTGTAATCTTATTTGATGTATCTTGGTAACTATTCAATATAGGTATTTCCTGAACCCTCACACTCGTCGAGATGAGAGTATCTTGGGCTTGAAGGACCCAATTTGAATTTGAATAATCGAGAATACTGATTGTACCCTTTGAATCTATAGGAACCGATCCATCTGGTGCTTCCATCTTCCATCGAACATCTGCTCGAGTTGTATTTGACGACATTTGAATTTCTATGTCAAGAATGATGAATGTTTGTCCAGAAGTGCATGTTGCACTACCTCCGTCACATCGGTTCGCTTCGATAAACGTTGAAGTAGCGTTGTTGCTATCGAACCCATTTGGGAGAACTTTGACTTCTGACCAAGTTGATTGAGAATCAATAGAATCAGAATATGATGTTGCATGGACTTCATCAGCTGATGAAAGCGGTACATAAGAGGATAGAAGAAGAAAAATAAAAAGAATTGCAACTTTGGAGTGTCTCATATATTATGATTAATAATATCACTCTTAAGAATTACTTAGGTAAATTTATGGAAGATTGACTTTCACTTATGTGTAGATGAGAAATGTTTCATTCTTCCTCATCATTCTGTAAATTTTTAATTTTGAGAACGACTGTTTCCTTGCCATCGGCGCCTCTTTCGCCCCTTGTTGAATAATCAAGGCTACACCATGACAAAATGCTTGCGCCTCCTGAGCACGCCGCTTTGGTTACATTTGTGACCAATCTGATCACTTGATTTGAGGTAGAAAACACCTCCCGCATCTCTTTGAAGATTGATTGGATTTGGTTTCTGAAGTGTCGATACTCAATTTCTGTTTGATCATTGCATTCCTTACGCAGCATTTGGCGCACCTTATTTTCCAAGGATGAAGCCATTTCTGCAAACGTAAGGAATGCAATGTCAGAAGAGTGAAGGAAGACTTCGCATTGCCATGGAAAGTTCCTTCTATTCAGTGCGACTTTTACTTTTTCAGCATGCAAGGCGACTTCTGGATTTGTAAAATAAAGTAGGAAAACCCCTTCTCTAGAAGTTAAGTGAACGAAGTTTTCTTTGAAGGAGTTCTTCTTTATGGATTTTTCTTTTTGATTCTGATGTTTTATAGATTTGAATTCGGAATGGAATATTTGAGCAAACTCCGTGTATTGCAAGGTGCTTATTCCTTCACAGAATGCAATGAAATCGTGAATGGAACGGTTTTTACCTTTCAAGAAAGACATGTATTTAGTGGTTTTTTGTGGATCGATTTCACCCTCCGGCGTTACTGCAAAATCGTTGTGTGCCATACTATTTCGCAGAAGGAATATATTTTTGAAATCGGAGTTGGAGAACACATCTTTCTCCTCCGGTAATTGCTTAACCAATAGGGCATAAACATCTGCAATTTTTGCTTTCCATGCAAAGGCGGTTCCAACAAAATATTCGGATTTGTCAGTTTTTTTTTGTGTTCCGAGAACATGTAAATATGTGTTCCTTACTTGGATTTCAAGTTTCAGAAATTGTTTTGCCATTTTCGTTTTGGTATCTTCTGCAAACACGATATCCTGTGCTGTAATGATACCTGGGTAATCGCTGGCTTCATACTCTACAAGTAATGGTCTATGCTCTTCGTTCATGAGATAAACCAGTTCTTCTAATTCAACATCTTCACTAACACGTGTCTCTATCAATTTGAATTGATTTTTTCCGATTAAATGTGTATATTGCCCAGATAATGTTTTGAGAACCAGGAAATCCCAGTTGTTTGCTTCCGAAAACAATCTAAACGCCAAATCTTGCACGACTTCATCTTCTGTGTTTTCGATTACAGCACCAAATGGATGCTGAGCAAAATAACCTGCAGTACCAGGCGTGTAGTCCGGTGTTGCAATCGTTAGAGGAAAGTCTGTTGACAGGAGTGAATCTGATTCTTGACCTCCTTCCCAATGTTTCAATGGTTGTAAGAGACTGAGTATGTGAACAATTTGTTTACTTACATCGAGATCGGTTGGTATGGGGCCATCAGGATTATCAACTAACTTTCCAAGTTTCTTAAGTTCTTGATGAATGATTTTTGGGAAATCATAAGTTGGAATAAAGGATGAATTCAGATATTTTTCATTGAAATCCCAATTTTCTGAAGAGAGTTTGGAAACTAAGAGTGTAAGATACTCTTGAATGATTGGTGATGACAACATCCCAATGGTTACAACATCCTGAATTTGATCTTCCTCATCTGTCAAGAAAACAATGTGATGTTCATTGGATAACACTTCGAAAATACAGCGAATCACAGGACTTGTTCGAGGCATCGTTGAAACTTCTTCCAGCGGGAGGAGGAACACTTCTTCGACATCCCCGTCATGCAATCGTCGTCGTCCGATTGAAGTAATGGGCCCCCCGAAAGAATCGACCAAGGGAATGGAGTCGAAATCTTGGGCGGTGAGGACATTGAGCAACGCCTTTTCATACCGTTGTTCATCGATCTCGTCTGTGCCAAAGACTGAATGATTGAGAGCGTACCTCAGTCCACGACTTGAAATGTGGTGGGCTGAGAAATCGACCATACACTTTCCATTCAGTGTCAGTTGATAAATGCTTTTTAATCGTTGAGAGAGCGTCTCAATCCGCAAATAAATGCACCAAACACTCGTTACGGAAACCATGGAGATAGAGTGGGCACGATGAAATCTGATGTCTAGGAATATAGTCCCCGCTCCTATGAGAGAGGAAGCAGATGAAAACGCTCCACCTCTCGATTTAGCGTGGACGATCAGAGTAGATAGAATTAGAGCCCCCGCTTCCAGACTTGAACTGCGCTCCGGCCTTTACCGTGGGTAAAGAGCTGAAAAAATATCAAAGATTAAGTTCTGCATAGCCCTTAAAAGACAAGATGCGGAGGGGCGACAATGTCAAAACTTTCCAAACTGTGCTCATTTCTATTGGTTTTGGCCTTTTTTGCTACGCCGTTGACCACAATTGTTTCCGCTGATGGCAATACACAAGCACCGGCATCTCATGCCTTCTTGCCAAGCTGGTCCGGAGCGATTTCAGGCGATCTCGATCAATCCGGTGAATCGACAACCCACCAATTTACGAATCATGACTTTGATGATGAAGGCAACATGTATTACGTTGTAGGGGATGATTATGGGAACTGGATGGATTATCAATACTCTGCCAATAGCAGGGGGTTCCATCTTCTCAAGATTGATGCTGAAGGGATTGTTGTAAACACTGAAAAGATTACGTGCAATAATTACTGCAATTCCCCCGATTATTATTATTCGAAAGTTGTTGGCGTTCATGTTATTGACGAAGATCAACTCTACCTCACCCTCTCTGTTTACAATCTGCAACTTACATTTGGAACCAACACACAATATGCAGGGTCACACAACTTAGTGACGGCTTATTACAACAATGGCTCATGGGATTGGGTGGACTTTGAGCAAACCTCCAGCAGCTATGCTTACTCCTCATTGGCCTATCAAGAGCTCGATGAAAATGGTCATTTGTACACTGTTCTTAGGGGGCCAATAGCCTCTGGATTTCAAGAATACAGTGTTTCGTCAGCATCAGCAACAGGTACAAATTGGGTTCGTTCCCTTGAAATCCCATATCAAAGCCCAACGAACAATTACCTAGCACCACTTTTCGAGATTAACGAAACGGGACTCCAAATATTCCTGACCACATCGAATTTAATCAAATATGATTCACAAACGACTTCGTGCCCACTTGGAGGAGAAGAGGGGTATTGCCACATGTGGTTGAGCATTAGTATCACTGGATCGAAACAATCGATGGTCAGTTCGCCATATGTATCCATACAATTCACAGACATGATGATTGAAAATGGAAGCATGTATCTGACTGGGAACACTCGAGATTATGTCTCTGGATCGAACACAGAAAGCAACTTTACTGGTCAAAAAATATCCCATTCTCCAAGGTATGCCCAATACATTGCCATCATGAACAATGGTGGAGGTTGGGATGGTCACATGGTCGTCAATGAACAATCTAATAATTACCAAATGAGTCCAAAGTTGGTAGAAATTATCGATGATGACATCATTTTCTCCGATATTTATTTCCCTCAAACGAGCATCGATGGGTCACTCATTAACGATTACAGCGATGCTGAAGTCGAATTTATTCTATCAAAGGTCAACCTCGATACAGGCATCGAATGGTCGACCAACATTGGTTATGATAGTCCAAGTGCATATCCGGGATACAATATCCATAGCGATAAAGAAACTGTGTCTTTCGTCGTCATTCACCCGAGCAGTGGATTTGCTAAATATCAATATCAAGGGGCCGAGGTGAATTCCCCAACTGGAGGCAACAGTACAGAAGTTCTCTGGGTCGACCTTGATGATGGGCAGATCATTGATGTGGAGTCCACTGCCGCCACGATGGTGAATGGGCGCTCAAATGACGGAGGAGTGATTGTTTCGGGATACAACTTCATGGCCTTTTTCATGCCAGACTTTGATGGAGACAATGTCGGCACAAACGACAACTGCCCGGACACATACAATCCAACTCAAGGTGACTACAACAGCAACGGTGATGGAGACGCATGTGATCCTGATGATGACTCAGATGGTGTTTTGGATGGATTTGACACCTGTCCCCGAGGGGTTTTGTCGTGGACTTCGGAAACCATGACTGACCATGATGGCGACGGTTGCAAAGACACAACAGATGAAGACCTAGACGATGACAACGATGGAAAGCCAGACGTTACTGATTCCTGTCCGATTGGCATCACTGGAGCAAGTTATGATCTTGATGGCGACGGTTGCAAAGATGTTGAAGACAACGACGATGATGGTGACCTCGTTCGCGATGAATCTGACCTGTGCTCGATGGGCGTGATTGATTGGTCTTCAGGGACGCTCACCGACCATGACGGAGATGGGTGCCTCGATGAAGATATCGAAGATGCTGACGATGACAATGACGGTATTCCTGATTCCATTGATGCTTGTCCTCGTGGCGCAACAGACTGGCCATCGAACATCAACACTGATTTTGATGGCGATGGATGCCGCGATGCATTTGAGGATGAAGATGATGATAACGACGGAATCTCCAACAGCATCGATGACTGTCCGAGGTCAATTGGAATTGTAAATGCTCAGGGCTGCTCAGCAACCCAGGCACTCGATAATGAGAATGGAGGAAGCAGTGTGGTCTACTATGTGTGCCCTGCTGGAAGCCTCGTAGTCCTTGATCCATCTGATTGCCCTGTCGACGATTCAAACACCGGAAACCAACAAAGCAACGATTCGAACAACGGAGAAAACCCGTTTTACTATGTATGCCCTGGCGGCACTGATGTTGTGACTGACCTTGGTGAATGTTCTGAAACAATCGGTACCGGGGGGACAAATGTCACCTTGGTCATCGATCCTTCCTCAAACGAATCAAGTGATTATTACACCTGTCCTGGCGGACGGGCGATTGTCATTAATGCAGAGGATTGTCCGAGTGAAAATACCAACTCCATAGCTTCAAACTCCGAATCTCAAGATGGGGGTTTGATGGTCATCTTCATGGGAGGAACATTTGCAATGTCTGCAATTGCAGTGATTGTGGTTTTGGTTCGAAGGCCAACGGTTCAACAATCTGAGTTTTCGGCTATTGATTCAACCAATCATTTGTTCAAGGAAGAGGTGGAGATTCCTTCTGAGCAAGAGGTAAAGCCATCACCACCATCAAGCGCATCTGGAGCGCCCCCTACCTCAAAACCCTCTGCGGATTTAATCGGGCAAGCCCATGATGGGCAAGAATGGTTGGAGTGGCCGGAATCTTCCAACAATCATTGGTATAGAGAAGTTGGTTTTGGCGGAGACTGGAAAAAGTACGATCAGTGAGCAATGAATCACTGCCATTGTAGCCCCGCTATGCATGACGATGTGTTCTCTCACGGGGGGTAGGATCCGTCAGATAACGCTCAACCTCTCGATAGAGCGTGGACGAACCGAATGGCTACGATTAGAGTCCCCGCTCCCAGACTTGAACTGGGGACACCCTGATGTCTGCTGAGACGTTTGAATTAACAACTACAGTCAGGTGCTCTACCAACTGAGCTAAGCGAGGTATTCCTTCGCACTTGGCTCCACTACTTAACCCTCATCAATCACAAGGAAGGCCGCATGCTGAGATGTTAAAGAAAAATCAAGGATTCACTGCAAGCCGATGCGTACCTTATCAAGGGTTGAGGTGCAATGGGATAACAGGTGCCTTGGTGTGCAAAAACGACTCGCAAAAACGACCTCTCGAACCTCTCCAGAATGGTCGCGGTTAAGTATGGAAAGAGTGGGCTCTAGGAATCAGGATGTGTAGGGATGGGACCCACAGGTACACCAAGTTCAGGAGCTGAGAATCGAGCCCTTGCCGATATGGTCAGCCAAATGGCCAAGGAATCGGTCCATCGCGGAGCTACTGCACTCCTCGACGATGAAGTTGAAACACTTGGCGTGCCAAATCCACGGATCCTTATCGTCGGTTGCGGAGGTTCAGGCAACAACACCCTCAACAGAATCACCCACCTTGGTGTCGAAGGCGCAGTCACCGTTGCCATCAACACAGACAAGCAACATTTGGATCACACACGGGCCTTGCAAAAACTCCTGGTCGGACGTCACATCACTCGAGGTCTCGGTGCTGGAGGTGACCCTTCAACCGGTCGTCGTTGTGCTGAAGCTGGACGTGAAATGATTCGACGAATTGTCACTGGCGCTGATCTCGTGTTCATTGCCAGCGGCCTTGGCGGCGGTTCTGGAACCGGCATTTGCCCCATTGTCGCTGAGGAAGCAAAAGCAGCAGGAGCCCTCGTTGTTGGCATCGTCACCACGCCCTTCCACGTCGAGCGCCGTCAACGCATGAGTCGAGCGCTCGAAGGGTTGGAGTCGCTCCGCCGAACCGCAGACGCGGTGTTGGTGCTTGACAACAATCGATTGTTGCATTATGTTCCCCACCTTCCACTTGATGAAGCGTTCTCGATCATGGACCAACTCGTTGCTGAAATCGTCAAGGGCATCGTAGAAACCATCACCTTGCCTTCCCTGATCAACCTCGACTTTGCTGACGTTCGAGCCATCATGGCCAACGGTGGCGTGACGATGATGCTCTATGGTGAATCAGACCGTGGTCCAGAAGAAGTGGTTCACGAAGCACTCAACCATCCATTGTTGGACGTCGATATTTCAGGCGCCACTGGCGTGCTGATCCACGTCACAGGTGGACGTTACATGACCCTCGATACCGCTTCACAAGTCGTTGATTTGTTGACTTCAAAAGTCAGCGAAGATGCCAACGTCATTTGGGGTGCTCGGCAAGACGTCGGCTTTGGTGACACCATCAAGGTCATGGCCATCATCACAGGCGTGGGCGGCACAGATTTGCGGTCGCCACAAATGACGCCTGACGTGCTTGGCGATGCCTTGCGCCTGACTCAGAACCAAAACCAGCAAAACGGTCCACTTGGCTTCCAACGCTTCGATTGAGCGCCGCCTTTTCCCCCTTATTGCTCGGTACAACCGTTCGTAAGCGTAAAATGTGTGAGCCATCCCATCTCAACCATGCGAGTCAAAGCCTTTCTGTGCTTCTTGGTAATTGCACTGCTCATGACACCTGTTCAAGCCGGCGATGTCAGCGTCATGCAACAGGAACCTGCAGAAGATCCTAAGCAACCCAACGCCAACAACACCACAATGTACCTCTGGGCCAACGGAATGTCGGCCTACTGGACCCATTTCAACAACAACGACACCGAGTCGGTTGAAGAAAATGAATTGATGGAAGAAAAGGACAGCGGCGTCATCACCATCAAGTATCGTTTCACCATGGATCCGAGCCTTGACAAACGCCTTCAGATGACCGAAAGCGGCGAGATGCGTGCCAACTTCCAAATCTACTTCGAAGGGGACCAAACCAACGGCGACAACAACGGACCGTGCCAATCGGATTGTGATTTCCTCAACATCACCGTGTACCGCGGTGCAAACAAGGTCTACCAGCACACCGAACAACCTTGGCCCGCTGGCAACTGGAAGAACATCGTGTTTTCTCACACCCTGACTGAAGAAGATGGCAACCTGCTCTGGGACGGCACCAATGACAACCCAATCGTCGAAGTGGCCATGAAAGTCAAAGGCGATCTACAATCTGGATTCGGTGGATTAACTCAGAATGGCAACCCTGCAGCCTTCGGTATCAAACTCGGCGAAGAGGCTCGCCTCGAACTCCCTGTTGATGAATCAACATGGGACGAAGCCTTCCAAGCAGGCGAAGACGGCATGATGGATGACGAAGATGCACCTGGATTCAGCTTGGTTGTTGCTTCCGCTGCAATCGGTATGGCGATGTTCATCAACGCTTCAAAGGACGAAGAGTCCGACGAGTGAATCACGAGCGC
>Ga0302114_10001974_pt1 | contig 13341 bp, 13 predicted proteins | sample AG5_Surface_MG_FD_203107 | JGI IMG/M metagenome (GOLD analysis project Ga0302114, IMG submission 203107) | Marine microbial communities from Western Arctic Ocean, Canada - AG5_Surface | ecosystem: Environmental > Aquatic > Marine > Oceanic | place: Canada: Western Arctic Ocean | collected...
CAACATTTTCAACTAACCCCCCCAAACCCCCTACCCCCCCCCCTACCGCAGCTTCAATACTCACTCTCATCCTCAACCGTAAAAGTCGTTGGCGCTGCCTTCGACGTCATCATTGGCTTACCCATCCAACTCCTTGTCACCCGTGCCCCGGACACGGCCTGGGCAGGAGGCCAACCCTTCCAAGTCCAACCTTACATAACTCTTGCCGACGCAGGTGGTAACGTGATAGACTCGGACGAATCCACCGTGATACAATGTACTCTCGTGCCTTCCCTCGCGGCCAATAAAAAAATGGTAATAAACACGGTCAACGAGCCTCTAGTAACTGTCACGGATGTCTCTTTCGTGCAGCTCGTCTCTGATAATGCCAAATTGCGCACTTTCGGTCCTGGAAACGTGGTGACCGCCGAGGTGTTTTTTACCCAGGAGGTGAGTGAATGAATGAGTGTGTGAGTGAGACAACCAACATATTAATCCAATCCTCTTCTCTCCCCTCCCCTCCCCTACCCCCCCCTCCCCTCCCCGAACCAAAGGTAACTTCTTCCGCTTCCACAACTCTCGAACTATCCATAACAAACAGTTCAGACCCTGGCGCTGCAAACATTTTTGCTCGCCTCACCAACCCAAACATTCGAGCAAAAAAACTAATTTACCAATACGTTGTCCAAAAAGGCGACAATTCTTCCGACATTGGCTATGCCACCACATCCTCCCTTGCCCTGAACTCCGGCACCATCCTCGACAACCTTGGGAGAGCTGCCACCCTCACTCTTGCCGCCCCGGCAGCCACAAATTCAATTCGAGAAGCCACCGAGAAGGTGAGCCCTCCACCCGCAGCTTTTCTTTCTTCCATCCACATCCACATAACTAACCCAAACCACCCACCCCCACCCCCCATCCACACCAGGTGAACATCGACCAAACCCCCCCTCGGGTCCAATCCATCTCCTCAACCCTCCCCTCCGGCGAGTACGGCGCCGGCCAAATAATCGACTTCGTCCTCAACTTTTCTCGCCCGGTCTTCGTAACCGGCACCCCTTGGATCCCTCTTCGGGTAAATTCCACAATCAACGTTATCAAGCTGAACTCAACCGGCAACGTCACTGCTGGCTCCACCTTCGACATTCAGTTCGGCAGCGAAACGAAATACAATGTTCCGTTCGATGCAAGCGAAGCTCAAATGAAGACCATCATCCAGTCTTTCACCTCCGTCACCGGGGAAATTTGCGTATCGCGGCACGTAGCCTACAGCGAGGTGGGGTGGTACGGTGGTTCGTCGACGCTCTTTGCCGCAACGTTGGACGGAGGCCAAAACCCGGCAGTTGTCAAAGTTGGGGTTGGGGTGGATAGCATCGTTCTCACCACCGCCGAGTACGACGTGTTCAGAACAGGAGATAAGGTGTACTATAGCAAAGGAACCGGCGGAACACAAATTGACGGACTCATAGATGGCACCGACTACTTCATCGTCAAAGCAACTACTCCCGACGTGCAGCTTGCGGCAACCTACGCCCATGCAATCGCCGGCGTTCCCACCGTAATAGATTTACAAGCCTTCGCAAGTGCCGCGGGCACGGCCCACACCCTAACCTCGGATTTCAACTTGTTCGAGGTGAGCGACGTTAACACTACCAAAAAACTCTCACTCACTCACTCACTCACTCACTCACTCACTCACTCACTCACTCACTCACTCATTGATTCACTCACTCGCTCATTAGGTCGAACTGGACGGATCCATGAATTCAGATTTGACAATTACCTTCGATGGGGACCAAGCGAGTGCCATAATCACCGTTGCCGACGACACAATAACCCTTCCATCGTCTGGGGATTTCAACGCGCTGTCAACCGGTGACATGGTGACCTACAGCGATGGTGGCGGTGGCGGAGTCGCCATTGACGGTTTGACCACCGCAAAAAGTTATTACGTTGTCAAGGCCGTGTCTCCCAAAATTAAATTGGCGAGCTCCTACGCCAATGCAATGGCAGCCACGCCCGATGTCGTCGCCCTAACAACAAAGGCAGCCGCGGCGGGAAACTCCCACACACTCACCTACGAGAAAACTGTCGACACAACCAATAACAAAATATACCTTCGGGCAAACACGTACGATGCCCTGTATAGGTTAGGTTAGGTTAGGTTAGGTTAGGTTAGGTTAGGTTAGGTTAGGTTAGGTTAGGTTAGGTTAGGTTAGGTTAGGTTAGGTTAGGTTAGGTTAGGTTAGGTTAGGTTAGGTTAGGTTTTGTACACTGGGGATCGGGTGACGTACAGCGACGGTGGAGGAACGGCAATCAACGGCCTCACAACGGCAACCGACTACTACGCGGTAAAAACAGCCACTTCCCCCTACATCCAGCTGGCATCGACTTATGCGAATGCGATCGCCGCGTCCCCAACAATCATCACTTTGTCTGCTGGTGGTGCAGGAAGTACCCACACGCTGAGTCGCCGGTCTGCCCATTCCGGCTACTCCCTGGTCGACGACGCCGGCAACCCAACGGAACGCGGCCACCTTGGCTGGCCTCAGGGCTACGAGTGGGTTATCCAGTTCGACAGCGTCGCGGACGACCCGGTACCTGGGTTCACCGTTATTGACGACAACCTTGCCTTCGGAGCCGGAACTTCTGGTTCCATCATATCTCGTACACTCGAGGTTGGCAAGGCGGGCCCAGACCCTGACCGCATGGACTTTACGGTCAGGAACTTTGCCGACAACGTGCTGGAGATCGACGAGTGGGGTAACTTGAAGGTGAGCGGGAGCGGGAGCTGGGGGGGGATGCGAAAGACGAGCTAAAATCAATCTAACCCACTCAATTCGCTGCGCAGGACTCACGGTGCACAACCCGATTTGCAAAGTACGTGTCTGGCTCAACAACCTCCGACCTTGTCTTCAACTACGAAGTTATGCAGGGCGACGAGGTGGCGAACCTGGACGTCTCCACCAATGCCACGATTCATTTGGATACCACCTCCGATAACCTATACCTCCAAACCGAGAACCCGATGCTCAAGGCTAACCTCCAGATGAGAGGAAGTTCGTTGATTCACACTAAAAACTTTATCATCGATACCTCCGCACCAACAGTTGATCAGACCGTTGGTATGGTTGCCTCCGCTTCCCTTGGCACCACCGACAAAACCTACACAGTCGGTGACTCTCTTTATTTCACGGTAAAGTTTACGAAGCCGGTAACAGGTGAGCTTGCTTTTTGGAAGACGAGAAAAAGTTTACAATATATATACCCCAAACCCTACCCTACCCTAACATGTTCTTCGCCCCCCCGACATCAGTTTCGGCTGACGCTGGTATTTCCATGAGCACTGGAGCCGTGGAAGGCGTTGCAGTGATGTACAGTGGATCAGGGACGGATACGCTCACGTTCAAGTACACAGTACGGGTATTTGAAGTTTCGTCCGATTTGAACTACCTGTCAGCTGCCTCCTTGACAGCTACGGGCACGATTGCCCGTACATCAACAACGCCCACAACTCCGGCAACGTTAACTTTGCCCTTCCCCACCCAGGGCTCCTTGGGATCGGTTCGGTTGGACGACACGTCCGCCCTCATCATTGACGGAACGGCGCCCACAGTCACCTCGGTCGACTTTGTGGCCGACAGTAAAACTTACCGGCGGGGGGATAGCGTGCTCATCACCGCTACATTCTCCGCCGACGTTGTGTTGACCGGCACAACCCCGGTTATTGTCCTGGACGTTGGCGTCATCACCCGCGAGGCGGTCTACACCTCCGGGAACAGAACCAGGTGAGCGAGCGAAGCGAGCCGCGAAATGGCTACAGGCATAATATAATGGCTACATCCACTACAAAACTAACATTATTCCACTCAATTCTTTTGACTCGCTTCATTCGTTTTGCTCTTGCTTCATTAAAAATGCGCCTCGCTTCGCTCGCCGCAGCATTCTCACATTCACCTACGTGGTGAAAACTGGCGACTTCTCCACCGCGGGCGGATTTGGGTACGTGTACGACGCATTCAACTCGCTCTGCTTGGAGACTGGCTGCCCATCAACCCCAGCCGGGCAGATTCGAAGGCTTGCCGAAACTTACACGGTCGACGCGGACATCACCATGCCGCTGGCAGGGGGAGCTTTGGCAAACGGCGTTCCCATAGGTTCCGTTACGATCGACACCAGCAATGCGCAGCAGACCAACATCACCTCCATCGACGCGTACGGCGTCCCGACCACGTTTGACAATGTGTACGGGGTTGGACACGTCATCTACGTCGTGGTGAGGTGGTCGGACGAGGTGCTGGTGAGCGGGCAGCCGAAAATGTTCACCAATTTGGGGTCCGCCGATGGCAAGCCCACGAACCGCACCATCTCCTACATTAGCTATTTGAACGAGAACACGCAGGAGCACCTGTACTACTTCACTGCCACGGCGGAGGACGTCGTCGAAGAGTTGCAGTGGGTTTTGCTCGGGCCTGCCAATCACACCAAAACTTCCGGTATTTACTGTCCGGCCTTGGCCGGCTGCAGCATGGTCAACAGGTGAGCGAGCGAAGCGAAGCGAGCGAGCCTTGATGAAGACGAGCATACGAGCCACTGTAAACTAACCTTATCCCACTAATATACTTCGCAACTTCTCAACTTCTTCGCTTGGCGCAGAAACGGGGCGATGGCGAACTGGAACTTTACCGACAACGCCAAGGTGTGGGACACTAGTGATGGGTCGAGGCTGTTCCGATCAACCTTTGACGGGGCCCAGAACGCCGCCGTGGTGAAGGTGGGCACTAATCTTATCGTTTTGTCGAAGGCCGACTACGACATGATCAGAACAGGAGACAAGGTTGATTACTCCGCGGGCACCGGCGGCACGGCAGTTGACGGGTTGACTTCCGGCAGTGACTACTACGTGGTCAAAATGGCACTCCCGACGTTCGATGGAGCTCAAAATGGGGCCGTGGTGAATGCTGTGGCCGACACAATTACGCTCACTACGGCGGTGTTCAACATCTTCACAACAGGCGATAAAGTTACCTATCACTCGATGGGAGGAATAGCCGTAGACGGGCTTGCCAGCGAAACTGACTACTACGTGATAAAGGATGCGACCCCCGCCATCAAGCTCGCCACGACTTATGCCAACGCGGTTGCTGGCACTCCTGTTCCTGTTGACTTGACTGCCTTCTCAGCAGCCACCGGAACGGCTCACCAGCTCCAGTTCCCTGTCATCCAACTGGCCACGAGTTACGCCAATGCGGTGGCAGCTTCTCCAATAACCGTCGATCTATTGGCTTTCACCAACGGTGCCGGATCAGCCCACACGCTCTCGGCCCAGTTTTCAATGTTCACTCTGGAAATTGACGGAGCGCAGAATTCCGCTGTGGTCGATGTGGCCAACAACAAAATCACACTGTCAACGCCAGGCTACGACATGCTTGATACTGGAGACAACGTCCAGTACAGCAAGGGCAGTGGCGGTACATCGATCGACGGGCTGGCGGACGGTGCCGAGTATTACGTTATCAAGAGCACCTCCCCAACAATCCAGCTTGCGACATCGTATGCCAACTCAGTTGGCACACCCGTCGCCGTTGATTTGTTGGCCTTCGCGGCCGCGGCCGGCTCAGCCCACACTTTCACCACTCAGTTCTCCCGAGAACCAATGGTCGACATCAAAATTCCTCAAATCACCGGCAACATCAAGATCGACAGCAGCCCTCCCACCATCATTGAGGTGTACACGGACAAGGCAACAAGTCCGTACTGCAAGGCGCTGAATACCTGGGACGCACCTGAGTTGAATTGCACCTACACGGTGGGCGAAGAAATTGACGTGTATGTGAGGTGAGCTTGAAATAACATTTATTGAAAACGAAAACTGAAAATTTTAAAACTAAGCCAAACAACAAAAACAGATTCGACCTGCCGGTGTCAGTTGCTGGAGTGCCACGCCTGTACCTCGAGACCGGCGACGAAGACACGTGGTTAACCTACAACCAGGCCAAATCGAAAGAGCGAGAAGTCGCCTTCACCTACACCGTTGCCACCGGCCACAGCTCCTCCGGGACCAACCTCACCTACGTCTGCACCTCTTCTTGGTGCGAGCTCGACATGGTTGGAGGCACGGCTTCAGTGATGAGGTACTCAACGGATCCAACCACGGCCGCGGTTTACACCCTCCCCACCCCGACCAACCGCGGGATAGGCCTCAACGGAACCGCCATTTACGTCGACACGTCCGAAACGCCCGTGGTGCTTAACATTACCTCCACAACTGCCGATGGGACCTACTACCCCGGCGACGTCATTTCCATCAACGTTGAGTTCGACGAAGTTGTGACGGTGGACGGAGTTCCCTTCATCAACCTCGAGCTCGGACTCACTGATAAAAAAGCCATGTACTTCAGCGGCTCAGAAACCACAAAGCTAGAGTTCCGGTACACCGTTGGGGCGGGAGACGTTTCGTATGATTTGGACTACGTTGATGCCCACGGTTTGGAGCGCGGGTTGACGTCCGGCAACACGGACGGGAGTATCCGCCACACCTCCACTACCCCCACGGCCGACGCCAACCTTTTGCTGCCCTACGCGGGCAGACCTGGGTCGCTGAGCTACAACAGCAAGATAAAGATTGACGGAAGCACTCCTTACATATCAGCAGTGTCTACTCCACAGCCTTCCGGAGAGTACACGGTTGGGGACAAAATTTATTTTGAGCTTGAATTTTCTTCCCCAGTGGTCGTTTACGGAGAGCCGTACCTAATCTTGGACACTGGAACGGTCAGCAGGCACGCCAACTACAAGAATTGGACAGGGAGCAACGCTACGCACTTGTTCGAGTACGAGGTGCTTCTAGGCGACACGAGCATGGACTTTGACTATCTGAGCGTGGAGTCTGAATTCCGTTCGGCCCTTACCTCGTTCGAGCTGAACGGGGGGGGGGTGAAGAAGCTGAGCAGCAACCCGAGTTTAGACGCGGACACCCATTTGAATCCCGGCAAGGGGTTCTTGGAAGGCACCATGTCGATTACCGCAGCAAAGGGGGTGGGCAGGTTCCCCGATTTGAAAATCCAGCAGCGAGGGCCGGATTACAAGCTAAGGTTCAGTGCTGTTCCAGCGAGTACAGGGGAGATACTGAGGGCAAATGCGTCTATATACGTGGATGTGTCGAGCGAGTACGAGGTCATGGCTAGTGATCGCGAGGGCGAAGGTGAGTGATTTAACCTAACCTAACCTAACCAAACCCAAACCCAAACCCAAACCCTAACAAACATTTCCTACCAAAACAACAAACAGACTTGTTCGGCTATTCTGTTAGCATTTTTGAAGATGTGCTGGCAATCGGATGCCCCGCAAAGCGCCAGGCGATACCCGAAATTCAAGTTCTAAAGGTGCTGGGCGACATTGCTCCTGGGGCAGATGTTAGCGAGGTTCAAATCATCAACACGGAGGTGAGCCATATATATAATCGCGAGCCTTAAGTAAAACTAACATTTCGCTCCGCTTCGCTCCGCTCGGCGCAGGTTACGAAAGCCGAGGCTATCAAGACCATCCAGAAAATCACCTCTGTCGCTGACCCGCACCAAGCCGTCACTGGGTTCTTCACCCTCACGTCGAACGACATTGGGACAACGACTATAGAGATACCCGTGAATATTGCTGCGTCCGGTTTGGAAACGATTCTGAATGAAAAGTTCCCTCAACTCAACGGCGTGACGGTCACGCGAAACGCCAACAGCTGGTGCGCGTGCGATAACGCCTACGACTGGTTCGTTACGATGATCGACGCTGATGATGACTGGCAGCCGTTCACCGTCAACACTGGTAGCGTTGGTGGCGTTGGTGGCACGATTGCCCAGCCAACCATTGTGAAGGACTTAACCAAGATAGGGGGGGTGTTCACGTTGTCCCACGGAGCGTCAACCACCCGAAACATTACCTGCTACGCGACGGAAAACCAGATGAAAACCTACATCGAGGAAGACTTGGGATTGCCAGTGGTTAGGGTTCAGAGTGGGAACACTGCGCAGATACTGAACGACAACAAGTACGACCTTCCTGAGTTGGGCCGGATTTGGAAGGTAACATTTGGCAAGAAGGAGCTGGATTTTGGCTGGGATTTAGACGCGCCGACACTGGTGGCGAACTATGAAGGCACATTGACGGGTGAAGACGCCTACGTTTGGACGCACGTTGGCAACGAGGCGAAGCAGTCTCTCACCGGAAACTTTACAGTTGCTTTCCGAGAATCCGCTCCAACAAGATCCATTCGGTACGACTCGTCCGCCGCGGAGCTCGAGTCCGCGCTGGAGGAGTTGGCATCAATCAACGATGTAGCAGTCGCGCGGTCGACCATTTTTGATGACATTGGATCAAACTACGGCTACGCTTACACAATCACGTTCAACTCAGTGAACGTTAATTCAAAGTTCGGTTACTTATTCGACAAAGACGGCAGAAGCGTGGACGGCAACATGCCCCCCGTTGTTGTTGACTCGGCCGGTCTGTTTGGCTACAACGCAGAGTCAAAAGTGGAATATGTGTTTGGGTCGGGCAACGGTGAGGACGCGCAATCCTGGTGGAAAAAGTTGGGGCTGGGAAATGACGAAACGGCATTTTCGAGAAGGAGAGGAAGCGGCGGGTTGAATGCAGGAGAGGTGACGATCAGCAGGAAAAACGGCGAGCAGTGGCAAATCGAGACCGTGCTGAAACCTAACGACATTGATTCGAACGACCAGTTCGGACTGAGCATTTCACTGAACAAGCAGTTGCTGCTGGTCGGTGCGCCAAGTAAAGAGCTGTGGGGAGACGCCGAGCAGCAGATTGTGAACTGCACGGCGTCAGCTGGATCTTTTACACTGAGTTTTAGGGGCTTCACCAGTGGGTTGATACCGTTCAATGCCAACTTGTTGGAAATTGAAGCGCAGATCAAGGGTAACTACCCTCACACAAGTAACATCCATCCCTTGGTTGACATTTCCTTGCATGCCTTGGAGGGCTGGAACGGCGAGAGGAACGCGGGACTGGGGTTCTGCGACGGGGACGCTGGAAATGGCCACAGTTTTGTGCTAACGTTTGGCACTCCGAGCGGCGGAAACACTGTTTTCAATGTAACCGGCGATTTGGAATTGATTACATCGACGACCAGCGATCTCACCCCCACGACCGGCGTTGACATCAAGGAGCTAAGGAAGGGGAAGCGCGCCCCGAACGGAGACTTTTTCGGGAAGCCTGTGCCCGGAGAGGGATACGGACTGGAGGCTGGCGCCGCCTACCTCTTCGAGGAGGTTGCAACGTGTACGGGTTTGATCTGCAACTACCACTGGAACGAGATTGCGAAATTCGACGCGATGGACACCGACGACGAACCCCAGCCGAATCAGCAGTTTAGCTACTCGGTTTCGAGCGGAGAGCGCGAAGGGTACGAGTACATGATGGTTGGCAGCCCCGGAAGCGACCACCAGACCGGAAAGGTTTACTTCTTTCGCAAGCTCGACGGGGTTTGGAGGTGAGCCAGCGAAGCGAGCGAGCCTTGATGAAGACGAGAATACTCGCGATGAATCCCGCGAAATGGCTACATACATAATGGCTATATACTAAACTAAACTAAACTAACCCACTCAATTCTTTTGACTCGCTTCATTCGTTTTGCTCTTGCTTCATTAAAAATGCGCCTCGTTTCGCTCGGCGCAGTTACAAGCAGACGCTGACGGCGAGTGTTTTTGGGACGGAGAAGCTGGCCAGGTTTGGTCACAGTTTGCAGAGCGACGACGGAACTCTCGTCGTCTCCGCACCAGGCTTCAAGAACAGCACTGGCGCGGTGTACATTTGGCAGGCGGTGGTTAACTACCCCGATCTGTCGTTTGTGGGTGGGCAGCGCTTGCCCGAGCCCGCCGATCTCCAGAGGGGCGACGAGTTCGGTTGCAGCGTGGACATCAGTGGCCACGAGCTGGTTGTTTGTGCCTGCAAGAAGGATGCCTACGCCGTCCACACCGGAACGAGCAATCACCCCGACTTGCTCACCGAAGCTGGAAAGTGCTATGTTTATAAACGCGTCAATTACCTCAACGAGTTCTTCTTGGACCACGAGCTAGCGCCAAGCAACATTAAAAAGAGCGACAACTTCGGGAAGAGTGTTGCAATGATCAACGGCACGATTGTTGTTGGCCAGCTGCAGACGTTCACCGGGAAGAGGGGGCCAACGAGGCCGGTCCAAGTCTTGACCACGTACTGTGACGAGGCGGCAAAGGGGACGGGGTGTGTTTCCGGGGAAGACGACATTGGAAGTGTTTTCTCGCTGTACTGGCTGAGTGACGGTAACCCCTATTACTCTCGCTCTTTAAGTTACATGGCCAGCGAAACAGAAATGTTGAAAGCGCTGGAGGAAGACATGCGCGTCGGGGAGGTGCTGGTCACGAGGAGTGGTTCACCGGACAACGTGAGGGGTTACCAGGTGTGTGTGGTGTGTGTATGTGTGTGTGTGTGTGTGTGTGAAATTTTGTTTGGGATCGTTGTCGTCGGTCGAAATTCTAACTAAATCGAAATCGCAGTGGACCATCACTTTCAACGACCACTCCAAGTACAACGACCCAATGAGCAAGGTACCCATCTTGGGTTGCAACTCAACGCTTCTGACGGGCACGTACTCAAAGTGCGACTTTGAATACACGAACCCAATTAGGAATCCGGTGAGGGGAAAGGCACACGTGTTCACGAGGAACAGCGACCAGTACTTGACTGGCTCGTACATCGAGCAGTGCTTTTTGTACCCGAACATCCCCCAACGGCAGGACATGTTTGGGTCGACCGTGGCAGTGAGTGGGACCAACGCAATCATCGGAGCGCCCAACAGGGACCTCGTGAATGTGAATAGCGGTGCGGCGTTGGTCTTTGACATTGGGTTCTTGGAGGTGAGTGAGCGAAGCGAGCGAGCCTTGATGAAGACGAGAATACGAGCCATTACTAAACTAACATTATTCTTAATTCATTTTGGCACCTTCTTCACTCGGCGTAGTTTAAGTTTGCCTCCAGCAGTTATAGCGTCGTGGAGGGGGAAACCGTGACTATGAGCATGGTGAGGGATGACAGCACGAATAGAAGGATATTGGGACTGCGCACGATTGATAGGAACGCCCCCCCGGCGCTCCAGGACTACGTGAATGACCTTTTTGGGCTGCGGACCTTTGAAACATACAGCCGGGAAACGACCAGCATCGACCAACTGACCGGAAACACTGCCTTTGGGAAGAGTCAGTACTACGGCAGCGCGGAGAACCGGTCGTTGTGGGTCGACGGGATGTTCGATTACAGGGGCATCAGCGACTACGCGGTTCTCTCTCAGAACTACATTAGCGAAATTGGAACTTCGTCGTTCGATATTGAGGTCAAGACAACGGGAGACTTCATTTTGGAAAAGCCCAACGAGAACTTCACGGTACAAGTTAGCTTATTCGGCATGTTCCCGAGCCAACTTGGCAGCCTAAAGACCACGGTGACCATAGAGGATGACGAGGACGGCATCGGTCCGTACGGATTAACCACCTACTATGACAAGCTGTTTGGACAGGACATTGAGAGGAACGACAAAATGGGAAGCAGCGTTGGGATCGACGGGGACGCCGGGGTCATGGTCGTGGGGAGCGAGTGGGCGGGGGGCATCGACAAAAATGGTGTCAATGTTGACAAGTCCGGTTGCGCGTACATTTACAGGCGCAAGGGAGGCATGTGGAGTCAGCAGAAACTGCTGTCACCCGGTAACTACAGCAAAGCAAACGCGTTCTTCGGCCAGTCTGTGGCGGTTTCGCGGCCGTACGGAAGGCACGACACCACCGTTGTAGTGGGTGCTCCGGGTATCGCCCGAGCGTTTGTGTATTCGTTCAACGAGACAAGAGACGATGACTCGAGTGTGCTCGAGAAGAACGGCACTTGGGTTCTGCAGCAGGTTTTGAAGCACAGCGATGCGACCAGTTACGACCACATGTTTGCGAGCCACAAGGCTGTTGCCATTCACAACGACATCATTGTCATTGGTGCGCCGGTGTTGGAAACGGTTTACGTCTACTACAGAACATACAACGCGGCGCAAATTAAGTGGATCTGGAGCGCCCCTCAGGTTGTGAGGTCGAGCGAGTACGACTACGACATGTACGGCAAGGGGAATAGTATTAAGTATATGCACCGACAGGATTTCGGGTGCGCAGTTTCGATAAGCAACAGAATGATTGTGGTCGGGGCGCCCTTTGCCGACTACGGCAACAAAGGAAACGTGGCCCACGTGGAACACTACAACACCAACGGAGAGGACAACCAGGGAATTGGCAAGGGGAAGGTGTTCGCGTACTTCATGAAGCCGCACATTCAGCGCGTGAGACTGTTGGCGGACGCCGAGCCGCTCAACGGTCAGTGGAAAGCGTACTTTGAAGGCCACAGCGGCGAGAACGACAACTCCACAATGGTTAATTTTGACAGCACAGCCGCTAGTCTGAAGAGCGCAATTGAGGCGAGCGCGAACATCGGCGAGGTGGAAGTGACCAGGAGACAGATGAACATGGTGACCGGGTGGGGTGTGGAGTGGACAGTGACGTTCATCAGCGAGGTGGACGATAGCTTGCCGCTGATTGTGGCTTCTTGGTACGACGCGAGTGCCGCGTTCGACTCGGCGACTCGGATGCACTGCCACGCTTGCACTCCGATCGACTCGTCCTACAGCAGCGACCCGCAGAATCAGATCACCACGGAGTGGGTTCAGACTCAGACTGACATGGTCGAGCACGGGTCGTTTCAGCCGGTGGACAAGGCGAGCGGCGAACTGTTCGGCTACAGCTTGGACATCGACGAGCAGCAGGTGGTTGTCGGAGCGATGCACAGCAGCGGGAGGAGCAGGACAACGTGGGACTTCGAGACTGGCGATTTGGTGGGGTGGACGAAGACCGGCACGGCGTTTGACTTTCAACCCACGTTTGGGGATAATTCCAACTTTAGGAACGTCTACGGGGGCTTTGGGGACAAGTTGAGCCACGGGGCGAAGCAGAGCAGCCATCTGAAAGGGAGGTACTACGTGGGCACGTTCGATAAGCGGCCTGGGAACGGCAAGAACGATTACAAAAACCCGGGGGGGGTTTATGGAGCGGGAGCTAGCCAAGGGGACGGTCCAGAAGGGACCCTGACAAGCGACCCGTTCGTTGTGCTTGGGGACGACATTAGCTTCTTGGTCGGTGGAGGTGAGCGAGCGAAGCGTGCGAGCCTTGGTGAAGACGAGAATACACAACTAGTGTACAGACGAGAAATATGCGAGCCACTACTAACACCTTCGCACCTTCTTCGCTCGGTGCAGGGTGCAACCACTTAACGGTATACGTTGAGCTGCTC
>Ga0302114_10001979_pt1 | contig 13329 bp, 22 predicted proteins | sample AG5_Surface_MG_FD_203107 | JGI IMG/M metagenome (GOLD analysis project Ga0302114, IMG submission 203107) | Marine microbial communities from Western Arctic Ocean, Canada - AG5_Surface | ecosystem: Environmental > Aquatic > Marine > Oceanic | place: Canada: Western Arctic Ocean | collected...
GGGAGGAGGTGGTGAGGGATTTTATTTGGGGGGTGGTGGAACCCTCGCCTGCCGAGGGTGTTTGAGCCCTCTTGGGAAACCAGGCTTTCTTCGGTGGTTTTGGGGGTGGGGTTTGGGGTGGGGTTTGGGGTGGTTTTTGTTGTGGTTGTTGTTGCTGTTGTTGTTGTTGTTGCTTCTGCTGCTGCTGCTGCTGCTGCTGCTGCTTCTGCTGCTGCTGCTGCTGCTGCTGCTGCTGCTGTCGCTGCTGCTGCTGTCGGGGAGGACGGCCAGGGCGGTCAGGGCGGTTCTGGTTCAGCTGCTCTCGTGTGATGGGCTTGAAGGGATTCCAAGGAATTCGTTCCGGTTGTTGTTTTTGGCTGGCTGAAAGAAGGGTCAAGGGGACGACAAGCAGGAGCAAAAGGAGGGAAGAATGCATTTATGCGACTATATGACGAGCACAATAAAGGGAGATATGAACTTGGATTTGATTTTGAATTTTCCGCCTTAAACTCATAATCTCTTTGTTTATCATTGTGCCAAAATTTGGTTAGCAGGCACTTAGGACTATTTGGTAGTGTGATTTAATTTGACTCATATTAACGAGATCAATCCCAAACGTAAGGTTGACCATGACCCACTCATTTGTAACTATCAAGCTAACCCCGTCGAATCCATAAATCATTCTGACCTCAGCTTTTTGTTCACTCAAATTTCCGTCCACATTCCTCCACACCTCCACACCCCCCACCCCCGCAACCACCACTGCGCAGCTTAGCTTAAATGCGCCAAACTATCCACCCTTTCACCCAAGCCCAAACCACAGATCGTTTTGAATGTTTGCTCACAATTGAGCAGTCTTCCTACAATGTTTCTGACTATCTTGGCCTCCTCACCCCCACCCCCACTCCCAAATCCGTACCCGCACCCGCACCTGCACTCGTCCAAACAGTAATGACCCACCGTTGGCGCTCCAAGATTGTCGAGTGGGCATATCAGATTGTGGACCATTACTCTTACTCACGAGAACTAGTTGAAGTGACCCTCTCTCTTCTCGATCGGTACCTCTGTACCTCCTTAGCAACGAAGCACACCTTCCAGCTCGCGGCAATGACCTGTCTGTACATTGCGCTCAAGACCCACGCGCCCAATGGGACGAGCATGTCGGTTGAAAGTCTGCTTACACTAGGTGAGTGAGAGAACGAACCTTTCGCTTGCTTTGTATTTGTAATCCTAACCCGCTCCTAACCCGCTCTTTCGCTCAAACCCAGCCCGGGGGTTCTTCGGGGCTGAGGATGTCATAAGGATGGAAAATGAGATCCTCATGGGTTTGAACTGGCACGTTTTTCCGGTAACTTGCCTGACTTGGATTGAGCACATGGTTCATTTGATCCCTCCATTTGAGGCTGAGGGTGAGGCTGAGGGTGAGGCTGAGGCTGGTGATGGGGGAGCTACTCGAAAGGTGAATTTTTAAACATATATGTTTATGGTGTTGCTGTTTGTGAATGTTCCACATTAACAACTCTCACACCTCTCACAAACATCCAACATTATCCACACCACACACCTGCACAGATCCTCGGCAATGCACGCTACGTGTCGGAGCTGTGCGTATCGTCCTACCCCCTATCCCTAGTTCCTTGCTCCACCCGAGCCCTCTCCGCAGTGATCCTCGCTGCCCGGCCACAGCTCTCCTCCTCGACCCTTAACTCGTTCCTGTCGAGGGTGGCAGCCGCCACGAAGATCGACGTCACCTCCTTTGCGGTGACCAGCACGATGAGCATGATGGAGAACTTTGTGGAGGGAGGAGCGGCGGGGGGGCTGCTGACGAAAATGGAGGCTGAGGAGGGCACGTCCTTGGGGGAGGACAGCCCAACCAGCGTGGTGCAGAACGCCATGAGTTTGGCCAGTTTAAACGGGCTTAATAAGGCGGCAAAGAGGGAGGGCAAAAACAAGAAATCTCGTTACGAGTGAACTAATGAAACCAATGAATGAGGAATAAATTGTTCAAGTGGGCTGGTTATGGCGGGTCAGAAGAATGGAATATTAATTCAACATTACTTCAGTTAATGATTTCAATCAATCTTTGATATTTATTGTAATACAGTTATTGCTATGCTATAGCATAATGATTCGAAAAACATTAAAAAATGATTTTATTCATTGGTTATCATGCGCGTTCTCGGCGTCAATGTCGTCGTCGTAATCCAGAGCAGAAACCCCCCTCCTAGTTGCATTCCCAACCTTGCTTCGAGCCTGATCGTTTGCATATTTCGCGACGTGCTTCAGGTACTTATTTTTGTCTGGTAAGGTGCTGTGCACATAGTCGAGAGCTGATACCCTAAGCAGCCACGAATGATAATTCTCCCAAAGCCCCATCTCGCCTGATCTCGGAACATTAAAACCTCTGTAATGCTCCAACACGTACAGCCGCCACGCATAGGGGAAAAGTGCAACATCAACAAAACCGAGTGTTCCACGACCACCCCAAAACCCCTCGTTTTCCAGCTCACTTGCAAAGACTCGAAGTCCTGCCACCAATTTGTCAAACGCCGCAGCTCGCTCCTCCAGATCAGTCCGAACCAGAACAGCGTAGTAGTTAGAGGTTACTTGTTTGTTCACATTCATGGCAGCAACACGCTCCCTAGCAGCATGCCAAGGATTTCGTGAGAGGAGGGTGGGATAAGCTCCTCCACCAATCTCGTCTGCAAACTCAACGCAAACAAGAGACTCGGTTACCACATCCTTTTTATCGTGGCTTTGAATTGTTGGGATCATACCGAGCGGGTTCGCTGAAAGCAATGCTGGGGATTTGTGATGATAAAACCAATCCTTTCTTTCCTTTGCATCAAACTCCTCATCGCCAGTTGGTTTTTGCTTCTCCCAGCCCAACGCTTCCACCCATTCGTACTCAATGTGGTGGTGCTCCAGTGCGATCGTAGCTCTGTGCGCAAACGGACAGAACCAAGACGAGAAGTAGGTTAGGGGCAAAGATTTGGAAGAAGGAAATGCACGTGAGAACGAATTCGCTCGATTCGACTCCGCTCGAACCGACTTCGACTTCGATTTCACTGCTGTGGTAAGGAGGCGATGTTTGCAAAGAGAAAACATAATGAAATTTTTTTTCTCCACATTTTGTTTTCATCCATTTCACATAATGGATTCTACTCTAGTCTTTTTGTGCGTACTAGCCACCGTCCTCTCGAAGGGCTTTGCTGTCGTGTGTGAAGATGACCCAACTTGGACCGACTCAGACGGTTTTTCTTGTGCAGATTATGTTGGCTACGACTGTGATCTATATCCGGAAGCAAAAGAAGCATGTTTACTGACCTGTAACATCTGTGAGATTGACCCGGAACCCTCCCCAACTCCAACCGCAACAACGTCAACAACCTAGACAACGTCAACAACCTCGGCAACAACAACCTCGACATCCACATCCAGTGGTCGGCCTCTCAGACCAGTCAACAGTTGGAGTTCTTCTGGAACTTCGAACTTTGGAGTTCCGTGCCTGCTCTCTTTTCTCCTCTCTCTCTCTCTCCTTCTCCTTCTCCTTCTCCCCTAACCTGCATTGAATAAATTGCCCAGAATGATCCAATTGTTTATTTTTTCCATCAAAAGCATATCTATTATTTTCTCTACAAAATTCTTGTTGTTTTTTTCTTGTCCCCATTCTTCTTCGCCTCCAGCCACTTCTCGCTCAAGCAGCTCTCCAAAATTTCTCCTTTTTGCAATTCCCAGTTCACCTTGTTTCGAAAGAAGTGCGCTACCTTCTCTCCGGGTGGGTTGTGCATAACGATGCTCTCCTCCAAGCTCTGTTTCATGTGGTGGTTCAGGTGTAGTCCAAGCTGTTTTGGGGGGGGGGGGTTAGTGATTAGTTTGAGGCTCCGCCACTTCCACTCCACCCACTCACTCACTCACGCTCCACCCACTCACTCACTCACTCACCTTCTTAATCTCGTTTTGCCCCAGCGTGTACAGTTCCACGTTGGTGCAAGACACAACACTCACGGGGGAGTACTCCGTTGGGTCAAGGACGGACAGCTCCCCGAAGAACTGCCCACTCCCCAATACTCCGACCGTGAAGTTGTGGGTACCCTCGCTGTGAACGTTACCCTCCTCTGCATGTTCATGTTCATGTTCATTTTCGTGTCCCCCCTCGTCGTCCTGCCTTCCGGAAAACGTGATGGGTTTCTTCTTTTCCATTATGTCTCTCCAATTACGTTGTATGACCCAGATCCCGGGCGCGTCGTTCCTCAAGAATTCCTTCTTCGGTTTCGGGGGGTGTCTCCGACTCGTATTCGCATTCGCATTCGCATTCGCATTAGAAATATTCGATGCTGGCGACGCATAGGTCGAGTTCGACTTGAACGAAATTGATTTTTTGTTGTTTTTTGAGGCTGCCAGTTTCTTCTTCTTCTTCTCATCCTTCAAAAAGCACAGCTTCAGCGGCGTCTCCTTCATCACCTTAACCATGCCCTTTTTGATCAAGCACAGCTCGGTGCTGGAATCCCCCCGGTGCGTGATTGCCGTTTTGGCATCATACCTTTTGATCTCCATTCGCTTCACGATCTTTTCTAGCTGGTCAGTGTTGAATTCGTGAAAGGCTGGACAACGGCGGACCATCGCTAGCTTCTGCTGCCTCAAGAACACCTCATGCTCCTCCTCAATAGCTAGGAAGTCGTCACACGTGATGATCAAAAGGAGGGAGTCCTGGGTGCATTTTGCGTTTGCGCCTCGGCGACCCCCCACGGTTTTCAGCGCCGTTTCGCCAAAAGTGTCGCCCTTGTGCAACAATTTCAGAGTTTTCTCTGACAATCCCCCGGAATCGTTGGATTTACTGCTGCGCCGCAAAAAATAGTTGAGTAGGTTAGTTCAGTAGTGGATGTAGCCATGAATAGTAATTTCGCACGGAGTTTGGCTCACCTGGATACGGAGCCGGAGCCGGAGCCGGAGCCACCGGAGAATTCTTGGGATTTCGTTGTTCCTGCAAGGTGGATGGTGATGGAGACGGCGCCCTCGTACAAGACATAAAACACGTCGCCAAGATCTCCCTTGTGGAAAATGTACGTGTCCTTCTTGTACGTTCTGAGCTCAACTTTCTTGCACAGATGAACCAACGCGTCCAAGTCGTCCTCCATAAGAGAGAAAAAGTCAAAGTGCACAATGCTTGAGGCTACTTTTTCGGCCTCGAGTTTGCTACGGTCTTTTGGCTCCTTCTCTAGGATTTGGACAACGCTGTCCTTTACCGTTTCCTCTGTCAGGGCTGACGTAGAGGCGACGCCGAAAGAGTTAGAGGAGCCTCCGACCAGCACGTTCATGTTTGGGGCCGAGTATTTGTGGGTGTGATTGCCGTTTTGGGTGTTGTTGTGTTTGTTTCGATTTGTGTCAGGCGAATTGCTGTTGTTGTGTGTGTCTCCAGCAGTCTGCCCGTCTTCAAACAGGTTATTCGTGACGTTTCCCCTTGGATCAATTTCCCGGACAGGTGACAAGGGTTGCACTGAATTGGCAAGACGGAGAGTCTTCATTGTGGCGCGAACGGCCGCCGAATCAGAAAGTTTGGGAGGAACGAGCGAGGCTAGCTTCTTCTTTTCGGCTGCCATTTGGTCTTCAATCTTCCGCACCACCTTTATGTCGCTCCAACTCTGCGCCGAGCGAAGAAGGTGCGAAAAAGAATTGAGGGAAGGGAATAATGTTGGTTAAGTAGTGGCTCACATATATTTCTCGTCTTCCTCAAGGCTCGCTCGCTTCGCTCACTCACCTCCAAATATCGATTCATTTTCCTCCTCAACAACGCTCGGTTCTTGTACAAGTTCGGATTCTTCAATCCCTCCGTGCTCATCTTTGTATCAAAAGATATAGCTGCGTTTAAGTCGTTCAGTGCGCTTTCCGTGTCGCCGTTTCCGTAGTGCAGGAGACTGAGAAATGGAAATGTTAGTTGCGTCCATTGCGAACCTTAGCGTAGCGAGGGAGCTGCGTCCATCAGCCGAGCGCAGCGCAGCGGAGGAGGAGGGTTTCGGGGGTCTCGGGGTCTCCCCCGACACAATTGTGTTTGGTGTTGCTGGCTCGCTTCGCTTCGCTGCCTCACTCACTCACTCACTCACTCACCTCCTGTTGAAGTAGGCCGCCACACAATGGTGCTTGTGGGCCTTGAATATATCAATGCACGTGCTGTAATCCCGAATTGCGCGCTCCGTGTTGTTACATACTTCGTACGCGTAGCCTCGGTTGAAGTACACATTGCCCAGACTTATTGTCCGCCCTTCGCTGCTGTCGCTGTACCTGATCTGGTTGCTACTCAAAACGATCTGATTCACAAAGTATTGGTACGGCCTGTGCGTTATGCCACGGGCGGAAAGCATCCCCTCGTGCGTGGGCTGGATTTCCATAGACTTTTCCACCAGCAGGTTGGACAAGGGGTGCCTAGCTTGGCTCGACTTGGTGAGTTGGGTGGCCACAAAATCTATCTCATGAGCTTTCTCGGAGTCGTCCAATGTAGCAGCTGATGAGGTTTGATTTTGGTGTTGCCGGCGTAAAGTCGCGCCTTTCGAGTTCTTGGTATTTTTTCTATTCGATTTGGAGGAGGAGAAGTTGAGGAGCTTGGCTTGTTCGACATCCTTTGAGAGGGAATAAACTTGGGCTGAAGTTAGTTGCTTTAGTTTAAATGTTGTTGTGGCCGCATAACCTGGTGTGTTGTTGTTGCGGGATGATCGTGAAGATTGTGCAGTTGTACGCATTATTTGTGTTCTTGTGTGTTGTTATCTTGTGGAAATTTTGATTTTAGATTTTATAAAAAAAATTGTCGTTGACTGGAGCACGAGTTCTTTTATTGCAAAACTGACCATGATAGTCCGATAGCACGGCGAAGTTGCACACTTTTAAAACACTATCACGAATGATTTCTCCTCGACAAGGAAGTTTGGCTCGACTTTTTGGGTCGATTCCCTTATATAGTCAAGGTTTTCGGCTTTTCAGCTCTTGGGACTCCTCCCATGACAACAGTGACAACAGCAGAAATTCAAGCAGACGCTTGTTCAGCAGTCAAGATGAGGTTAGGAAGAAAAATAATCAGATAATGGGCGTCCACTATCTGCAGCGGCAGGAAATTTCGAAATTGTGGGTGCCACCGAAATTGAAAAAAAAGAAAATGGAACTAAAAAAAGATGGCATTTTCGACGGAGAGGAAGTGAACCGAATCACCACAACTAGGGGAGAGCACGTGGATAGCAACGACAAGGTTGATGAGGCTGCAGAAGATATAACTCTCAAGGGTGCGGTCATGAATGCTGTTTTGGCATCAAGTAAATTTTCCGTGGGATTGCTCGCAAACTCCCCCGCAATGATCTCTGATGCCGCGCATTCTTTCGCGGATATTGTTACTGATGCTGTAACGATTGTATCGTACAAGATTTCCCGTCGCGACGCCGACTTCGAGTTCGCGTACGGATACGGAAAAGTTGAGAGGTGAGCAAAGCAAAGCGACCTGCGAGCGAAGCGAGCTAGCCTTGTGACAGGAGCGTGTGAAGCTGTGAACGAAGCGAGCCAGAAACATCGTACACTAGACTAGTTGGGACTAGCCCGCCTCGAGGCTCGCTTGCCAGCAACACCATACACTAGTTGGGACTAGGCCGCCTCGAGGCTCGGGGGGGGGGTGGAAGACGAAAATCGGAGCCACCACCTTAACTTAACACAATATTCCATTCAATTCTTTTGGAATCGCTTGTTTCGCGTGTGAATGCTCGCTGCAGTCTCGGCGCAGTGTTCGTCGGGGGGGTTTTGGTCTTGACCGGAATCGGAGTGGGCTACCATTCTGTCGATTCTCTTTTGAGCATGTCGCAGTCGGCAGCGGCAGCGTCACCGCCTCCAACCTTAAACTTGACAATCGAGACACTCGAGGCAACGCTACACCCAAAATACGCAGCCGCGATGGCCGTTGTCAGTATGCTCGGGAAAGAGTGGATGTACAGGGCCACTTACGAAGTTGGGGAGCTGAGCAATTCAACCGTTCTGAAGGCGAACGCGTACCACCACAGGTGAGTGCGCGGGCGGGCGGGCGGGCGAGCGATGAAGCGCACACCAAACTAAACTGAACTAAACTATTAAACTTCTTTGCTCGCTCGGCGCAGGAGCGACGCGCTGAGTTCAGCGGTGGCGCTCGCTGGAATTTCGGGAGGGATCCTGTTGGGGATGGATTGGTTGGATCCGGTGGCTGGTTTGTTTGTTGCTGGGCTGGTGGCGAAAAGTGGGTTTGACGTCGTGGAAGAGGTGAGCGAGTGAAGTGAAGTGAAGTGAAGTGAGCGGAAACAGAGCGAGAATTAAAACTATTCATATTATGCGCCTCGCTTCCTTCGCTCGGCGCCGGCACAGCCCTTGCACGAGCTGCTGGATAAAACAGTGGCGCTTGACACGATTGAGCTGATCAGGAACGTGGCCCAAGGCATTCCTGGAGTGAGTTTGTATGGAACGAACGCAATCAGGGCGCGGAAGACGGGCCCACACATTTTGGTGGATATCAAAATCACTGTGGACGGAAACTTGAGCGCGAGCAGCGCGCATCAGTTGGGGGAGCACACGAGGTTGGCGGTGATGAAGGAGGTGCCGTTGTGCAAGGAGGTGCGCGTTCACGTTGACCCGTCACTTCGGCAAGAATTCGATTCAGTTAACGACGTGCTGCTCGACCCACCATCCGTCGTGGAGACGAAAATTCGATCCACATTGCTATTCCATATCCCCGAGCTGGTGGCAGTGCCACACGTGATAGTGAACTACAGGCACGACGCAAGGCTGCTGGTGAAAGTCACAATTTGCGTTGATCCAAATTACAACATCGCAGAGGCGACCGAGATTGGCCATGCGTGCAGGGCAGTTTTATTGAAAAAAAGCGACATATCGAACGTGGACGTGGCTCTTGATCTCGACTTTAGTCGGGACATGAAGTTGGAGGTAAAGGAGGCAAGTATTAAAAGTAGAGCGATGAAGAAACAAAGCTTGAGAATGGTGAAACTGGACGTTGGGGTTCAAAAATTTTAAAAGACAAACATTTTTATCTGAATTATGTTATTAATCAAATCCCAACCGCCGTAGCCAAAAAGAAACCAATTCACATCATCATCGAAACGCAACCCACCAAGCTGCAAGGCAGCAGATACATATTCTCTTGGAGGACGCAAGAAAGACCCGCACGTGTTGCAAGTTACTGCGCAATTGTTACTGTTGATGCTGTCGGTGCAGTCTGTGGTGGTGGCGCAAGACCTGCCGAGGGATTCAACATGGTTTAGATTGTCGGCGCAATCGCACACTTCACAAGAAACGGGGCAAACTGATTCCTCTTCAGGTGAACATTGGTAATCAAAATAAGCTGTGCAAGGAAAGGGAAGCATTGTTCCATCCCCAACCATGTAGAATAGCATCCGCCGAAGCTTAAACAATCGTCTATTGGTGATGTACCTGGAATTTGGTTGCAGGAATGTTTGAAGGCATACTCATTGAAAATGATCTCACTGCTGGTACGGTCAAGGAACCTGTTTTCAAAACAATCGAAGAGGATTTGGGGCTCCAATTATGTAAAAACAATCAGGTCGAACTGAGCCAGAGCACGCGATAATGTACTGCTGAGAGCATATGGTTTTTTTCGGCGGTTCTGTTCTTCTTGAAGGTTCAACTGAGGAAATGAGTTTGAATTTTTTAATAAAATTTCAAACCACCATGCTATATAGCATATCACCTCATTAAATTGTCTAGCAATATGATCATTAGGTATTACATCCTCTTTTGTGTCACATTCTCATCAACTCTCAACACGGAGGCATTCAGACCAGTCCATACAGCCTTTCGTAAATCTCCGACTCAGCTGCAAGCTCGATATGCAGTTGTTGGAGCAGGGTGGGCTGGGTGGGGTGCAGCAAAAGCTCTTTCAGAAGCCTCGCCAGACAACGAGGTGTTCTTGATAGATTCACTTTTGAATCCGACCGGCGAAACCCCTTACACCTCCGCCTCCAACAAGCCTGTGGAGGCCGGTGTTCGTGGGTTTTGGTATGACTACCCCAACATTAACAATCTTGTCAAAACTCTCAACCTCGACGAGAAAGATATTTTTACTTCCTACACCAACTCCTCCTTCTTCAGCCCGGACGGATTAGAGGCTACCGCTCCGGTGTTCCAAGATCTAAAGCTCCCGATTCCGGAGCAATTCCTTCCTTCCCCACTTCCGCAAGTCTTCGCCACGTTCAAGCTCTTTGAGCGCATTCCCATCGCAGATCGCACCACCCTCGTGGGTCTTTTGCTTGCAGTGGTTGACTGCTTGGGCTCTCCCGAAGACTCCCCAGTCCGCTCCGAGTACGACAAGATGACGGCAGCTACCTTGTTCGAAAAGTTCAAGGTGTCTCCTCGCCTCGTTGAAGACTTCATCAAGCCTACTCTTCTCGTGGGTTTATTCAAGCCTCCCGAAGAGCTCTCCGCTCTGGTGACAATGGAGCTGTTGTACTTCTACGCGTTGGCCCACAAGGAGTCGTTCGATGTGAGGTGGATTAAGAACGGCACGGTTGCCGATTCTCTGATTTTGCCAATGGCCAATCATCTTTTAGCAAACACGAATCTGAAGGTGATGGGTGGCACCCGAGTTACAAAAATCACAACCAATTCGACGCGCGTTGGTCAAATAACGTACACTGACTCCAAGGGGAAGGAGAAGCAACTGAAAAAACTTGACGGGGCGGTATTGGCGCTCGGAACCAAGGGGTTTAAATCGGTGGTGCTAAATTCTCCCGACCTGTCACAGTACCACGAGTTCAAGGCCCCCACCACGTTAGACGGAATCGACGTGATATCTCTTCGGCTCTATTTGAACAAGGAGGTCAAGCTGCGGACCCCTGCCAACGTGCTGAGCAAATTTGAAGCTCTGCGCGGAGCCGGGGGCACTTTCTTCGCCCTGTCCGAGAACCAGAAGGAGACCGAAGGGTTGTTGTGGGGTGGAGCGAAAGTTGAAGGAAGCGTTTTGGCTTGCGACCTCTACAACTCGGTGAATTGGATGGAATATAAGGACGACGAAATAGTATCCATCTTCATGAAAGATCTGTTATCGGTGGTGTTGAAGGAGGACTTCGTCGGCGTGGAACTGGTCGATAGCTGGGTTGGGAAGTACCCTGGCGCGGTCAGCTGGTTCTCGCCAGGGTCCTACGATAAACGGCCAAGACTCCATGGAAACCAGAACATCGAGAATTTAAAGTGCGCTGGCGATTGGGTTCGCATGGGAGCTGACGAGCACGGCTCCAAGGGTTTGTGTCAAGAGCGAGCGTTCGTTAGCGGTCTGACGGCTGCCAATAAGTTGATTGAAAAATCAGGATCCTCAAGTGACAAGCTTGCAGAGATCATTCCGGTACGTGATGACGAACTAATCTTCACGAAAAGTGTTGAGTTAAATAGGAAGTTGAAGGTCCCCCGTTTTTGGCTTTAAACACAATACAACAGTTTAAAATACATGGTAATATTCCTCCCCCCTTTCGTCAACCCCTCCTTTCTATCACTCCAACGTTCGATTTTAATCCGTCACGGTGAAGGGGTGGACACGGTTGTCGTCGACCCCAACATCTCTCGTGAGGAGGCCTATTATCTCCCGAACGCTTATGCTGCTTCTTCGCCTTCTCCTCGCTCCACCTTCTGCCTCGAACACATCGACCGGCAGGAAATCGTCTGGAATGAGATCTACATGAAAAAAAGACGGTTTCTCCGTGCGCCACCTCTCGATGTTCTCCTTGACCCAATCCTTGATTTCTGGGTGAATCGGTTTTGTGTAGCTAATCCTGCGGGCGAAGACCGCATCCCACCTCATGGCGTCGTTTTTGGCGTCCTTGAAGCATTGGATAGCGTACTGCGGCCCTGTCATGGTACCGAAGAACGTGTGGAGGTAGGCGAGGTCGATGGTACCGAAAAACGCAATGTTGAGCAACAACCAAACGGTGAAGCTCACCATCAAGCCGGTCTCGATCTCCGACTTCAGCTCTCCCTCGAAGAACTGCAGCGCCACGAAGGGAAAGAATTGAGCCCAGATCATGCTAATTGTGAAGGCAATAGGACCACAGTTGTAGTATCCTCTCATCAACATACAGCCGCTTTTTTGGCGGTGAAAAGAAAAATTAGTATTGTGTAAAATCGCTTCACAATTCGTATGTATCGTTTCGCTGGGCGGCTCACCTGAAATCCCCGATAATTTTTGTGGTGAGGTGCCAAATAAATGACATTATGTATCCAAGTGGTCCCTCAACACGAGATAAGTTGAGATATTCTCCACGCACAATCTTGAAGATGAAGTGTAGCGTCAGCTCTCCGCCGATCAACCACGCAAACAAAATACTGTCCGCCGTCATCATCATTGCGCATCCCACACTCCTACTGATGTTGTGGAGCGTCGAGATGGCCGTCATCAGGAAGAAGCACCTTCCTCTCGCTGCGTTGTCGTCCGGAATCATGCTGCGCCGAGCGGAGAGATCAAAAAATGAATATATTTTTTCAGGTTAGTTGTGCTGTGGCGCGCTCGCTTGCCGATCGCTTCGCTTGCCGCTCGCTCACCCGCATAATTTGGGTTGGTTCTTTCTGTGAGGCACGTCAACGTCGTGATCGAATGAAATCATCGCTGCCGTGAAGCCCGTGGTTAGTGCGGAAATGCCAATCGACACAAGAGCGAACCTTCCCGCTTGTTCTGGGTTGTTCAACCAGACGAAGCACTGCAAAACACAGCCCGGGATGCTCTCTGCGCCGAGCTACAAAAATGTTGGGAATGTAAGTTATGAATAACAAAGTTGCTCTTCTCGTTCTCATTCATGCGCTCACTCACCTCGACACCTTTGTTAATCATCATCTCCTGCAGTGGGTTTCCAAGTGACATTTTGTCTTCGTGGTTGGTGCTGACGCGGTATGCATCAACTGCCGGCCTGAGGAAAGTGAGGCAAATCAAAATCTCCTTCACCTTCGTTTGCCATGGATGCTTTTTGTAGACGGCCAGCACGGTGAGAATCTGAGCGAACATGTTAATGGAGACCATGGCAAGCATCGCGTTGGCCTGCCAGGTCAGCTTGTCACTCTGGTAGTACGTGCTGATGGTGTAAATGTCTGTTGCGCCATCTAAAATGCTGAGAAACGCACCCACCGATACGCGTAAAACTGTGCCGTAGATGCTGTCTCGCAACAAATTGTTGAAAAAGACGAGCAGAAAAACTCCCAATCCCGGTGTGTCCACGAACAGAGCGTTAAGCTGCGGATAATGGAGGGACCAGGCATCAAACGCCGCGTCCCCGGTTTTCCGTTTTCTGATAAATGTCGCCACGGACTTCCCCACACATGCGCACTCATGTTCCTTCC
>Ga0302114_10001980_pt1 | contig 13327 bp, 14 predicted proteins | sample AG5_Surface_MG_FD_203107 | JGI IMG/M metagenome (GOLD analysis project Ga0302114, IMG submission 203107) | Marine microbial communities from Western Arctic Ocean, Canada - AG5_Surface | ecosystem: Environmental > Aquatic > Marine > Oceanic | place: Canada: Western Arctic Ocean | collected...
GGTTCACTCCGGTTTCAATCCACACCCAGTTTCGGTCTTCTTTCTCCTTCACGATGGTGACATCTCGTCATTTGTCCACCTTCTCCCTCCAAACTCCACCGTCGACAAAAATGCCCCTTCTCCTTTGGTTGTGTTTTGCGCAATTTCCAATGCCAATCAATGCCAACACCACCGTCAACAACGTGCTCTTCGTGGCTGCCTTCAAATCAATACGTTCCATCCCCTACCTCCTCAACGACTGCAGTTTCTCTCTACCGCTCGGTTGCGCTCGCTCGGATACCACATTCCACACCGCCATCCTCCTCCAAGCTCGCCTAACCTGTTAACTCAATTTTGTCAGATTTGAAATAGGGGAAATTTAATCTTCTTATTCTCTCCTTGACTTTTAACCTAAAAATTCTAACAACACTACTGCCACGCTATGTAGCTATGATTTCTCCTCATCTTCGATGATGTAGCTATGTTTTCTCCTCATCTTCGCTCTCGATCTTCTCATTGATTTCCGTTGTCAATCTTTTCCGCAGCCAGCTCAGTGTCTTCCTCCCGTAAAAGAACGAGCTTAGGCTGAGTACCAAACTTCCCGTAGGCCCGTCCTCATAAACTGAAGAAGTCAAACCAAGCCCAGCGGCCCTTTTCAAAAACATGTCATGAAGTTTCAGAGCTTGTAAGCTAGCGCCCTTTTTCTTTTGTATCGGCATAGCTGCCTCCTTCGGCTGGGGCTGATGCTGATGGTGAAATTTTCTACTCCTTTTCTTTTTCTTCTTTTTGACCCTCCTTGGTCGTGTGTTTGTGCTGCTGCTTGTATCCTTTTCCGTTTCCGTTTCCGTGTCCCATTCAATTTCATTTTCTCCACCAGAACCCGCACCTCTCGTGTTTAAAATTGTAGAAGTTGACGTAGTAATATCACTAATCTTCAACAACAATGCCCCGAACAGTCTCATTAAGTATGTGACCTGCGGCAGGAATATAAAAAGCGGGGCAGCTCGAAATTGTATATCCCCTCCCAGCTTGTATCTCCAGCTCACGGAGAATCCAACCCTTCGTATTACGTTACTGGAAGCGCTCGCTCTCGATGAATTCTGAACGGTGTGTTTCTTCATTCTAAGCGCATTGCTGAGAACCACAAGGAACCGCAAGATGAATGTTCTAATGATGTCAACTGGAAGTGATGCCGAGATGAAGAGAGTTGTTTGAGGGCAGTCCTTGTAGTAAATGCCGAGCGACGTAACAACGGAGGGAAGGTACGGGCGGGAGAAGTAGCTCACAAAGTTTTGCGTGATTGGAATTCGAAATGTAAATCCGCCCGCTCTGTTGAGCAGAGACTTGTAAAAACCAAACCCAAAACCCCTGAAAACGAAATCTTCAAGGATGAGGGAGGCTAGCGATTTTGAGGGAGCAGGAACAATCAGGTCCGCTGGCTTTTGCACAGCGACAGAATCGATTTGCTCTTGCTCTGGCTCTTGCACAGGCTCAGGCTCGCTGGTGATTGTCTCGGTATACTTCCGAAGCCAGCGTCGCCGACGCACATCATTGTTGCTGTAAACCCAGCCGTCATCGGCCAACGACACGTCTATTTTCCATTCGCATGCCCACACTCCAGACGGGGGGAGGGTTGTGCTTGGCGGTTCGCAAGGGGTGCCATCTCGTGCTGTCCACCGAGAAGAGACTGTAGAATTACCCTGATGCTCAAATATATCGCAGAGTTTTGAGGTGATTGAAGGTTCTGTGTCAGAAGATAGTACTTGAGGTGCCCACAGCAGCAGTAGCAGCAAGATGTGGTTTTTCAGGTACATTGCGTGTCTTATAAGAATTTTAAAAAAAATTATTCTCTTTTTAAATCCCCGCGTCCTTGGTGTAAGGATATGGCTTACTACATTGACCACGACCATTCGTCTGAAAAAGACTCCGATTCAGATTCCCTCGATGAGGAGCTTGTGCACTACAATGTGGCTCCATCCTCAAGATCACAAACCCATATCCCAACAACCATCAAATCTCCTACCTCCTCCACTTACGCACCAACCCCGGTATCCAACAACAAGCCTCGAGCAAGGCTGTTTCAGTTTGAGGAAGACAAAATCGATAGGCACCTTGCTCTCCCACCACCAGGGTTCACGCCCACTGATTTTACGCGAATCATGTCACCTGCGACGGTTCTTCTACATCGTGGCATAGAGGACGTCCTTGGCGACGATTCTGACGATTCGGACGACAACAATTCGCTCTCCTCGACAATTTCGTCTCTCCACTCCACGCACTCTGGCAGTGCTGCAATGCTCCATGCATTCAATAGCATTCACAACAATGAGCCTCGTGAGATTCACGTCCATCACCACCACTTCCACCATGGAAGTGGATACCAGAACCCCGAGCCTCAGCCGCAGCCGGCCTACAAGGATTTCGATGCTATATTCAACAGCAACAGCAATAGCAATAATAATAGCAATAACAATAGCATTAACAATATCAATAGCGTCGCAAGTGATGGTGGTTCAATTGGTAGCAACAGCAACAGCAATAGCACCGGTGCTGAGGCGCTTTGGGGTGTCAACTGGAAAAATGTTCAACCGAATAAGAGTTCCGAGACGATTCCTTCGGTCCCTTCTGTCCATAACCCCCAACCTCGCTCAAAGCCGCAAACGCCTAAGTCGAGCGGTCGGTGGGTATGGCAGCCTGAGCCTGAGCCAGATCCCAATCCTAATCCCACACCTAATCCCACACCTATGCCTCCCCCCAAATCAATCCCCACTACCCCTTCTCCACTAGAGCCAATAGAACCCCCTCCGTACAAAAACAACTTCTCCAAAACTCCCCAATTCCGAGCCTTTTTGCAAGCCTACAAATTAATTTCTAACCTCTCTCAGCTCTCCGCCATTGAATTTGCGTACGAATGCATAAACAGCGGCGAAAGCGACCCGAACATAACTGAAATGCTCCCCCCTCACCTCGAATCCCACAACGTCTCCCCCCAAACCCACACCTACAGCGTGGCGATCCACGACTCCGAGCCAATTCCCATTGACACTTCCGAGGGGATCATCTCAATTCTGCTTGAGGTATGTGCAAGTTACCGGAAGATCGGTTCGCGGAGTGAGGCGAGGTGAGCGAGCGAAGCGAAGCGAAGCGAGCTTTGACGAAGACGAGCATACTCGCGATTGAATCTCCCGAAATGGCTGCAGACGGCTACATCCACTACCGACCTAATTTTTTCCACTCAATTCGTGTGGCTCGCTCGGCTTCCCCCCTGCTCCATTAAAAATTCACCTCGCTTCGCTTCGCTTCGCTCGGTGTAGGACCACGTTTGCTTGCATATTGGAAATTGAGCCTCGGGTGGTTGACGCTTGGGTGGGTCTTATCACCGTTGTGAAGGAGGGGTTGGAGGAGATGGATGAAAAAAGGTGAGCCACCGCGAAATTGCTACAGACGGCTACAGCGTCTACAACTTCTCTGCTGCTATTAAAAAAAATTCGCTCAATTTGTTTGGCACCTTCTTCGCTCGGCGCAGCGAAATCAACGATCTCTTGACCTACCTTCACGAATCAGCTATGGTCTCCAACCCCTACAGCGACGCGATCCTCTCCTCGACCCTTCTCCATTACGAGAAGATTGGACTGCTGAACCGTTGTCGTTCGACGTTAAGCCGGCTGCGAAAGTTCGACGAAATTACCAAAATTTGGCGGACGATGATGTGTGGGGCGCAAATTGAGCTGCGCGCTGGGAATTTCCCCGTCGCGAGAGAACTCCTCCGATTCCTCCGTAGGCACGTGGGGTGGTTTGGGCCTTTGCACGTTCTCAGTGCTGGCATGGAGAGCCGCTACCTCGGCAACTACAAGGAAGCTCTTCGGATCCTGCGGAGGGGAGCTACCAGCGTCCCGCGCTACGGTCCCATTGCCATCAACTCAATTAGGGTCGCCGAGCGCGTAGACATTGAGAGTTGCGACTACGATATTATCACCTCGCGAGCCATCATCAGTGAGGTGCTCAGCACAGTTTGCAAGGAGCTGCTGTGGAAGGCCTTGTTCGAGGCGGCTGGGGTAGAGGTGAGCAAGCGAAGTGACTGAGCGTGTTTACCCCACTTCTAACCCTCTCGCAGGAGCGATCAGCTGAACGGCAATTCCGTCGATTCGACAACAAGCTGGAAACTCACGCACGAAAACGTTTGCTGGAACCAGCACGGCGGCACTTCTTGCGTTGCGTTGTTGCTGCACCGCCGCTGTTACGGTACAAAATATATCTCGCCGCGGCGAGGATGGAGGTGAGCGAAGCCACTGTGTCCAAATTTGAGTTTCTGAAACCTCCATACTTTGGAGTTACGGTCGATCAATCGCGCACTTTTTTTAGTGTTTTTGAGATTTCACATTAGCGCGGCACATGACCCTGATTTTGACCGTTTCTGAACAATCGCTTTGCGCAAAAAGATGCGCTTTTGAGTGTCTAAAGCCTCCATACGTTGGATTTGCGGTTGAGTCAAGTGATTCGCCTTTTTTTTGCTTTTTTTGAGATTTCACATGACGCGCCGCATCATTCGCCTCAGTTTACAACACATCCACTTCTAAACTACGTTTAATTTCACTCAATGCGCCTCGCTTGCTTCGCTCGGCGCCGGCGCAGCTCCAGTTTTTTGGCGACGAGCGGCATTGGCGGCGATTCGCCGCTGCAGCGTACCGCGAAACTCCTAACAAGGGCCTTGGCGAGGTGCTGATCGAGATGGCGCGGGGGGAGCTCTTTCTGAGTGGCGAGGCAACCTCGCAAGAAATGGTTGAGCACAAAATAAAGCTTGCTAGGGCTATTTTGACCAAGGCGAGGCATGACGAGGGGAAGTGGAAGGTCTTCTTGGAGAGCGTGCTGCTCGAGCTACACATGCATGACTATGAACGCGCGCTAAAAATGTGCCAAGTCTCAATCGATGCAAGACTTGCCACTGGCAGGACATGGGCAGCACTCGTCTCAATCCATCATTATATATCTGTCGAGAAGGAGGTGTTCAGCACTGGCGCAGTGCTCGCAGCGTTGCGCGTGGCAATTAGAGCGGTCCCAAAGAGCGGGGAAACGTGGTGCGAAGCAGCGCGGCTTTTTCTTAACCCGTTCAATACACAATTCTCCGTCGAGAGAGGAAGACGGTTTCTTGAATTTGCACAAATTTTCACCCCTCAATTTGGTGACACGTTCTTGGAGCTCATCCGGCTTCAATACGTGGAGAATTTGGTGGCAATGGAATTTGAAGTGAATTTTGATTTTGACGATTTAGACGATGGCGACTCTCGAATTGTGGCCGCGCTTGACTGCGCTGAGCTGGAGGGCGTGCGACGAGCTTGCGTTGAGAGCGACCCCAACTACGGCATCCTGTGGTTAGCCGTTCGATACCATCCGTTCCTCACCAGTAACCAAGTGTTCGAGGCTGCTCGGAAACGAATTTACAGTGATTTCGTCGGGGGGGCGGCCCGAATTTATTTGAAGGCTCTTCAGAGGCGCGAAATTACTGTGCAAAGGCTACTGCACCATGCGAATGTGAATGCGAATGTGAATGCTAATGTTGATTTCGAGAGGTCAGTGGAGAAGAGCTTGCGGGGAGAAGAAAGCATCTCCGTCGAGTTCGAGAGCTTAAGTGCGCGAGACTTTGTCGTTGGCGTTTTGCCCAGCGAAAGTGAGCAACGCAAAATCTCCGAAATGACGCGAGCCGAGCGAGCCAAAAACTTGTACGAAACAGATGTGCTGCTGGTGTGATAAAACGACATTTCGGATGGATGAATAAACTTTTTTTAGATTGAAAATGAAAATTCCATCTAACTGTTTTCTACTTTGCTCCAAACGCCTCCGGCATCCTCTCTACGGTGTACTTCCTCGCCGATATATACATGCAAGGTACGCCGGGAATTTTACGAATTCTCCGCCTCAGTTCCTTGTCGCACGTTGCCACGATGAAACACCGCCACTGTGTCGCCATATTCACCAAGCAGTCGTCCGCATAGGCTCCCTTGCACGAGCACGGTATCCGCTCGAACCGCGGGTCCTTCGCCAAGCTCAACGCTATCCGGTATTTGGACCCAAGCTTTTCCAGCTCCCCCATCACGCAGTCCGTGATGCAGGGGGTGGCTTTCGCCAATAGGCAATCAAGCATCGACCGAACAATGTCAAGCTTGTTGCGGATGCTGAAATTAATGAAATTGGTGTCGATCAGCACATTGTACGGAGGGCCAAGGGATGCGTTGTACTGGAAGAAGAGGGATGATGAAGCTTGCTCAATCTGGCGGGGTTCAGCCTTCTTCACAAGCTCAGTCTGCTTTTTCTTCTGCTTCTCAGAATTGCTCTTCACCCTTGAGTCGTTAGGGGAAATGATTTTCTTCGTCACTGCGAATTTTCGGGTTTGCTTGGCTTTTCCCATTGAGCTTTGCTTTGTGTTGGTGTAATTATTGGCTAATAATGAATGAATTTGTGGAACTTTTTTTTATAAATTGTTTAGTGGAGCCTCAAATTAGCCATGGGACTCTACTGTGGAGTCACTGCAGCCTTCGCATTGTTGCTGATGTGCCCTAACGCCACCAGCGGGTTTGCATTCACAACTCATCACACATCAATCTATTCAAAAACAAATATCCGGCCAAACCGACCAAACAACTCGCTTCTAATGGTTCACTTTGCCGACATTGCGCAATACACGTTGCCATTTGTAGAGATTTCAGCTCTACTGATTGCGTTGCCACTTGTGGTGTTCAAATCTGACGGCAGTTTCACCTCCTCCAACGATCCTGCATCCTCCTCCTCGACTTTCCCTTCACCTTCACCGAACCCAACTCTAAGCGAGGAAGAGGTGGAAGCTGCCATTGACAAGAAAATTCGAGCCCAGCTGGAGGGCGAGTTCGCCTCCCGCGAGGCCAAACGACTGGAAAAGGAGACCAAGAAGGAGGAGCTGCGGAAAGAGCGAATGATCAAGCTCGAGGAGTCAATTAAATATGCCGAGGCGGAGGAGGAGCGAGTGCGAAAGAACCAGGAGGAGGCCGTGCGAATTGCGGCTGAAAAAGCAGAAAAGAAGCGCCTCGAGAATGAGGCGGAGGGAATTGTTGAGGATTTGGCGGAGGAAAAGAATGAGGAGGACATGACGCCGGCAGAGCGCAAGGCTCAGCGAGCGAAGGCTGTTGCATTACGAGACGCAGACGCGAAGGCCGCTTTTCGAGAAGAGCCTTAGAAATTGATCCGTTTATCTTTTCGAGGTTTCCTCTTTCGTAAATTCTTATTTTGAATGTTTTGGAACCAAATTTGGGACGCGCCATGCACAAACAATCCGCCACCATCATGAATTACATTTTTCATCACGTGTATACCATATATACCAGTACAAAGAATAACTTTTCTCCAAGAAGCTCACTGGAAAATGCACTTTGTTCCCACACCAGGCGAAGGTTGCGACTTTGTCGTGGATGTCTTGAACCATTAGAGATGATTCCCTTTGCATGAAAATTTAACAAGACATTGAAAGATTTTGATCACCGTGAATGGAAGATCGTCACATCACGATCGCAACAAGGCATGACAAGATATGAGTGAAAAAAATTTATTTTTTTAAAATCACTTAAAAATTGACTTCTTCAAGTTCAACTTCTTTTTTCTTTCACTGTGATGGCCTCCTGCCGGAAGAGAAACCGCTACTTTTTTGCCTTGTTTCTGGCAATAATATTGGTCACTCTCCTGCAACTCCATTCACTCGTTCACGCTGACCATAACAATTTTTCTTTTTTCTCATCAAAACTCCATTCCACCTCCAATTCCTACTCAACCCTCTCCTCTTTCCCGAATAAAGGGATCATCCTCGACCCCCAACAATCAGCTCAGCTTCGATCTCTCTTTTTGAACTTGAAGGACCTTGAAAAAACCAAGGGAAGGCAGGAGAAGGAAGAAAAGGCCTTAGCACTCCGGAAGCAGATGGCGGAGAGAGTTAGGAGCCTTCCTTCCTTCTCCCAGGAAAATATTCGCACCAACTCCAACTCTTCAATCGACGAATACGGCTCCGTTTCGAACAACAACAACACTGATGTGCCCCTCCAGAACGTGGTCGTCGACAATGTCCACGTGATTCCTGACGAGGTGAGCGAGCGAAGCTGTAGGATCTGCCTAAGTGCTGCAACTAAACACCCAATTATTTTCACTGGCCTCCCCCCTACCTCATTATCGGCTCGCTCAGCACAAAGCTCCAATCCTCCCTGCCTACTGGATAAACTTGGACCGATCCACTGACCGGAAGCAAAAGATGGAGAGCATGTTCAGTTCCATCCCATCAGTGGACAAGCTGCGAATAACGAGGGTGCCGGCGGAGAACGCCGATGATGTTGAGAGCAAAAACGTTAAGATTCCGGGCGTTCAGGTGCTGTCCAAGTCGTCCAAGAACGACAATCTCAAGAACTACGAGCGGCACAGGCGGAATCTCTACAACGCTAATGAGGTGGCCTGCACGCTGAGCCACCTGAAAGCGATAAATCTAGCCTATCAGAGCGGGGATGAGACGGCGCTGATTCTTGAGGATGACGTCATAGTAAGCGAGAAGTTCGCTCAGTATTGGGACGACTATTCGGCGAGTGCGCCAAAAGATTGGGAGGTTTTGCAATTCTATGTCAACAACGAGTACATCCAAACCCACTTGAGCAACATCGCCGACGGTTGGGTCCGGTGGTTTCCTGATCACTGGGGGACTACCGCGTACATAATAAATCGACAAGGCATGGAGGCAATTTTGAACAAGGCGGTGGACAACGAATTAATGGAGAAGGGTGATATTAGATTCTTGAAGAGCGGCATGATATTGGCGGACGAATTGATCTACTACCACGCCGTCACGTACACGGCTACGTACCCATTAATGAAGATACAGTCGAGCAATTCGTTGGTTCAGCTAGAGTCGAGGAAGCAGGACGACAAAAATATGAACCGTCACGTTAAGTATATATCCGACCTGTTTGACTCCGCAAATAGGGAAAATCCAATTCCCCCCATCGCCCCCTTCTCCCCTATCACCGAATTCAATCAATCCACCCCAATATCCTCCCTGCCATCCGAAAAACAATTCCTCGTCATCACGTACGCGCTGATTAAGAGCGAGGAAGCAGCCAAAGCTCAGCTTGAAACACTGCGAAGAAACGTCGATGCTCTCTCCTCAGTCCGCATTGCCAACTGCGACGGGATCGACTGGAGCGTGAGCATCGTTGTTACCAGCGAGTTGCTCGCGAGGGTTGTTAAAGACATGAGTCAAAACGTGTACAAATTCGATCCATCGGTAAAATTTAAATTTGTTGTTGATCCAACCGGAGGTGAGCGAGCGAGCGAAGCGAATTGCTACATACGGCGGCAATATCCACTACTGAACTAACCTACTCAACCATTTGCTCGCCGCAGGACGATTCAACAAATTCAAATTTGTACTTCCAATCCTCGATTCCCTTGCTAATTACAAATACGTAATACTCGCGGATAGCGACATGGCCTTCGCAGGGTTCTCGTGGAAGAGCTTCTTCGGCAAGATTTCGGAGAACGGAAGTTTGGTGACAAGGTGAGCGATGAAGACGAGATTACTCGCGATGAATCCCGCGAAATGGCCACAGACATAATGGCTACATCCACTACTAAACTAAACCGCTCAATTCTTTTGGCGCCTTCTTCGCTCGGCGCAGCACACTGAGAGAGAGCGTCGAGGAAAATATAAAGAGTTCCGGAGTAATTCCAGGGAAAGGGAGACTGTGGTACCAAGTTTTCAACAGTCCGGTTTGGAAGGATAAAAGGGACAAGAACTTCCTAAACAATTGGATGATCGAAACAGACTTCATCGAACAGTACTTCGTGACGTTGGACGGACCATTTGCATCGTGGTTCTTGAAGAAGATTCTGGCCGACGAATTCATGGTCGGCAGCCTGAATGGTGACAACAATGTAGAAATTGTCAGCAGCTGGGGGCCCGACTTGATGTGGTGCGGTGCTGCCGAGGAGTACATTAAATTGCAACAACAAAGACATCCAACAGAGCATGCGCAACAACGCAAAGGTTGCATGGTTTCAATGATGAACATGGAGCACTTGGACACTCGCCAGATTGACCACAAGCGCGGCGATGGCGGAATAGACGGCGCCACGGCGAAAAAGGAGGTGAGTGAGCGAGCTAGCGAGCGATGAAGCGATGAAGCGTCCGAAATGCATGATAAGCTATCCTATTTAACCTATCACAATGCAATGCAATGCAATGCAATGTAATGCAATGCGCAGGCCCTAATTGCTGACAACTTACCGTTGGTAAAGTACAGAGAGCACTTCGGGGACTGGATTGCGTACAGCGATCTGTGGAGGGACATGTATGGGGGGAGAAAGAATTTGGGGAAGAAGAAGAAAATGCCCAACCTAAAAATGACGTTGGTCGAGAAGAGAAATTATGTGTTGAAAAAGCTCGAGGAAAGGAAAAGAAAATTTGCGAAACAACAGCTCTTGGCAAAGACCTCAGAGGAAGTTTCGTCGCACAACAGCAGTGAAGGTCATAAGAAAGACGAGGAAGAGGAATCAGCTGCAGGAGATTGATTTTGGGAGATTTTAAAACATAGATTTACAAATTTATGCTGTTGTGTCGTTTGGATTTAGCAAGCTAGTAGTGAGGCTGCTCGCAGTGTCCATCTCTTCTGTTCCCTCCTCTCCCTCCTTCTCCCCATTCTCTCTCTCCCTGCCAGGAAAATGCTTCCATACACAGAACCCAAACAAACTTATTAGCACAGTCGAGAAAACAATGTACACTCCCTTCGCATGCTCGTCTATGAAGCACTGCTTCTCATCATCTAGGTACTGCGACGCCAGACGAGCAATGTTGTCGTCAATGATCTGATCGTACAAATTGCTTACAGCATCAGAGCTGTCGCTTTCCGCAACAGTTGGGTGCGGAAAGCTCCAGAAAGGGATCCGGTAGTGTGGCTGGGCGGAGAGAAAAAATATATTATGTTTGAGTTTGGGGGGAGATGATTCGGTTGATCGGGGGGTTGGCCGACGCCAGACTCGTGCTGATGGAAACTCCGCCCCTTTAAAAAAATCGCTGATCGCTTCGCCCGCTCACCTCCTGCTGGGTGAATTGGGCAGGGCGGCCTGGGAACCGAGCCGAGTACCAAACCGCCCACCCAAACTGCCAGGCCTGGTTTGTCAAAAACGTGGGAAAAGACCCGGCCAACCCAGCCAACTCTGCAATCTTGACCAAGTAGCTCGGGTTGCAAACGAAGCCTCCAGCAAAGCTACTCACGTCCATCGGTTCCCCCCAGAGCCCACCTGCTCCCACAAAGGTGGCCTTCTCGGCCTCCTGGATGACCTTCGTAAATGAGGCGCAAGTACTGCCACAGGTGCCGTCAGTTAAAATTACGAGGTGGGAGGGGGGGACGAAGGTTGCCGGGCGGTAAGTGGTGGAAGGGAGCTGCTCGCTGTTGCGACAGTCCAGACAGAAAGTGTTGGAGCGAAGGGAGGTCACTCCGCCCATGGTTACGTTGCGTCCGGGATAGTACCACTCCGCGCCATTGTTGTAGCTCTCCTGGGTAACAGGATTCAAGATCTGCTCCACGTCCATGGGGTTGACGAATGGGTCCGGGTAATTGTACACATCAACAAACGTGCTCATCAAATCCGAATGTGGCAAATCGTAGACCATTTGAGTCTTGGTGTGGTCGTCGAAGAAATCCTCCACGAGCATTTCCATGAGCCTGATCCCCAAACAGACGTACCCCCCGCCGTTCTGCATAACGTCCAGCACGACCATGTCAAAATGTTCGTTCAAGCACGTCTCAATGTCCCCAACGAACCCTTCCCACGCAATCATGAAGTCAGTCTCGTTAGCCGCATTACTCGGTGAGAAGCTGCCCACCTTCATAACGAGGACGTTCGACACGGAAGCGTCCGCAGAGTCGTCGCTCTTTTCAACCGCCTGCAAGAAGCACGAAACGTGGTACTGAGCGTCGTCCAAATCAATGACAACCTTTCGGTCGGACCTCTCAGCAGCCGCGATGCTAACAGAATACGCCGGTTCGTGCTGTACGTGAACGTGATCAACAACGGAATCGGAATCGGAATCTGAATCGACGCACGCGTCAGCATCACCGAGTCCGGGGCCGTAAATCACCAACCACGGAATCTCCACCTCCACGCCACTCAAGGTGGTGATCTTGATCACATCCATGGGTGCGGTGTCTGCGATCGGGTACGACATTGCACTTCTGTACAAGTAACTCCGAACCGCGGCGTTGAACCTCGCCCCGGGGTTGTTTGAGCGGGCATCGTGGCTGGAGCCCCAACCATGGACCTCGCTGACAAACTCCTTTGAGTTGAGCAATAAAACCTCCTCACCCATTATGGAGGCCAGGGTGTCCTCCAACTCGGGGTACTGGGCGAGAAAATTGGCGTGGAAGGTGGAAGGGGCAAGCGTGGCAACCATGTCCTCGGTGACAGCGCCGCTCGGGGTGGCACTCCTCGCCACGCTCAACTCGAACACGAACGGGGCGGCGAACGTTGCGTTGAAGCACTTGGGCTTGCTGTACCGAGTGTGCGCGTCCAACGTTTTTATTATCGTTTGCTGAACACTCTCCTCGAAGGAGAACTGAGAGATTGGTGATTCAATGTTTATGGAGCGGAGCTCGCGCATTATATCCAGTGAGATTGAGTAGGGGGGACCGGTATCGTGGTACAAAGCCTTGAATCCGAATCCAGCTTCTAGGGAGGATGTTATCGTATCTATTGTGGCTGAGGCCCAGTCTGAACGGAAGGGGACATTCTCCAAGCAGTTCAAAGCCAAAGCGGGAGTTGTGAAGCAAGTGTTGCCGGCCAAGCAGGGGGATACTGAGCACTCAGCCGACGCGCGGGATACTGTAACAGTGAGAAATAAAGCCGAAAGAAATTTCATCTTGAAGGGTTGGGGTTACGAAGAAGGAGAGGATGGAGGGGGAGGAGGAGGAGGGAATTCTTCTCAGTTCAAGTCAGAATCGTGAATGAGTTTTTACAATCACCCACTTCGTCCAGCTGATTATTAGTACCAATCAGCAAGTTGACCAAGTTGCTGCAAGTTTTCGTCTTAACGTGGTATCACAAAAACTTGTTTTTGATTTGGATTTTCAAAACGCCGGCACGGTCACCCCTCGACCATCCGAGGCGAAATTGCTTTGTTCATAATTCATCAAGGTTAGTGCTAGTGACCCCCCTTTTGTCGTGTCCCAGCCCTCCGTTCCCCCCATACATTTCCCGAACCGAGCTTTTGTACCCACAACCATCTCGAGGTGGTCGTGGTCGTCGATCGATCGGCCAAACACCCCCCATCATTTTAGCCCTTTCCCTCCCC
>Ga0302114_10001982_pt1 | contig 13327 bp, 16 predicted proteins | sample AG5_Surface_MG_FD_203107 | JGI IMG/M metagenome (GOLD analysis project Ga0302114, IMG submission 203107) | Marine microbial communities from Western Arctic Ocean, Canada - AG5_Surface | ecosystem: Environmental > Aquatic > Marine > Oceanic | place: Canada: Western Arctic Ocean | collected...
AAATATTTTTTTTTTTTTTGTGTTTTTTTTTTTTTTTTTTTTTCTCCCCGGGGGGGGGGGGGGGGGGGGGTTTTGGTGGGGGGGGGGGGGGGGGTTGGGGGGGGGGGTTGGTGGGGAAGAGAGGGACTTGGCTGGTTTTGGTCTTGCTGGCGAAGCGTCAACCATTTCAGAAACTTTCCAGTACCCACGACTCTCTGGTGTCGAGTCGTCTGCCGCGGGGGTTGCAGCGGAAGCAGCCGGTGCAGCAGCAGGAGCAGCAGCAGGTGTTGAGTCGTCTGCCGCAGAAACAACAGTTTTCTTCCCCTTAAAGAAAGCCATCCTCTCATCAGCAGCAAGGGCGGCAGCGGACGCCTCCTCTGCAACTGCCAGTTCCACAACAGTTGTTGTTGGTGCGACGGGCGGTTCAGAAGCAGCACTCGTTGGGCTTGTGGCTGAGCTAGCCTTTCGAAACACATCAGCACTAATCTCAACCAATCCTAAAGTCATATTCACAGCTTTGTACAGGGTTGTACCGACTAGTGCAGCAGCCTCCTTGTCTTTTCGTTGAGGTGGAGGTGGAGGGGTGGGTGGGGGTTGAGGCTTGAACTTGAACCCAAACAAAGGAAGAGGAGGACGAGCATGAAGAGTTTGTCGTTGAAACAATCTGATTGGGAACGAATTCGCTATTGGGGTGACACCCAGGAGGAATTGTAGTATGAGAACACCGCCGATCATCGTGAAATCTTATTATATTTGAGAAGATTTCAACAAACTTGAGACAAACTTCAAGATATGTGTTTAGCATAACAGTCAGATGTTACATAACATTTGATATAACATATATTGCAGTAGCATAGCATATTAATTAATATTGAAAATAAAAGGACAAGCAACAACTTCGAGTAAAACTCAAACTAAACGACACCATTTTCCACCAAGTGACCACACACCAAAACTATGAAACAAGCTAAAAGAATTTGCGCAATCATTCTAGTAATTGCACTTGGTATTGCTTGTTGCTTTGGTAATTACGAGTATCTGGCCCAAAGCTTCCAGAAGTCATCTGTCGATTCATCATCTGCTATGTCGTTGGATGCAGGCCTCCGCCGTTTTGAGAGCATTACAAAATCAAAAACCAAAATCGGACAGAAGAAGCTTCAACAGCTCTCAAAGGTTATTCCGAAACAAAAGCCAAAATTGAAGGACCTCACCTTCATATCGCGACCGTATTACCTCCAACCTCGTTCTCATCTTGGATCGGGCGGTCAACGATCAACCTTTACTGTTGATGTGTGCGAATTTTCGGTTTCCAGCAGTTGCAAACAATTAATGTACGAAGGGTCCGAATTGGTGGTCAAGATTGCTGGCAAAGCATCGACGCTCTCCCACTCAAAGAAGGAGTGGGTGCTCAAAGAAGGAGTGAGCGCTGCCGCCCACAAACTTGGAATATTAGATAAATTGAAATTCTTTGACTTTCCCGTACAAACGTTTATATTCGACATAGAGGTGAGCGAGCGAAGCGAGCGAGCCTTTTGGAAGACGAGCAATTCTCGCGATGAAGTGCGCGAAATGGCTACATTCAAAATGGCTACATCCACTACTAAACTAACTCACAAATTCTTTTTGGTCTTGATTCATTAAAAATGCGCCTCGCTTCGCTCGATGCAGGGGATTCCCAACCTTGGCGAGGAACTCCTGAAAACAAAAGTGGTTGCCAATAGATTACGCAATATGCAGAAATTCTGCGACAGTGCATCAAATTGTTCTGCAGATCTCTTCGTTCGGAACGACAATTCGCCGAACAGCTTCAACAACTATTCTGACCTTGCGCGATTTGTGAAGTCGCTCTTGAAAGCGGTGGAAATCTTGCACGCGACCGGATATGCCCATGGCGATCTTAAAATTGAAGTGAGTTTCATCTTTAGAAGCGAATAACCAACTCCTAACTCCAAACTCCTAACTCCTAACCCACTCCTAACCCTCTGCGCAGAACGTTCGCATGTCAACCGAAAAGACCGCTATCATTGCGGATTTCGGCACGGGCGGAAATAAAAGTTCCATCAAGCGTTTTAACAAAAGTGCATTTCCCTTCAACATGATGCCGCCAGAGTACATCTTGGACGTCAATTTGAAGAGCGACCTAGAATCGCACGACCGCTTTGCGCTTGGTGTGATGATTTTGAACTATTTGTACTTCCCCTGCATCTTCTCGATGAATGGACACGACCCAGTTAACCGCCTTCGCTGGGCTCGAAAAGTTTACCAGGTACATGGCATTGTGAAGCTGAGCAATGGGGTAAACGTGAACTCAAAGCTTGCCGCAACGGGTTTGCAACCTGTAGACGAAAAAAAAAGCGATTGGGATCCTGTAAAGAACGTAAAGCGTTTGCTAAAATGCTCCGTCAAAGGGAAAAGAGATGATGGGCTGGACGCATTGTTCGTCGACTTGGCGTTGAAACTGATGGACGTTGAGCCGAGCAAACGACTATCTGCGCAGCAAGCTGGCCTCCACAAAGTCTTTACAAACATTTAAGAACATTCACATGACACTTAAAATTTGTCCTACTCCTTATTTTTCTACACCTAACACCCCAATTCGTGACTCTTCCGAAAATCCTTTAAGTGGATCCAACTATTGGCTGCGTACTTGATTCCCTTGACAACATCCTCCGCCTCGTGCATGGTCCTCTTGTCAATCGAATGCGGATCACTGTCCAGCACCGACGGCCACAACAACGCCTTTCCCTTCTTCGGCAGAACCTTGAGTCCAGGCTTCAAATCTGGAAAGCCGGTCGCGCCGCCCTCTTCAACGTCGCTAAGATACAAAAAGAACGTCAAAACTCTGGGGCCGCAGTTGCGGTCCTGGTGACCTTGAACGTAATCGTGATGCTTACGGTAGAACTCACCAGGGACGTACTTCAATATTTGCAAGTGTTCGGTGTTGTTCAAATTGGTGTTTGTGACCTTCCCGATTCGCTCCATGACCGAAGCAACGACGTCGTCGTTGGTGCAGTTTTTCGTGCACCACGCATTTTTGCTGGTTCTGGCCGAGCAAACGAATTGAGTGGAATAATATTAATGTTAGTTCAGTAGTTGGATGTAGCCATTCCATTATGTCTATAAGCTCGCTCACCTCCTCTCACTCACAACTTTCTCATATTCGCCATCAAACTTCTCCTTTCCAATATCCGTACTCCTCTTGAAATCGTTGAGCTCTCCCAGACTTATCAGCCTGTCACACTCCTCATCGCTCAAGAAATTATCAAACGTGACCACCCACGGCCCATCAGGCTCCTCGCTCAAGAAGTTGACCGGGCCGTACGCCTCGTCGTACAACCCCACCTTGATCCCCCGGAACATTTCCCCCATTTCACCAGCCTTGTACGCCTCCTCAGCGTCATTGTCGTAGGGGCAACGGTTCTCATACTTGAGGAGATTGCAAGAGGCGCAAGCCGGGGCGCAGCCGGTGGTCATCCAGGCGCGGTTGACCTGACACTCGCCGCTGGACGCCCAGAAAACGCACAGCTCGTGGGTGTTCTGGCAGTTGGAGAGGAGATCATCATTATCATTTTTCTCAGAGTTTAGTTTCTCGAGGTGAGCTATTTGTTTCTGCATTATTGTTTTCATCCGTGCCTGTTCCTCATTGGAGCCGGCAAGATTCTGCATCAATCCCCCGTGCTGTTGGAGGGTGTCAAGGGGCTTGGAAACGTAAGGGAGGCAAGAGATACAACACTTTTTACTCATATACTTTGGATTTGCAGAACATTCGCCTAGAGAAGCCCAGCCAGGACAAGAGTCTTCGACATCGAAGCAACCTGGTGGCGGTAAGACATTATTGGCATCGACATTGACATCGACATCGTCATCGTCATCGACCTGCCTGTCAACCCTTTCCTTCCACTTTCTCCCTGTACTTGTGGCAGTCGTGGTGACAGTTGTCGTGCCATCTGCTTGAACCTCGATGGCAGAATTGCAAGGGGCAACGAGAAGGGCCAGGGCCACAAAGAGATTGATCATGGGGTTTAGTTTTTTGTGGTGTTTGTGGTGAAATAAGAGATCATCTCTCTCATTAAAAGATTCGAAAAACTCCATCACCACGGTGCCACGTGATCACCACATTAAAGTGGTCATGGCGAGACAATGTGAATGTGTGTTCTGCCACGAAACCTTCACGTTCACGTCCGAGGAAGAGGCACAAATACACATGATCGATTGCACTGGCTTGGCTTTACAAATAGGAAATGAAAGCCATGAGTTCACAATCAATAAGCCGAAGCCTAAGCCTAAACTACCTCCTCTTCCTACCATAACCGGAATCTACATTGCCCACAAATCCAAGCTCGAAACCAAACAGGACAGGACAAGTTCCCTCTGGAACGACCTTCGTCAAAGTATCTCCTCCTCCAAAGTCACTGCAAACGGTCTAGAAAACTCACTCGAGTGGCACCGAAAGCCCACAACTCTTGAAAAGTTCGATCTAGGCGTTTACGACCCGCACTCCCGTTCAATTCTAGTCCAAACCTCTTCCAACCTCAATCAACTGGACCAAACATTTCTGGAGCCTAGGAATGCTTTTTTGCCGGGTGGTTTTGGTGAGAACATCTTTATAGAGGACAACGAAATCTTGGCCGTCAACAAAGTTTGTGTCGGCGATGTCTTTGCAGTTTGTCGGCCCGCCACTGGGACCAATCCATTTGCATCGGAGGAGGAAATCATTCGTCTTACTGTCACTTCGCCAAGGCGACCCTGCGGGAAAGTTGACGTGCGATTTTCAAAAATAAAGTTCACCTCCGTATACGAATCTGTCAGGGCGCAGTCGTGCAAGTTTGGGTATGCTGGGTTTTTCTGCCGCGTTTCGGGGGAGGGTGAAATCAAAATAAATGATGTTATTCGGCGGGTGAAAAACCCGCACCCAAATTGGAGTCTGACTACAGTTTCGACCTGCCTCTACGGCGCGGATTCTTTTCTAAAAGATTATAATAGTAGAGCGATTCGAGCAGAAGAGTGGATGGGAACTGACGAAGAGCTGGAAGAGCTCTCCAAAATCGACGAGCTTGCCTTCTTGGAGTGGGGCGAAGAGGTGGAGACACTCCTCACGCTACGGGCTGACAAAAAAACGATGGCTCAGGTGTTGCTAGCTGGGTTAGGAGTTGGGGTAGGAGTTTTAGCAGCTTACGTTGCAAAAGTGTATAATTCAAAAATTTAGATCATCTCATCATCCATCACATCATTAAAGGCTTGCTGTTCCGAGATGTAAAAAATGAACGACCCGGGTCGTTGCCTCGTTCACGTCGAAGTCTCCATCTACCCTACTGAAAAGTTCGAAGAAGAAGCGAACAACGCCAGTGGCCTGCTCTTTTATCGAAACGCCAGCTTCCGGAGTGTTCTCCTCCAAAAAAATCTCAGAGCAGAGGTTGTAATCGGCACTGCCCAAACAGGAGTCTATGCCGCCGCTGAAAGCCTCGAGAAGCTTCTTTTGTATCGGCAGTCGGAGACCTGAGTATATGCCGAAGAGGAAGAACGAGCTAATTGCGTTCTCGAAATACTTGGCAATTGTGTCACGAAGGGATCGGTTGTCGACTGCGCCGAGCGAAGAAGGTGCGAGGCGCATTTTTAACGAAGCACGAGAGCAGCGAGCGAGCAAAAATAGAAATAGTTGAGTGGGTTAGTTTAGTAAAGGATGTAGCCATGCATAGCAATTTCGCACGGAACTTCGCACTCATAATTTCTGTCACAAGGCTCGCTCGCTCACCTTTTTCAATTTCTCGTTCGTCACCGAGGCGGAGGTACTTGTAACAGAAATCGATGTACATGAGGGCCGACAATGACGCAACGAACCCAAAAATGCCGCTCTCGAGGGCGATGTTCGAGGGTATAATCTTTGATCCCAAATCCTTCTGCAAAATCTCAAATTCCAGCCACTTGGTAATGTCCGCGCTCAGCTCCACCGTGTCAATGATTTTGTTGTTGTTCTTCTCCTCCAAAATGTCCTCCACCCGCTTTTCGTTGTCAATTCTCTTCTTTAAAAAATTTCGGATGGGGTTCTGGTTCTTGCGCGAGTCTGGCCGAGAAGGTTAGTTATAAGAGAAGAGAGTGAGATAATGTCCTTAGTCCACATCATACACTGCTCACCTTCCAGTAGCTCGTCCATCAACTTGTCGTTGATCTCCCTCTTATTCTTAATGCGCTCATCCATCTTCGCAAAAGTGGAGGGAATGACCGCAAACAACACGGAACCCAGAGCGGGGACGCCCAGACCCTGGGCTAGCCCCCGCGCAGCGAAATACTCGCCGTTGCTGTAACCGTTGCTGAGGTTCCTGGCCGAATCGTTGGATGTTTCTTTTTTCATCATGCGCATCATGTAGTTCTTCACCTGAAAAACGAGGGTCGAGGAAACGAAGCCGGACACACCCTCGCCTAAAGTTAGAGCCGCAATGTCGGACGGAGCTCCCGGCAAAGCCACGGAAGCCACGTTCCCGCTGGAGGCACGGAGAGACGACAGGAACGCCCCCACATTTTCAGAAGAAAAGAATCGCATTGCTGATTCTGCTTCTTCGCCATCGACTCCCCCGTCACTGAATAAATCAAGGAGGGAACCTCCACCATCGGGAGAGGCTAGGGAGTAGAGGGCAAGGGCAGATAATAATGTGCCAACGAACGTAGTTGCCATCATTTTTTGCATTTCTTTTTGAGATTTCTCTACTTTTGCTTCTTCTGGGTTGTCTTTCGTTGTGTGTGCTGAGTTCGCTGGTTGTTGTGGAGTAAATGGCTTGGGAAAATTGTATCGTTTAACTCGTGGCTTTATTGTGGGCCGGGATACAGTTGGTTTAACTCGTGGCTTTATTGTGGGCCGGGATACAGTTGGGCTCTTCACAGACCATGACTCAGAAGGTTTCGATTGGGAATTTGAGGTTGAGGGGAGGAATGAAAGGGTGGGTAGGAAATAACAGAGGCTGATAATGAGGCAGCTTGCGCGGTTCCGCATTTGTCAATAGATCGTGGAATGGCGTGCTTGGAGAATTTTTTTTGTTGATTTTAATTTTTTTGTCTCTTGGTGCTTGGGAAGCAAGTAAATTACCTAACCAACACACACACACACACACACAGTCAACATGGAATCCGGTTCAGCCCCCTCACGCACTCGTAGGCGAGTTCCAGACCTCCAGGCTACCCAAACTCTGGATCAAACCCAGATAAACCAGTCTGTTCCAACTCCAACCCCAACTTTGGCCGATGATTACGACCCCGAGGTCCTTCGCCGTGGAGGCCACAGCCCCAACGAAGACCTTGCCCACCCCAACCTGTTCAGACAGAAGCATCTTCGATTCTACCACTGTGGGATGTGGCTAATTCTGTTTTTTTGTCTAGTGAAGCAGGTCCTTCGTGAGGAATTTTACGAGGTAGATATCACCGATGTTGTGTTGGATGCCAACAACAGTAGCAGCAGCAGCAGCACCACCATCAACAACAACGACTCGAACGCCCCAACACTCTCAACCTTTCAGTGTCTGATCAAATTGATTGTTTCATTCTGGTCCGCGCACAATATATTCCGTTCAATGTACCTCTGTCTTGTTCCGGTTTGCTTCCACGTTGTCCACTGTGTGGCTCTTACCTACTTGAACCCCCTCACCCAGAACGATAAGATGCACCTTCAAACGAGGATGGTGAACTTTTTGCTCTTTAAATTTTTGACTGTGTTGTGTATAGCCCCTCATGGCCACACGATGGACATGGTCAGGTATTACATTTTTTCTTGTGCAATTGGGTGCTTGACGTCCATCAACGTCTTGACGTACAAGCAGATGGAATTCGGAAGAATCAACGAAATTGAATCCAAAATCCCTGATGAATTCCTTGCCTGTCAGACCTGCCTGCCAATGGCATGCTACTTCTTCTGGCGACCTATCTGGTGGACTGACCGGACCAACCCAAAGGAATTTTTCATTGAGGTGAGCGAGCGACTGCGCTGAGGCATTCAGTACACTAACTAAACTAACCCGATCGGTGCAGGTTTTGCTTCTCTCGGAATCTGTGAAATTGTTTCTTGACGGTTGCCAAGCTAGATTGTGAGTGACAGAGCTGAGCTGAGCTGAGCTGAGCTGAGCTGGGGTTGTGGCAGCAATTCTAACAGCATTCCCAAAACTCTCTCGTCGCAGACTGAAGCTCGATATTCAAGATCTCCTCTTCGCAGCATCGCAAGCGAAAAAACACGATTCGCAGCGCACCGCCGACAACAACGACGAGGTTGACGCCCAACTCGAAAAAGTCGAAGATCGTTTGAAAGAGTTGAAAGAAATTCACACGAATCTGAAGTTCTTGTTGACGGTCGGCTCCGGTCTTGCCCGTATTGCGTTGGTTATTAGCGTGTGGAAGCTTGAGGGAGGATATTGGGACGCCATTCTGTTGCTGGTGCTGCGCCATGCCGTTGCAGATTTGTCCAAGAAGATTACCTGCTTCAGTAGCCTCAGGAGCATGAAGATGAAGATGAGCAGCTTCTTCCCCAATGTCCCTGCGGAGGATTTGGCGGGTTCTGTTGAAAGTTGCAGCATCTGCTTGAAGGCGTTGCAGAACTCGAAGGGGGTCAACGTCAAGAAGTTGGTCAATTGCGACCACGTCTTCCATGAAAATTGTTTGCGGGAGGTAGTGGAGCGGGCTGGAGGTTTGGATTCTGCGAAATGTCCGCTTTGCAGAAGTGCTGTAGTTGGAGGGGGCAACAACAGCAACAGCAACAGCAACAGCAACAGCAACAGCAATCCCAACATTATCATCCACCCCAACCCCAACTCCAACAACAACAACCAAAATCCCGAGATCGTCAGTCGGCTAGAACACTCGGTGCTATTCCGAGTGACAAGTGCAAATTCTTTCCTCCCCCTCCCAAATTTCTCTTTCGACATCCAAAGGCGCGTCGTCGTCGGTTTGCCTCGCACGAACGAGGACCAGACAGAGGAGCTACGGCAGCTGTTGAGGGACAGATCAGAAGCTTTCGAGGCGAAGTACAGCACGAAAATCATGCGAGCGTTTATTTCGTTACTTCCAATGTGCTACAACGCCGCACCTATGGAAGAAGAGGTTGGGCTTGACCAGCATCAACATCAACCACAGCAACATCAACCCCAGCAACAGCAACAGCACAACAACGAGAACATGATCTCTCAAATTCAGCACGTCTCGGCGATCTTCCCGCAAATGAATCGACAAATTATCATAGATCATTTGCTGCAAAACGGCGGGAATCTTGAGCTGTGCGTGAACAATCTCCTAGCGCAAGCTGCGTAATCTCGTCTCTACATAAACAATTCCACTCTTATTTTATTTGATTTACTCTAGCATAATGCAAATCGCTGTGATATCATCGTCACTGCCACTTTTTTTCGCTTCCCTACACAAAATTTCTGCAGACCTCTTGCTCCTTTTTTCGCGCCGGAGCACTCTTGTTACGCATTTCGCAATACTCTTCGCGTCCATCACGTCGAACACTCCGTCCGACGCCAGCACAATGTACGCGGGAATAATGACCTCCCCAATTTTTGTCAAAAGTTCCCCGTAATCGAAACCGTCGACAAAAGGCTCAGAAATAACTGCTTTATCGCACATTCTTTTTACATCCAGATCTGCGCCGAGCGAAGCGAGGCGCATTTTTAATGAAGCAAGAGCAAAACGAGCGAGCCAAACGGTTTAGGTGGGTTAACTAGTAGTGGATGTAGCCGTCTGTAGCAATTTCGAGCACTTCATCGCGAGTATTCTCGTCTTCCCAAAGGCTCGCTCGCTTCGCTCGCTCACCTCCTATTGTCCTGCTTGGTTCCAAAACTCCCATCACCCTCCCGCGTTTCACGAATCCACCAGCAGCGTATATGCGCTGCTTCTCCAACCTGTCGCCCGCCCGGTGCGGCGTCGTTAGTTCCTTGTACCTAGTCCCGTTTTCATAAACCAAAACCCCTTGACAGTCTCCTGCCGACGCCACCGCAAAGCTATGACTCCGAAGCGCAACAAGCAGGCTGCATGCGCCGCTGTCGTCGCGAATTTGGGTGGCCATTCTGCGCCGAGCGAAGAAGGTGCGTGTTAGTAGTGGCTCGTATTCTCGTCTTCACTCCCAGCGATGAAAATTTCAAATATTTATAACCGCACTTTTCTCAATACCCCAAGGCTCGCTCGCTTCGCTCGCTCACCTGCAGAAATCGCATTCCGCAGTTAGAGTTGCTTCGGTCAGGGCCATCTTCATGGAAGAGAGCAAATCAGAAGTGGAGTTGTGACGGTAAATTGACTTTTTGAAGATCTTCTCCAAATTCTCAGAGCACCATTTCGAACATGCATCGCCCCCATGCCCGTCGAACACCCCAAACAACGATGTGAACGACTCCGACTGTTTTATTAAAGTTTCTTTTGAGGCTGAAGCTGATTTCGAGATGTCTAGTGTGCTGAAACACGTGTCCTCGTTTTCGTGATACGCACCAGTCATGCTGAACGAATTGTACTCAACAACGACCGTTTTCATCTTCGTCTTCTTCTTCTTCTGCTGCTCGGGAGTTGTGAGGATTGTGAGAGGCTGGGTTGCCGAGATGGAGACAACCGCGGCAGCTGCTGTCTTTGGAGGAGGAGAAGACTTGTTTATGACCTGCTCAAGATAGTGTTTTTGAGGTGAAGAGGCGGGAAGGGGAACGGGAAGAGGGAGGGCTGCAGCTTTCGGGGCGGCTGTTTCGTGATGGGTGCTGAATAGCTTGTGGGAGACACCCGATAATTTCCTCAGAGCATCAGAAACAAAAGAAGGGCGTCGGTTGTGCTGGGGAGATTTGCCATTTTGCTTCACCTCGCTGCTGCTGCTGTTGCTGCTGCTTGTGGCAATTTGAAGGTTCTGGAATGAGTTATTATCGTTGAAGGATTGCCGGTTTCCAGACCCGGTGCTGGAAGAAGAAACCCTGCCTGCTTCCACTGAGGATGTTCGCTCCTTGACTGAGTTTATTTCAGGGGCATATGTTGATGTTGAAGAAGAGGAGGACGACGAGGTCGAGGCGGAATCAAAGGTCCGCCGCCTTGTGGCCACCTTGGTTGAAGTTTTCCGCCTCCCTAATATAGCCTGTCGCGAAAACAATGATGATGTGTTTGAATTTGGCTTGGGAAGTGGTGTTGGTAGGAATGATTTTCGAATTTTCGGACCAGGGTCTGTGTGGGGGTGGGGATTCATAGGCTGCAGTTTGTTTTATGTTCTATTAAACATTCAATTTGATTCTTGAATCAAGTGATCAAAGTATCAAGTTGAAGTTGTTGTATGAAATCATTATATTGATATTATGAAAATTAGAATTTCTTATTTTCTTCACACTTGTCATGTGATGCAATTTAACGTACCTCCGTTTCCCCCCTCCCCCAGCAACTTTTTTAAAGATCATTCATCGCAATTTTAACAAATAATCAAAGTTCAAAACCCACACCACCGAGAAGAATTCATCTGCTCTTCACATGTCAAACTTCCTCTTACCAACAAACCATCAAATTCGAGAAGCCGCACGTTCCGCCAACTCCACCGAGATCTCTCACAACATTGAGAAGAAGATTTTTTCTTTTGCAATTCCCCCTACAACTGCGGAAGGTGTGTTGGCAAACGTGTACTATTCAACTGGAACAGTCGGGGTAATCCTAAACCACACCCGAATGGGCAAGACGGAGATTTTCTTGGATTTTAGATCCCAAGAGGAGCTAAAAGCAATCCTCGAGAATCCTGGGAAGGCAACGTCTTATCCCCATCTCCCAAAAATTGGAGCCGGCCACCACAAAATTAATCACACCAATAACACTTACGAAACAGAAGAGCAAGCATTGTCAAATCAGCGAAAAGCATTAGATGACGAAATGTATCGGATCAACATGGAGCGAGCAAATGTAACTGCGCGTCTCGAACATTATGCAAACCAACGACAGACGGCCCAAGAGAAAATTGAAATAAAGAAATACGAAGCGGAAAGTATATTAGACGTGAACTTTAAGCAATCCCTGCGCCTCAAGCGCGGGGAAAACCTTCACTGCAAGTTCATTCAACGCACTTCCGAAGTGTCAAACATGTTCAATCCAGAAGTCATTTCAATAGCATCCATACACTCAGCCACAGTAATGACGTTTGAGAACGGGGACTATGAAGCAACAGACGGTTTGCCCCAGGAGATTCACCAGGTACTTCAGGAAAACAAAACGAAGTACTTTTCCATGGGATCGTTCGGCCGCTTCTTTGCAATTCACTTTGACAAAACCTATTCCTTTGGTGGAGAGCTTGACGATAATTTCAAGTCCGACATTGCCGAAATCAGCTCCTCCTCTCCGAACCCGATTACTGCAGTGTCTTTCGGGGAGACTAGAAGTTCCTACTTCATCATGCGTCAGCACAACTACAGCTATTGCGACATTCCGCTGGAACTTGAAATTCAAATCAACGCGAAGTTCAGAGAAACGAAACATTTGTACAAGAAGCAAAAAGACGGATGTGATGTTGAAAGTCTGGAAGACGTGAAGCTCTTCAAAGCGCTCCAACCGGACGTAACAATTAGCAGCGTTAGCTTGGGACCGTCGAGCGAGTGGTCAATAATATTTTCAGATGGCGACTTCAAAGTTTTTGGACTGGACCAGACCCTTTTTGATGTCCTTGATGTTCTACAGGCGGAGTTAAAGTTGGTGATCTTCGGTAGCATGGGCAATTTCCTCCTTCGGCATACGTAATTAAATTTTAATAAAAATAACTTAACCTCCTTAATTAGGTTGGAGACGCCCGAGTTCTCCTTCCGAAGGCAGATTCGGAAGATTGTCCCCTTGAAGAATTTCTTGTTGTTGTCGTTGTCGCTGTCTTGTTAAAAGCCACCTCCCAATCATCTCCTTCGCCTTCTCCTCTTCTACATTCACCCCCCTAAACATCTCCAAATCCCTTTTCCTTTGCTCATCAACAAACCCCACGAAGAGCTGCGTGTGGACCAAGCTCTCCATGAACTTCAATTCGTGCTGCCGAGGCTCTAGATACCAATTCGGGTAGAACTCGAACTGAGAGGTTTCTTGGTTCATCATGCCGTATTTCTGCCAGGCCAACGCTGAAGATGCGATGGATCCGCCAAGTTTCGTTAGGTGGGAGGAGAGAACCTCGCGGGCCCGGTCAATGGACACCTTAGCAGTCACAATTTCTAACCTCTTGCACAGGCAAGCCAGCAATTCGAAGGTTTGGTCCCCCCCGCCGCTGCCGCTGCCGCTCATCAGAGGAAGCATTGCCTCCACGCCGCTCTCGCCAGTGATGTTCATGGGGGGGGGGGGGGGGGCGGGGGGGGGGGGGGGGGGGGGGGGGGGGGGGGGGGGGGGGGGGGGGGGGGGGGGC
>Ga0302114_10001986_pt1 | contig 13317 bp, 9 predicted proteins | sample AG5_Surface_MG_FD_203107 | JGI IMG/M metagenome (GOLD analysis project Ga0302114, IMG submission 203107) | Marine microbial communities from Western Arctic Ocean, Canada - AG5_Surface | ecosystem: Environmental > Aquatic > Marine > Oceanic | place: Canada: Western Arctic Ocean | collected...
TGCTCTTTTTTCCCAAGATTCAGCATCATTCCATAATTCGGAGAAGGCCTCCATTTTTGCTTTTCCTTCGGCTTCTGTCCAGAAGCGCCCACTGCAAACCATATCGTTCGATTCTAAAAGAGTCCCCTGATTAGTTTCAATTTGGAAGCTTTGGGACACAAGCAGATGGGTACTGAAGAAGGCCAACAGGACCCAATTTTTTGATAAGATGTTCATTTGATGTAGTTTAAATGAAGTTACAAGGTATAAAAACCTATAGGAATAAATGAAAAAATATAATATTGAAAATAGTGATTAGTTGTTTATACTTAGGTGTAATATAAATTTTAGTTAATTTTGAAGGTCAGTGGATAGAATCAGGACCTCACTTAATGCTATTTCCAAAAGATCCAGCTAGTCTAGAAGGTAACACTACCGACTTTATGTCTGGTGCTCCTTATATTATGTTTAAAGGAACTGGTTACGATCATCTTATGATTCCCGTGGAAAACTATTTTGATTATCAACCAAAACAATAAATGAATATTGTTTAATACCCCCCCCCCCTTTGTTATTGAAGGAGTTTTCCAGTGCGATTTAAATTCTGCCATCCTCTGGACTGCTTCATCTTCTGTCCAATAATTCCCTTGACAAAGCAGATCCGATTGTGCTTTTAGATTCAGACCGTAAAACAGGAAGAGCGTATAAAAAGCATAGTTCATGAACAGCGAATTAACTTTTACAGATCGTATGTGAGTTAGAAGATTCATATCAGTTTTGGTTTTTTAACCCCGTAAATTTTATTGTCTGTTGAGGGATGATTTACTTAAAATTAGATAAATTAATCCACAACAGATCCAAGTGGGAAGGGTGAGGAATGAAAGAAATATATCCATTTGCATAGAAATTCCGTAGAAGATGGAGATACTGATCAACCATGCCAACAATACATTCCAATTAAAGTTCTTTTTTATGGGGTTTTTGAGGTAATTGGGAATTTTAAAACGAGAAGCAAAAAAATGCTGAAAAACAATAATAGCACCAACAGGAGCAAGAATAAATCCGTACAAGGCGACAAAGTCAAGTAATTTCATGGCAAACGCTGGAAACAATCCCGCGGTTGTAGCTACTCCACCCGCAAGCATAGTAACCCAAAAAGTAGAACGTCTTGGGAAGAGTGTTTGAAAAGCCAGCCCCGCTCGGTATATCGTAGGATTGGCCGTGGTCCATCCTGCAAGAATAACTGCTAAAATTCCAAAAGCTCCAATGGCATTGTACGCTAAAGGTCCGGGGGCTACGGGGGGTGCATTTCCATTAGTTAAATAAGCTTGAGCCTCTGGGCTTTGAATATAAACCGCGTACAATAATGCTGCTGCTATCCAAGCGATATAATGTCCGATATACATTCCAACTGCAGTTGTCCAACCCGAAGAAGAGTGTTGCGCATAGCGAAAAACGGTTAAATCAGACATCCCGATGTGCATGGCAGCATTGGCAAACCACGACCAAAAACAAACATGCCAAAAGGTGTATTTCAATTGCCCTGGAAAAGGATCACTCCCTTCACCCCAAATCGCCCAAAAGTCAGAAAAACTACCCACATTTAATTGTCCCAAGGCAACAAATCCACAACTAACAAATGCCAAAATGATTAGAGGGGCCATATAATTCGCAGCTTTTGAAACCGTAGCAAAACCTTTTGCGGCAATGAATGAAAATAAAAACCCCAAAACTAATACCACCAAAATCCAGGTGATTCCGTTGGGAAGGGTATCCGTTAGTTGAGGCATTTCCATGTTAAAAGGCACACCTACGGCTGTAGCTGAAACGGTAATCATAGCACCTGCGAGAAAACAAAACAATATCCCGTTCGCTAAGTTATAGCCTTTAACAAGTTGGATGCCTGTGATTTTTTCTAGATGAAAATAGAGCGTATAACGGTATTTAACCGCTATTTCGGCTGTTAAAAAACGCCAACTTAATACTGCTAATAAATTACCAACCAACAAACCGGCGAGTAAATCAAATGCACTTACTCCTGTAGTTAAAAACAAAGGGCCAATCACAAATTCAGTTCCAGCAGCATGTTCACCAGCATACATGCCTAAAAAATGCGTCCACTTTTTAAGAGAAGAGTTGTGAACTTTTTCGTTTTCATATTCGTTATTTTCCTTCTTATTTTCAGTTTTTTTCATAAATAAAAAATCAGTTAATGGGTTTTATCCCATAGATGTTGTGTAAATTTTGTCTAGAAAATGCACTGTTTTGAACACAAAGCGCAGCTCCTAATGCCGCTCCTAAAGAAAAATCACTCCGATAAACCTTTAGCTTAGGGAAATGCTCTCCAATACGTTTTACAAACAGTTTGTTTTTTTGAAATCCACCATCGATATACATCAACTTAATCACTTGCTGGTCAAGCACCAGCTGAATCGATTGAACTTGGATTTCTATCAAGCTTTTCATAACTGCATAATAGGCAGTGGTTGGATTGTCAAATTTTTGTAAGCTGCTTGTCTCCAAATTAAAATCAGTAGCTGAAAGAGACCAAGAATGTTCTGAAAACGCTTTAGTCTGATCATATAAAACAGGGTCATAGTCGATTTCTTTATAAAAATCGGTAGCACATTCAAAATGAGAGCGAATACATTTGCATAGTTGATCATGTGCACCTCCCATAAAAAATCGACTGGCTTTAACCGAATTTCCCTCAATAGTCCGATAGGTCAGGCAACCTTGGGATAGTTCTGTCTGTGATAAGTTGTTTTTAGAAAAAGCATTTAAGCTTACATTCCAAGTGCCTGTACTTAGTAAAACAAAGGGTTCTTTTTCGGCTTTTAAGTAGGGAATAAGTGCTGCTGAACTATCGTGTAGTCCAACTCCTACAGGAAGATTTTTCGCTCCTTTTTGCCCTAAAGCTGTTATGTCAGCCCTGACAATAGGGGGTAGTAAATTAGCAAAACCCTGTTCGCTGATCCATTTTTGATAGGAGTTCGTAGTGTAATCCCATAGACTGGTATGACATCCAATGCTGCAGGCTTCACTTACCAATTGTTTTGTAAACCAATAATGAAAAAATTGAGGTAAATGTAAAACATGCTGAACCCTATTGAATTTTTGAGGGTAGCGTTTTTTCAGCCACACCAATTGAAATCCTGAATTTAAGAATCCGGAACGAGGCGATGCAGAACTTAACTCTAGTTCAGGGTAGGAGTTATAAAATTCGTTTTCTATTTTGGAGTCGGTGGGTTTTAGATAATTGTAAAGGGGCAAAAGAGGGTTCCCTTCGGAATCAATGAGAATTAAACTTGCTCCGTAGGCAGAAAAATTAAGTGCAGTCAATTGAAAATTTTGGCGTAGCCTTTCTAGTACTTCCTCCATCCACTTTAAGATGGAAATTAAATCTTCGGATAAAAACCCGTCTTCATCTGGAATTTCTTGAATCGTAATGCGATCCTGATAGAGCACCTGAAACTTTAGAGAAAACAAAAAACACTTTTTATGCGTTTTCCCGATATCAAATACGACAACCCCTTCTTGTTTTTGCATTTTAAGCCTATAAACCGGTTGCTAAAGCGTCCAAACCTCGATTTTGAATCCGGATTTCACGCTGTTGGGTTTTCCGATACACCACTAAGGGTTTTATGGCGGCTCCAGCACGTTGGCGCATTTGACTCACTAAGGGTCTTACATCTGTTTTAAAAGCATTTTGGATCAGCTCCTGACAAACAACAACGTCATTTTCTTCTTGTGCTTGTTTTAGAGCGGTTTGATCTACTAAAAGAGCTTTGGCAAAAGCTTCTAAAATGGCGTCCAAGGATTGCAGTAAGTCCTCAAGGGGGTCTTTGGTATTATGACTAGCGTCGATCATCCATGACAAATGCGGATTGTTGGTGTTTTTTGCCATACCATGTACCAATTCATTAAAAATTAAAAAAAGTTTGTATGGCTGTATACTTCCTACCGTAACATCGTCATCACCGTATTTACTATCGTTAAAATGAAAACCACCTAGTTTTCCTTGCATCATCAAAGTTGCGACAATTTGTTCGATGTTGGTATTGGGTAAGTGATGGCCTAAATCAACTAAAGTGAAGGCCTTGGGACCACAAGCATTTGCCAGTAAAAAGGAAGTCCCCCAATCTTGGATAACCGTGCTGTAAAAATGAGGTTCATAGGGTTTGTACTCGATGAACATTTTCCAATCATCGGGTAAGGCATGAGTGATTTGTTGTAAACTATTTTGGGTGTGTTCTAAAGCCGTTTGAAAGTTGTTTTGACCTGGGAAATTGGATCCGTCAGCCAACCAAACGGTGATGCTTTTTGATCCTAATGCAGTTCCGAGTTGAATCACTTCTTTATTGTGAGCTATGGCCTGTGCTCTAACCTCTTTTTCTACATGACTGAGCGAACCAAATTTATAGGAGTATTGTTGATCCACTTGATCTTGAAACGTATTCGAGTTTACTGCATCGAAGCGAAGTTTGTAGGCGGATGCTGCTTCTTTAATAGCTGTTATGTCTTTAGGTATATCCCAAGGGATGTGAAGCGAAATGGAGTCTGCATTGGCGGTAAGTTGATGGAGTAAACCAACGTCTTCAATTTTTTCAAACAGATTCCGGGGTGCTCCTCCAAAAAGATAACGACCAAATCGTGTTCCTCCAGAACCCAAAGCCCAACTTGGAATAGCAACTTGAAAGTTCTTGAGTTGGTTTAAAACACCCTCTACATTGATTCCCTGACTGGTCATCCTTTCCGCCAGTTGTTTAAACTCTGTATGATGTGTATTTTCTTCGAGTTTATTCAGTTGTTGAATTTGATCTTGATTCAGCATAATATTGAATTATCTTACAAAAGCGTTAGCCATTCCTCCGTCTACATTTAGGGTATTTCCTGTGGATTTATCTAATAGGGCAACCAAGCTAAAGACAGCTTGGGCGATGTCATCAGGTGTAATTATTTGATTTAATAAGTTACGTTTGGCATAAAATGCAGGTAATTCATCTATTGAAATTCCATTCGCCTCGGCTCTTCCTTTTGCCCAAGCTCCTTCCCATATTTTACTACCGACTATGACCCCATCTGGATTTACAGTATTCACACGGATTTGATCCTTGGCCAATTCAGTGGCTAATAATCTCGCCATGTGCTGTTGTGCTGCTTTTGCGGTTCCATAGCCCACATTGTTGGGTCCAGCTACCAGTCCATTTTTACTGGCAATTGTAACAAAGTTTCCACCCATACCTTGAACACGAATAATAGTGGCAGCCTGTTTAAACAATTCAAACTGACCTTTTACTAAAACATCTTGTAACAGATCCCAGTCGGCGGTTGTGGTTTCTGTCAGCGCTTTAGAAATCGCTAGACCTGCGCTGTGTACAACAATATCAATCCCACCAAATGCAAGACAGATTTTTTTAATGGCATCTTCTATAGCGTTGGTATGGGTAATATCACAAACAACTCCAAGTGCATTATCCTTTGAAAAATCTTTTAGAGCCTCATTGAGGTTGGTTTCAGAAATATCTAAAAGTCCGACAACTGCCCCTTCCGATGCCAGTTTTTGCGCGATAGATTTTCCTATACCCCCTCCTGCACCCGTAACCAAGGCTACTTTTCTAGAGAGCGATTGTTCTTTAGGCATTCGTTTTAATTTGGCTTCTTCCAAAAGCCAATACTCAATATCAAAGGCTTCCTGAAGGGGTAAAGCGATATAGGAAGAAATGGCTTCAGCACCTCGCATGACATTAATTGCATTGCAGTAAAATTCAGAAGCTACACGTGCTGTTTGTTTATTTTTAGCAAAACTAAACAATCCCACTCCTGGAAATAATAAAATGACAGGATTGGGATCTCGAAGGGCAGGACTGTTGTCTTTTTTACACTGATTGTAATAGGTTTTGTAGTCCTTACGATACGCTTCAAATTCAGCTTCAATCCGCTTTTTTAATTCTTCTTGGTCTTTGATTTCGATGTCAGCATTTAGAGGAAGAATTAAAGGTTTTATCTTGGTTCTTAAAAAGTGATCCGGGCAGGAGGTCCCCATGGGGGCCAAGTGTTCGAGGTCGTTGCTGTTTACAAACTCAAGCACCTCAGGAGCATCACTAAAATGGCCTATCATCGCTTGTTCTGAACTGCAAAGAGAGCGCAAAAGCGGCATCAGATCTGCTGCCTTTTGTTTTCTCTTTTTCGGCTCTAATGCACTTCTTTTTTCTCCTCCAAAGACCGATCCATTTTTCTTTATTTTTTCAGTGATATAGGAGGACGCTTGTTCAATGACGTCCAAACTATTCAGATAGCATTCCAACGAAGTTTGTCCCCAGGTGAAAAGCCCGTGACTTCCCAATACGATACCTCGAATAGACGGATTTTCTAAAAGACATTTTTCCAATTGAAGCCCCAGGTCAAAGCCAGGCCTTTGCCAGTCAACCCAGCCCATGGTTTTTCCCCAGATTTCTTTTGTTATTTTTTCACCCTCATTAGAAGCCGCAATGGCGATTAGCGCATCGGGATGTAAATGATCAATGTGGGGGAAAGGAAGTAAACCGTGAAGAGGAGTGTCGATAGAGGGTGCTCTACTCTCTAAATCAAAAATACAATGATTAAATAAGCCCACCATACGGTCTTCATCTTCAAGTCCCCGATAAACCTTTTTAAGGTTTCTAAGTCGCTCCGTATAAAGTCCAGCAATACCCGATCGGGTTAGGGTGCCAATATCACCTCCTGAACCCTTGATCCACATCACCTCTACCTCTTCTGAAGTTAAAGGGTCTTTTTCTAGGGTTTTGCAACTTGTATTCCCACCTCCATAGTTCGTAATTCGAAGATCAGCACCAAGAAGATTGGATCGATATAAAAACAGTTCCAATTGATTTTCATTGAGTTCTGCTGCTTTTTGATCGTCCCAGAGATAATCGACGTATTTGTAGTCTTTCATTTAATTTACTTTTGTGATTTCAGCAAACTTTTGCTGATTAACGACATTTTATTTTTTCTCTTTTACCTTAAACTTGTTGGATTCATTCTATTCACTACTTAAACTTAAAGGTACTAATTTTGGGGTATTTATTAAGCCGGAAGGTGTAAGGCTCCATCGAGTGGCATCAAAGGGTTGATAGTCTTTGTTGACCATATTGATTTCATAAAAAATTTTCCATTCCTCTCCACGGATTTCTTTAGCTCGAATTCGATTTGCCCCTAAATTAGTGAGTTGAATGGTGAGTTTGTGTTTGCCTTTAGCTAGTTTGGGTAAGCGCAGTTCAAAGGGATGAGCCCAAATGGACCCTCTATAAATTCCATCCATCCAAATTTTAGCAGATTCCCTAACGTCATCAAGTTGTAATAACCAACCTTCTGACTCTGTTTCTTCGATATAAAACTCATGTTCATAGCGAGCTGTTCCAGAAAAATTTTCATAGTCAGTTCCTAATTCAGTCCAAGAGATAAGAGAATCTAAACGGATGGGGGCTGGAAGTTTGGGTCCTCCTTTAAGGAAACTTAAATTCCAACTACCTTTTAGGAGCCTTGTTTCAGCATGAGGGTCAAAATAGTTCCATGGTTTTAAATTGGAGTGTTTAACTACCCTGAGGATCATTGAACCTCCTGAGGCGAGTTCAATTCTAGTATGGATTTGGTTGTTTTGAGTTTTAGTTTGGGCTAAACCTTGCTCTTTCGTAAGGGGATCGATTAGGATGACTTGATCGGATTGAGTACTCAGCGGTATCCATTTTTCTTGAGTTTCTGCAGTGTGATTTACAATAAAATAGAGGGTTTCGTTTTCTCCTTTTCTTCGAATAAACTTCAATCCTGACTTTACCCATTCCTCTGCTTGAACTCCAGATTGAACCAGTGCAACGGTCCACTCCTCTTGAGCTTTCAAGACTGTGTTTTCAGAAGTTAACAGGGATTGCATTTCACTTGTTTTTTCTTCGTAGTTCATAAACCCGGGAACAGTTTCAGGGTACGCTTCAAAAATAATATTAGCACCTAATTTTTTGAGTTGAATTAATTTTTTCAGTGATGTTAAGGGCAGATGTTTTGTTTTGGGTACAATCAAAGCATTGTAAGTTCCGCCTGGAAGGATAAGGTTTCCATTGGAGTAAACGAGTTCTTCTAAAAAGTGATCTGAGAGATAATCAAACCCATATCCATTATTGAGTAACCAATTTACTGCTTCATAAAAAGGAGTTTTTTTAAGCCAAGTGTCTAAATCGTGTATGGCGATCTGTTGCATTAATTTACCCTCTAAAAAAGAATTCATGACATCATGAAAAGGCCAATAAAGTAGAACATCATTGTCGGGTTTCCCTAATTGTAAAAAAGATTGTACGGTAGTGATGTAATCAAATAATTCAGGAGCATCTTCCCATATTGGGTTGGAAGGATGGAAATTGACAGCGGCATAAAATTTCCAACCAGGCCATTCAGCCTCTGTAGGGCTGTAGGTTGAACCGTGAAGGAAAACATGGTTGACCCCATTTATAAATAAATCATCCACTTCTGGTTTGCACTGAGAGAGGGCCGTTTTAAAATGCTCTCTTAACCATGTGAACGACTCTGCTGAGACAAGAGGTTTTCCACTTATGTGTGCCGCTGAAGAAGAAAACCGAAGCATGGCGGGATCTGCATCTCCTTTGCGAATATTCTCATCTAAGCGACGAAATCCGTCTATGTCATAAGGCATAGAGCCGAACGTTTCACATTCAGGAATATCAGCAGAAGCGTAAAGGTCGATAAGATTACCAGGAGAGCCGTGTGCTTGAAGTCGTGTTTTGATTCCCAAAGAATGAGCCCATGCATTCCAAGGTTTGTTAAAATCGTCTAGCAGCATATCGGAAAGTGTTACCCTGTAATCTGCTTTAATTCGATTTCCAATAGGAGTCGATTCTTTGTGTAGTAATTCTTTTAAATACGGCTTGAGATCGTATCCCCTTTTTTGTTCAAACCTCTCAAAAAAATCGGGACTAAAATCGGTTCCATAAACTTCATAGCTATCGTTAAATACACTTCGAAGTGAGCTATCTAACGATTCTAAAACTGGAGTATAGGGGGCTAGATAGTCATTTAAAGCTTTTGTGGAATAATGATCTAGTGTCCAACCTTGACCTCCAGGGGCAGCTCTTTTTACTTTTTGAGCTGTCTTGTCGGCATATACTAAATAAAGGGTGTAGGCTTTGTCTTGGGGCATTCTTTTGAGTTGATTATCTTTAATCTGGTCTGATAAATCAGTGAATTCTTTGGAGTGGTTATAGCTTACAGCTGCAACACATTTTAATTCAGCCTTTACCTTTTCATTAAGGATAAGGGTGTTGTGATTTAGAGGAACTCCTTTTTCTACTTCTACAATCTCTACGCGCATTTTGGTGGCTGCAAATTCAGTCTCAACTTGCGGACCTCCAAAAGGCCAACCCGTCCCAAGAGTAAGATCAACACCTAAGCCAAGTCGTTTTGCAGTTGATAAGGTAAAGTTTACTTTTTCAGTCCATTCGGGGGAAAGATGGTCAATAAACTTAGTTTCCTCTCCTTTAACCCCAAAAATATTTGCAATTTCAACACCTCCCAGTCCCGCTTTTGCAAAGGCTTCAAGCGTATTTTTGATGCTTTTTTCTTCTACAGCATTCCCGAGCCACCACCACCGAGTCCAAGGTTTTGTTACGGATTCTAATGGAGGTAGGGTGTCTGAATTAGGTCGATCTTTACATGAGAAAAAAACTAAAACTAAAAGCCCTAAAAAAAGAAAATTACGCAGCATTTTTTTTGTATAAATAGTTTACAAAAGCGGCTATACTTAGAAAAATCATTATAAATAGATCCATACGTAGCGCACCTATTTTTTGAGGAAATAGATTGAGTTGTGTTAAGATAAAGACCAGTAATCCTAACAACGAAATCCATATCATAAATTTTCCTTGTGGTTTATCTGCAAGGATTCCTAAAATTATTAATGGTCCCATTGTAGCAGTACCTGAAAAGCTTAACCGTGCTAAGAGTACTAATTCATCTGAAGAAACTAATGAAAATACCAAGGCTGAAACAGCAAATAAGAGAATGAACCAACGTATAGGACGAAGAGAGTCTGTTTCTTTTAATTTCATAAGTCCTCTAACCTCATTTCCCATTGCAAAAAGTTGGGAGTCAGATGTTGACAAGGCAGCTGCAAAGAGTCCAATGATGGTCAGGGAGGCAATCACATTACTTTGTTCAGTAAGTAAAACACCGCTTAGAAAATCAGCAGTTGTGGCATCGGCGTAATAAATAGATCCATAAAGCCCAATAATAATGGTTGGTAAAATGACCAGCATCGCAAAAATTCCTACTGCTACTGCCATGCGTTTGAGCGCATTGTAATCTTTCATTATAACCAAACGGGTTGAGAGTTGAGGTTGGGTTACGGGAATCATTAATATGGCTATACAGGAGGCAATAAGAAACTGAGGAGTAAGCAGTTTATTGGGCCCAGGGGCTGTTAAGAGTTGTTCATTTACTGCTTGTGTTTTATCGAAAAGAGCCGTCCAGCCTCCCACTTCATTTAAACAGTAAAAGGCAATAAACCAGACCACAATTAGCAGCAAGGTTCCTTGTAAAAAATCAGCATAAATCAACATGATGACCACGATTAAAACTGCCCAAATCCATATGGGAATAAAATCGGGGAATGCAGCGTGTAAAAATAGTGCAACACCACGAATTTGAATTGCGACATAAGGGATTAGAAAAATGAATACCGCTACAAAATAGAGGTAGCCAACAAAGGTGTTTTCGTAACACTTTTGCAGTAAAGCAGACATTCCTTGAAAAGGATTTTTACCGACTTTTTTTCGGAGATAAAAACCAAACCAAAGTATAAAAAAGACCATTACAGCATCAGAAAAGGTCAGGAAAATCCATGCGCCCACACCATTTTTTCTTGAAAAATCTGGCATTCCCATCAAAGTAAATGTGCTAAAAAGGGTTGCAGCAAAAGTCATAAAACCAAGGACTAAACCAATTTTTGCCCCTCCTAGCATAAAATCATTGGCTGTATGAATCGCTTTTTTACTTTTCAATGAGAGAAAAATTAAAACACTCACATAGAGAACCCCCAAAGTAATTAACCAATTAAGCATATTTTATTTTTCCTTCATTTTTTTAAAAACTTCTCCTCCCCAAAGGGTTAGAATGACCATGAGTACAGTAGTAATAATACTTGTCCAAAGGGTATAGGGCATACTAAAAAGACGGGGTTCAGAAGAAACGTTTAATACCCATGGTGAAAACGTCAGCAGAGTTAGTAATAAAACTGCAACTACAATAAAATTCCATTTTCGTTTTAAGTGATTCTTCATTATTATAAGTTTTGGATAGTCATTCCCCCATCTATATTAATTACCTGTCCAGTTGCATAAGGGATTTTATTGTTAGCCAAAGCTGCAACAGCAGTTCCTATGTCCTCTGGAGTACCCCAACGTTTTTCTAAAGCCAACCCTTCTTTAAACAACTGGTCGTATTTTGCAATAACACCGGCGGTCATATCAGTTTTTATGACTCCTGGTCGAACCTCATAAACAGGAATTTCATATTCTCCCATTCTACTGGCCCATAACTTTGTGAGCATGGATAAACCGGCTTTGGAAATACAATATTCACCGCGATTTATTGAACTGACTGTGGAGGAGACCGAAGAAATAGTAATGATTGAAAAAAATATATTTTTTGATTCGGCTTTTTGTTTGATCATCCAATTAGCAACTTCTTGGGTTAAGAAATAGGGTCCTTTAAGGTTTATGTCCATTACTTCATCATAACTTTCCTCAGTTGCTTCTAAAATATCTTTTCGCTCTTTTGGTGCGATTCCTGCATTGTTTACCAAAATATTCAATCTTCCAAATTCGGATTTTAATTCAGATAAGATTCTAGAGCGATCCTTGTTGATGCCAATATTTCCTTGACAATACAGTACTTTATTTTGCTTCGTCTGAAGCGAAAGCAAAACATCTTCCACTTGATTTTGTGGGCGCATTCCATTAACTGCCAAGTCAAAGCCTTCTTTTGCAAGCGCTTTGGCAATTCCAAGTCCGATACCTCGAGTACCTCCGGTAATTAAAGCAACTGGATTCATAAGATTAGGTTAGATTAGGAATTGTTACCCATGTTTTTTTGGCCCAGCTTTCCAGTCCTTTTTCAGCCAGCTGAACTCCTTTAGCTCCTTCCAACATATTCCATGGAAACGGAGTGTCACAAACAATGTGTTTTAGAAATAATTCCCATTGTGCTTTAAATGCATTATCAAAGTTCTCTTGTTCGGGCATTTTACTCCATGTATTATAAAAATCTATAGGATTTGGAATGTCTGGATTCCAAACGGGTTTAGGAGTATTTCCATAAGTTTGTGTCCAACAATCTCTAAGTCCAACCATTGCAGAACCTTTGGTTCCGTCAACCTGCATGGTCAATAAATCATCTCTTCGAACACGCGTAGTCCAAGAAGAATTAAATTGTGCTATAATTCCACCCTCCAATTCAAAGATAGCATAAGCGGCGTCATCTGCAGTACATTTATAAGGATTTCCCTCTTCATCAATTCGTTTAGGGATATGGGTTGCACCTAGACAAAAAACTCCTTTTACACTTCCAAAAAGATGATCTAAAACATAACGCCAATGACAAAGCATGTCCACTATAATTCCTCCATCATTTTCTTTTCTGTAATTCCAACTTGGTCGTTGAGCAGGAACAGAATATCCTTCAAAAACCCAATATCCAAAATCTCCTTTGACCGATAATATGTCTCCAAAAAAATCATTTTGCATCAAGCGTTTGAGTTTAAGTAAGCCGGGTAGCCAAAGTTTGTCTTGTACTACACCGTGTTTGACTCCTGCTTTTTCACATGCGTCATATAAATCCAGTGCGATTTTAGTTTGAGTAGCCACTGGCTTTTCGCAGTAAATGTGTTTTCCTTTAGCAATAGCTTTATGGATAGCCTCTGCACGTCTGCCTGTTGTTTGAGCGTCAAAATAAACAGTATACCTAGCATCATTTAAAACGCTGTCCAGATCGGTTGTCCAGTTTTCAATACCGGTTTGTTTGGCTAGTTTTTTCAATTTAGTTTCGTTGCGACCCACGAGGACAACATCAGGAAGAATAACTTCGTTAGCATTGATTTCGACACCTCCTTGGTCTATGATTGCAGCGATTGATCTAATTAGATGTTGATTTGTTCCCATGCGGCCAGTTACGCCGTTCATGATTATTCCTACAATATGTTTTTTCATTTAAAGTTTATTTTAGTGGTCTTAAGAAATCCTGCGGATAAATAAAATCACTTTGGTTTTGTTTCTAATTTTAGGTATGTTCAATATA
>Ga0302114_10001990_pt1 | contig 13288 bp, 16 predicted proteins | sample AG5_Surface_MG_FD_203107 | JGI IMG/M metagenome (GOLD analysis project Ga0302114, IMG submission 203107) | Marine microbial communities from Western Arctic Ocean, Canada - AG5_Surface | ecosystem: Environmental > Aquatic > Marine > Oceanic | place: Canada: Western Arctic Ocean | collected...
ATTCACCTCCACCTCCCCCTCCTCCTCCTCCACCACCTCCGGCTTCCTTCCTCCCCCGGTGGTGATTCTCTTGCCTTTGGTCCTGCCTTTGGTCCTGCCTTTGGTCCTGCCGTTGGTCCTCTTGTCTTTGGTCCTGCTTATTGTGTCCCCGGCCGTGTCCCCTGCCGCCTCCCTTTCTCGGCTGCCTCTCGAACTTAACCTGCTGCTGCTGCTGCGGTCGAGGCGAGGGCGAGGGGGAGGGGGAAACCCCAAGCGAAGAGGGCTTCTTTCGGGGGAAGGGAAGGTAGTTCGTCGCCGAGACCAGGTGCTGGGGCCGGGGCGTTGTGACGAGCTGGACCTGGGATTTGCGGTGAGCGGGCGGCATTTCTTTTTTTGGGGTTCTTTTTATTGGGGGGGAGGGGGGCGAAGGAGATGTTTCTGAAATTTAATGGGCGGTCGAGTGCTTAGGGTGGTGAATTGTGGGCTGGTTAGTCTAAGTGGGTCAACAAAGTAAGTAAATAGGTTGGTAGCTGATGATTTCCTCGAAATATGGCGCGCCCAAGAGCAAATTTAAAAAAGCAAAAAAGATTTTTTTTCTGTTTCTGATTTTCACATCAAAGACAAAACGCGCGTTTTGATGCTGATGCTGATGCTGATGCTGTGTATGATTTGTTTTTGCACCAGCTACAGCTACAGCTACAGCTACAGCTACAGCTATCGTCGTCGTTGTATTCCCACCTCATCGAAATCAACATCAAAATCAAGCCTACTCTCAGCCACTCCATTCCAAAACCCGGGCCCCTTTGGTTTCATGGAGGAAGCCATGTCAAAATCAGGCATGCTCCCCTCCCCCGAAGACGAAAGCAAGCAAATCTACTTTGGAGTTCTAACGAAGCCCTCTTCAGCCAAACTGTCCCCCGAAGTAGCTGCGAACCTCCGAGCCTCTGCAGCATCAACCCTGACGAACATTGACCAGCCCGAGCGGGACCGGCGAACTTCCGCCGGCACCGCCTCCCTGTTTTTGGCCGCCGTCCTCTCGACGGTCCTCCTCGGGAACGACAGCGAGGACGGCCTGATCCCCCACCTCTTCCACTTCGTCGCGTCGCTCCCGCTGTTCCTCGCCGGGTACAGTTTTAGAGAATCGGGCAAGGCGGGACTCTGAAACATTGCCCAGGCGGGAGTCTGGGACGTTGCGGGAAGTTTGGAGACGGTCGAGGATGGAGATTTGGCAAAGGCTTTGGTGAGGAAAGTTAATAGCTTCAACGTTAGGGTTGGTGTCACTGGATATGCTGCGCTTATTGGTTTCTGGATTCTTCCGGGGTATGTTGAAGCGAGTTGTTTGGCTGTTTTGTGGACTTTTGTTGGGCTGTATGTTGTAGGAAAGACTATGACAGAGAAGTGATGATGAAAATGGTGGAGAAGGGAACTTATTAGACTTTAATGACGTCTCGCGTAGGGAGGGGGGCCTCCCCTCGCAGGGACCGAGAAAGAAAAATAATCTTACAAAATTCAAACTGAGTGAGTGAGTTAGTTTGCTATTTAGAAGAGCTGAGGGCCAAGTTTTGAAGGATTTCTATTTTAGACAATTATGAAGGCCTTCGCCAGTCGTCCCAGTAGATGCTTCACGGAGAATCCAAGTTCTTCCAACATCCTTCGTTTGAACTTCGTTCGGCTGTTTTCGAGGTTAGGTGCATCTTTTTCTGCTTAGTTGGGGTTGTTCAGGTTACGGCCCAGATCAGGGGTCGTGTGCACTTCAACGCTTCGCTCACAGCTCGCTTCGCTATAAGACTACTAAACTAACTTTATATCCACTCAAATGCGCCTCGCATCAAAACGAAAAAACAGCGAAGCAAACGCAAATGCAAACGCAAATGCAAACGCCAACGCCAACGTTAATGTAACCGTCTGTAGCCATATTTCACGCACTTCATCAAAGGCTCGCTCGCTTCGCTCGCTCTCCTCCATCGTGAAAAAGGACCTTGCCGACTCGCAGAGCGTTCTCGGCCTTTCTACTTCGCACCTGCTCCAATCTCCGCTGCTCCCCTCCGAAGCACGAACCCGACATTAGCGCGGCAAAGAGGAAGCTCAAAAAATTGTGGCCAGCCACAACAGCACCACCAAGAAAACCGCCTCCCGCATAGGTAGACAACGTGCCCTGGTAGTTGTTCTCGTGGATCCAGCACGTGGCAGGAGGGAGGTTGGACTTGGTGTATTCGCGACGGAGTGTATTGAATGTACGCTCTGTGTTGGTGCCAATCATGATCGATGTGCGAAACTTTGATGGGACGCCCTTTATATAGTAAAGCCGAGTAGAATCCGGTTGCTCACAGTGTTGATTGAGGAGGTAAGTGTGGTGAGAACCGCGATTGGAGTTGGGATTGGGGATTGGCTAGTTATAATAGTGGTGTAGCTGGGTGGAGTGATACATGGATCCTCGTGTCGCGAGAAGAAGTGGGAGAATGTGTTGGCAAAACACTGCTACGCGGCCGTGCAAAACGAGGCTATGATATGGATGGCATGACATGCGGAGTAAGTCATGTGGACTAATTAGATCAATTCCCACCCTTGGCAAAATTCTCCTTCGTTCCCCCCCATCTTTAAGGCGTATTAGAGTCCTCTCAAATCCCATGTCAAAGGTCACTGCCAGTCAGAATCAGAATCAGAAACAGGAACAGGAACATTACGTGTTCGAATACCCTCAAGATACCTCTCTCCTCCCAACTCTAGGCGTAACCTGTTGGTTGGGCATCAATGGCCTGCTAGTCTACATCATCACCTTCCTACTCTTTCCCTTCTCCTATACCCCGTCCCTCACCAGCCTTCTCCCCTTCGACCCCACAACCCTAAAAACTTCCATACTCATTACAGCCCTCACGCTGTCCCTCCTTCCCCTCCCGAAGGACGCTTCCCAGCACAAGCTCGGCTACAAATTTGGTGACATGCTGATGCGCTGCGCCGCGTCTTATTTCTCCCTAAAAATCACGTGTGAGAACCCTCAGTCTCTTTCCACCATAGCCCAAACTTCCACCTCTGGCGTGATTTTCGCCATGGAACCTCACGATATCCTTCCCTTCCCCCTGTTCGCCTTCAACGATGGCCTATCCTGCATCCCCCACGTGAAGAATGCGTACGGTCTCATGACCTCCGCAATTTTCAACATTCCCCTTCTCCGACACATCTACACTTACACCCGTGGTCACCCCGTAGACAAGAAAACGTTCCAATCCCACCTCAAGTCCAACCACAACGTTGTCTTTGTCCCCGGAGGTGTAAACGAGGTGTTCGAAATCAATCCCGACAAACCGGACGAAATAATTCTCTATCTGAACAAGCGTAAAGGTTTCGTCAAGCTGGCGCTCGAGCAAGGAACCCCAATCGTCCCCTGTTTCGCGTTCGGGCTCTCAGGAACGTATGACTTCGTCCTCCCGAAGTTCATCTACAAGCATAAATTCGTGATCAAGCTGTCGAAGCTGCTTGGCTTCCTCCCAATCTACTTCTCCGGGCGTTGGGGCGTCCCCTTCGGCATCCCCCACCCAAACCAGATCAACTTAGTCATTGGGACGCCAATTTCCACCCTCGCTGAGAAGGGAAAGGTCGATCAGGAGACCATCGATAAAGTGCATTCGAAATTTCTTGCCGAATTAACGGCCTTGTTCCAGAGACACAAAAAATCAACCGGAAACGAGCACAAAACAATCGTAATAATATGATCCGATAAGTTTTAACCCGTTAGGCATTTTAAAATGACGGGATTTGATGAAGAATATTCAGTCATTTAAAATGCCTACGGGTAAAAACATTCTAATTTACTCCTTCCTCCTCCTCCTCTCCCCCAGGCAACAATCGCCCAGGTATTCGCACGATCAGCTCTTCCGTTAACCACCCTGGCCGGCCAGTTGAGTGCCAGTCGTTCCATTTCTCGCCCAACCACTCCTTGATCTCATCTTGATAATGAGCAAAGTAACTCGGGTGGTCGTCAAAAACCTGAATCATCACTTCGTCCTAGCGGGAATTTTCCCTTTGTCCACAATGTTCACCACGAACATGACTTCGCTCAAGTTCTGCGCGAGGGGGCGTGATAACCCACACTCCCCTTGTTTCGAGCTGAACAACGCCCAAGTTCTGTTCCTCCTCGCCGTCGTTGGTTGGATGCACGGAAGAATCAGAAGTCCGCGTGTGCAATTTTGCCACTTTTTTGGTCATTTTCTTTCGCCCCCTCCTCTCGCTGACGTGCTTGATCTCTGCTGGCTCGAAGGCCATGATTAGGGTTTTAGAGTCCTCTTCATTGTTATTGTTGTTTTTGCTGTTGTTCATTTTGCTCCACACAAATCTCATGTTAGTTTCTCTCGGTTGGAGGGGTGGCGGCATGGATCTTTGCACGACGAAGTGCTGGGTGCGGTGTTGGACGGGGGGGACGGTGGCGGTGGCGGTGTCTGTGGTGACGGGCTCGTACACTTCTCTGAGGGTTGCCGTCATTTTTCTGGTGCTCCTTCATTCTCAAATTGCTGCAGTAGAGCCACACAAAAGCGAGGGCTTGTTTGGCCGTGGTGTGAACTGTTGTGGAAGCTTTTCCCCACGCTGAGGGGTCTCCCTCCTTCATTTTCTTGAACTTTTTCACCCCAAAATCTATATTCCTACCTTGGCCGTCCCGCATTTTTTGCAGCCTCTTCCACAAGTCACCACGGATCGTTCCTGTTGACGTGGTTATTTTATCATTCCAGGTGAATGCCATGCTGCGCCGAGCGAAGCAAATTTAGGGAAAGTTTAGTTTAGTTTAGTTTAGTAGTGGCTCGTATTCCTCATCTTCCAAAAGACTCGCTTCGCTCGCTCACCTGCGGTTGATCAGATCAGTCTCTTCTTGGGATGCTGCTGAGGCTAAGCAAATGTTGCCGATGAATTCCAATCTCTGCAGCTCGTCGATCTCCTCGTCCCTTTCGAAATGCTCGTGGGCATGCCTAACCGAGTCAAGTAAGCCAGCTAAACTCATTCTCGCGACCAAGGTTGGAGCTTTGAGATCGAGCTTGACAGTGAGGGTGAACCTGCGCCGAGCCGAGCGAAGAAGTTAAGTTTAGTTTAGTTTAGTTTAGTTTAGTAGTGGATGTAGCCGTCTTTAGCCATTTTCTCTTCCAAATGGCTCGCTCGCTCACCTCGTCTGGCTGTGGGGAAGACGCTCGAAGCGGTGCAGGGCCGAGAGTTCGCCCCTGACAATGCTCTTAATTTTATTTTGGTCTTTCTTGTTTTCAAAGTCGGGGTCGTTTTCTAGAACGGGGACGCTCGCAAGGATAAAAGTGTCAAAATCAAGAACCTCGAAGATGCTTCTCGACAGGTATCCCGCGAAGCCAGGGGAGGAGGAATTTTTTTACCGTGCGGGTGATTTTGTGGTGGTCGTTAACGTCTACTGAGTCCTTTGATTTAGTTTCACTCTGGACTGATCTGGATCTTGATTTTGTTTGTTGAAGCTGTGCTGAAGGAGAACTTCACACTGCACTACCCCGGTGCAAATTCCTATGCGCTCGCTCGCAATCGACTTCGGAAACGCAGGTCGGGGTCAATGAGGTGCCACTGCAGCGTTGGCAGAGGAGAGAGCGGACTGAAGTTTGTCGATGGCTTGAGTCTCCATTGAGTTGCATGAAGGTATTGGGGATGGAGATGGAGATGGAAATGAAGATGGAGATGGAAATGGAAATGGAAATGGAAATGGAAATGGAAATGGAAATGGAAATGGAAATGAAATCGAGACGACTTTTTGTAGGATGGGGAAGGTGTGAAGGTGCAAACACGCAAAGTTAACAAATTTATTATTCAACACTTCAAAGTAAAAAGTTAAATTGCGAGTCCAAAAAGAAGACCACTCGCAAACCCTAAACACGCACACCTCCCCTAGATCAAAATTTAAACATGCCAAAACCAACCCTCAACCCAACGAGTTTCTCGCTTGCCTCTGCCGGCACAAAACCTCCAAGTCCACCAAAACAAATTGCATCCAATCCCCCCCCTTCTGCAGCCCATGACCACGACCACGACTCCCACCCAAAACCCACCCCTACCAACTTCCAGAAATACCTCGCTACCCACCCGGCGAAATCATTCATTTTCTTCTTCCTCCTGAACCTTTCCTCGGTCCTGCTGACCCTAGGACTTCAGCTCTCCGGTACTGCCGTCGTGATTTCCGGCGACAAGATCACCCAGATCGGGCTTGAGATCCCCCAGGACGTGTACCAGAAGCGGGCCAACGGCTACGAGGCGGCTCGTCAGGAGGCGGACTTCGGCCTCTCGGGGGTTAAGTGTCCGCGAAGCGAGGCGAACCGGGCGCCGTTGCAGATGATCCTGGAGGGGAGTGACAGTGCCAACGCTCCGGATGTACTGACCAAACCAAGCCTCGAAAAACTAGAGGCGATGGAGCAGCACTTTCTGCTTGAGGAGCAGTGGCCGTCGAAGTGCGCCCTCCTCTGGTCCGACCCCCAATCCTGTACAACGCCAGCAATCTACAACACCGCGGGGAACTCAGCTTGGATAGGGCCCAACGTCACCGACCCCCTTGGCTGCCTTCTCCCGACCTCCCCCGTTTCTTTCTTCCATAAGTATGGGGACCCGACCTTTTCCAATATCCCCCAGACGCTTGCCAGAATTCACGACCAGAGCCCCAATGATTGGTTCAAGCTGACAACGCTGCTGGACAAAGACTTCGACATAGACAATTTGCACAGCAGCATGCTCAAGACCATGGTGTACTACGGCACGCCGTTCAACAACTACACCTACTACATGAAGAAACCTACCAAAAACCCGGAGCACTACGAATACTACACCCAGGAGTTCATCACCGAGGAGCTCGCGGAGCTGCAAGAGTACTTCGAGGGGGGGGAGCTGATTGAGTACTTGGAGAAGAATTTTCAAGGTGCCTCTGGGCTTCGGGCGAGCTACAACTATGTCAACTACAATCCTATGCAGGCGCTGGTCCTTGAGGATATATCTAAAATTGTCGTGAGCATCTGCTTCGTCTTTCTATACATGTGGTATTCGACCGAAACTTTCTTCATCGCCTCGATGGGAATGTTCCAGATTTTCACCTCCTTCACTTCAGCGAACCTAATCTACCGGTTCCTCTGGCCCTCCTCGGACGGCTTCGGCTACGAGTATTTCACTCTGTTCTGCGGCCTCGCCATGTTTGTCATCATGGGAATCGGCGCTGACGACGTCTTCGTCTACTGGGACACGTGGGTTGCAAGTAGTGAGAATCCCGAGAGGTTCGACTCAAAAGCCGAGAGGGTCGCGAGCGTCTACAGCCACGCTGTTAACGCCATGTTCGTGACGAGCTTTACGACGGTCATTTCGTTTTTCAGCAATTTGCAATCCTCCTTCATAGGCGTGAGGTGAGCGAGCGATGAAGCGCGCCGACAGGTCTAAAAGATTTTAAATTTTTTTACTAACCCACTTAATGCGCGCAGAACGTTCGGCCTCTTCGCCGGCCTCCTGGTCATGGTGAACTTCTTCTCCGTGTGCACCTTCTTTCCCGCGGCCGTGCTCTTCTACGACCACTACCTGAAATCGACCCCCTTCTTCTTCGGCCTCTTTACCAAGCTAAAAATCAAGGCCGTCACTACGCTGCGGGAGAGGAAGCTGTGCAAGTGCCTCGTGGGAGTAGAAGAACCAAAGAGTGAAGTCCGGCTCAGCATTATGGACGACAACCTCCCCCCACCCCCTCCCACCCTTTCCTTCTTCAAGCACACCTACTCACCGTTCATCTTCAAGTACCGGATGCTGATCCTGGCCCTATTCCTGTGCCTTTGGGGCGTGTTTGCCGTCGGTGCGTTAATGATTAAAGCAACCCCCCTGGAGATCCACGAGCTGTTCCCCAAGGTGAGCGAGCGAGTTGGAGTTTCAATTCATAAAAAATTCTTACACTCGATTCGCACACTCGATTCGCTTCGCTACGGCGCAGGGGGACAACTACTACGTTTTCGTAAAAAATGCGCTCACCAGGTTTCCGCCCAGTGCGAAGCCTCTCGACGTTCATTTGGTGTTTGGGATCGAGGTGGACGAGCCGGTGGACTACGGAGGTGCGAAGAGCACTGAGTTTCTGCCAGCTGGAGACCCCTCCGGGGTTGTGTCCGGTTCTGTGAACTGGGAGCGATCTTTCGAGATCTCGACGCCCGAGTTTCAGAAGCAATTCGTTGACACCTGCAACGAAGTCGTCGATGTTCTGCAACATGACCCCAAGTACAAGACCAACAACGCATTCGGTATCAACCCTCAGTATGACGACGCGGGTTCCAACGGCGTTATGAGCGATACGGCGAGCGCGAACGGAAACGGTGTGCAGTGCGTTTTGAACGGCTTTGAGCTTTTTAACACCGTGCCCGGTAGAAATAAAACGGGCGTGGCCGACGATGGAGGGGGAGGGGGGGACGTTAGATTCGAAGGTGGGCGAGAGAAGCAAAGAATAGCATGCACCCTCTTGAAGCTGAACTAACCCACTCACGCTGCGCAGACAAATTCAAATATATCTTCCCTCCTGTGTCCGGCAATACATGGGAGGTTTCCAAAACCAATGAGGACACGTGCAGGTACTGCTTCGACGAGTTCACCATCTCAGACCTCTCCAACGAGCACCAGTCAATACAAAACTTGGTCACCAAGACGTCCACCATCAATTCAAACTGCAACTGCATGGGAATTTACCCCGTACCTAACACCATGTGCTTGTCCGAGTTCAACTACTTGGACGTCAACAACCCTTTCAGGTGCCAGGAAACGAACCAATTTTTGACCAACTTGCAGAGGTACATTGGCATGGGCGGCAACAGCAAGAATTGGAAAAATTACGTGTACGCGACGAAGGACGAGAACAACAAATTCCTTAAGGTTGCAATGACGGAAATCACCGTCCAAACAACCCTCTCTGTCTTCGATAAGGACGCGTGGGCGGGTATAGACATGGTGAAGCACTGGGACGCCTGGGCGGAGAACTACAACGCCGAAAACGCCAAAAAGCACAACTCTGTGAAGGTCATGGTCCACATCGAGGCTGCTCCAAAGGTTAGTGAGCGAAGCGAGCGTGCCTTTTGGAAGACTCGAGCGATCTACTAAGCTAACCCACCCAATTCGTTTGGCTCGCTCATTTCGCTCGTCCTTCGCTCGGCGCAGTGGAAGCAAACTATTTTGCTCATGCCGGCGGCAATCTCAGGGGTGGTGCTGTCGTTGTTCTTGGCTTGGGTTGTGCTGGTGTTCAGCACTGAGAACTACATCATCGCGACCTTCGCGATCATCACAATCTCTATGATCGTGACGATCGTGTTTGGTGAGTGAGCGAAGCGAGCGAGCCTTGTGGAAGACGAGAATACGAGCCACTACTAAACTAACATTATTCCAATCAAAACGTAAACGTAATCCGTAATCCGTATGGTTCAAAATGCACCTCGCTTCGCTCGGCGCAGGCTTCCTGACCTTCTCGGGGTGGGGCATGGGACTTTTGGAAGGAATTTTGGTGGTGCTCGTGATCGGGTTCTCCGTCGATTACACGGTCCACCTGTCCGACAGTTACAAAGTGTCCACCCAGCCAACGCGCTTCTTGAAGGTGCAGGAGAGCTTGGACAGCGTGGGGAAGAGCATTATGAGCGGTGCGGTGTCGACGGTCGGAGCGGCGGCGATTATGCTGCCGGCGAACATAAGCTTCTTCAGCAAGTTCGGAGGTGAGCGAGCGAAATACTGCGAGCGAGCCTTGATGAAGACGAGAATATGAGCCACTACTAAACTAACCCACTCAATTTACTTCGCACCTTCTTCGCTCGGGCGCAGCTTTCATCTTCTTGACCATTATTTTGAGCACCATGTTCAGCCTGGGGTTCTACGCCTGCTTGCTGATGGTGTGCGGACCAATCGGGGGCGCGGGCAAGTTGAGCAACTTGTACGCAGGGACCATTAAGAAGAGCGAGGCTCGGATAAGGAGGGAGGAAGTAATTTGCAAGAAGGAGCGGGAGGCGTCCGAAAATCTGACCAACGTTCATCCAAGCAATCCTCTGTGATGATGACTTAAAAGTATCTTTTTCTAAAGTTTTCATGCTTTTTTGGCCGCCAATTTGCCCTTCTTACCCGCCTCCGTTCCAAGCAACACCGCGCACATGGCTCCCATTACCACAGCCGGCAAAATCGGATCTCCCATCATATGATGCATGTACAACGCGCTTAAAGTTGGCGCCAGCAGCAACAGCGTGCCAAACTTACTGTCGTTTGCCCAGAGCGTAATCACTCCCATCATCTTGCTGATCCCAATGAACAGGAAGAACGGTTTGTAGTCCATACTTGTGCCAAAGACGTTGTTCCAGAAGGGTGTGAATTCTGCCATCTTGGGGTCAGGGAAAGTGGGGATGACACCCGTGCCAAGGCCACTGCGAGTTAGGGAAGGAAGGAAGAATTTGGGGGTGTCAGCCAAAAAGATACCGGAACTTCCAAAACAGTTCGAAGATCTTTTTTCGCTCGAATGTCTTACATTAACATAAGCGCAGGCGCTATCATGGGAGTAACGCAAACTTTGCACACGGTTCTCAGCATACTTTTGTGATTATTACACATGTACACTTTCTCAAAGTGAAGTCAAGGTGTCAAGGATGATTAATTTTTCTCTGACTCCACTTGAGGTGTTAAAAAATCATTTTCTCTACGATGGGTGTCTATTATAATAGGTGAGTCTCATTTCTCACTCACCCCACCCCAACCAAACTTTGCCACATTTCACTTTCTTAACCCACCCTTTCATTTCACAGTTCTGAAACCTACAGAGAAACCTACAACTTCCTATGCAATTCTGAGCTCTCTCCATATAAGATCACTGATGGCTTGGTTGGGTACGTACCAGCCTGTCCATTCCCATACGTGAACAAAGGTTTCAAAGATGACTCACTTTGGGTAGATGGCGACTGCTCCATGACCAATGCTGAAGTGATCGGCTCTGAGTACGACCTTACGTGCCGCGTTTACAACATTTTTACGGGGCTCATATTCGTCTATACCATTTACAACTTAAGTCTCTTTCGCAAGAGGCGGCTTGCCAAGAGTTCTCTTGCTCCAATCTCCAGCAAGGAGAAAGAGTTCATGGCTTGGACCATTTGTGGCTTTGGTAATTTTATGGTTTCTGTCGATCTCTTCCAGCATTACGGGCTGTGGAACGAATTCATGTATGGAACGTTCGTCGGACTCTCGATCAACGGTCTGCTCTACGTGGTAATGAGTTTGGTCGAGTCGTGGGTGAGCATCATCTCCAGCAAGGGGAAGGTCACAGTCGTGCCGAAGTGGCTCACGAATTTGGTGAGTGGGTGGGAGGAAGTGTAATGCAATGAAATTCAATAAAGTTTCACTAATATTTGCCCCCACCCCAACCCACAGAAGTATTTCTGCACAATCTCTTTTTTAGTTGGAGAGAATGGAGTGGCCTGTTTGGAGTACGTGATGGGTGGGCAGGAGAATCCGTTGACGGGACAAATGGTCAACAACAGCGACTTGAGTAACGTTTTCAATGGAACGACGAACAGCATCAAGAATATTTTTGTTGGAATCCTCATCACCATCTGGGCAACGATTTCCGTTCGCGCAGGGCGCGAGATTTCAGCTAAGCTGGGCCAGGGTAGTAAATCGGACGGCCCCACGGAGGAACAAAAAAAAATCTCAAAGGTGAGAATGAGAAAGAGAAAGAGAGAGCCTACTGGCGCCCGCCATGTCCAATTTGATCCGAAAACTAACTAAAAACTCGATTTGTTCCACAGTACTGCAAGCTACTTGCATATGGGTCCTTTGCAGGGGTGGCCTACAAATTTTTATTCGGGTTTTTGCGCATTTCAACAGTGGCGATTTACCCCGACCCGCCTTGTGGCAATAGTTGGGTCAGCATCGTGACGCTGTTGCTCACTTTTCTTAACTATGTCGCCGTGTTTCTCTCCAAGCCCAAGAGCGCGAATGCTGGGAAGGGAAAAGTGGCGAGCAGCGCGAGTAGCACGAGTACCACGGTGGACAAGACGTAAAAATAACTTTCTTCCTCTCCCCGGAACACCTCCCCGTTCAGATCACCCCGACCAGGTGGAAATAAGAGATGAAATAAATTTTTATAATGAACCCTTCCTTTTTTTAGACCTCAATTCCAGCCATCAAAAACACCGCCTTCGCCAGGCGCTCGGTGAAGGCAGCATCGAATATAAAGCCGTGCTTGGCCCCAGGCACAACTTCAAAGCCAAGGCAGTTGGTGGACAATTCCCTTAACGAGAGCGGGATTTCAACGTCGTTGAACGCAGTGGAAATTTCCGCCGCAAAAACGTAAATTGGTAATTTTCCCAGATCGCCGCACTCGTTGGTCCTTTTTCCGTTCTCCGGCCAGGCGATCCATTCTTCGCTGCCCACCTCCCACCACTTGCTCTGGCTGACAATGTAGCTGTACCTGCGCCGAGCGAAATTAAGCGAGATTGTGCGCATTTTTAATGGATCAGGGAGGAGGCGAAGCGAGCCAAAAAATTGAGAATAATGTCAGTTTAGTAGTGGATTGTATTCTCGTCTTCATCAAGGCTCGCTCGCAGTATTCGCTCGCTCACCTCCTTCGAATGTCCGGCCACATTTCGTTCTCGGGCGCGTCGCTGGGCATCCCCGCGGCCCCCGAAATCATTCCAGGCATTAGGTCCGTGAGGATGTACATGATGCCCGAGGGGGTGAGAAACAGGCTGCCGAAGACGTTGAAGGGGCTTTTTTTGAACCTATTCCCGTACCCGATCGCATCCACGTAGTCGGGGTTAACGGCGTCGCAGAAGATTATTCCGGAAACCCAGCTTGGGTTTCTGTTCTGGAAGATCCTCATCTGGAACCCGGCCATTGAGTGTCCGACAAGCAAGAGCTGCGCCGAGCGAAGCGAGGCGCATTTTTAATGAAGGACGCGTGAAACGAGCGAAACGAGTGAAGCGAGCCAAACGAGAAGGGTGGGTTAGCTTAGTAGTGGATGTAGCCGTCTGTAGAGATTTCGTGGGATTCATCGCGAGTATGCTCGTCTTCATCAAGGCTCGCTCGCTTCTCTCGCTCACCTGCTTGTCCCCCCTACTCTCCGTTTGGAAAATGTACTTCGTCGCCAGCTTGAATAGCGTTTCCGTCTCCCTCATACTCTGCTCGGAGGTGCGGGGCAGGGGACCGCGGTCGCTCCACCCGTACCCCGCACGGTCGTAGCTGCACGACCGGGACTCTTTCATCGTTTCCCACATTACGAGGCTGTAGAGTTGGGTTGGGTTGGGTTGGGTTGGGTTGGGTTGGATTGGGTTGGGTTGGGTTGGGTTGGGTTGGG
>Ga0302114_10001993_pt1 | contig 13266 bp, 11 predicted proteins | sample AG5_Surface_MG_FD_203107 | JGI IMG/M metagenome (GOLD analysis project Ga0302114, IMG submission 203107) | Marine microbial communities from Western Arctic Ocean, Canada - AG5_Surface | ecosystem: Environmental > Aquatic > Marine > Oceanic | place: Canada: Western Arctic Ocean | collected...
AATAACTCCAATCCAAAAGATTGTTTTGCTAATATTTTTCATGAGAGTAATAATATAGATAGTTAATTATGAATGAAGAAAAAAATAAAGACTCTACAGAGATACAGAAAAATTTTGAGATTGATCCTGAATCAATTGTTGAAAATATCAAAGAGCCATCTTTATGGGCAAATCTTGTATTAGTTATAATATTTCTAGTCTTATTTTCATTCATTGCTTCATTTTTGTGGTTTATAACAGCGGTACAAGTTCTGTTTACCCTTGTCACGAGAAAGCCTAATTTAAATTTAGTATCCTTTTCAAAAAAATTAGGAACTTATCTTTCTCAAATTATTAGCTTTGTTACATATGCTTCAGAGGAAAGACCTTTCCCTTTTAATCCTTTTCCAGAAAGCGACGAGAATTAATTTATACTTTAATTGTAAACCTATAGTTTTCTATCTATAATCTGCGTTCCTGATGAATAAATAAACTAATCTAAGAGATTCTGTTATGACGAAACCCACGGAACAAGAAGCGCTCCAAGCTGTAAAAACCCTGTTAGCATTTGCTGGCGATAATCCTGAAAGAGAAGGCCTATTAGATACTCCAAAGAGAGTTATTAAGGCATATAGAGAATGGTTTTCTGGATATGATGCTGATGCAGAAGCGGCACTATCAAAAACTTTTGAACAAGTTGAAGGCTATGATGAAATGGTCATCGTAAAAGGAATCAGGGTTGAGTCTCACTGCGAGCATCATATGGCTCCAATTTTAGGAGTTGCCCATGTTGGCTATATACCAAATGATAGAGTTCTAGGAATTAGTAAACTTGCTAGAGTTGTAGATATTTTTGGTAAAAGATTTCAAACTCAAGAAACGATGACAGCTCAGATAGCTGATTCAATTCAAGAAGTTCTTCAGCCTAAAGGCGTTGGAGTGATCATTGATGCTACTCATCAATGCATGACTACTAGAGGCATTCATAAAACCGACACTAGTACAGTTACTAGTAGAATGTTGGGAGATTTTAGAGACATTGCAACAAGAACTGAGTTCCTTAACTTAATTAAGTCAGATTCTTAGTCTTTTTGATTAAAGTAGCTTTAGCAAAACCATTAATAATAGCAACAGCCTCTAGTATTAGAAAAGAGATAATCTTTAACGCAGGTTTAGATTGTGAATTTTTATCTTCCAAGGTGGATGAAGATTCAATTAAAAGCAATAATCTTAATATTCCATTTTCAGATTTAGCAATAAAGCTGGCATCAGAAAAAGCTCTAGATATCAGCAAAATAAAAAAAGATTTTTATGTATTGGGAGTGGATCAAATTTGTCAGTTCAATGACGAAATTCTCAGCAAACCAGGTAATAAAGAAAATTGTTTGAAGACTCTTAAAAAATTATCAGGTAAAAATCACAAACAAAATTGTGGTATGGCTATTGCTCTCAACAATGAAATCATTTGGTCTGAGTCATCAGTTGCCTCTCTTGATATGAAGAAATTTTCTGACGAGGAGCTCAATGACTATATCGATTTAGATGAGCCATTTAATTCTTGCGGCGGTTATAAGTTTGAATTGAATGGTAAAAACTTATTTAATTCAGTTGTAGGTTCTATTTTTACCATTCAAGGACTTGATATCGATAAGTTAATGGATTTCTTAAGACAAAATAAATTTTTGTTGAATGATTAGTTTTATATTAGTAATGTTATTCAAAAGAGAGAGTATATGAAGAATTTTACAGGGAAAGTTGCAGTTATAACCGGTTCTGGATCTGGCATGGGAAGAGAGTTAGCTATTGAATTAGCCCAATCCGGTGCAAATATTGCTCTGGTCGAGTGGAATGAAACGACCTTAAATGAAACGGCAGAACTTCTTAAATCCTATAATGTTGGAGTCTCAAAACATATAGTTGATGTAAGTGATAAAGACGCAGTCTTTGCTTTACCGGAAAAAGTAATTGAAGAGCATGGCTCGGTAGATATGGTTTTTAATAATGCAGGTGTGGCTTTATCTTCTACCATAGAGGATTCAACAGATGAAGATTGGGAATGGGGCTTAGGAATTCTTTTACACGGTGTAATTAATGGAACGCGTGCTTTTTTGCCGCATTTAAAAGAACGACCAGAAGCAGCAATTGTTAACACTTCATCAATCTTTGGTTTGCTTAGTGTTCCAACTCAATCTATTTATCACGTTGGAAAATTTGGTGTCAGAGCTTTTACAGAAAGCTTGGCTTTGGAAATGAAAATGGATAACTCACCAGTTGAGGTTTACTCTGTCCATCCTGGACATATCGGAACCAATATTGCAAACCTCGCCGCCGAAGCGGGTAAATTTGATGAGACTACTTTCGGAGATAGTGAAGAATCTAAATCTAATTTATTTGGGCCAAAAGCAAAATCATCAAAAGAAGCAGGGCAGATGTTTAAAAACGAAGCCCCAATTAATGCAAATACTGCCGCAAAGATTATTTTAAAAAATATTAAGAAAAAAAATAAAAGAATTATGGTCGGTGCAGATGCTCATTGGTATGACAGAATACAAAGACTTTTCCCAAAAAAATATATTTATTTCTTGCCATTAATTCCTTTAATCAGAAGATTATTTCCAAGGGACAAACCTTTAGATAGATAATTAAATATCTATTTTTTTATAGCCTTTTAAATTAATTGAGTTATCGGTTATTTCTAGATCTGTTTTTGGATCTAATACAGATTCGTTAAAACGATAGATCAAATCATAATTCCCCTGAGCGGCGTCGCTATAATATTTTTCTTTATTTAATATTGTTTTTTCTTTCTTCTTTTCATAATCATTTATCTCCTTATCCGAAAATGTTTGCTTAATAACATTTTGAACGTATGAAGGGCTATAAACTGGACAAGTGGCATTATTTCCTCCAAAACCTTTAGCATTTAAGAATACTACGTCTAAATTATTAGGATCAATCTCAGTATGATCTAGGCAGAAGTTTAATGATTCAGTGCTTACATCTTCGGCCAAAGCCGGAGTAGTTTTTAAGCCAGGAATAATGCCTTTATTCCAAATTCCAATTGCAGTTAGTAACTCATCTCCACCAGCAGGACCCATGCTATGACCTATGTAGCCTTTGATTCCAGTAACATATAAATTACTTAGATTAAGAGAACTGGCAACTTTACTAAAAACATCAGATTCAGTACTTCTATTTTGCAGGGTGCCAGTTCCATGGGCTATTACCAAAGATTCTTGTAAATTATTAAAATCTTTCTTAGCTTTTGCTACTGACTGAGCCATAGTGATGTAATTACCAATACCGGGTGAGCTAATAGATTTTTTTATACCGTCTGCATTTATATAAACCTCGGGTACTGCGCAAAGAATATCAGCACCAATTTCCATCGCAAACTCTAATGTTGTTACTACAGAAAATTGAGCAGATTCACCTAAAATCATTCCACAATTATCACCAAATGGGCGACAAGCATGATTTAAATTGGCGGACTCTGAAAACTCACCTAATCTTTCTTGCATGGCAATGATTTTTTTATCATCAGCAATAGCTTTAGTAGCCATAAAACCATCAGTAACTTCTGCATTTATAGGAGCTTCAGAAGAACCAACAACCGCAAAATCAATTTCATCATTTTTAATCAAACTCAAAGCTGCGTGTAAATTGTATTGATAAGTTGCACAAGCTCCTGCAACCAAGCCTGTTTTTCCTACTGAGCCTAAAATATATGCATTAATAAAATCCGCTGACATTTCGATTAACGACATAGAAAGATGTTTTGAAGATGATCTGCCACCGCTTAATCTAGACTGCATTAGTCCACCCATTCCATCTTTGTCTAATTGACCAATAGCTGGCCCTGCGTAAACAGCGATACGATTGGGATCCAATAATGGTTTTATTTTAGTTTCCCAGTCTATCCCCATATTTTTAATTGCATCTGAAACACCAAAAATAGTCATTTGAATCCCTTTTGGATGCTGTCTGGAGTTATAAAGTTTTGAAAGATCAAAATAATCAGGTAATTGCGCAGCTGCATTAACGCCCATTATTTCTGTCATTAATCCATCTGGATCATAAGAATCTTTATTTATTTGTCTGACTAAGGTTCCATCTAAAATTTGATTCTCAGATCTTTCTAAGCCCGACAAAGCATTAAGATTTATTAAGACATTACTTTTTTCTTTCTCAGAAAGGGTTTCGTATATGAGTCTTTGATAAGCGAGATTTGACGATGTTCTACCAGCAGAGTTAATTCCTCCAATGGAACAAATAACAGGTAATTTTTTTAAATTTGGCATATTTTTTTTTATTAGATATTATTCTACATCATACAAAAGAGAGGAAAAATGCATCCAGGAATCAATGGCCCTAAATATAAAGATAAACCAGCAATCATTATGGCTGGAAGCGGTGATGTTATATCTCATCAAGAATTAAATGAGCTTTCTAATCAAGGCGCTCAATTATTTAGATCCTTAGGACTTAAGCCTGGAGATAGCATGGCATTTATGACGGAAAATCATAAATTATTTTTCCCTATTGCTTTTGCAGCCTATCGATGTGGACTTAAATATACTGCCATAAGTTGGAGATTGCAGCCTAATGAAGTTGAATATATTGTCAAAGATTGTAATGCAAAGGTTTTTATAACATCAAAGTTCTTGGAGAAATCAGCCGAGCTTTTATCTGAATCATTAACTGGTGTAAATAAATTTATGTTGGATGGTTCTTTTAATGATTTTGTATCTTACGAAGAAGAATTGAATAAAATGCCAAAAACTCCAATTTTAGATGAGTGCCAAGGAGCCGCAATGCTTTATTCTTCAGGAACTACTGGAAAACCCAAAGGAGTAAGTAGAGAGATTAAATTAGATCCTTTGCCTTATAAACCCGAAGACGATGATTTGGGTCTTACCAGAGTTGTTCAGGGATTATATGGAGCTGAAGAAAATTCAGTTTATCTGTCACCAGCTCCCTTATATCACTCAGCACCAATGGGATTTAATACCGGGTTCTTAGCATTAGGCGCAACTTGTATTGTTTTAGAAAAATTCGATCCAGAAGCTGCACTTCAGGCAATTGAAAAATATAAGGTGTCGCACAGTCAATGGGTACCTACTATGTTCATTAGATTTTTAAAAACCGATCATACGATTTTTGATAAGTATGATTTGAGCTCACATAAAGTTGCCATTCATGCCGCTGCTCCATGTCCAGTAGAAGTTAAAGATAAAATGATTGATTGGTGGGGGCCGATAATTCATGAGTATTATGCTGGTACAGAATTTAATGGATTCGTTGCTTGTAATTCTGAAGAGTGGTTAGCTCATAAAGGAACAGTTGGTAAATCTTTATTAGGCCCAATTCATATTTTAGATGATGATCAAAATGAAGTTTCTGTTGGCGAAGAGGGGACTGTTTATTTTGAAGGACCTACTTCTAATGGATTTTCCTATCATAATGATAAAGAAAAAACCAAGAGTGCAACCTCCAAACAGGGTTATACAACTCTGGGAGATGTCGGCTATCTTGATAAAGAAGAATATTTATATTTAACAGACAGGAAAGCTTTCATGATTATTTCTGGGGGCGTAAACATTTACCCCAAAGAAACGGAAGACTTATTAGTCATGCATCCTAAAGTAGCTGACGTAGCTGTTTTTGGAGTGCCTAATGAAGAAATGGGTGAAGAAGTTAAAGCGGTCGTGCAACCGATTGACATGGAAACAGTTGATGAATCTTTTGAACAAGAACTAATGGCTTACTGTAGAGATAATATTTCTCATATTAAATGCCCGAAAAGTATCGATTTTAGAAGTGAGTTACCTCGACATCCGACTGGTAAGTTATATAAAAGACTTTTGAAAGACGAATATTGGAATTAGTCCTTAATTTTATTTTCGCAACTTTCAATAGTTTGCATTATTAAAGTATTGATAGTCATAGGGCCAACACCTCCTGGAACTGGAGTATATGCATAACACCTCTTAATTAAAGGCTCTAGATCAATGTCACCACATTTTTCAGGATGATAGCCAGCATCAATGACAACAGCATCATCTTTAACCCAATCAGCTTTAATAAATTTCGGTATACCAACGGCTCCAACAACAATATCTGCAGTATTAATTATAGAAGCAAGATCTTGAGTCTTGGAATGACAGATAGTTACCGTAGCATTTGAATTTAGAAGCATCATGGCCATAGGTTTTCCAAGAATTGGGCTTCTTCCGACGACTACTGCGTGTTTACCAGATAAAGGTATTTCATAATGATTCAAAAGTCTCATAATTCCAAAAGGAGTGCAAGATCCAAAAGCACTTTCTTGCATCGACATTTTACCGAAGCCTAAACTAGTAACGCCATCTACGTCTTTAGATAATTCAATGTTATCGAAACAAAGACGTTCATTAATTTGAGAAGGACTAGGGTGCTGCAATAAAATGCCAGAGACCGCTTCATTAGAATTTAACTCAGATATTTTACTTAACAATTCATCAGTAGTCGTTTCTTTAGATAATTCAACGCGAAGAGATTCCATGCCGATTCGCTTACAAGCATTACCTTTCATTTTTACGTAAGTCTCTGATGCAGGGTCATCGCCTACTAAAATAGTAGCTAGAATAGGAGTTATTCCAGAGGTTTTTTTGATAGCTGAAACTCTGTTAGAAAAGTCTTCTTCAGATTTTAAAGCTAATTCTTTGCCATTTAGTATTATTGTCATAAATTTTTGATATGATACCACCGCTTTTAAACCAAGTTTACAAAGTATCAAGTTTTTTCGGAGTGTAGCGCAGCCTGGTAGCGCGCCTGCTTTGGGAGCAGGATGTCGAAGGTTCGAATCCTTTCACTCCGACCAGCTTTTATAAGGGTTTCAGACGGATTGTGGAACCCTTAAAACCCCTCAAAATCACCCTTAGTAGCCACTTAGTAGCCACTTAGTAGCCACTTTCTTAGACTTTGTTGTCATAACAGGCTTTCCATCTATAACTAAGCCAAAAAAAGCCTTATTTTATAAGGGTTAAAAAGAACCAAAAACGATCAAAATACTTTGTATAAATATTAGAAACCTTTTTGATTTAGAATAGATTTAGTAATTTTTGGGAGAAAAATATGAAAAAAATAATATTAATAATGGTTTTAACGCTGTCGTCTCTTTCCATGGCTAGAACAGATGGATCATTAAATGCAAAACCTGAATCATTAAATATATTTAATGATCCGAACATATTTGGACAACCAAATACAGTTGGATCATTAATCAATGATTATGTTATCTGTATGGATAAAAAATTGAATGATTTAGTTCAGTGTGCGAATAACGCTATAGTTGCAGGATTTGAAGCGGAAGGAGGTATGGTGGTTCACAGAGATAATGCTAAAACTACTTACTACCAAACGCTTGTAAGGAGATAAATATGACAAAAAATAATACAGGTTATATTTTTAACACTTTCTTGTTTTTATCAGCGATGATCTGAGTCGCTTCTAATATCTGTTTAAAATAGTCATAGCAGTTATAAACTTGCTCTGCTGAGCTCAATTACAACCTATGGAATCCTTCAAATCCCTAAATTCAATGCTTGATCAATTAAAAATAAATTGAATTTAAATCATCACATTGCGACCGCGAAAAAATAAATAAGATTAAAGACTAATCAATTCCTTTTATATAGAATAGCCTCTTGCTACTCCCGGTAGCTCAGCTGGATAGAGCATCTGCCTTCTAAGCAGAGGGTCGCAGGTTCGAATCCTGCCCGGGAGGCCATTAATGGTGGGCGTAGCTCAGTTGGTAGAGCACTGGTTTGTGGTACCGGTTGTCGTGGGTTCAAGCCCCATCGTCCACCCCATTAAGGAATAAATTATGTTTGGTATTAAAAAGAAAGGCTCAGAACAAAAATTAACTTTTAAACTATCTTCAGCAGAACTTAAAACTGAATTTGATAAAAAAGTAAAACAACAACAAGATTCTTCAAACTTAAAAGGTTACAGAAAAGGAAAAGCTCCTCAAGACGTTATTGAACAACTGTATGGGGAACAAATAACTGGCCAAGTTATTTACGAAGCTATGACGAATACTTTTTATAAAAAAGTTTCTGAGGATAAAATTTCAGTAGTTGGTCAGCCTGCACTAAATCCAAAGTCTATGGATATCAGTAAAGACGTTTCTTTCGAGGCAATATTTGAAGTGTATCCAGAATTTAGTCTCAAAAAATTTTCAAGCATCAAGTACAAAAAACCAATTGCATCCATTTTAGAAGAAGATCTCGACGAAACAATTAAAAAAATGCAAAAGAGATTCGGTAATTTAGAAAAAAAAGAAGAGGCATCAGCTAAGGGCAAGTTTTCGAAAATTGATTTCGAAGGTTATATGGATGGAGAACTTTTTGAAGGAGGAGCGTCAAAAGATTACCTTATAGAAATTGGTTCTAATAATATGATTCCTGGTTTTGAGGATGGAATAATTGGTATGAAAGAAGGGGATGAAAAAGAAATTAATATTAATTTTCCTGATGACTATCATGCAGAAGATTTAAAAGGTAAACCTGTAATGTTTAAAATTAAAGTTAACGAAGTTTTAGATACTAATTTACCTGAATTAAATAAAGAATTTTTTGAAAAAGTGGGAATAGAAGCAGAGACGATAGAAGATTTCAAAAAAGATTTAGAAGACAAGCTGCAAAAGGATTTAGATGTCACTTTAAAAAGAAAAATTAAAGAAAGAGTCTTTGATGCTTTAGAAACTATGAATCCTATAGAGATACCTACAGCAATGGTTTCAGCTGAAGCCGATAATTTAAGAAAAGCCGCAGCTCAGCAAATGGGAATGGACGTATCTAAAATAACTGATGCTGATTTGCCCTTAGAAAATTTTAATGAAAATGCAACTAAGCGAGTTAGGCTTGGAGTAATTTTAAATAAAATCATAGAAGACAAAGAGATGAAATCTCAAGATGAGATGGTTAAAGAGTTAATTGAAGAGCGAGCTTCAGGATTTAAAGATCCAGAACAATACAAGAACTGGATTTATAGTAGCGAAGAGCAACTAAAAAATATGGAGTCTTTGGCTCTTGAAGAACAAGTTACTGAATTTTTAATTAACGAAGCCAAAGCCGAAGATGAGAATCTAAGTTTTGAAGAAGTTATGACAATGAGTTAAATTAAGTTTATGAATCAAATATCAAATCAATTAGTTCCGATGGTTGTCGAGCAAACTCCTCGAGGAGAAAGATCGTATGACATATATTCAAGATTGTTAAAAGAAAGAGTAATTTTTATTACCGGCCAAGTAGAAGACTATATGGCTAACTTAATAGTTGCTCAGCTTTTATTTTTAGAAGCAGATAACCCTGACAAAGATATCAATTTATACATTAATTCACCTGGTGGCTCGGTTACTGCAGGTATGTCTATTTACGATACTATGTCTTACATTAAACCTGACATAAGTACTCTGTGTATTGGTCAGGCTTCAAGTATGGGTGCGCTCCTACTTACAGGCGGAACAAAAGGAAAACGATTTGCTCTGCCAAATTCAAGAATCATGATTCATCAACCGTTAGGTGGTTTTCAAGGACAAGCATCAGATATAGAAATTCACGCTAAAGAGATGTTAAAGATTCGAACTAAGTTGAATGAAATTCTGTCAAATCATACAGGCCAAAAAATTGAGAAAATAGAAGAAGACACAGAAAGAGATAATTTCATGTCAGGCGATGAGGCTTGTAAATATGGATTAATAGATAAGGTAATTTCAAAAAGAAGTAAATAAATAATGACTGAAGAAGTTGACAGTAAAGACAAACAATTGTTTTGTTCCTTTTGTGGAAAAAATCAAGCTGAAGTTAAAAAATTAATAGCTGGACCGTCTGTTTATATATGTGACGAGTGCGTTTCACTTTGCAACGATATAATTAAAGAAGATTTGTCAGAAGATTCAAATGACTCAGATGACAAAGATCTCCCAATTCCAGCAGAAATTAAAGAAATCTTAGACGAGTATGTTATCGGTCAAAATCAAGCAAAAAAAATATTAGCTGTTGCGGTCTATAACCACTATAAAAGGTTAAGAAACTATAGTGACAATGATGATGTTGAATTAGGTAAAAGTAATATTCTTCTGTTGGGACCAACTGGAAGCGGAAAGACTCTTTTAGCCCAAACCTTAGCTAGATTACTCGACGTTCCTTTTACAATAGCTGACGCAACTACTCTTACAGAAGCTGGATACGTAGGTGAAGACGTAGAAAATATTATTCAAAAACTATTGCAGAAATGCGACTATGACGTTGAAAAAGCTCAGTTGGGTATCGTTTATATAGATGAAATAGATAAGATTGCTAGAAAATCAGATAACCCATCTATAACAAGGGATGTTTCAGGTGAGGGAGTTCAACAGGCGCTGCTGAAACTAATAGAGGGAACAACCGCCTCTGTTCCTCCTCAAGGCGGAAGAAAACATCCTCAACAAGAATTTCTTCAAGTCGACACTTCTAATATATTATTTATTTGCGGTGGTGCCTTTTCGGGTTTAGATGAGATTATTCGAAATCGTTCAGAAGAAAAAGGAATGGGTTTTGAAGCAACAGTAGTCAAGAAATTAGAATCTAAGAACATTGCCGAAACAATGAAAAAGGTTAAACCAGAAGATTTAATCAAATACGGCTTAATTCCAGAATTTATTGGACGTTTACCCGTTACTGCTTCTTTAGAAGAACTTGATGAAGAAGCATTGGTTACGATCCTTACTGCACCAAAAAACTCTCTAGTTAAACAGTTCAAGAAACTGTTTGAAATGGAGTCTGTTGATCTGGATATAAGAGAAGATGCATTGAAAGAAATTGCAAAAAAAGCAATCGAAATGAAGACTGGCGCAAGAGGCTTGCGATCTATTATAGAAAATACACTTTTAGATAGTATGTACGAAGTGCCATCTGAACCCGATTTAGAAAAAGTAGTGGTTGAAGCGTCTACAATTAAAGGCGAATCTAAACCGCTTATGGTTTATAGAACAGGAAATAAATCTCAGAACAAAACTAGTTAGTCTTGTAATTTATTTTTTAATCCCAATCTATTAAATAGAGGTTTAAATTATGCTGTTACCATTAGTCCCACTTAGAGATGTTGTCATTTTTCCAGGAGTAGTTACTCCACTATTTGTTGGAAGAGAGAAATCTATCAGCGCTTTACAAAAAGCTATGTCTGAAGATAAATCAGTCATGTTAGTTGCTCAAAAAAATCCAAATGAAGAAAACCCTTCAATATCAGATATATATTCAATAGGAACTGTCTCTACAATCTTGCAACTAATAAAACTTCCAGATGGAACATTTAAAGTATTGGTAGAAGGTATTAAAAGGGCGTCAATTATTACTTGTAAGAATAAAAAAGAGTTTTTAGAAGCAGAAGTTGATGTTTTAGACAGTAGTGAAATGGATGAGGATTTACAAAAAAGTTACCTAAATACTCTTAAAGCGCAGTTTAAAGATTTATCTAAAAGTTCTTCAAAAATAAGACCTGAAATAATAAGCCAGGTAAGAGCAATAGAAAAATTAGAAAAGTTAATAGATACCTTAGTAGGGCACTTATCACTTTCTATTGAAGATAGGCAAAAACTTTTAGAGCAGGATAATCTAGAGGAGAGAGCTAAGAATTTAGTTAGTTTATTAGAGAATCAATTAGACCTAACTCAAATGGAAAAAACCATTAGAGACAGAGTTAAAAAGCAAATGGAAAAAAGCCAAAAGGAATATTACTTAAGCGAGCAAATGAAAGCTCTAAAAAAAGAAATGGGTGAAGGCGATGAAGCTGACGATGAAATAGAAGTTCTTGAAAAAAAGATTGCTGAATCTGGAATGTCAAAAGAAGCAGAAGAAAAGGTTAATGCTGAGCTAAATAAATTCAAGATGATGCCTCCGATGTCGGCTGAAGCTTCTGTCGTCAGAGGCTATGTTGATTGGATGGTGAGTATTCCTTGGAAGAAGAAATCTAAAGTTCAAAAAAATATCGAAAAAGCGAGCCAAACTCTTGATAAAGACCACCACGGCCTTGAAGAAGTAAAAGAAAGAATTTTGGAATACCTAGCCGTGCAGAAACGAGTAACCAAGTTAAAAGGGCCAGTACTATGTTTAGTAGGGCCTCCTGGAGTTGGAAAAACATCTTTAGGTGAATCTATTGCAAAAGCTACGGGGCGAGAATTTACAAGAGTCTCCTTAGGCGGTGTAAGAGATGAAGCCGAAATAAGAGGTCATAGAAGAACATATATCGGCTCGATGCCTGGCAAGATTCTCCAAAAAATGTCTAAAGTAGGCGTTAAAAATCCCCTGTTTCTACTTGATGAAATAGATAAAATGGGCTCTGATTACAGAGGCGATCCATCTTCAGCATTATTAGAGGTTTTAGATCCAGAACAAAATCACACCTTCAATGATCACTTTTTAGAGGTTGATTACGATTTATCAGATGTTATGTTTGTTTGCACAGCAAACTCATTAGATATACCTGGCCCACTCTTAGATAGAATGGAAATCATTAGACTACCTGGATATACGGAAGATGAAAAACTGAGTATTGCCAAAAATTATTTAGTACCAAAACAATTAAAAAATAATGGTCTTAAAAGCGAAGAAATAGATTTACAAGATTCAGGCCTTCTGGATATCATAAGGTACTTTACAAGAGAGGCTGGTGTTCGGTCTTTAGAAAGAGAAATAGCAAAAATATGTAGAAAAACTATCAAAAAAATTGCTGATCTCAAAAAGAAAACAATTCAAAAAATAAGCTCTAAAAATATCGAAGATTATCTAGGGGTTAAAAAGTTTGATTTTGGTGAGGCAAAAGAGAAAGACAGAATTGGACAAGTTACAGGTTTAGCCTGGACTCAAGTTGGAGGTGAGCTTCTTACAATAGAAGCAGCTTCTTTTAAAGGTAAAGGAAAAATTATCAAAACTGGTCGTCTTGGTGAGGTAATGCAAGAATCTATTCAAGCAGCTATATCCGTAATAAGAACTAGATCTGAATCTTTGGGAATAAATCCAGATTTTTCTGACTTAACAGATATTCATATTCATGTTCCTGAAGGAGCCACTCCGAAAGATGGCCCAAGTGCTGGAGCAGCGATGGCAACTGCAGTTGCATCTGTTCTATCAAACATCCCCGTGAGAGCAGATGTTGCTATGACAGGCGAGATAACTCTTAGAGGAGAAGTCCTTAAGATTGGTGGCTTAAAAGAAAAATTACTTGCTGCAAGAAGAGGGGGAATCAAAACTGTTTTAATTCCAGAAG
>Ga0302114_10001994_pt1 | contig 13260 bp, 13 predicted proteins | sample AG5_Surface_MG_FD_203107 | JGI IMG/M metagenome (GOLD analysis project Ga0302114, IMG submission 203107) | Marine microbial communities from Western Arctic Ocean, Canada - AG5_Surface | ecosystem: Environmental > Aquatic > Marine > Oceanic | place: Canada: Western Arctic Ocean | collected...
CAGATCCCGCATCGTCGCATTGACACGCAGGTCCAAGTTACCACTCACCATGCTACGATCGAGCGGGCACCGGAACGGCCGCGTGTCGGCCCCGGAGCCCCTCATGCCTACTACGCACTCCAAACAAAACGAATGTCCGCAAGGCAGAGTCACCGGTGACGTGGACGGTACTTCGCCCTCGGTGCAGAAATCACGGAGGCACACCGCGCATCGTATGTCGTCGCGGAGCCTTGTGCGGACGCGGTGCAGCGGCGTGCCCGCGGTCGTGTCCTCTCTCATCATTTTTCGCTCACCCCCTTTCAAACCCATGGGCGAAGCTAAGCGCGCGTTCGGTGAGAGGGGCGAGAGGGGCGTGGATCTGCCCCACCCGCGCGGACGATTCGGGGACGACGATGACGTCACCGTCGTGATGGGCGGGGGCGTGGATGCGGCGCGCCATTGTCTGTTCCGGACGCGGGCGTCGACGTCGTCGCCTCCACTGTTGTTTTCATTGTCGCCAATTGTCCCGTCATCGCGCGTGCGCTCCGCCTGCCTCATCGCGGGTCCATCGAGCGGGCCCGATGTTCCCGCCGTGGATGTCCCTCCGTTCCGTCTCCGCGACGCCTCCGCGGATATCGCCGCGCGCGTGGGCGGGTGACGCGTCATCGCGATGGGCGTCTTGCCGTCGTGGTTCCGCGCCGTCAGGTCCGCCCCCGCGCCTAAGAGCGCGTTCACGCATCCCAGATGCCCGTGCTCCGCGGCGACGTGCAGGGGCGTATCGCCACGCGCGTTGGCCCGTGAATGTTCCGCTCCATGGTCCAGCATCACCGCCACGGCGTCCGCGCATCCGCGCTCGCACGCGCGCATCAACGCGACTCCGAGCGCGGCGGACCGAATCGCTCGCGTCATGTCCCTCGGCACCGAGACGTACCCGTCGTCGAGCATCGCGCGGAGGTCATCCGTGTCGTCGCGCTGCGCCCCGGAGATGAGCGCCGCGCGGAAGCTCGCGCACGTGTGCTCGAACGCCGCCGGTGACATCGTATCGTCGTCGCGCGGCGCGGATGGTCTGCCAGTACGTCCCCACGCGCGCGCGCCTCCCCGTCTGCCCATCTGTCGCCTGCGAAAACGTTCCCCTCATTTCCTCGGAGCGGCCGTGACGTCTGCTGATGTGGCGCCTTTTATCCCGAGATCTCAGATTGAGGCTCTCTCACACGACACACGCGCGCCGCACGGCCGCGGGAACGTTCGAGATGGACGCCGGGGAGGTCGATCCGTACGGCTACGTCATCGCCGCGATTGGCTTCGCGTGCTTCGCGAACTTCTTCGGCAGCGTGAAGGTGCGAAACGTCCCTCGGTCGTCCCGAGAAAAAGCAACCTAAATCTAAAGAAAAAGCTTCCTCATCCTTCCTTCCTCAGGTGATGCAGGCCCGCAAGCGCTTCAACATCCAGTATCCGAAGCTGTACGCCGAGTCATCGGACGCGCACAACGTGGAGTTCAACTGCATCCAGCGCGCGCATCAGCAGACGCTGGAGTGGCTCGCACTCTGCCAGGTGCTCGCGGCTGTTAACGGCATGGTTTTTCCCAGAACCGCCGCCGCGTTCCTGTGCGTCTGGACCGTGGGCAAGCTGCTGTACATCCAAGGGTACTCCAGCGGGAATCCGAGCGGAAGGCACGTCGGGGGGCTGGTGGCGCACATGGGAGATGTTCCCCTGGTGTTCATGAGCTTCGTGTCCGCGAACAAGCTCCTCGGCGGGCTGGTGGCGTAGGTACAGGGACGGTGTCAAAGTTGGAGGAGGTGGGTGTTTTTCCACGAGTTGTCGAATGAGTGTCGAATTGGGACCATGTTTTTGTGAGTTGAGATGGATGCTGCACTTGTTGCGTTTGTCCCTCACGACTCTCACTTCCGTGAGGCTCGTGAAGGACACATGGAGTATCAACTCACACAACCGAGCGACAACTCGCGGAAGAGGACCCAGTCCGTGTGAGCAGCGGGTTCCGGGGAGAACGTGTTTTTTCTGAGAGTTGGAGTTTATGAGGAAGGTACCTTTGTGAGTTGCCTTCTCTTGTAGCATCCCGCACGACTCCCACTGACGTGTGGTTCGTGTGGGATACAAAGCGGCAACTCACAAAGTGCGGCACCAACTCGCGAGAAACAAGATTGTAAAGTAAAGCAAAGCCAGCATCCTTTCACGACAACGGCTAACGTAGTTTTCATCGGTGTACATACTCTCCCTCTCCTCACTCCACTCCTCAGTTCATCTCGCTCTCCAGCTGGGAATACTCGAACAGGAAATCCCCTTTCGACCGCTGGCACCACCCGCCGTCCTGGCCCATGTTAAAGTCAAAGTAGATGTAATTTCCCTGCTCGTACTCCTCCGTGGACACCTTGGGATCCTCCTGCCTGGCGAACCACGTGGCGTACTTTTTATGAAACCGCCAGTTGGCCCGCTTCAACTCCCGAGCCGCAAGGTACTGCTGCGCGGTGCCTTGCTGGTGGTAAAACGCGAAGAACAGCGCATCCGCGTCCAGTCTCTCGAATAACGCCGGGTTATCGAGCACGGGCGGCGAGGACGTGGGGTAGGAAGTCGGCGCCGGTGAACTCGGCGGCTCCCGGCGCCGGCGGGTCCAAGCCCCATCCGCCACCGTCGGCAGGTTTTTATACGCGCTCTCCAACAGCCGGACGTTGACGCTCGGGTCCTCGTGCGTCATGCCGCCCAGCGCCACCGCGATTGGTGCGACGGAAGAGGAGGAGGAGCCTGATCCCTTGTCGGACCCCCCGAAGCCGCCGCCGTCGGCGAGGTCGGCGAGGCCGCCGGGGAGGTCGAAGGAGAGCGAATCGGATCCATCGGCTGGTTTGGGTTCGCCGTTCGACGCCGTCCCCGACCCCGTCCCCGTCCCCGTGCCGCCCGCGCTCTTCGATGCACTCGGGTCGACTCCAAACTTGGGCGCCGGGAGGTTCTTCGCGGGGGAGCCGGCGGCGGCGTTGGCGTTGGCACCTCCCGGTCCAGCGTTACCCGCCTGTCCTCCCAGGAGCGGTGACCCCGGCGTGGGTTTCGGTAGCGGGAACTTAACCCCGGATCCCGACTGCGATTGCGGCGCTTGCTGCGGGCTCGAATTGACGCCAAAGACGGGCGGGTCCGCGTTGGCGCTGCCGAATCCCCACGACTGCTGCTGCTGCAACCCCGCACCGGCTCCAGGCGCCGGCTGCTGCTGCTGCTGCGGCGGGTTGCCGGCCTTGCTGTCGCCGCCGGCGAGGGTGGGAAACGTGCCGTTGCCGCCGCCCGGCGCGCCCCAGCTGCCGCCGTTACCCCCGAGTGTTCCCTCGCGGCCTTTCGGCCCCGGCACCGGCCCGCCGCTCTGCAACCCGAGCGGCGCCGGCGGCTCCGCGCCCGACGCCAAGTTGGGCGCCTTGTTCAGCCCGAGCGGCGCCGGGATCTTCTTACCGCCGCTACCCAGCGCGGGACCCCCCGCCGGGGACATCGGCTTGGCGCCGAGTAATTCCCCCGGCTTACCCTTCGTGCCGGTCGCGAGGAGCGAACCGGAGGACGAATGCTCGGACCCGCCCTTCGACAATCCTCCTTTCCCCGCGGCACCAGAGGCGCCCGCCCCGGCGTTCCCGTCGTCGGCGTGCGCGTCGTCGCCCGCGCCATCCAGCTTCTGCAGCGCGGACGGTTTCCCCACGTCGTGCGACACCTCCCCGGACGCCACGGCTTCCGCGAGGTCATCCAGCTCTAGATCCGCGTACATATCCTCCACGTCGCCGAATTCGTCGAAATCGTCTTGGTTCCGCTCCACGTAATCATCCACCAAGTCTTTGAGATCCGTGACGTCCTCCGGGGCCAGGGCTTCGTTGTCCACCAGCCTAAGCACGAGCTCCATGCGCTGGATGTGCTGCAGGTGGCGGGACATGGACTCCTCGAGGTGCCCGAGTCGCGGCGGCCTCGTTTTGGATTTTGACTTTTTGGGTTCGGCGATCGTCTCGATCTCGGCTTCGAAGGCTTCGATCTGCGTCTGGAGTTCGTCCACGCTGGCGTTGAGCCACTCGCGAGCTTCGTCCCTCGCCGCCTCTTTCGGGTCTTTACGTTCCCTCGCCGCCTCTAGTCCTTGCTTGGAGAACGCCTTCGTCTTGGTCTCTTTCTCGATGATCTTGAATGATTCCATTTTCCCTTCGATCAATTTCCGCGCCTCGAGCAGCGGGGTCTTGTCCCGAACGTCGTTGCTGCCGGCCCACTGCTTGACCTGATCGCGGAAGCGCTGGAGCTTCTTGATCTCCTTCTTGAGGTCACCCTGCGGACGATGGGGAGGGAAGGGGGCGGGGGGCGGTCAGCGGTTGGGTCGGTGGGCGCGGGGCGGGCGGGGTGGCGATTAGACTAAATGCCCACTGGCTAGGGTTTTTTTTCGGGCGCGCGGGGCGGGGTGGACGCGCGATGCGTGTCACGCGGGGCGACACGCGGCGCGTTCACTGGCGAAGGATACGCCACCCGGACGCGGTCCATCGGGCCGCGTGAACGCGCGACGGCACACCCGGCCGGGGGGGCATCACACGAGGCGCCGGGACAGGGGCTGGGGCATCACGCGGGCAGGACAGCGCGCGCACCTCATACTTCTCCTTGTTACTCTGGCTCTCGGCGTCGACCACCTTCTGGTAGATGCGGTCGTACACGTCCACGCCCTCGTCGATCTTCTTGAGGGTGCGGTCGATCTCCGCCTGGAGCTTCCGCTTGTCACCCATCTCGCGTGAGCTAGCGTCGTGGCGCTCAACCGCAATGAATGGCGAGATTCTTGGCGCGCATTCAACCACATTCTCGAACAAAACTCTCGATTTGCATTCAGAAAAACATCAACACATTCACTCATCCTCAACCGATGAGTCCGGGGCGGCCGCCACCGCACCTTCGTCCACGTCCAGGAGCGCGTCGATGTCCACCGACGGCACCCCTTCGGCACCCGGCAAATCCTCCTCACCGTCCCCATCCTCCGCCCTCACCTCAACGCCGTTGGCATCGGGCTCGTCGTCATCATCATCTTTCCAAACTCCCGACGAGTCACCCCGTAAATATTCGGGCTCCAGGGCCGGCAGCGCCTTGATGGGCTTGAACTGCATGTCACCGCCGAGGATCTTATCCAAGAAAACACTCGCGACTGCTTCGTCCAACACTGGCCCGTTCAACACCGCGAACCTGTTTCTCTTGCCGCTCTTCACCGCGACTAGCGATGGGGCATTTCTCTTTTTAACTCCAAACGCGTTAGCCGTCTCGGTCTGGACCCCGCCGTCGATCCACACGAACGAGAACGGATCGTTCCTGTATTTCTTGGACAGCTCGATCATTAGGTCGTTCTCCGGGAACTCGTCGGTTCCGCCCGCGTCCACGACTAATAAGACGCACGTGCCCTTGTACGAGCCGAAGCACTCGACGTCCACGTTGTCCTGTTAACAAAACACGATGTCAAACTAATTGCCCGTACGAAAACTAAAATAAACTCACCTCGGTTAGCTGATCGTACTTGGCATCCGCAACCTTGCGGGGCTTGCGCGGTTCCGGGAACTTGGGCACGCCCGGGATGGAAGTCGAACCGGCACTTGCCAACGAACCGTCGCGTCCGGCGTCCACGAACGATTTAGCCGCCTTGATCTTGGAACCTGCGCGGTCGCCGAGGTCGGCGGGGGGCAACACGGCGTGGTGTTTGGCGCCGGCCGCGACGAAGACCACGGACGGGAACTCGTGCACTTTGAAGTTACGCGCGATGCCCGGGTCTTCCTCGTGCCTCACCCACGCGAACGCCACGTCTTTACGTCGTCCGGACTTGTACTTGACGGCGGCGCTGGTCCACCAGGAGGGAACTCCCGTGTGCGTATCTTCGCCATTGGTGAGTAAGATTGCTTTTGGGATCTTGGTATCGATCACGTGGAGGAACGTGAAGGCGTCGTGGTAGGTGAGCTTGGGTGACAGCTTGTCCTCGCTCGCGGATGTCTTGGCGCCGAGCTTGTTTTTCACGAAGGCGACGATGCCGTCGGCGTCGCGCGCGCCGTCGAAATCGTGGCTCTCCTTGCCGTTCGACGCGAATCCTTTGATCGTCGGGAAGCCTTTCACGTTGAACTTGGAGCAGAGCGCCTTGTTGGCGTCGTCGTCGCAGTCGACCGCGCCGAGCTTCGCCTTGTCTCCCACGTCTTTCTTCAGCGCCTTGGCGGCGCTGGTAAACTCGGGCGCGAGTTTCTTGCAGTGGCCGCACCACGGGGCGTAGTACTTGACGAGCCAGTAGACGTCATCCTTGGCGTTGGTGACTCTCTTGTCGAAGTTTTTAGAATCGAGCTTGACGACGTCGCCGAGGTCTTCGAACAGCCCGTGGGTTTGTGTCGGCGACGCGGCGCACATAAGCGCGATGATCGCGACGCGAAGGGTACACGAGCGGGGCATCGTGATGGATGACTCGTCGCGTGTCGACGCGCGGCCGATAATGCGAGCCCCGGGGGCTTTGTTAGCCCCAAGAATGAGGTTTCCGAGAGGACGTCGAACGCGGCCAATCACGCGAGACTCGAGAGCCTCACCACCCGATCGGCACAACTCGAAGCGCCGCTCGCTGTACCATGGCCGCGCTCGTCCAATGCTCCGCCGTGACTTTCGCGTCGCGCGCGTCGTCCGTGCGCGTCGTCGCGAGGTCCCGGAACGTCGTCGCCGCCGCGACCGTCACGCGCGGCGCGTCTCTCCGCGGCGCGTCCACGAAGATGACGGTCGGCACCCGCGTGATGATGACGTCGACCGATCGCGGTTCGAGCCGAGCGAATGCGGTCATCACGCGCGCCTCTTCCTCCTCAACGGACGGCGCCGATGACTACGTCCCGTGGACCGATCCCAGCCGCCTCGGGCTCGTCGCGCTATGGCTCAGCCTCGGCTCCGTCGCCGCGCTCGTCGCCCCCAAAGGAACCACCGACTTCGACATGAATCTCGTCACCACCTTGATCGGCTCGCCGTTCAGCGGTGCCGTCAACCCGATCTTCGAGTCACTGTTCAACTCATTGGGCGTGGTACCCGCGGTGTACGCCGCGCTGCTCCTCCCGGGCGCGAAGGACCAGCCGCGGATCCCAACCGTGCCACCACTCGCCGCGTCATTCGCCCTCGGCTTCTTCGCGCTGGGTCCGTATCTCATCGCACGTGAACCACGGGAAGACCCGGTCGCAAAGGCGTCACTTGGATGGGCGACGCGGACCATCTTCGAGAGTAAGATATTCGCGGGGTTCAACGCGCTCTTCGCCACGTTTCTCATCGGCTACGGCGCCGTTAACTTCAACGCCGATGCGCTCGAAGGGTTCGTGACGATGTGGAGAGATCAATCGGCGTTGGCGTGCGTGTCGAGCTGCGACCTCGCGGTGCTGTCGATCGCGATGTACGGAGCCGTTTCGGAGGATATGAAGCGGCGCGGGTGCTACGATGCGGGTAAGGCGGCGGCGTTCTGCGCGGTGCCGGTGCTCGGGCCGTGCGTGTACCTGGTCACCAGGCCCTCCCTGCCGGAGAACTGATGTTTTATTTGGTTTTATTCGGTCGCTCACCGTAGCTATTCTTTACACGAGACGAGTTCGTCCCATCTATGCGCCTCTCACCCTTCCGCCGCGAACCGTCGCAGGCGGTTAATCAACGCCGCCACCTCTGTATCGACGTCCTCGGTGGTCCCCGCGCGTCCCACCCTCGCGAGCGATTCCTTCACGACGTCGGCGAAGCCCCGGACCCTTCGATTGACCTCGTCTTCTTCTTCTTCGTCCTCTTCTTCTTCTTCATCCACCGCCGCCGCTTTACTTGTACCAGCCCCCCCGGGCGTTTGCGTCACGTCGTAGAAGAAGTCGCCCTCATTCCCGGGCCACTCGTCCGGCGCGTGGTCCCCCGAACGCTTCCAGGCGGCGTCTCGAAACTCTCTGGAAGGCGTAGGTTCGAACACGGACGGCGGTTTACGTTCTCGAGCGACGGCGCGTCTCGCGCCGTCCGCCGCGAGCCGTTGACGTAGCCTGTGCCCGCGCACGCCGCCGCCGCCGCCTCCTCCCTGCCCACCGCCATTGCGCGCGCTCGGGGGCTCCGGTCCCCGCTCCAGCCGCGCAACGCGTTCGTCCTCTTCCCGTCGAGCGGCTGCGGCGGACGCTTCCTCCGCCTGCCGCGCCCACTCCCGTCGTTCCCACGCGGCTCGTACCGCGTGTTCGTCGAGCGGGGTGTCGCTCAAGGTGGTCCCGACGCTCTGCCACGCGCCCACGGCGTTGGACATGACCTTGCGTTGATACGCCGACATCTGGTGCATCCTCCGGTGACTCTCCGGAGATGTCTGGTTCATCACCTTCGGGGTCCGAAACTCCCCCCCTCCCATTGCTCCTCCTCCCAGTGCGCCCGTCGACTTGAGCCTGTGCACGATGCTCGCGGGTTTCACGCTGGACGACGGTCCAGCCGCGGTCCTGAAGGCGGCTCGGATCGTCGCGAATGTATCCGCCCGGGGCTTCACGATCGTCGCGTCGTCGACGTCTTCCGTGTCGTCGTAGATCTCATCTGCGTCCATGTCGATCCTCCTTGGGGCCCATCCCGCGGGTGTGTTCTGCACGGACGGCGGTCGATCCACGTACCCGCGTCGCGGAAGTCCCGCGGCGATGCCCGTCTCCGCCGATAACGGCGCGAATGGTAAGGTCCTCGCGTCCCTCAGCGCGTCCACCGAGAGCGTGGAACCGACCGGGCACGAGTCGTTGTTCATCCTGGTCTGTGGGATGGTGCCTTCGGAGTACATCCGCACCTTGCGCTCCATGTCCGCCGTGACCTCCGGGGCGGCGCCGGGCGGCACCAGCAGCGTCATCGTCGACGGGCTGCTAGCGTTGGATGTACCGCTTTGGATGTACCGGACGACGAGCACGGTGTCGCTCGTCGCCTGCCATCCCGCGAGCTCGGTGAACAGCCATCGTTGTGTCACCCGCAGCGTGCGCGGGTCCAGGAGCGCGAGGCCGCACACGTCGACGTACGCCACCCGCTCGCGCGTGGACAGCGGCAGGCTGCCGGAGAACGACGCCACCTCGCCGCACGGCACCGCCAGCGACGTCCTCATGTCGCGGCCCGGACCGCCACCTCCTCGCGCGGTTCAAACTGGGCAGAAAACAGCCCTCGGGCGCCCTTGACTTTTCGCGGTTTGTCACTTCCCAGGGCGCCGGAGGGAGAGGGGCGGCGGAGGTGCGCGGCGTATCGAGATGCCGACCTACGCGCTGAAGGTGAAAGGGCGGGGCGAGGAGACGACGTACTCCGTGGACTTCCCGTACGACGCGTACGACTGTCAGGTGACGATGATGGAGCGCGTGGTGGAGGCGTTGCACGACGGCGAGCACGCGCTGCTCGAGTCACCGACGGGTAGGCACCCATTGACATCGACCTAAAACCCACCTCTCTTGGCATCCACCACATGATGTTAACCACCCACACCGCTCGTTCAACACATCGTAGGTACGGGTAAGACGCTGTGTCTGCTGTGCGCGACGCTCGGATGGAGAGAACGGGCGTTCTCCGGCGTCCGATCCGTCGTCTCGAGGGGCCCCGACAAGATCGGGTCTCGCGAGCACAGGGAGCTCGCCGTCGACGACGACGGGCGGCGCGTGATGGAGAAGGTGGGCGCGGGGGTCATGTCGGGACCCGACGCGGACCTCGACGCGGGCACGGGCGCGGGCGCGGGAAACGCCGCGCACGAACGACGCCCGCTGATCATCTACGCCTCGCGCACGCACTCGCAACTCGCGCAGGTGATCCGTGAGCTCAAATCCACGAAGTACCGACCCCGAATGGCCGTCATCGGAAGCCGCCAGCAGATGTGCGTCCATAAAGACGTCCGGACACTCACGGGCGCCGCGCAGAACGCCGCGTGCAGGGCACGAACCGCATCGAGGTCATGCGCGCACCACAACGAGCTCGAATCCTTCCAGATGCGCGAACCAGACTTTGGCCGGTGAGTATATCTTTATTTTTATTCACACACGGGCAATTAGACTGACACGACGTGTTTTGTTTGCAGCGACGAACCCGTAGACGTCGAGGACTTGGTTCGACTCGGCGAGCGCGGGCGCGTGGGCGGTGGGTGCGGCCCGTGCCCTTACTTCCTCTCCCTGGACATGTACAAGAAGGCGGACATCGTGTTCATGCCGTACAACTACGTCATCGACCCGGGGATGAGGGACGTGCTGGGCGACAGACTCAAGGACGCCGTCGTGTTACTCGACGAGGCGCATAACATCGGTGAGTATATTTTTGGTTATTTTTGGTTATTTTTGGTTATTTTTGGTAATCTTCATATGGGCAATTTGTATGACGTCGTGTTTTTTCTTTACAGAGAGCGTGTGCTCTGACGCCGCGAGTTTCGACCTCCCCGCCGCGCATTTGGCGCAGGCGATCAACGAGGCGCAGGAGGCGTTCGAGGCGGCGAGCATGGAAGAGGAGCGGAGTGGTGACGTGGAGACGACGCGGGAGGCTGGTGGGTTAAAGTGGAACGCGAGGGGCGGCGCGGACGCGAGCGACGGGTACGGCGGCGGCGACGTCGGTACGTTTATTTTAACTCTCGTATAGGCAATTAGACTAACGTCCTAACGTCGTGTTTTGTGTACAGGGACTCGTCTGAAAGGGTCCACCGGCGGCTCGAACCTCGACCGGGACAAGGCACCGAGGCCCGCGGCGGAGTACAAGCAGCTCCGCACGTTGCTCCTCGCGCTGGAGGATCGCATCGCCGCGGCTGTGGGTAAAGGCGAGACGGAATCAGTGCAGCCCGGCGAGGCGCTGTTCGACCTACTGGCTTCGCTGAAGATCACGGAGCGAACGGCGGAGATGATCCGGGGTGAGTTTATTTTAATTCTCGTATGGGCAATTGGTGTGACGCCGTGTTTTCTTATTTTCTTTTACAGGTGTCGCGGAGGACGCGTCCGTTCTCCTCGCGGGCGAAGCTGCGGACCGCGGCGTCCGGTCCAAGTCCAGGCAGTCCAGTTACCGCCTCAACGAGCTGACCAAGTATCTCGATTTAGCGTTCAAGGCGCGGGAGGCTGGGCACACTTCGAGCTTTAGGCTGCGCGTGGGCGCCGACGAGTCGCGAGGTTCAAGAAGCGGTGAGTTTCTTTTGTTTCCGTATGGGCAATTGGACTGACGTCGTGTTTTGTTTACAGGCGGCGCGGGTGCGTCCTATCAAAAGGGCGGCAAGCCGGGCGGGTTCGGCGCAGGGCACGGCACCGGTCCGACGCTGAGCTTCTGGTGCTTCTCCCCCGGCGTCGCGATGAGTGACCTCAAGCGAAGAGGTGTCAAGTCCGTTGTGTTGACGTCCGGTACGCTGAGCCCGATGACGTCCTTCGCGTCCGAGCTCGGACTGAACTTTAAGGTTCGGCTCGAGAACCCGCACGTCATCGACCCAGGGCAGGTGTGGGGCGGCGTGGTACCCGTCGGTCCGTCCGGTAAGCGGCTCAACTCCACGTACAGGTTCAGAGACACCGACGAGTACAAGTCGGAGCTCGGAAACGTAATCGTGAACTGCGCGCGAATAGTCCCGGATGGAATGCTGGTTTTTTTTCCATCCTACGGAGTCATGCGTTCGTGCGTGGAGCACTGGCGCAACACGGGCAATCCCTCAATCTGGGACCGCGTGTGCGCCAGTAAACACGCGGTGGTTGAACCGACGGGCAAGGAAGAGTTCCGCGAGGCGTTCAAAGAGTTCAACGACGCTTTGGAAGTGACCAAAGCGGACGGAGGGAGTAATAAAAACGGCGCCGCGTTTTTCGCGGTGTGTCGAGGGAAAGTATCGGAAGGTATCGACTTCGCCGACAAAGCCGGGCGCTGCGTCGTCCTCACCGGCATCCCGTACGCGCCCAAGGCTGACGCCAAGGTTCGCATCAAGCGCAGCTTCCTGGACACGAACCGCGTACGTGACAAGGACGGACTGACCGGCGAGGAGTGGTACTCGCAGGGCGCCATGCGAGCGGTGAACCAGGTGAGCGCGTAAACAGTCACCCTCCCAAATCCAAATACCCAATCACCACCCAATTACTGATCAACGCCCACACCTGTTTCTCACCAGGCGCTCGGTCGCGTGATTCGACACCGGCACGATTTCGGCGCGGTGGTTCTCGCGGATGAGCGGTTCGCGCACGGCAACGTGCGGAATCAGGTGAGTTTATTTCAATCATCGTATGGGCAATTAGTATGACGTCTTGTTTTGTTTACAGCTCAGCGTGTGGCTTCGACCGGCGGTGCAGCCGTTCGACTCGTTCGGCAAAGCCGCGGCGAAGCTGACGCAGTTCTTCAAGCACCACGCGGGTGACCGGCCTAGACTCAAGCCCGCCGCGGAGCCTAACCGCGATTTGAAAGATAAGGATGACGCCGGTGCCAAGTTTGAAACTTTGGGCGGCGGCGGCGGCGGCGGGCGCGGGATCGCCGCAAAGTTCGGAGCGGGAGGGAGTCACACGCGCGGCGGCGGCGGCGGCGGAATGGGTCTGCTGGGCAAGCTCGCCGGCGGTCAGTTCGCGGTGGACGTCGACGCCGCTCCACCGGCGTACCCGCGGGGCGGTGACAACGCCGACAAAGCGAAGAAGAAGGCCGGGGGACTCGCCGCGATGCTTCAGGCGGGCAAGGGCGGCGCTATCACTGGCGATAAAACCAACACAGCCGCGCAGAAGAACACGACGAATGCGAACACGAATACGAACACGAACGAGGATCGCGTGCGACTGTTCATGCGCCGCGCGAGGTCCGAGCTGACGGCGCGAGCGCACGAGGATCTGACGACGTCGCTTCGCGCTTTTCGAGCCGGCGGCGGCGCGGACATCTCCACGCTTCTTCGACTCGCCACGAGGACGCTTCGCGCGGACGACGACGCCGGGCCCAACTCGCTCTACGCCGCGTTCAGCGCGCTGGTCCCGGAGAGTCACAGGCACCTCCACGATAAGCACCTCGAGGCGCTGCGCGCGCGGGACTCGGAAGCGAGCGACGGCGGCGGCGGCGGCGGCGGCTCTCAGCCTCATCCTTTCGGCCGGAAGCGAGTCCGTCCGGGGGTCGGCGCGGGTGCCGGGACCGCGCTGTCGCGCGACGCCGTCGGCGGGAGCACCGCGATGGGACGTCATCAGAGGGATTCATCGTCGACGCAACAGGGTGGCCATAAGCTCACGGTGGCTAACCCTCCGCCGCGGTGTGTGTTGTGCGGCAACGCGGCGCGCAAGCCGTTCGAGGCGGCGTGTAAGCACCCGGCGTGTTACTCGTGCTGGCTCGAGCTGCTCGGACGGGATGGGAGCGGGAACGCGAAGTGTC
>Ga0302114_10001995_pt1 | contig 13248 bp, 16 predicted proteins | sample AG5_Surface_MG_FD_203107 | JGI IMG/M metagenome (GOLD analysis project Ga0302114, IMG submission 203107) | Marine microbial communities from Western Arctic Ocean, Canada - AG5_Surface | ecosystem: Environmental > Aquatic > Marine > Oceanic | place: Canada: Western Arctic Ocean | collected...
CTCGTCCGGCGTCCGGAGAAGCGCAAACAACGGCCGACAATGCGAAGCCACCGAAACCACCAGAGGCAGTGCCACCACACCCAGCAACAACAGCGATGGGCAAACCGCCACCAAGGCCGCCACCAATGGTTGGAGGGACACCGGTGGACGGAGGGCCACCAATGGCGCCACCAATGGCGCCACCAATGGCGCCACCAATGGCGCCACCAATGGCGCCACCAATGGCGCCACCAATGGCGCCACCACCGGCACCGGCAATGGCCGGAGGGCCTCCTCCTCGGCCTCCTCCTCCGAGTATCTTGGCTGGGGCGACGCTTGCATCGCCGACTGTCCCGGCTGGGACGATGCTCTCGATGCCCTCGATGCCCTTGCCCCCCCCCGGGATGAATATGAATATGAATATGAATATGAATACGAATATGATGGCCGGGATGCCGCCGATGCCACCGATGCCACCGGGGATGAACATGGGCCAGATGCCTATGTTCATGCCGCCGATGGCAGGGATGATGCCACCACCAATGCCACCAAACATGCCGCCCATGCTTCCCCCAGCTTCAGTTTTCTCGGCTGCTTCAGCCACCAGCGCGGTCCCAACTTCCGGAGCGTTCCAGCTCGCTGACGGGGTCACGGAGGCTCACCTCAACCAACCGATCAACACCCACAAAGGCCACGGGGGGAAGCCCCCGAGCAAGCTCGCGGGGCACCACGAGTGGGGTGACGAGGACGTCGTTCCACTTAGGGCGGCAGCGGGTAGCGTCTCTTACGAGGAGGCGGAGGTCCCACAGGGACCCTACGGGACCATGGGCGAGGACGAGGAGGGCAAGTCCTACTCCGACTCCGACGAGGACTCCGACTCCGACGAGGAGAAGAAGTCTGAGAGTGAGTTTTCGGACACGAGCTCGTATCAGGACCGCGGCGGTCGCGGTCCCAAATCCTCCAAAAACTCCTTCACCCCCACCACGTCCCTGTTGTCTAAATCTGCAAACAGCAAGTTCGTCGGAGGGTACGAGCGGACGTTGCTCCTGAAGAGTCACCTCCAGAAACCTAAGATATCGATCCAGAAGCTCCGGCGTTACCTCCGCTGGGTGAATTTACTGAAGGTCTGGCCGAAGAAGCTCGAGCTACACTCTGTGCACATCGATCTATGCAACGGTCTTTTTCTGTGCAGGTTGATGGCGAAGCTCGTCCCGGGGACGGAGTTCAAGAACCTACACAAGCGCCCTCTGTCGCGGAAACCTGCCGTGGCGAATATAGAGCAGGCCCTCTCGGTTATCTGGCGAGGCGGCCGGGTGAACAACACTCGAGTTCCCTCCGCTCTGGACATCTACTCCGGCCAGACTGAGAAAATCTCAGTTCTCCTGGCGGAAGTCTTCGAGGTTTACGTGATGAAGACCCTCCGAAAGGAGGCGACAAGGAGCATGATGATGTGGTATAACATCGTTCTGAAGCAGTACAGGCGGGACCTCCCCCTGGACGCAATGAACGCAAATGTCGAGATCGAGTTCGACGGAATTCACTCCGAAGTCGAGTCCGTTCGGGCCGGCTTCGGCCAGCTCTGCAACTCCTTCTCGAACGGAGTTTCCCTCTTCTGCGTCCTCTTCCACTTCTGCGGCCCGTCCCTAGCGAACGGCGTCCCCATCGACCCGTCCACAATCTACCGGCACCCGCGCTCCCTGGCGGAGTACAGGGCGAACGTCACGGCGCTGTTCAAGATCTTCACCGCCCTGAAAATAGACCTGCTCTGGACCGTGGACGAATGGATTAACTTCGCCGACACGGACTTCTACCTCCTCCAGCTCTTCCGCGTTTACTGCAAGTTCGTCGATGCAAGGTGCGCCCTTCCCCCCGCGACGGACGGCGTTGCCGGCATAACCGCCGACCGAAACGGGGAGCCCGTGGTGGTGAACTTGCTTTTCGCCGACGACGATCCGGAGACGTTTCGGACGAGGAGGGGACGGGGGAACGAGGTTGACGGGGCGATTCTTGTTGGGGATGGGACGGGCCAGACGATCGTTGCCCCCCCCGTGTGTAAGGACGGCGCTACTATTGCGCCGCATCTTCCCGCGGGGCTCGTTTTCGATGCGAGGTACGAGAATCCGAGGAGTACTGTCGAGGAGCTGAGGGCGAGGGATGCCAGGGAGATTGAGGGGGATGAGGGGATATTGGTTAAGAAGGACGATCGGCGAGGGAGCTTCTTCAAGCTGTCGGCGAGTAGTCACTTTGTCATGGCTAGGACGAGGGGGGAGGGGATGTCCGCTAGGCCGAATGTGTACATGGAGCCGTACGAGGATTTTGTAGACCAAAACGAAAACGGTGGTGTGGAGAATGAGTATGGGAATGGGAATGGGAATGGGGTTGGTGTGCATACAACGCAGGGAATGCCCGAGAGCTCGAGCTCAAGCTCAAGGGGGAAGAATGCCATGCAGGTTGTTGAGGATATGGTGAGAAACTTGAACGAGAACAAGTTGGAGATGGACGAGGAGATTGCGAGTAAGGAGAAGGAGCTCGAGCAGGGGTACGTTGACCTGGAGCTCCAGGAGAAGGTGTTGACTGACAAGCAGTACGATAACAAGCTCGACGATCTGGAGGAGAGGAGGTTCACGCTAGAGACGGAGAAGGACGAGATTGAGGAGGCGTACGAAAAGGAGCTGGCGGTGATCAAGGCGACGCCGAACAAGATGAGCATTGATGCTGCGAGGGTTGAGAGGGAGAGGGAGAGGGAGAGGGAGGTGGAGCTGGAGAGGGAGAATTCCAATTCCAATTCCAATTCAAGTCCGAAGAGCCGCAAGAGCCCGAGCAAGAAGGAGCGGGAGGCGGATGACGAGAGGAAGAGGGGGATGGAAACTGGGTGGATTAAGCAGACGGGGAACAGCAACGCGACGCACAACGTCAGCATGAAGAAGAAGCAGAGGGAGAGCGAGGCGCAGCTCGCCAAGACGATGACGAGGAAGAACGGGCAGGCGTTTTCGCCCTTTAAGAACGAGAAGGAGGAGGAGCAGCACGTTAAGGAGTTCAAGGCGTTTGCGAGTGGATTGATGGAGAGGCAGGGGGAGTACTTGTGGAAGAAGGGGGCGGGGGTTAAGAGTAGGATTGAGGAGCTCAAGAGGAGCAGGCCGAGTAAGCTCAAGGGGGTAGGGGATGGTGGGAATGGGAGTGGGAATGGAAATGGAATTGGAAATGGGAATGGAAATGGGAAGGACCTGGACGATATCATGCAGACGGTCAGGACGGAGGAGCTCAGGCTGATGCACTTGGAGGAGGAGAGGAGGTGTGGAGTTTTGTTGAAGGACGTCATGTGGAAGGAGAAGAAACTTCAGGCGCTGCTCAATGCGGACGGCGGGGATGGTGTAGAGGAGGAGTCTATTGTTGAGAAGGAGGGGGAGGAGGAGGAGCAGCAGCAGCAGCAGCAGCAGCAGCAGCCGAACAGCAGCATCAACGAGGACGCGGCAAAAATGAAGCTGGAGAAGGACGCCAGGGAAGCTCGAGAAATGAAAATCATGGAGATGTCCATGGAGCAGGAGCGAGTCCGGAAGATCGAGGAGGAGCAGATGCTCAAGCAGCACTTTATGAGCAAGTCGAGCGAGAGCGGAGTTCTCGAGCGGCTGCAGGCGCAGAGCGTCATGCAGCAGCAGCTTCAGAATGATGACAACGTTGGTGAACAAAACCAGGACGACAGCGTCAACATGGACGACTTCGGGTGGCTTACAACGAGCAGGGAGCTCAAGATCAAGGAGAGGAACAGCGAGAGGAAGTTCGAATTCAAGGTTGTCATGGGGGGGGAAGTTTGCCCCAACGACGCGCAGAGAAACAACAGCTACTGCTTCGTGTGGGGGACGGGAGGGGGGGTCAGCGGGTTCGTTAGTACGGTTGACATTGCTGACATTAAACAAAGTCAGAGCGACCCGGGGATTTTCACCATTGCACTGAGGCCGAGGAACCCACAGGCGGTCTGCAATTCCGGTGGGTTGCAGATCATTTGTGTGAGGTGCAACAGTTTTCAGGAGTGCAGCGCCTACAAGAGTGGGCTGGCTTCCTTGTTATAGAGACCATAACCCAACCCCGAACAGATAAATATATGGTAGAAAGTGCAATGCAAGAAAGTGCTGACAAAATTGTTTGAAAATTTGAGCTATAATAAGCTTTTCCAAAATACTCCAATACATATTATTATTAAAACCCTCGCTTCTAGCCCAAGTTCTTCAAGAGCGCCATTTCTTGATGTATCCCCAATTCTTTTTTTAGTGTGAAGGGACTAATCCAATCCCAGTCCTTGAACCTCGCCTTCCCGCTGTCGCTTTTGGGAACCTCCTGCCAGTCGTACCGACTCGGCTTCCCCCCCTTGACTTCAAAACTGGCCATCATATCGGCAAAATCACTGCGCACGAGAGAGAGCAAGAGTGGGTTAGTCGCTGCACACTCTTCTGTCACAAGGCTCGCTCGCTTCGCTCGCGGCTCGCTTCGCTCGCGGCTCGCTTCGCTCGCGGCTCGCTTCGCTTCGCTCGCTCACCTGTACTTGGGCCTGATTGGGGCCGCAAGCGGCTCCTCGGGTATGTGCGGCGGCACGACCTGCAGATCTAGCACTGCATCCCAATCCACCCCTCTAAAAAAAATGTGCTGCGCCGAGCGAAGAAGGTGCGAAAACGAATTGAGTGGAATAAAGTTAGTTTAGTAGTGGCTCGTATGCTCGTCTTCCTCAAGGTGAGTGAGCGCCTCAAGGCTCGCTCGCTTCGCTCACTCACCTTCTTGATGCTCATAGTACCGTCCATTAAGCACCCCAACCTATTGTCCAGTTTCCTCTCCATCAGCCCGTCCATCAGCCTCTGCGCCTCTTCGCTGATGTAGCGCGGGTAGGTCAGCGGCGCCATTAACAGCTCGTACTCCTCAATGTCCTTCTTCAACCTGAATTGGGGGATTAGTAATAAATTTCCTGCTCGTTCGCTCGTTGGCTCGCTCACCTGCTAGCGTCCTCGTCACTGATTCCCTCAATCAATGCAAGTTGATTGTACAAGCTGTCCAATTCGTGAATTGGCGCGGGTGGCGCCTGCCCCCTCTTCCTGTCAAAAGGGCGTCTTCCAGTCAGCAGTTCAAACATTGTCACCCCCAATGCGAACCAGTCCACCCCCTCCGTATACCCTTCCACCCTGTCGTAGCTCTTTAGCCGTAGCTCCACCATTTCCGGTGCCATGTACCCTCTCGTCCCCACGATGCTCTTCCTCCTCTCCGGTATGTAGGGCTTCTCCTCGTTCGTTCTCAAGTTTTCGTGCAACAAGCTCTCTCCCCTGGTCAAATTTTTCCTGCTCGTCCCCACATTCAAATTGCTGTTCTTCCGGATCATGTTTCGAACCGGGGCACGGTTTTGCAGGTCCTGCTTGAAGCTAGCTTTGCGCTGCGTGGAGGGATGAGTCGAGGAGGAGTTTGTTGACGAGTGGATCGTCGAGTGGGCCGACGAGAGGCTCGCGTGGCTGTTCGATGTTCCTTCGCTATTACCAAAATTGCTGCTGAAACTGTCCTCCGCTTGAAGAGGGGGATTAGGGTGGGGGTCTTCGCCGGGCGCGTTCTGCGACCTCACAACTTTGATTTTGAGTCGTGACTCAGACCTGTGCGTTTGGTTAGTTTTGTTATTGCCTTCTCGTCATGTCATGTCGTCCAAACCCTCACCTCTTCCGCTCGCGCAAATGCGCAAACGAGCTCTCCAATTTTGCCTCAATCTCGCTCCCCTTTCCATCAAGTTCGCTGCCCGCTTCACTCCTGGGTTGTGCGCTTTCGCTCAAACCCAGCTGATTATCCCCAATTTTGTTGCCACCCGAGAAGCGGCGTTTAAAATAGTTTCCAGAATCGCCCGATGCTCGAGTTTCGTTGCCCGCATTCTTCTTCGATTCCAGATGCTTCGTTATTACCTCTTGATCGTGCTGCATGTTGCCCTCCAGATCATTCACCAGCATGCTCTTATTGGTACCATTACTGCGCCGAGCGAAGCGAGGCGCATTTTTAATGAAGCAAGAGCAAAATGAGCGAGTAAAAAGAAATGAGTGGGTAAAGTTAAGTAGTTGGGGTAGTTGTCTGTAGCAATTTTGCGGCTTTGCTCGCTCACCTACTAATGCTCTCCCCGACGTCACTATCTCCATGCGCGTAGTCCCTGCTAGCCCCTCTGCTAGGAGGGTTGCTATTTGGCGGTGTTATCACGCGCGAGTGTGGAGGAGTGTTGCCATTGCTATTATTGATGTTGCTGCTGTCGTCATCTTCTTCGTCACCATCATCAACCCACTCCCACGCCATGTCTAGGGGTGCCGCTAGCCCCATATCGGTCAGCTGCACGTGCCCGTCCGCGCGCAAGAGCACGTTTTGGGGCTACGCCGAGCGAAGAAGGTGCCAAACGAATTGAGTGGGTTAGTTCAGTAGTGAATGTAGCCGTCTGTCGAGTCTTTTCCTCAAGGCTCGCTCACTCACCTTCAAATCGCGGTAGATGATACCCATCTCGTGCAAGTGGTCAACCGCAAGGACGATTTCCGCAGCGTAAAAAAGCATTCTGTCCTCTGGAAGGCGGCGGGAGGGACATGCTGCGAAAATAAAAGAGTTGGTATGTTTTGTAAAAAACATCAATTTTTTTTTCTTTCCATTTCTCACCTTTCCTCGCCTGGTGCAAATCTCCACCCGTCACCAAATCCAACACGATGAACACCAATCCATCCGTTTGGAAGCTGTACTCCATTGATACGATAAATGGATGCTGACAGCTAGCAAAAACAAGTTTTTCGGATTGCAGCGCAGCAATGTCGGACCTAAAGTGTCTCAGCAGAGCAGTCTTTAGCTGGATCTTCATCGCCAAGTGCTGCTTCGTTGATTTTTTCCTTGCGTGGACAACCCTCCCAAAGCCTCCTTGACCCAACGACCCAACGTACTCAAAGTCTTCTGTTCTTATTCGATTGTATGTGCGCTTGTAGGTGGTTTTGTATTGTCTGTAGCCGGCTGTCTTTCGGAAGGGGAGATAGGTGCCGTTGTAGAGCTAAGTTAGGGGGTGGGTGGGTGGGTTAGAATAAATCGACCTTAGGAAACAACAACAACACAAAACACACAACTACAAATATAAAACTCACCTCCTTGAAGCAAACTTGACCTATCACATCAAACAAATCTCGACCAAGGGGCTTCCTCTCACTCCTAGCCAAACTAATTTCCTCAGTGACGAACGCCACTTCGTCCTCAGGCACCCCACCTATTAGCATCGGGGCGTCCGGCTTGATGTACTTGTTAAAAATTTGGAATGCTAAGCAACGGCGAAAATCTGTGCCGAGCGGAAGGTGCGAGGGGCATTTTTAATGAAGCAAGAGCAACACGAGTGAAGCGAGTCAAAAGAATGAGCGGGTTAAAAGTTAGTTTAGTAGTGGATGTAGCCATTATGTCTGCAGCCATTTCGCAAGATTCAATTCATCGCGAGTATGCTCGTCTTCCTCTCAAGGCTCGCTCGCTTCGCTCACTCACCTATTGTTGGTACAGAATGAAACTCGTGGACATCCACCCAGCAGAACAAGTTCTCCTTGTTCAAGTATTCACCAGCCGCAGTGGCGAGGGCCTTCTGTCCCATGGGATCGTCGAGCATTTGCCGGCAGTCAAAAACAAGCTCGTCTTCGTTGTAGTCTACCTTGCCCGATCTCTCAAACATTGATCGCTCCTCACGAAACTTTGTTTCGGAAAGGGAATTTGCGCTGCTGTTGGAAGAAGCGACTTCCGCATCAAAACAGACTTTTGAGATCGTTTTGGACGAGGCACAGCCCATGGTTGGTGGTGGGGTGTGGAGTTTATGTTATTTGGATTGACACATTGTGGTACCTTGTGGGGTGTAACCGCTAATTCTTTTTTGGATTGAGTGTAACTTCTTTATAAAAAGTTAAACCCTTTTTCGCTCATTTCACAAAAGTGCAAAACACCTTTAATTCACTTTTGTTTTTATGCAAGGGCTGCCTTTTAAATTCCTATTAATGCTGCATCTGCTAGCGACTTCAATGCTCACATCCGCTCTAGTGATGAATCTTCCAGCTCGAAGTCGTCAAATTCTGATACGAGGTGCTTTGAGTCGATTCTCCTCACCACATCACCCTTCCAGCTCCACCGTTCGGCTGTATGCCTCTTCTTCCTCTTCATCCTTAAAAATCAAGAATCTTAAAGCATTAGCGGCTGAACTTGATTTTTCTTCCACTTCCGCTTCCACTTCCAGCAGTGATCCCACAACAACCACAACAACAATCAATGGCTGGGTCCGAACAATAAGAACGCAAAAGACCATCACCTTCATAAATCTGAACGACGGAAGCAGCCTCTCCGGCTGTCAATGCGTCATTCTGCACGACGACACCTCCACCCCTGCCGTAGACATTTCCGCCCTGGACATCTCCACAGGCGCATCCCTCTCAGTGACAGGCTTCCTCCGCCCCTCCTCCGGCGGCTCCCAGTCCTTCGAGCTCGTCGTAAATTCCCTCTCCCTCCTGGGATCTTCCCCCCCCTCATCCTACCCCCTCGCAAAGAAGCGCCACTCCCTCGAATACCTCCGCACCATCGCCCACCTCCGCCCGAGGACGAACACGATTTCGTCAGTGGCAAGGGTTAGGTCAAGGCTAGCGCAGGGTGTTCACGAGGTGCTGGGGGGGGAGGAGGGTCATCACTTTGTTCAAACGCCGATTATTACCATGAGCGATGCGGAGGGGGGGGGGGAGATGTTTAGGATTGTTACGGGGGATCAAAGTGATGGGGGCGAGGAGCAAGGTGGGGGGGGGGAGCAACTCGACTCGCAACAACTCTCGGCCGAAATAACTTCCCTCGGAGGCCAAATTTCAAAGCTGAAAAGCGACGGAAAGAGCAACAAGGATCCTCAGGTTGCGCAGCTAGTCGCAGAAATGCTGGCCAAAAAGGCTTCCCTTTCGCCGCAACCCAAACCCACACCCACACCCACACCCACACCCACACCCACATCCAAACCCAACAAACCAAACAAGGAATTCTTCTCCAAGCCAGCTTACTTGACCGTGTCCGGCCAGCTGTCGTTGGAGACCCACTGCCTCGCGCTGGGCGACGTGTACAATTTCGGGCCAACGTTCCGCGCTGAGAACTCCGAGACGAAGCGGCATCTTGCCGAGTTCACGATGCTCGAGGTTGAGCTTGCCTTCGCCGGGATGAGCCAGGCGATGGATAGCGCGGAGGGGCTACTTAAACGGCTAACGAAGATTGTTTTGACTGACTGTGAGGAGGAGATTGACTTCTTTACGATGCAGTACGATAAGACTCTCAAGGACAGGCTGCTGAGGCTGGGCGGAGAGGGGGAGCAGGCGTTCAAGCGGATCGCCTACACGGACGCCGTGAAACTTCTCCAGGCTGAGATTGCCAAGGACGAAAGGTGAGCGAGCGAAGCGATCGTGCGAATTTGTTTTCACATAGCTACATCCACTTACCTTAACTAATCTTCTCAACAAATCTTGCTAAAACGCGCCTCGCTTCTCTTCGCTTCGCTTCGCTCGGCGCAGCAAGTGGGCCTTCCCGGACGTAAAATTCGGAACGGACCTTGCGACCGAGCACGAGCGGTGGCTCACCGAGGTTCACTTCGACAACAGACCTTGCTTCGTTTACAACTACCCCAGGAAGATCAAGGCGTTCTACATGCGAGATAATGACGACGGGGAGACTGTCGGAGCGTTCGACTTGCTGGTGCCGAAGATGGGGGAGCTGATTGGAGGGAGCCAGAGGGAGGAGAGGCTGGAGGTGCTGGAGCGGAAAATGGACATGCTTGGGCTGGACCAGGAGGAGTACTGGTGGTATTTGGATTTGAGGAGATTCGGGACGATTGAGCACGCGGGCTACGGGATCGGCTTCGAGCGGCTCGTTTGCTACGTTTGCGGGGTGGAGAATATTAGGGATGCCATCGCCTTCCCAAGGTGGAATGGGAATGCGGAGTTTTGAGTGGTAGGGGTTGCTAGGCTGGCTGCTATGCTTGCACAAAATCAAAAAATTAAATAAATTTAAATTTTTTTGACTTGAGCTGTTGAAGCAGTTTTATGCTTATGCTAAATAGTCCCATATTGTGCTTATAAAATATATATATAGCATAACCATAAGTTCGGCCTCTATAAATAACTCTCTTAATACAATTATTCCGAGGAAAGCCCTCTTGAAGGCCGACAAGCTATAAAATAAAAAACGATTTCAACTTTCCCCCTTCTTCCCCAGCGTAATTCCCCCATGCCTTCGGTCAACAACAACTACACCCTGGACGAGGAAAGAGCTTTCAAACAGGCTGATTGTTTGCTGATAGCTGGGAAACTAGCAAAAAAACAGTTGCCAACACAAACTCCCCTTGCATCTTGCTTCGCCCTCTTCCCAAGTAAGAACAACCCTGATGCCATTGCAGTCTATAGAACTAAAGTGAGTACCAACCTCGAATCGCTGGTGTTGTACACCGAGTCTTCTCACAACACAAAGCAGTACAGTGAGTACGAGGAGGTGGAGAAAGTCAATGACCATCACAAGATCAGGTTTTATGTGATGCTCTGTCGTCCGTTCAAGCCACGTCAGTTCTTCGTATCGACAATTACCAAGCGCATGGACGATAACACCCACGTAAAGATTGTCATGCCTTGCACGAGTCGTAAGAGAGCAACTCCTCCAAGCCAAGTCAGGGGTGAAATCTGGCAAATCTTTACCTTCACACAGACGGCCTCCAACGAGTGTTCGGTGGAGGCCGTGGTGCGAGTTGACATGAAGGGACATTTTCCAAAATGGCTATTGCATACCCATTTACTGTCAAACATAACCGCCAGCCCCAGCAGGTGGCAAGAGCACTTTCAGCACCAAAAACGGCTCAGCTCGTTGACCTTGGAGGACGGTGAAATAATGGCAATCATGCTCCACAGCGAAACGAAAAACAGCAGGAGCCGAGAGGAAAACTTGCTCGCTTTTTTGGATAAAAATGTTGCGCTGGGCGAGTTGAAAGAGACGCAATTCGAGCACTTCAACGCTGTGATTCTCTACATCTTAAATAATAGGATAATTCACCTGAATAATAAAGGCGAAAGCAGCGCCGCATCTAAAATCCTCTCCTCGACGAAGTCAAACCTAACGAGAATCTACGCAGGTCCCAGAGATTACATGTCCTCCCCAAAAATTTCACCTGCAGCATCTAGACAGCTCTCACCTCGAATCACAAATAGTATCGTCACCTTGACGAGAGATCAGACAATCAAGGTGAGCAGCGAGCGAAGCGTGCCAGCAACACTATACACTAGTTGTAACTAGCTCGCCAGCAACACCATGCACTAGTTGTGACTAGCTGCTATGCATGGCACATCCATTACTGAACTAATCTTCTCAACTATTCTTGCTCGCTTGCTTCATCTTTGCTTATTATAAACGCGTTTTCTCGCTTCGCTCGGCGCAGCTCGCAAAGGCCTTCCCGTACTTTTTGTTCACGGCTTCAGACAGTGACGACGCGGTCGATGCTTGGTTGCTGGACAATCCGGAGTTGCAGCCCTTGTTCACCAACAACGCGTTCATCGCCCCGTTCCTGAGCGCCATTGCCCAGCGCGTCAACAACACCTTTGGCTTGAGGGCAAGAGTATTAATTGGGGCTTGTTTCAGCATGGGCGACACTGTATCTGATTCTCTTGTTGTCATCCAATACTACAAAGAAGGTCAGAACACCTCGGCGGTTATCCTGCTGGGGTTGATGATTTTTGGTTTGATTGTGCAGGTGAGCGAGCGGCGATGAAGTGCGCGAAAAGTACTACAGTCGGCTACATCCACTACTCTAAGCTAACCCACTCAATTCGCTCGGCGCAGGTATTCTTCGTGATTCTTCAGAATCGAAAAAAGAGTAAGTTGGTCATGTTAAGGGAGGTATTATTTGTTTTATGTTTTGTAAAACCTGGAGTGGACGCGTTCAGGGTGGCGACAGGCAAAGAGGACAACGAGTCACCCTTAAATTATTTGCAAGAGTTGACGATCATAAAGTCAATAGAAATGGCGTGCGAGAGCATTCCAGGGTGTTTATTGCAGGTCTTCACCTTCATAGTGTCGCCACATAAAACGCTCTTCCACGTGATTTCCATCATCATTTCCTCCGGCACAACAGGATTTGGAGCAGCAATGGTCTCGTTCATGGCTGATGCGAGTGTCAGGAACAGGCAGAAAGCTCCGATGCTTTATGGTTTCCTCAAGGTGAGTGAGAAATGCTGTCTCCACAACTAAAACAAACTAACATTGCGGCACAGGATTCGAATGTTTCAAGAGGCTTGTGTTTTGTTTTGATGTGCGTACTTTCAACCCTCCAAAACCTCTCGCGTATAACAGGCACGGCACTGCTGTTTGCCGTGAGCAAACGCTTCGCATTTGTTTGCGTTAGCATTGAAATGCTCGCTTATTTTGTGTTCAAGAAATTGAGGGACGACTTTGTAGTGTGGATTCCAGCGTTGGAGGGAAAAACGCAATTTGTAGGCTCGATACTTTGCCACTTGGTGGAGAAAGTTCTGGTTGATTTCTCGGGCATGATTCACCTGAGGTCCCCAAAGCTTGTCGGCGGACGAACCTTCTCGCTCCTTCTACTGTACAACCAAGCATTTCCGTTCATTTGCCTCTTTTTCTACAACAACAGGTGAGTGAGCGAACGGAGAAGGCTACCATAACCCGATAACTAACCACTAACATTACATTATTCCAACGGGCGAAGCAACGACATTGAAAACAAGATGGATTCGGCGACTCTGCTTGCGGCGTTCGTGGGCCTTGTGACTCTTTGGACCTCAACTGCAACGTCATTTGCGTTAACCATCAAAAGGGAATTTTGGAAAACATTCAGTTCCAACATGACTGCAAAGGAGTACGCAATTGCCTGCTTCCAGGCGAGCACCGACCCGTACATTAAGTGTCACTCCGTCTTCGACAATCACCGAAGCTTTACCGCAAGCATTAAGGCGGAGGTTATGATCTACACGAAGGCAAATTGGGCTATTTGGGAGAGAACAAAGCCAGAGTGGTTCACAACGAAGTTCATCTCTTGCGTTGGAGATGAGTTCATCCCGGAGAGGAGTTTGGAAGCGCTGAACGCATTTTCTGTGGCAGGGAGGCGAGACAGACGGAGGTCGAGTTCTTTGGCAGCATTGGTAAATTCAAGGTCGAGCCAACGGAGCGAACGCAGTGGTGTGAGAGAGAGAAGTAAGAGATTAATCGAGCGTTACCAAACGGAGAAACAAGAGAGTGTTGGATCGT
>Ga0302114_10001996_pt1 | contig 13245 bp, 13 predicted proteins | sample AG5_Surface_MG_FD_203107 | JGI IMG/M metagenome (GOLD analysis project Ga0302114, IMG submission 203107) | Marine microbial communities from Western Arctic Ocean, Canada - AG5_Surface | ecosystem: Environmental > Aquatic > Marine > Oceanic | place: Canada: Western Arctic Ocean | collected...
TTGTTGTTGTTGTTGTTGTTGTTGTTGCTGCTGCTGCTGCTGTTGCATCATCATCATCTGCTGCATGTGCTCCTCCCCAGCGCTTGCTCTCGGCGTTCTCTGCTGCATTTGCGGCCCACCCGCCATGTTCTGTGCCATTGCCATCTGATAATAATACGCCTGCGCGTACTGATGCACCACCGCCGCTTGCGCGTACTGTTGTTGTTGTTGTTGTTGCATGTGCATTTGTTGTTTTTCAGTGGCTGAGAACGTCTTCGCGTCGGACGTCGCGTCGTTCATATCGTTGTGCCGATACGCCGTCGGGAGTCCTGCGTTGTTCTTCTTCTTCGTGTTCTGTTTCTGCTGTTTCTGCGCGTCCTTCGTTCCAACCGTCGTCGTCCGCGGCGGCGGTTTATGCGCCGTATTCTCGACACCAGCAGCATCGCCTCCGGACATCGATGCGTGTTGCGCTTTTTTTTTATTGATCTGAAAAATTCCACCTTTTTTCTTTGGGCAGAAAAAAAAGGCGTTCTCTCCTTCACCAAAAAGATACGCAAATTCCGACGAGAGTTACGCGGATTAAACACCTGCGCACGCACAACAAGGAAACTACCGAACGCTAAATCTCTTCAACAAATATTTACTCTCACCCGTAAATATACGCTTCACTCAATTCTGCGTTCGCTTTTCGAATCCCTCGTTCGCGTCTCTCTTCCTTCTTCTCCGCGCGCGCAAGCCGATTGCCTTTTTTTTTTCGAAAAAAGTGGGAGACTTGTGCGTTGCCGCCGATTCGGGACAGGTGGATTTGAATTCCTTCGATGACACGAATGAATCTCTCTCTCTCTCTCTGACTCTCACTCGACGACGGAGGAATTCAACCTAACGCGTCATCCTCGCCTTCAAATCCTCTCTCTCTCTCTCGAGCAGAAGAGTTTTTTGTTTGTTGTTTGCGATCGAGATTTACGTCGAAAGCAGTGTGCTTGTATGAAGCATTTTTTTTTAATCCATCCAAAGGAAAAAGTCCTCCCTCGTGCGCTTTTTGATTCGCTCGTGCGCTCGTCTCGAGATATCTTTTGATTTGATTTTTCGTCCTCGTTCTTGTAAAAAATACGCGAAAGAACAGGAAAGAAGAACAAACTACTAATAAAAAACACATAATTAAAAGACACAAGTACACGTTGAAAGAGAAAAAATGAAATGTAAAGTGTTCGCGGCGACGACCAGGTCGACGCAAAACATGCGTCAGATGACGATGGAAAGAGAAGTGCCTTCTGGGGACTCGCACGTCGTTTTGGACGTGAAATATTGCGGCGTACTTTATATCATAAATCGTGTTGGTGTTTTTTAAAAACGCTCTCTCTCGAGAGAGAGAGGTTTTTCTCTCGTTGTTTTTTTTTATCTCTTCTCTTCTTCCTCTCTCGCGAGTTCTTTCCGGCGATGATGACCAAAAACTTATCTTCCATTGTTTACTGAAACTCGCAGTTGAGGCGCGACTTTGACGAAGAAATTCGTATTCTGAGCCGGGCGCGCGTAACGCGCGCGGACGAGAGAGATCAAACGCGCGGCGTTCGAACAAGCGATAAATATTTTTTTTTGTATCTACAACGAGGACTCTTGGAAGCCACTGACAAAAAAAACTTCTTCTTCTTCTTCTTCTTCTTCTTCTCTCTTTACGACAACCAGATATGCCACACAGATTTGCATTTCATCGCGCACGACGTCGGGCAGCACTCGTACCCGTTAGTACCGGGTCATGAAATCATCGGCGTGGTGACAAAAGTCGGTTCGAAAGCGACCGATTTTAAAATCGGCGATATCGTCGGCGTCGGCTGTATGGTCGAGTCGTGTCTGTCGTGCTCGGCGTGCGCGAACGACGAAGAGCAGTATTGTAAAAATACGCCGACTTGGACGTACGGTGCTGATACGCGACACTCATTACACGGTAAGAATCAAGTTCAAACTATAGGTGGTTACTCGGATAAGTTCGTCGTGGACCATCGATTCGCCGTGAAGTTCCCCTTCGCGAAGGAGGATTTCGAAAGCGAAGGCGAGTTCAACGAGGTTTTAGCAAAGTGCGCGCCGTTGCTTTGCGCCGGGATTACGATGTATTCGCCGTGTAAAAAGTACATCGATATGGTGAAAAAAACTCGAGATATCTTGCCATCTGAAACGCCCGTGAAAGTAGGCGTGAGAGGACTCGGAGGACTTGGACAAATGGGTATCAAGATTTTATCGACGATGAACGTCGAGGTGTTCGCCATCTCGCACAGTCCAAACAAAGAAGAGGAAGCGAAAAGAATCGGCGCGAATCATTTCGTCTTGTCCTCTTCCGTCACCGCCATGAACAAATTAAAACGAGATCACGCGCTCGACATAATTCTGGATACCGTAGGCGCTCTTCCTTCGGAGGAAGACGCCTCCCCGTCTACTCCGGAAGGAGGCAGCCCGACTTCCAGAGAGGATAAACGCGATAAGACTCCTTCGCCGCAAGAGTTTTACGACGTCGCCGCAGACGCGCTCGCAACGCACGGACATTACGTCTTGATCGGTTTAAACACGAAACCAGTCGCAATCACCGGAACTAAATTCATCTGGAACGACATCTCTTTACACGGTTCCTTAATCGGCGGCGTGAAACAAACCAAAGAAACGGTTGATTTCTGTTGGAAACATAAAATCTTCCCGGACGTGAATATCATCTCCGTCCGCGATATTCCAAACGTCTTGCAATTGTTAGAGAAAGGGAACGACTCCACGAAGCGATACGTCATCGACGCGTCCACGTTTGAATAATTTTTTTCTATAGAGTCTTTTCAGTTAAAAGTGCACACCTTCAACTTCTTCACATCTCCGATGTCGTCCTCATCTTTCCTCCTGAAAAAAGTCGACGTGTCGTACGCGAGAGTCGCGGCGGCTTTGGTCGTCCTTCTCCCTTCGTCGGCGTTTTGTCTTCGGTTGTATAAAGATAGCGTCGCCGAGTAAGTCGTTGTTCGGAGTCGTTCGTCATCGTCTCGTTGTTGTTGCCGCTTTTTTCTTGTGCGTCGTCATCATCATCATCATCATCGCTTATTATCAACGCTTATTATTCTCATCATTATCACGACATTCGAAACAGAGACCCGATGGAGGAAGCCCTTCGACGACGAGCAGCTGCTTCTTCTCCTCCTCCTGTTGCAAAGTAAAGAGAGAGAGAGAGAGAGAGATGTGTAATACTATAACTACTATTACTTTTCATAGTAAACAACTTGAGAATTCTTCCTTTTTCCCCATTAATATAAGAGCAGAGTACTCTCTCTTTCTCTCTTTCTCTCTTTCTCTCTTTCTCTCTTTCTCTCTTTACACGCGAAACGCCGAGGAGGAGAAGGAGACCGAAATCTAGTACAGAAGAATGAGTTACGCGTACTTGTTTAAATACATAATCATCGGCGATACGGGTAAACACATTCTGTTATTCTTTACCGTTACTTATACTAAGAGCGGGTTCCTCGAAATCATAAAAAACGCTCGTCTGACTCTTTCTCTCTCTCTCTCTCTCTCTCTCGTCCTGCTTAAACGAAACTTCAGGCGTGGGAAAATCGTGCCTGTTGTTACAGTTCACCGATAAAAGGTTCCAACGCGTGCACGATTTAACCATCGGCGTAGAGTTCGGGTCGAGAATGGTAACCATCAATAATCAACAGGTCAAGTTGCAAATCTGGGACACGGTACGTTTTTACGTAATAGTAATACTAATCTAAACTTTTCATCGCATTAAACAGGCTGGACAAGAATCGTTTCGGTCGATAACGCGATCGTATTACCGAGGCGCCGCGGGCGCGTTGCTCGTGTACGACGTTTCGCGCAGGGAAACGTTTGAAAACTTAAACGCTTGGCTGGAGGATTGTCGGCGCCACGCGAACGAGTACGCGACGATTACTCTGGTAGGAAACAAAGCCGACGGCGCTTCGGCGCAAAGACAAGTCAGCGAAGAGGAAGGGTTACGGTTTGCAAGAGAAAACGGTCTCTTATTCGTCGAAACGAGCGCGATGACCTCTGCCAACGTCGACGGCGCGTTCATCGAAACCGCGCGCGTAATCTGTAACAAAATCGAAGAAGGGTACTTAGACCCGACGAATGAAACCAACGGGGTGAAAATAGGGTACATGCCTGGTGGAAGACACCATCACCACCACGACCAATCGCGAGAGAACGAATCTCGGAGCGGGTCGGTCACCATAGAGGAGATGGAAAAAGAACGAGCCGCCGGGACTTTTGGTCCTGTTGCGAAATGTTGTTAATAGAGAGAGCGCGCCGCGAAGAAAACAAATCATCATCAATACTACTCTATATATAGGAAGGAGGAGATTTAAAAAAGATAGCAAGCAGAAGAAAACATAGTATAAAAACGAGTAAAACAAAAGCAAAGCAGTGCGTTTGTTGTGATTGCATGTATACATAGAATATAACGCAAAAGAAATCTTTACTAATGCCTTTAAAAGTCTTGTCAAAGCTCAACATCCTGCACAAAAACAGTTGGTTATATTGGAATATTCGCCCGACGAAGACAAAGACAAAGAAGAAGAAGAAGACGAGCGTGAAAGAGAAAGCGCGCTAAAGATTACCTTTTTTGCATCATCCGACGAATACACGTTCGCTTTTATCGATCGATCGATTAATAAATGGCTTCTCCTTTCACGGACGAGAAACTCTACCGCCAGTGGTTTCCGTTGTGCGACACGGACAACGACGGACGAATCACCGGGAACGATGCGGTTGTTTTTTTCTCGAAGTCTTCTCTCAATCAGCAAGCGTTGGCGAAAGTTTGGGGGTGCGCGGATTTGAACCGACAAGGGTATCTCGATAAAGATGGATTCATTCGAGCGATGCGAGTGATCGCGTTGGCGCAAATTGGCGTGTCGCCGTCGGTGGCGAATTTGCAAACGGAGTTGGAGAGAAGGCAAGGCGAGATGCCTGTGGCGAAGATGGAAGGTTTGGACGAAACGAGCGGACGAAAAGACGACGACGATGATTTCACGTCCAATCCGTTCATGGCATCGCCGGGGGAAAAGATCAAAGATGGGAGGAATAAAGCGTCGAACATGTTGGGAGGCGGCACGCAGACGAAGAAAGAGAAGAAGCGGCAGGCGAAGGTGGACGCGAAGACGGTGACCGGCATCGTCGACGGGTTGAAGTTGTTGTACAAGACGAAGATTAAACCTTTAGAAGAGGCGTATAAGTTTGGTTCGTTTTATGGACCGCTGTTAACGGATGGTGATTTCGACGGGAAACCGAACGTTTTGTTGTTGGGGCAGTATTCGACCGGGAAGACGACGTTTATTCAGCACTTGTTGAAGAGACCGTATCCGGGCGCGCACATCGGGCCGGAACCAACCACGGATAGGTTCGTGGTTTTGACGCACGGGTTGGACGATCGAACGACGCCGGGGAATACAATGGCGGTCAATTCTGCCTTACCATACACTGGTTTACAGTCCTTTGGGACTGGATTTTTATCCAAATTTGAAGGTTCTCAGTGCGACGCCGAGTTGTTGAATTCGGTTTCCCTCATCGACACGCCCGGGGTACTTTCCGGCGAGAAGCAAAGAATCGATCGCGGGTACTCGTTTCCGCAAATTTGCAACTGGTTTGCCGCGAGAAGCGATATTATTTTGTTACTCTTTGATCCGTACAAGTTGGATATTTCCGATGAATTCAAATCGGTCATCAACGCGTTGAGAGGCCACGATGATAAAGTGCGAGTCGTGTTGAACAAAGCCGATCAAGTGAGTGAACAGCAATTGTTGAGAGTGTACGGCGCTCTGATGTGGAGTTTAGGTAAAGTGTTTATGACGCCGGAAGTGTGCAAAGTGTACGTTGGGTCTTTCAATACGGAACCGATTAAAACGGACGTGAATAAAATGCACGAGATTTTTCAAATGGAACACGAGGCGTTGATGGCGGATTTGATGAACATTCCGGCAAAGTCGTGCGATAGAAAAGTGAACGAGTTCGTGAAACGAACGAGAGCGCTGAGAACGCACATGCTGATTATAGGAGACTTGTGGAAACAAATGCCCACGGCGTTTGGCCACGAAAAGAAACAGAAGAAATTACTGGCCAACATCCACGACGAATTCCGGAAGACAACGATGGAAAACAATTTACCGCCCGGGGATTTACCAAACCCGGAACGATTCGCGGCAATTTTGGAGCCGATGCAACTTCACAAGTTCCCTCGAGTGGACAAGAAGGCGTTGTCGTCCATAGAGGAGGTTTTGACCCAGGATATTCCGAGCTTAATGCAGCGCTTCGGCAATCCGTTTTGATAATAACTCATAAAAATTGTGTTGTTTGTTGTCCGCGTAATCTAGTACCTTGTATACAAAACTCTACTACTACAGTACTGCGTTAAAAAAATGACTACACGTGTATTTAATTAATTATAACCTTGATAGGATTTGACCGGCGTTGTGTTCGGCGTCTGATTGCTCGTTCCAATCATCCACGATGGCTCTCGCCGCAATCTCGGCTAAATCGTACGCTTCTCTCCATCTGCGTCTCCACGCTTTTTGAATCGTCATGCCTTGCGTTTGATCCGCGCGCAAACCTTCCACAAGTTTTTCTCTCGCCACGCGTTCGGACTCGCGTTCGTTGACGTTCGGCGTTTTCACTCTGTCTCTGGCTAGCTTCAACTCTAATATTCTCGAATCGCCTTCGGCGAATTTACAACAAATGAGGAAATCGGAGTGTTCAAATCCAGTGTGCGCCATTAACGCGTAGGAGCCAGTTTCCTGTCTCAATCTGTGCGTCAAATCGATGGCATCCTCCACGGCTAAAATTTTTGCAGCAGCAATCGCTTCTACGAGCGCTTTCGATGCTCGTTCTTTTTTCCTCAACGAAGCGCACAGTTTCCTCTCCACGTTTACCAGAAACGCATCCATCTTCATTTCCTGTTCCTTGGCGACGATAAACAGCTGACGAAGCTGCGGGACTTGCGATAACGGTGGCCCTCTTTCGTGCATCGCCGTCGCTGCTGCGATGGGATCGTATTTACTCCTTCTCCGCGCGCCGAAACGTTTGTTCGTTGCACTCGCCGCCGCCGACGACGGCGACGACGCTATATCCGCGGCGTTCTCTCTCGCCCCGTTGTTCTTTTCGGAAAATCCCCACGTCTCTTTCTGATCGGCAAACGCTTTCGTCTTATGGAACAAACGTTTCCGGAACTCGTGCGCGCCTTGCGCCACGGCGACTCTCCCGGTGTATAATCTCTGTCCAATCCTATCCATGTTCGTCAAATGTCTTTCGTTGTTCGTTCCCGCGCTCTTCTGTACGTAGGCGCCGGTTCTCACGTCGATCCCGTCGTGTCTATCTAACAAAGCTGAATATGGGAGTTTGACTGAATTAAACTCAATCCACGCGTTATCTAAATCATTCCCGGTCGTTTTATCTCCCATGTCGCCTACTTTAATGTTCGGATTCAACGGTCCCAACCTTTGTTTCCTCATGTTCACCAAAAACGCGTGCGGACCGTGGTTCCTCCCTCTTACGATCAACTCCGCAATCACCACCGCTCGGGTTGCCACCAACCCTTGCGAAATCCATATTTTTCTCGCGCTTTCCGACGGCGTTTGCAACGTGAACCGTTTCTCCCGTTGCGACCACGTGCACGTCGTTTGTACGATTAACCCGCTATTCACCCCCGCTAACTTTTCGGTTAACGCGAAACACCCGAGTTCACCTCTTTCTCTCATCGCTTGTAAACTCATCCTCTGCCGGTCGTTCCCGAGCTCCAAAACTGTCCCACCGAATAAGTTATACTCCACGGTGAACCGTATGCTAAACCCAGGACCTTGTTCGAACCCTTTGCGCACGAGTAATCGATGGGCGAGGAAAAACCGCTCGGGATTTCTCGTCAAATCGGTAAACTCTAATAAACCGCTTTTGACTAAAATGGAAAGTTTCTCCGCGGAATGTCGGTAATCCACCGACGGTTCTTTCAACAAAGTTTCCAATTTGTGCTCGTATAAACGCTGCCATCGCGAGTTTTGATTGTTGTTGTTGTTGAAATCGTCGTCGTCCTCAAACAGTGGAGAGGACATTACGTGTGTGTATACTTCGTTGTGTGTTGGTGTTATGTTATATAATACGAAGAGGTCAAAAGTTCCAAGAGGAGACAGTTAGAAAATGTTTAGGGTGTTGGTACAAAAAAGAGGGGGGAACAAGAAAAAAAGAGAGAAAAACTCTTACACCCCACAACTCACGTTTTAGATATCACACATCTCTCATGGGAAAGACGACGCGCTCGCCGCGTAAACTTCTCAAAAAGAAACACATCGTCTGCTCGTACCAAACGCCAAAATCGAAACTGAAATCTGCTCTGAAAAAATCCGGAAACAGTAGGTACGCGTCGCATCATCGCGTGAAAGAAGAGGAGGAGGAGAATAGAAATCGATTGATTTTTTCCCCCTGCGCGGATGACAAACAGATACAGAAAACGCCGCTAAGAAACCACGTAAACTTTGCCGACGAAAAGGAGGAAAAAGAAGAAGAGGAAGAAAGGGTGAGCGAGGAAGAAGACGCGTGGAATTTTGACGAAACCACCACCACGGAGAAGAAAAAATCAAAGAAGAAGAATTTAGTCGCAAGACCACCACCCACGCCGTCCACGCCGTTTCACTTTGCGAGAGATTTTTTCGAGCGCGGGTGCGAAAGCGACGCGGAGGAACAATCGACCACCGCGAGCAGCGAATGCGGCAAGTTTCGGTTCGATTTTTTGGACGACGAAAAAGAAGAGGAGAAAAATGTTAAGGTAGAAAGAGTTGGAATGGGCTGCGATGACTCCAAGGCGAGACAGACGTCGTCGTATCTCGCCGGGCAACGAGACGCGTTTAAAGACGTTTTGTTGCAAGAGTCGTTGCCGTTGCAAAAGTTAGTGGAGAGGCAGAAGCAGAAAGTCGAGGCGTTGACGAAGAAACAGGAGAAAATGGAAGATGAGGTGAGGGAGCAATCGATCGTGAGCGCGGTGTTGATTGAGCGCACGAACGTGGAGAAAGAGCACGTGGTCAGGATGGAAGAGGTGGGCGCGAAGCTTTGCGCTTCGGTGGAGAAATTGGAGAGGGAGGTGATTGTGTTGAAATCCGCGGAAAAGGAGAGAAAGGCGGCACCGAAAATGCAGAAGTTTCTGGAGAAGTGCGTCGGTTTTGGCGCCTTCTTTCTCGGCAAAGAGACGCGATCGATGTTGTTGGAAAGTCCAGTCAGCAAAAAGTTGTTCGAAGCAGAAGAAGAAGAGGAAGGCGCCGAAACGCCTACGCCGTCGACGCCGCCGAAAAGAGAGCGTACCAGCGAAGAACTCGCGACGTACCTAGCGATTTGCGTCGCCTTAGAAGCCATCGCAAAAATTGAAGCGAGCAATCTGATGCCAATCCGAGCGCCGCTTCCGATTCGACTCGGCGTGTACCTCTCGCGAGTGTACTTTTGGTCAGAATTTCTCGGCGTCGGCCATCGAGAACTCGCAAAAAGCGCTCGAAATACCGCGCAATTAATTGTCCTCGCGTCGCGTTTACCATTATCACCGCCACCATTACCACCACCACCACCATTACCACCCGCGAATGACCTCGCGACGATACAGGTGGTCTTAGAAAAAATGGCATTTGTTCGAGGAAAAATTTTGCGCTGCCGCTCTTAGAAAAATTTTGCGCTGCCGCTCTTAGAGTTTTAAACAAAAAAAAGTTTGAAATCACATGCTCCTCACTTTTCGAATACGAGAAACCTGCGCAGATTGAGTAACATATATAATGCATCCAAACACTCCGTTCCTCCCGCACGCCGTGTCTTTACCGCATCCATTCCGTTCCTCCTCCGCCGATATGGGTGGTGTTGGTGGTGTTCAACGACGCAAAGAAGAAGAGAACGCGAACAACGCCTTTTTTCTCTTTTCGCCTCCTCCTCCTCCTCCTCCTAAGAGAAGAAGAAGTTCGATGTCGTCGTCGTTTGGATCGAACTTCGCGACGATGAGTTCTTCCTCGAACCTATCGTCGATGAAGCTGACGCCTCGGACCGGGATTTGTGCGACTGCGCTCGCGAGGATGAGGTATCTCTCTTCTCTCTTTTTTTTTTTCTCCGCGATTTATTCCTCAAACGAGGAGACGTTTTATTGAAAAATTCCTCCTCTGCGCTAAATGAAAACAGGACATCCGATCCGACGCCGAACACGCGACGCGCGGTCGCGAAGATTCACGCTTTGCAGAAAGCGAAAGGAAAAGAGGAGAAGAAGACAAAGAAAAAGACTACGAGTACTACCGCTGCGACGACGACAAATACGAAAAATACCAACAAGAAGAAGAAGGACGAAAGCGCTTTAGCGAAAGTTATCGCGAACAAGGAGGACTCCCCTTCGAACGAAGTTATTGTGGAAACCATCGAAAGTGCGACGTTTGGAGAGTTGAGAACGTGTTTCCCGCTCGTGTTTGATGGTAAGCTAACGAGTTCGAATAATAAGGAGTGGTTGAAAGCAGTGTTTAAGAGAAAGATGGTGACAGATAAAACGTATGAATTCGTACCGAGAACGAGATATTCGAGTAAGAACCGTTTGAATAAGAAGAAAAAGACAGAAGGAGAAGGAGAAGAACAAGAACAAGAAGCGACGAACGCGAGTACCGAGAACACGTTTTTTAAAGAGAGTGCCCAGAAGACGCCGTTAACGCCACTCGAAGACGAAAAACGAGAAGAAGAAGACTTGAAGAAAGAAGTCGTCTTTTCCATCGAAGTCACTCGACTCGAAGAACAACCACGAGGAAACGAAAATGTAAACGAAACAATCGCAACGGACGCGAACACAACCGCAAACGACGAACATAAGATGAGAGAATTATCGTCGTTTTTCACCAAGACGTTCTCTGCTGTTTCGCCGCTATTGGGAACCCGATTATAGTACAAGCGTCCCCGCGCGCAACACTATAAATGAAAAGAGAGACGCAGAAATAAACATACACAAGTACAAAAAGAGAGAGAGAAACACACACATAAAAAAAACGCATGTAATAACAGCTAATAGATAGACAAACACTACGTTCAAACGCAATCAAGATTACAACTTTTCGAATGCACATTTTCCTCTCGTTCGTCGACGCCTTCAAACTTTATGTTTTAAAATTACCTAATGGTGTTGCTCGCAATCGCAACTCTCTCTTTTTTATATTCCTCCCTCTCACGCCGTCGTCCACAAAACTATTTATTTATATATATATGAAACTCTCACTTTTCGTTGATATTTAGCAGCAAGAGCTCTTCGCATTCACCGGTCTCCCCTCCCCCGGCCTAATCGTCGCTCCTCGACTCGCGCCGCTCGCCGCTTGCGGTTGACTCGCCATCCTCGTTTTAATCTCATTCGCCATTGTCACAAACGCCTGTTCAACATTTGTCGCGTTCTTCGCCGACGTCTCCATGAAGGGAATCCCAATCTCATCCGCGAACGCCTTCGCGGTCGCGTAATCCACCACTTTCTTACTCGTCAAATCTGATTTGTTCCCGACCAAAAGTTTGTTCACGTTTTCATTCGCGTACCTATCGATTTCGCTCAACCACGTCTTCACGTTGTTAAAACTTTCCTGATCCGTCACATCGTACACCACGATAATCCCGTGCGCGCCGCGATAATACGAGCTCGTAATCGTTCGAAACCGTTCTTGCCCGGCAGTATCCCAGATTTGTAATTTTATCGTTTTCCCTTCGAGTTCGACCGTCCTGATTTTAAAGTCCACGCCGATGGTGCTGATGTACGACTCTTGGTACGTGTCGTCCGCGAAACGGAAGAGGAGGCAGGATTTACCGACGCCGGAATCGCCAATCAGCTATTCGTATACACAAATTTCAAAAGAGTGAGAGGGAGAGAGAACATCGTTTCGTCAGTTTCTTCATCTAAAAAAACATAAGAGAGAGAGAGAGAAAGAGAGATTGTAAGAGCGGATCTCATTAAAGAAAAACTCTTCTCTCTCTCTCTCTCTTTAAAAGAAGTTAAAGGAGAAGAAGAAGAGAAGAAACACAAAAGCTTTATTAAAGCTTTAGACGCACCAAGAGCTTGAACAAGTAATCGCTGTTAATGTTGTTGAGAGAGAGAGAGAGAGAGATTTTGCTTTTGTCAGTATATACATTGCAAGTTTGTGTCTCGGGGGGAGAAGAGCGACACCAATTCTTTCTCAAGGAGAAGATCGCGAAAACAAACGCGAGAGAAGAAGAAGAAGAAGAACAACAACGAAACCGAAAACACCAACACCAACTCTGAGCCACCACCACCGAAGAAGGAAGGAAAGACTCTGACGACGAAACCGACGCCGTGAAAGAGAAACAGAGAGATCTAAATAAACGAACGTACTATTCTGGATTCATATTTATATATGCGCGCGTGTTTTTATTCTTTTAAAGTGAAGAGACCCGCGCGAGGAGGCACCTTTTCCCCTCTTTTTTTTTGCTTGTGAGAGTCGTCTCTCGTCTCTGCTTCAGAAATACAAAGAGAAAGGGTCAACGGAGAAAAGAAACGAGAGAATATCTCGAATTTTTTGTGAAAAACTCTTCTCTCTCTGAACAACATCAGAACGAGAGTAACCACATCATCATCGTCATCATCATCATCGTCATCGTCATCTTCATAAACATCACCCACATCGCGCGATGACGACGAAAGAAGAAGAAGAAGAAAAAGAAGAAGAATTTGAGGAGAAGAAAGTAGAAGAAGAGGAGGAGGATAGAAAAGATAGAAAATTGGTTTCGGTGAAAAAAACGGAGCTGTACTCGTCTTTAGACGCGACGACGATTGAGATTTTTTTTACCGAGGAGGACATCGTGATGGAAAAGGAGGAGGTGTCGCACAGGTTCATCTTCGATTCCGAAGGAGATGATGATCCAGTCGGGATTGAAATTAAAGTTGGTGAAGAAAAGTTTACGTTTGATTTGCGAAAGCACCACCCGGTTCGAACGGATCCGGAATTCGTCCGCGTGAGATGTGGGAAGAAGAAGATTGAAGTCAAACTGATGAAAAAGAAGAATCAGAAGAGAGAAGAAGAAGAAAAGGAGCGACGGTCGTCGTCGAGCGTTTCGGAAGAGAAGCACAAAATTGGGAACGAAACGCGGAACACGACGAGTTCAACCACCGCAACGACGAGTTTAGACGGAGTTGGTGATGAGGGAAAAACGACGTCGCTTGATAAACCGCCGGCGGATAAATGGACGCGGTTGGAATTTTTAGGGGAGATGGAAGAGGAGTTGGAAACGTTGGACGGCGAGGACGGG
>Ga0302114_10001998_pt1 | contig 13233 bp, 6 predicted proteins | sample AG5_Surface_MG_FD_203107 | JGI IMG/M metagenome (GOLD analysis project Ga0302114, IMG submission 203107) | Marine microbial communities from Western Arctic Ocean, Canada - AG5_Surface | ecosystem: Environmental > Aquatic > Marine > Oceanic | place: Canada: Western Arctic Ocean | collected...
GAGCTCCACCTGCAGCCGGAGCTGATGTGGACGGAGACGAAGACGTCGGCGGTGGTGAAGCGCGAGCTGAGGGCGATGGGAGTGTCGTTCGAGGAGGTATCGGCTCCCGGGGTGGTCGCGACGATCGGGTCGGGCTCCGCCCCGGTGGTTGCACTTCGCGCGGACATGGACGCCCTGCCGGTGACGGAGGAGTCCGATATCCCTGTCGAGCGCAGGAGCCAGGTCCCGGGCAAGATGCACGCGTGCGGCCACGACGGTCACACTGCGATGCTGCTGGGAGCTGCGAAGGTGCTGAAGTCCGTCGAGGGCTCGCTCCGCGGCACGGTGCGTCTGGTGTTTCAGCCGGCGGAGGAGGGCGGAGCCGGCGGGCGAAAGATGTTGGAGGACGGGCTCAGGACGATGCGACCCGCGATCGAGTCGTCCTTTGCGCTCCACAACTGGCCCTACCCTGAGACCCCGAGCGGCGTCGTCGGCACGCGCCCCGGCACCATCATGGCCGGCAGCGGCGCTTTCGAGATAACCCTTACTGGCGCGGGCGGTCACGCGGCTGTCCCTCACAAGAACATCGACGTCGTTGTGTGCGGCAGCGCGGTGGTGATGGCGATGCAGACGATCGTGTCCAGGCTGACCGACCCGCTCGACTCGGCGCTGATAACGGTCACGGTGTTTGACGCGGGTGGCGACGCGGAGAACGTGATGGTGGACATCGCCCGGCTCCTAGGACAGTTCCACGCGGTGGACAAGCGAACGTTGGAGTGGATCCATGGTGCGATCGTGAAGGAGACTGTGGGTATTGCCGCGGCACACGGGTGCGACGCTGACGTGACGTTCACGCCGGTGCTGCCCGACGGTAACGTCAGGGAGGAGTACCCCCCCACCGTCAACGACGTCAAGGCTGCCGCTCTCGCCACCTCAGTCGCGACGGGCATGTTCGGTGCTGACGCCGTGGTGGACGTCGCGCCCGTCATGCCCGCGGAGGACTTCTCGTTCTTCGCCGAGGAGTGGCCGTCCGTGATGATGTGGCTCGGGTCCTACAACGTCACCGCGGGTGCGACGTGGCCGCTGCACAGCGGTAGGTACGTACTGGACGAGTCGGTGCTTCACAGAGGCGTGGCGATGCACGTGGGATACGCCACCGAGTTCATAGCCAAGGGGTTCGATCAGGTTTAGTATCGACGTTATAGATTACATGTGTGTCATTACGAACGACCGGAGCATAACATGGGGGCGGGTAAGAATACCGGGGAGTGGGGAACCGAAATGGAATAATAACTGATAGATTACATGTGTGTTAATTAGCGTGTGTCGACTAAATCTTACGCTCGGACCAGCACGGTGGATCTGCCGAAGATGCGTTGGGCGTCTTCAATCTCACCCATCCGCGCCTCCAGCTCGGCTTTTCTCCGGTGCACCACCGGCGTGCCATCCTTGGCGATGGGCAGGGCGAGTAGCTTCGTCTCCACGTCCGCCCGGTTCTCCGCCAAGATCTCCAGCGTTCGTAGCCTCTCGTCCTCGGGGAGCACCCTCATGCCCGGGGGAATGTGCGCGAGCTCCTCCTTCTCCCGCCTCAAACGCTCCCGCTCTAAGAGCTCCAGCTTGCGCTCCACCAGGTAGTCCGGCACCCGCCCGTAGTCCCTCTTGGCGGTGAAGTCGTTCGCGATGCGGCGTTCCTCCTCGATCGCGCGCATCTCGGAGATGCGTGTCTTGCCCTTGGCGGCGGCGTCGGCCACGGTCATGGTCGAGTTCTGGCGCACAAAGTCAGTGCCGTAAGTGGACTCCTCCCTGGACAGCTGTGTCTCCCTGCGTGTGGGCGCGGCGGATGCGGGCCTGGAGGATGCGGCCCGGGCCCTCTGCGCGGCGCGCTCGGCGGCGCCGATGTGTGACTTCATCATGGCGTCCTTCTCCGCCGCCTCCTTCAGCTTGCGCGCCTGGTTCTTGGCGCTCTGCTCCTTGAGCTTGGCGAGGTTCTGCCTGTGGTGGTCGGTGGGCTTGATGCCCCGCCTGCGCTGAAGCTCCCTGACGTTCGACCCAGCGGCGGGGTTCATGGCGAGCTCCACCTGCGAGCTGTTCGTGTGGTGCGTGGCGAGGGGCCGCCTGAAGCTGGCGCGACGGGGCAGGTTCTCGATGCCGAACCCGTTCTCGTTGGTCTGTGAGGGGGGAGGGGTGGAGTGGGGGGCGCGTCAGTCAACGAAAATGTTTCCGTTTCCCGGGTGATGAATGCGAGGGACGTGGACGGGTCGCGGACGTACCACGCCGTAGAGGATCTCGTCGGCGGACCCATCCTTGTATCCGAGCGCGATATCGGCCATTGTTAGCGGGTTACCGTGTCGGTGTGGACACCGCGCGCGCGCTTTTGTGGGACGCGCAGAGCTGTCGATTTTGAAAGTGAGATTCAAAGATTTCTTGGGTTGACATATATCAAAACCGATTTCCCACGGGTTGACATCGCGAGCGTGAGCTCCTTCGGACTCAGGCCAATTCTCAACTCACACAAGTCGAAGCGACTGGACGTGATCTTGTGACCCGGTCGACTCGGGTCGACTCGGACAGAAGGAGGCCAGCGTTTAGGGACCCACCGCGCGTGTATAGGCTGCACGCTCGGGTCCGCTCGCCTTGAAACCATCTGACGGCGGGAGCAGAGCGCGCGTTCTTGCTTGCGGCCACATTCTTTGAGCAATGTCGGCTCCGCCCGGCAACTTGCGTAGGAAGGTCCTCGTCACCGCCGCGGCGGCTGGCGCGGGATACTACGGTGAGTCTTCCCGCGGCATTCACACGTCGACATACGCTCCCGCCGAACCCGCCCCGGGCGTCCCCACTCCCCCCTCGCTCTCCCGCGCGCCCCCAAACCAGCGAACTGACCCAATTAGTATCATCCCCGAATCGTCGTGCAGTGTACCAGAGGGTGTCCCGCTCCGAGCGCGCGCAGCAGCTGCTGACGGCCACGCTCGGCTACACCACCGCCGCGATGGCCGCGGGAGAGACGGTCGCGAAGCTCGCCGTCGACGTCAAAGACTTCCTCCACGCCGACGCCGACGCACCCGTGCCACCGTCGCTGAGACAGGCGCTGCGGGTGCTAAACGTGCCAGAGTTGGAGGAGTGCGCCGCCCGGGTCACCTCGGGCGTGGCCAGGGGCGTGGCGGCTGCGACGAGTTCAGGCGGTGGAGGCGGTGAGACGGACGGGTCGGGCGGAGCCAACACAGGAGGGACGAGTTCGCTGGACGCGGTGCTGGACAAGGTGTTGGATCCCCGGAATTGGGGGCTGGCTTCCGTCATCGTGTCCGGAGCCACCCGGCAGGCTCTGGAGGCCATCATAGACGCCATGAGGGAACAGTACGGCCCCGGCACCACCGCGAGTGACGACACGGGGGGAGTGAACGACGCGCTGGACAAGATGCTGCAAATGGCGGCGTCGCCCGAGGGCAAGAGCGTGCTGCTGGACCTGTGCTCCGTGTTTGTCTCCGCCGCGGTTGGCACTTACCTGGACAAGACCCAGGATGCCAACTCGGTGTTTGACGATTTCTTCGCCGCCGCCACGCGCGCGAGCAACAGGGAGGCCATGCAGGACATCGCCGGCAGGGTCACCGGAGAGACGGTACGGACCATGGTCGAGGTTCTCTCACCGCACTCTGCGCAGTCGAGAGGCGCGGCGGCGAGGCGGTCCGAGTCCAGAGCCGCGTACGCGCGTGACTCGGGTGGACACAGAGGCGACGGGTCGGTTCATAACGGGGGGAGGCTGTCCACGCCGGAATCGATCGTTCACACGGTGGGTGCGGCGCACGCGCACGTCGGCCTGGTCACCCCGGGGGCGCAGTCCGTGTTCCAAACATTCGAACTCGGCGGCGGTGGCGACGACATGTCGGAGGAGTCGCACGGCGTGAACGGATCCGCGGGCGCCGAGGACGGATTAAACACGTCATCGCCGGATGGTTCGGACGATACCGCGTACTTGAACACGCAAACACCGAATGCCCAGGCGCACGCGGCGGCGGCGTTCACCTCGGCGCTGTTCTCCGACCTGGGACCCCAGTTCTTCAAGGTTGTCGTCGCGCCCGAGGGCAGGAGCCTCATCGCGGAGGTTGCCGGGACGTGCACGGCGTCGGCGGTGCGTTCGTTCGTGTTATCTCTACGGGACTGCGTGTTCGTCACGTCCAAGGATGGGCGGACGTCGGTGACGGTGTATTTCGCCAACGCGGTGCGGGTGGCTTTAATTGCGTTTGCCTTTTTCTGGCTTGTGGCGTCTGCGAGGCTGGCGGCGGCGTACGTGCTCGTGGGTTTCGGCGGGGAACAATCGGCGGTCGCGGCTGCGACGGAGGTTGCTCCGTTGCTGAAGGCGGCGGGCGAGGCGGTTGGAGGTGGGGCTGAGCACGCGTACCCGTGGTACGCGTGGAGCGGTCTGGTGGCCCCAATCGCTTTCATTCTCCGATGGGCAAATGGAGCCGCGGCAAAGGCGCCTACGAGAGCGTCGTCTACGCCCAGGTCGCAGCCGAAGAGTCGCAACCAGGATTACGTACTTAGCCGCCTCCAATCGGACGTCACTTATTGATTGATGAAACACAGTTTCGTGTAATTAAAGTCAACACTATAACTTGCGCGGGGACCCACGTCCCGTGTTGCGGCTAAGATTACGCCATTCTTTTTCCCGCGTTATGCTTACCGGCGTTCAGCCTCTCGTTGGACTGCTTGACCCGGATATCGTGTAGTTTGTCGCACGACGCCATGGTCATCTCCCTCGCCCTCTCCCGCTCCGCCCTGGTGCCGAATCTGTACAGCCTCTGCTGCTGCTGCCGCTCGTACAGGCAATTACTCTCCAGGTGGTTGATGTGGGTCATCTCGATGTTGTGCTCCATCCGTCGCCTCTGCGAGGTGGACTCCGGGTACGTCTGCGTCCACTCCCGAACGTTCCTGACGTAAAACGGAAACTCGTGCCTCGACGTCTTGAGCTGCTGGGAGAAGGTGGGCGTGCGGTTGAGCGCGAAGTTTTGCTCCTCGCCCGGCGACAGAAAGTACATCAGGAACACGATCATGATGGGCAGGAGCTGGAACAGGTTACGAAATATATCGTCCGTGTTCTCCTGCCGCGCCTGACCGGCCCCCGCCCCGCCCGGGTGCCCCCGCCGCCCGTCCTGATACGCCCTGTTCGCCCTGTAGTAGGACCCGCCCCTCTGCGTCCTGAACCGCGCGCCGGGTCCGAAGCCCCCGCCGCCCGGGAACCCGCCCCCGAAGAACATGTTGAATATCTCCGCCGGGTCAACCTCCTCCCCTTGATAGTACGTGTGCCGCCCCATCCCGCCGCCGCGGTGCTGGGCAGCCCGGCTGCTGAACGGCGATTGTCTCGAGTTGGGATCCTCCGTGCCGTACCTGTCGTACGCGGCGCGTTTGTCTGTGTCCGACAGGCACGCAAACGCCCTCGAGACCTGCTTGAACGCCTCGTCGGCGCCGTTTGCCTGGCACTTATCCGGGTGGAGCTTGAGCGCCGTCTTCCTGTACGCCTTTTTGATCTCGTCGTCCCCCGCGCCCTTCTCGATGCCGAGGATCTTGTAGTAGTCGTCGTTCGCCCGTCGCACCCTGGCCATGAGGGCCTCCTGCTCGGGGGTTCCCTTGACCTGCTCCTGCGGCTTGGCGGACGGCGACGGCGCCTTCGCGGAGGTGCCCGCGCGTCGCCTCGGGCCCTCGTCTCCGTTGGATCCGTGATTCGTGCCGTTCGTCGGCTTCGAAGGATCCGCGCCCCCTCGACCCCGCCCCGCCTCCACGTCCGCTTTCCTGGCCGCGATCGCACCGATCAGCGCTCGCGCATCGGTTCCCACGGCGTCCGGGTCGAGCCGGAGGCCCTTCTCGGCGTACTTGGTGGCCCTGCCCAGGGTCTCGAGCGCATCTCCGCGCGAGATCCAACTCTCCGTCTGGTCGAGGAGCCTCCTCGCCACCGCGACGCATTTCCGCGCCTCGTCCGCGTTCATCGTCGCGCCCGCGCCCTGCCCTCTGAAATTCCCAAGAGACTTCGGTTGCCTCTTCTGACTTGTCGGGTCAACCTGAAAGTTCTTGTCGCCAGTCGCGGACGCGCCACCGGGTGTGGGCGTGACCGGCTCAATATGATGGACGGAAAGGGTGATGGATCCGACGCACACGCCGATGCCACGATCGAGGTTGATCCGACCGGGATCCGACGGATGCTATCCGGGTGGCGGGAGTCCCGCACGCTCTTACTCGACATGCGCTCGGATGCCGCGTTTCACACGCGGCGGCTGGCGGGCGCGGTGAACCTGCCGAGGGAGACGATGAGCGGCCGGTTGCACGAGCTGCCCCCCCGGTCAAAGCCCCTCGCCGTGGTCCTGGACCCTGCGCCGGGGACGTGCGAGGACGTCGAGTCGTGGTACCGCGCACAGCTGGCGTGGTTCGGCGCGGACTTCAAGGGTAACCCGTGGACGATGCGCGGGTGCATCGTGGGACACGACGCGCTCTTCGCCGACCACGCGCCCGCCGCCGGGTTCCCGGTGGCGCAGGGCGTGGTGGCGCCGATGAGGCGGGGACGGCTGTGGGAGCCGTCGGACAACGTGGCGCGGTGGCTCCCAAAGGTGGAGGCGCGCATGGGACCGAGTTCGTGGGGAAAGGGCGGTCTTCTCCTGGAAGGCGCGGGGGTAGGACAGAGCGGGGGGGATGGGAATGGCGACGGTGAGGGGGGCGAGGGGGACGCCGGGACCGAGCAGGGCCGACCCCTGTGCATCGACCTCGGCTGCGGCGCGGGGCGTGACGCCGTGTACGCCGCGCTGAGGGGGTGGAGGGTCCTGGCGCTCGACTCGGACGCCAAGGGACTGGCGAGGTGCGGTCAACTCGCGACTGTACACGGCGTACGACACAGGGTCGCGCCCGTGCGTGTCGACCTGGAGAAGACGGCGCCGAAGGAGGTGTTCGACGCGGTGTCACGAACGCCGTGGGGTAGTTTGGTGCGCGGGTGCGTGGATTGGAATGCCGGCGCGGGTATGGGTAAACAGGCGGCGGAGGTGGGCGGGGCGGGACCCGTGCGGGCCGTGGTGGCGGTGAGGTTCCTGCAGCGCCGGCTGGCTCGGTCGCTGCCCACTCTTCTTCCCACCGGCGCGGCGGTGTTGTGGTTCCACTTCATGCGCGGCGCGGAACTCACGGCGGTGGGCAGGCCCAACAAGGCCAAGGACCTGCTCGAGGTTGGAGAGCTGGCACGAGCGTTTGAAGCGGAGCCCGGGTGGCAAATAGTCGTAGACGACGCCGTCACCCTCCCCGACGGTCGACCCGTGTCCGAGTTCGTGGCCGTCCGGGACAGTGCGGACTGAATAACACATACGTAATAGAGCGATCTAACGGTATACTCGTGTAAAAGCCTCCAGTCACAGCCTGTACACCACCCTGTTCCTGCCCTTGAACGGGAGATACGCCAGCTTTATGTCGGGGTGTTTGGCCACCAGGTAGTCGATGAATTGGACGTACGTGCGAACCGAGTCGCCATCCTTCGTTCGTCGTTCGGGGAACAGTTCTGGGAACACGCAGCACGGAACCACCGCGAACGGCTTACCGAGCTCGATCGCGGCGTCCACGATGGGCTCCGTGGCCTGATCAGGATGCATCCCCACCAACACGTCGCAGCCGCCCACAGCGGAACCGACGGGGCCGTCCGTGTCACCCCAAAACTCTGCCGCGAAGTGTTCGAAGATCGCGTCGTCGTCACCGGACGCACCCGATGCGACTCGTGTCGACGTCACCTCGTCCGATGACACATCGTCCACATCAAGCCCGTCCGATGACACATCGTTCACATCCATCCCGGCGTCGTCATCCGCGTATCTCAACACCCGTCGCACGTGTTCCCTCCGCCGCCGCGTCTCCTCGGCCCGAGCCACGTTCACCCACGACTCCGCCCTCTGCCACGCGCGGTACTCCGGCGATCCGACACCCGCGCGGGATGCCTTCTTCCGCAGGTTCTTCCACGTGTTCATCTGCCTGGCGGACACGGACACCGCCGCGGGGTCGCACAGCGTCGCGCCCAGCCCGTGTCGGACGTGAAGCTCAAACGAAAGAACGCCGCCGCCCCCCGCGATGTCCGCGACCCTGTGCCGACGGGATTGCATCGATGTACTCACCGATGAGGTCCCGTCACCCCCGTGCACGTTCCCGCCACCCCCGTCACCCCCACGTGCGTTCACATCCCCGTCGCGTCGCGTTCTCCCGAGGTCACCCGCCGCCGCTTTCGTCGCCGCCACCTCCGCGTCGCCCGCCCCCACCAGCCCGAACGTCCGCACGATCCAATCGGCGAATATCCGGTCGCTGTCCTGCTTGCTCGCCTTGGTCTCGTGCGCGTGTGGGTCGTCGGGGTCGAACTCTCTGGCCACCGCGGCTGCCGACCTCGCCCTCGACTCCTCCCGGGCGTTTCGAACTTCGCGGAGCTCGGTGTCGGATATATCGTGGCGCCGAACGCAGTTTGGGTCCCCGCACCGGCCGACAGCCACGAGGGACTTGCACAGCTGTGCGACAGGTGCGCGTCCGGTGGTGTCCACCGAGATGGGACCGCCCCCTCGCGGGCCCGTGGTTCCGTCGACGCGTTTGGCGGTGGGGTCCCACGGCCTCGCATTTGCGATCTGCGACGCCGGTGTAGCCTTGAGCAGGGAGACTCCGTTGGGTGGAACGGAGACGGAGTACGATCCCGGGCGCAGTGCGATGCTGTCCCGTTCCCGTGGTCGTATCGGCGTGAGCTCCCTGCCCGTGAAGCTGATCGTGGCCCCTATGCGCACCGCCTTGCCGATGTTGCCGAACGCCTTGATGAAAACAAAGTGCGACGACGAGTCAGATGGGTCGCCCTCGTCGCTGCCCGACCCCGAGCGCTCGCCCGGCCCCACTCCCTGACACGTGACGTCGATAAACGTTAAGCTCTTTCCGAGCGTATGACGCCGCGTCACGACCCCTTCGCCGGTCCTTTCCTCCCCCAGCACATCGTCCGCGTGATCGAGTCGAACCGGAGGAGCTGAATCACCGTCGCCGACAGCCGCGCTCACCGATGAGCGTCGGCTCCAGGCGGCGTTGCGGATGGACCGGCGCGCATTCGACGCGCGTGGACCCGCCACCCTCGCGAGAAAAGCGGTCGCCGCGGCGCGCGCCGCCGCCATGGCGCGTCGACGTGTGGCACGAACTAGTAGGTTTACAGGCTCGAGAATTTCTTTGTTAAAAAAAGGCCAACTCTCTCTTCACCTCTTCCCGAACACCGCACGTTGCTGCTCCAACGTGGACCTGTACGCGTTCTCCACCGCGTCGGACACGTAGTCCCTACTTCCCGTACTTCCCGTGAGCTTAGTATCCCCCCTGGGTTCACCAAACCCCGGCGCGCGTGTCTCCGGTACCCACAACGGCGGCGCCGGCCCGGTCCACCTGGGCTGTCCACTCAGGTCAACCGAACCTGGAGCCGGGAAGGAGGGCAGCGGCACCGCGGGAGGACCGGGAGGAGGACCCCACAGCTGCGGCTGCGGGGGAACACGCGCGGCGGCGGGAGGCGGCGCGGGTACTGGCGCGGGCGGCGAATGGGCCACCGGCGCGACGGGAACCGAATGTGCAGCCGGCGGCGGCGGAGTGGTCCCGGGCGGAGGCGGCTCGGCCCCACCCGGCGACTGCCACTGCGCCGGCACCGTCTTCATCGCGTCCGCGTGTCGAGGCGGCGTGGACGGCGGGTTATTGGACGGCGGGTTGTTACCCACCCTCGACCTCGCCTCCTCAGCCTCCCTCATCGCCAGCTGCTGCGTCAGCGCCACTTGCTGCCGCCTGAGCACGGCGTTGAGCTGCATCTGCTGCTCAAACGCCACGCGCTGTCGCTCCGTCATCTCGGGTTCCTCCCTCCGCGGCGCCACCGGAGCCACGGGGGGCGCCACCAGCGTGTACGGACCGGATGCGAACGCGGGCTGCGGCGCGACGTAGAACGACGCACCCACCTGAGAGTCGCTTGACGATGCCCCGCCGCCGGACACCGCGCGCACCACCCTCGCCACGGACTCGTCGAGGTCGCGGGTGATGACTGCGCTCAACTCGGCGAGCGCGGGCGCCGCGGCGACTGACGCGTCGCCGCCGCGCCAGTCGTCGAATCGCATCGACACAACCTTGGCGACCGGCGGGAGTGATTCCTTCACAGCCTTCGTCCGCGCCTCCGTCTCCCTCGCCTCGGCGTCCGCTTTCGCCATCTCGCTCGCCTTGGAGTGCAGCTTCGAGAGCAACTCGCGCTTAGCCTCGTCCCTCCGGTTCGCCTCCGTCAGTTCGTTCGACAGCCTCTCAGCCGTCACCGCAGCCTCGGACTTGAGCCTCTCCACCTCCTTCGCGCGTGTTCGGTGCTCACGCGCGAGCTGCCGTAAGAATTCATCGGCCGGTTCGGTGTCCTTCTCCAGGAACGCGGACCACTGGTCCTCCAGCGCAGCCTTGGCCTCCCGTTCGCTCTCGCGCTGAAGGAGCTTCCGTTCAACCTCCCGCCTCGCCCGGGTAACCTCCGCCGTCCACTCGTCCAGCCTCGGGTTACGTTTGGGTGCTGACGACGATGTCGACGTCGCGGACCCGGGAGGGACATCCATCGAACCCATCGGACTCCCGCTCATCGCCCGCTGGTACGCAGCGGCCCGTTCCAGTATGGCCCTCTCAGCCTTTATCGCCGCATCCGCAGCAGCGCCCGCCGCGGGAACTTGAACCGGCGGAACCGGCCCGACCGCGGGGGGAAGAAGCGAAGCCGCGAGTCCCGCCGTCGCGATCGCCTCGCGCGCGGCGTCCATCGCCGTCGCGGCAGCCTCGGCGTCGTACGCATCGTAGGCGGTGGTGGCCGCTGAAGCCGCGTGTTGAGTCAGGGACGCATCCGCGGGTGGCGCGCTCGGAGCCGCAGGCGCCTCGGGCGACGGCGGCGTTTCCATCGGAACAACCTTGAAACTGACCGCGGGTGACGGCGGCGCGCTCGGCTTCGCGGGATCCTCCGGCGGGGGCGGGTACATGTGCTCGGGCGCCTCAACCTGTGTTCCTTCAAGGTCTTCGTCGGCGAAGTGCACGCGGTGTCCGAGGTCGGCGGATCTGCGAACAGACGACGCATCCGACTTGGCGGGTGAAAACGTGGGCGGTTTAGGGTGGTCAATCTCGTACGGGTAGTGGTCCGCCGCAGCCTTGGCGATGCTTGTGACCTTGCCAGGTGCGGGTGAGGTGACGTCCGCGCTGAACCCGAGCGCGTCCATCAGGTCCGAGAACGTGACGTTATCCCCGAACGTTGAACTTCTGAGAGAACGACCGAGTGACGCGAGCTCGGCGGCGGGCGCGTCGCGTTCGCCGCAGAAACGTCGAAGGAAACTGAGCGTCGTGTCCGCGTCGGTGCCGCCGCGTGAACCCGCGAGGAGATCGAACGCCCGCCTGGCGTGCAGCGCGTGCCTCTCCACGTAGGACGCGACGGTGCGGGGTGGAACCGGGGACTTGTCACCACCCGGGGACTTCTTTGGCGACTTGGCGGGAGTCGCACCCGGGGACTTGGGACCCGATTCCACCTTGATCGTCGGGTTCCACGCCGGTTGCTTCATCGGGCTCGGGCTGACCTCACCACCCGGGGTGGTGGGTACGGGGGAGATGGTTGCATCCGCCGGGAAAGGGTTCGCCGGCGACGCCCATCCGCGGCGGGACGGCTCGGGGGGATTGACCCGTCTCGGCGTGGACGCCGCGCTGCCCGGCGATGCGAGCTCGGCTTTGAGCCTCGCGAGCTCCGCCTCGTCCTCCCTGGCGCGCGCCTCCGCCTCCATCTCGGCCTTCTTACGCTCAGCCGCGGCGGCGTACTTCTCGCGGAGCGCCGCCTCGGCGCGGCGAAGGGATCCCACGGTGATGGTTCCGTCCTCGCCGCGCTGGATGAGGCCCAGGGCGTCTGCGAGCTCGGGGTTGTGCGCCGCGACGCGCTCGAGCTCCTTCAGCGCCCTCTCCATGCCGGCCGCGTGCCTCTCCGCGCGGGTCATCCGGCCTGGGCTCTTGGGCTTGCCGGGGGACTTGAGGATGGAGTGCGGGCCGTCCGTGGAGTTGTGGGGCTTGAGCGCGGGATCTGTCGACGATGCCGACGCGTCGGGCGGGTTCTTCTGCCACCAGAACTTGCCGCGGACGTCCCCTTCATCATCAGGACTGCGGTGGGACGGGGAAACGCGCGGTCAGGGTGGGTGGGGTGAACGCGTCGGCGACGGGAGCGCGCTACGTAACGGTCCGAGATTCTCGTCAAAGAATGGCGTGGGTCGGGGGGTCGACGCGGGATTGGTTGACGCGGGCGGGCGCGCACCTCGGCTCCTTGTTGCGGAAATGGGCTATCCGCTTCGCGAGCTCCGACGGACGAGACATCGTGCGCGATACGCCGTGTCTGCGGTCCTCCGTATGGACGCGGGCGAACCTCCGGACGACGAACCAAACTTCGTCACGGGCGACCGAATACCCTTCCAAACGGTCAACTGTTGACGAAAAAGTGACGTTCTGTTTGGCGAAGAGCGGCGGACGACGAGGCTATACTCCGTTTGGCTATACGCCTATATCTCTATTATGACACAGGTAAATATGAAACTATGTGCAATGCGAGGTTGAACCGACGAACACGTCCGCTCAGAAGACTCCTCCGGGCATTAGAAGACTCCTCCGGGCATTAGAAGACTCCTCCGGGCATGTGGAACCCATCCGCGAAGTCCTCCACTTCAGATCGCAACGCCTTGATGTCGGCGCGGTCGTTAGCGGCGAGGTACTCGTTGAAGTCCTTGAGCTTGGGCCCCTCCGCCGCCGCCTTGCACTCGATGGCGATCTCGACACCCTTGTGGATGAGGTCGGCGACGCGGGTGAAGTCCTCCTCGAGCATGCCGCGGGTGGTCATGGCGGGCGCCCCGATGCGGATGCCTCCGGGGATGAGCGCCGAGGTGTCACGCGGGACGCTGTTCTTGTTGAGGGTGATGTGCGCGAGGTCGAGGATGCGCTCCACCCTGGCGCCGTCGATGCCGTTGGGGCGGAGGTCGCAGAGGATGAGGTGGTTATCGGTCCCGCCGGAGACGAGGGTGTACCCGAGCTCCGTGAGTCGGCTGGCGAGCGCGGCGCAATTCTTGACAACCTGCTTCTGGTAGTCGACAAATTCAGGGGTGGTCGCCTGCTTCAACGCCACGGCGAGGGCGCCGATGGTGTGGTTGTGGGGACCGCCCTGGAGCCCGGGGAACACCGCGCTGTTGATCGCCTGCTCGTGCTCCTTCTTGTAGAAGATCATGC
>Ga0302114_10001999_pt1 | contig 13227 bp, 7 predicted proteins | sample AG5_Surface_MG_FD_203107 | JGI IMG/M metagenome (GOLD analysis project Ga0302114, IMG submission 203107) | Marine microbial communities from Western Arctic Ocean, Canada - AG5_Surface | ecosystem: Environmental > Aquatic > Marine > Oceanic | place: Canada: Western Arctic Ocean | collected...
CGGCACTCGAGCCGAGCGATCCCCCAGTTGGGTTGTAGCATCACATGTATGTTATCACACACCATATGAGTAACCCTTCGGTATCTAATTCATGCCAATTCGGCTTCCACAGAAAACCGCCTCCTCAAGGACGGTTCTCCTCAGCCCACCCCCCGATATGTACCATACCAGGGTGCTTAAGCAACCCCCCGACTTACCACCCGTATATGAACGAATCGGTTTGGTCCGTGCCTAACAGGGTGAGAGCAAGGGGTAGTATCTGCTGCATAGCGAGCCTATTTTAAGGTTACATTTCACGGCGAAATTTGCTCATTTTTTATCGGATTTAGCCCTCAAAAATAAGAGATTTTAAGAGAAAATAACGCTCCAACACTCGAAATTCCGGGATTAAAATCAACGAAAAGTCAATGTTAGTACGACAAACGATCGAGGTTCTTTCGCACAGTTTCATCTTGTGGCAGCCGTTGTAACAGCGCTTTTGCGGCGCCACTTTCGCCCATGCTGACAAGAGCGGCCGCATGCAAATTTCCACTCACCGTCGTTTGCGGGTGGGTCTGGTCGTGCATCTGAATGAGGCCAATTGCTTTCTCTGAACGTCCGCTGACGAGGAGGGCATGAGCGAGGTTGAGAAGAATCACAGCGTCGGTTGGCGATGATTTCGCAGCTTCTCTCAGAGCGAGGATTGACGACTCAAATTGTGTCATCGCCAGGTTCTGAATTTCAAAGTCTGGACTCTTAGCCATGGTCAGGGCTCGCTGGAGAAGGGATAATCCGTAGTTGTTGAACACTGCAGCGTCACCAGGCATTCGAGCAGCCAATTTTTGGAAAGCGATGGCGGCCTGGGCCCAGGAGGCCGTTCCGATGGCTTGGAACCCCTGCTGAAGCGTTTCTTCGAGTTCTGGTAATCCCGCTAGACCAACTTCCAAAGCTTGGGCTGGATGGATGTCGAGGGACATGATGGTGTTGGCATCGTTTGCAGTCGGTTCGAATGCTTCATGCGCATAGACTGTGTCTTCTGCTTCCATGGAGTGAACGACTTCCACCACTTGATCAGACTCTGCATAAATTTGCTCCATGTCGGGTGCAGCTGCATCGATTCGCCACATGGCAGGGACATCTGCTCCTGCGCCGGCCTGGGGCGAAACATCAGCGGTAAGGCGAGGTGGCTTAGGACCATCAGAAATGGCATCCAGGCGGGGCATAGGCACCACAGGAACGACAGGTTCGAGCATCTGTGGCAGTACGGGCATTTCAGGAGCAGGAGCGGGTTCTGGAGCAGGAGCAGGAGCAGCAGCAGCAGCAGCGGGTTCTGGAGCAGCAGCAGGAGCAGCAGCAGCGGGTTCTGGAGCAGCAGCAGCAGCAGCAGCGGGTTCTGGGGCGCTTGGTCGGGCCACCACTGGTTCAGGAACCTGGACGGTGACCACTGGAACTTCTGCCATCTCTGGCTCAACGGGTACAGGGACTGCCTCTACTTGTTGCCCACTGACGAGGGGCAACGCATCTTCTGACCCGTCAAATGGCATGCCTGCAGCAAAACTGCCAATTCCAAAGGGAAGGCGCGATTCATTGGTGTTGGAGGCTCCAGAAAATCCGAATGGCAAACTTCCCTGAATTGGCTTTGGTGCAGGTGGCTCCGGTACCTCGGACTCATTGGACGGTTTTATGCCCTCAAGTTCGTTCCAAGAGGCAACGGCTTCATCCAAACCCGGGACTTCGTTTGGGAGTGCTGAGCCATCTTCATCCTGTTCTGTTAAATCCACGCGGATTTGACTCCCACATGCAGGGCAGGCAGAGCCACCGAGTGAGAGCAGGCCACAAATTGTACATTCAAACATGACGTGCCTCGACTTCACCAAGAAGCCGTGGCTCTTCAATACAGCGCAAAGAAGCGTACAGAATCACTCTTCAGCTGTTGCGATGGATTTGATTTTATCCACAGCACTCTCTGCGAGTTCCATGAATGCCTCACTGTCATTGTCCACGAGTGCGTCAGCGAAGCTCTTTCCCTTAGCGCGACCTCGTGCCACTTGCCAAATGATTCCAAACATTGTGATCCCGATACAAACCAACTTCCAAACGGTCGCACCGCCTTCGGCGCCAACCACATAAACGAGCATCATGTAAACAGAGACGATCGCCGTGGTTAGGATCATGATAGGGAATCCTGCTCTGAAGAATTCATTAAACGAAATTGGGTAGCCTGCTTCTTCTGACAAACCGGCTGTAACAACGTTGGCTGAGGCGCCAATGAGCGTACCATTGCCACCCAAACAAGCACCAAACGCAAGCGCCCAAATCATTGGTCCCAGATCGATGCTCAAGTCATGTGCAATTTGCATGACAACAGGGATCATCGTCGCAGTGTAGGGTATGTTATCGATGAAAGCCGAAGCAATAGCAGACACCCAGAGAATAATCAAAATAGCGGCTGCGAGTCGTACCAAATCCCCTTCAGTATCAGTCCCAAACATCTGAATCCCTTGGGTGACGTAGGTCCCGATCAATTCGATCACGCCAAGATATTGCAGAGAATGGACCATGACAAACAGGCCAGCGAAGAAAAGAAGCGTCGACCATTCGACGTGCTCCAGTGGCTGCTCAAGTTCATGCCTGTCGGTGGCCAGGAGCATGAGGACTGCGCCAATCAAAGCGATCCATGAAACAGCGATGTGAGTGATTGGGTGGAGGAAAAAGTTCACCACAACCAAGACCAAAATCGTACCACTGACCTTCAGCATAGCTGCGTCCTTGATGCCGTACTTGGATTCAAGTTCAGCGATATCACGAACTCTGGTTCCAGAAAACTCTTCTGCATAGAACCACTTCAAGAACATGAAACTTGGCACGATGGTCATGAGAATACCAGGTGCCATTTCGATGATGAAATCATTGAATGACACGCCCGCTGACATCAAATCAGGATACCCTGCTTTTCCGATGGCTGCAGGCGACAATCCAGAACCAATCATGATGTTTGGTGGATCGCCGATCATGGTCGCTGCCCCGCCTATGTTCGAGAACAGAACTTCAGAGATGAGAAGAGGAATCGGTTTCAAATCCAATACTTTTGCCAGTTGGATGGTCACGGGTGTGAGCAAAAGCATGGTTGTGACATTGTCCAGGAACGCAGAAAGAACCGCCGTAACCGAACAAAGAATCACGACGAGGGTCCAAACTGAACCACCGCTTCTTTTGTACGCCTGAACAGCAAACCACTCGAACAAACCAGTGTGAGAGAGGATGCCAACCATCACCATCATACCCAAAAGAAGCCCAATAGTTTCCCAATCGATAAGCGTGGTGACTTCGCCAAGTGTGTAGGCTTGACCAGAATAGTAGCACAAAGCTGCAAGGGACAGCAGACCGCCTATGGCAGCGGCCAATGTGCGGTGGACCACTTCGGTAATGATCAGGGCGTAAACGCCGAGAAGAATCCCCAAACCGACCATGACTGCTTGTGTATTGTCATTAATTTGCTCGAAAGGTGAGCCACCTGAAGAGGCCCCACTGGCGATGGAACTGGTTGTGAACATCATGGTACCAGTGAAGGCAATAAGACCCAGCGCTATGTACTGGGATGGGTGGCGTCGACGTCGAGGAAGCAACAATGCAGCACCATTCATATAAATTCCACCTCAATGCCCCATTTGATTATTTCCTTTGAATGCGATGCTCAGCGCCAAAGTACGCCGACATTGCCCCGAGTCATGACGAGGGTCGAACTTGTTTCTGTAGCGAGGCGGTTCCAGGCTGCATCCATGTCCTTTTTCTCAAAAAGACCACGGTTAATCTTAATCTTGATAATGGTGCGTTTCGATAGTTGTGAGTCGATTTCTTCGATGAGGCTTTCTGTGATTCCCGACTTCCCCACTCGGATACTCGGTTGGAGTTCGCGGGAAAGTCCTTCGCGACGAATGGATGCAGGTATGTCTCGTGTCATGTTCTCACCAACCCTGCCTGCGAGCGATTGTTCAAGAAGGTGCTCCCACCGAAAACTCTTCAAATTGTGGATTTGTTTTTCCTGTGAGCCTTTGGCCCACCTCCAAACCTTCGGACATTGGTGCATTCGAGGCAGGTAATAATTCGCTGGCCCTCATTGATCCGTACCCGTGCATTGACCCCAAACCGATGAGGGGTTCTACATTTCCTGCAAAAGAGGTGACGGGCCTTCGCTGGTACCGTCATTCGATGACGGCGAGACAGGCGAACTAAATGGTCGGCAGATGAACGAAGAAGGCGTTCGTCTGCCCCTTTGGGGTCGTTCAAAAGAGCAATCAAATGTTCTTGCCCTTCTTGTGCCATGGCACGCCGTTGCTGGCCGTTCCGTTGACGACGGGTGAGCTTCCGACGGGGCATATCATCACCTTAGTTGAGTGCTGTTAGGATGTCAGTCGTGATTTCATCAATAGGGCGGTCCCCATTGATTCGATGAAAGATTCCAGCGTTTTCATACCACGTAGCAAGGGGTGATGTTTGTTCGTGATACGCACCGAGGCGAGACATGACTGTACCTTCATTGTCGTCCGCTCGACGCTTTTCTTCCCAGCTGCCACACCTGCAACCATCGGCGCCTACTGGGTTGAAACTGTCGTGATAGACACTCCCACAGCCAGCACATGAATATCGACCACAGATTCGCCCGACGATGCGCTCATCTGGAACCTCGATGGCAATGACGTGAGTCACTTTGGTGATCGAAGAGAGTGCTTCAGCTTGTGGAATGGTGCGAGGAAAACCATCAAACATGACGCCGTTGACAGCATCTGGATGAGTCATTCGGTCTTTGATGAGTGCAATAATTACTTCATCTGGCACCAGTTTTCCTGCTTCCATGAAGGTTTTTGCTAACAACCCAGTTTCTGTTCGCTTTTTCACAGCGGCACGAAGCATATCACCTGTAGAAATCTGTGGAAGGCCGGTCGAATCGGTGATGCGTTCGGCTTGCGTGCCTTTTCCTGCACCAGGTGGGCCAAAGAGAACGATGCTGCTCATGCATCGTCGAGTTGGTTTCCCGTTTTAGAGATGTGCACGTTTTACTGACCGTTGCGTTGGAGCCATTGATGTCCATAATGTTGCCATTGTTCCATTGTCCAGCCCGCAGGTAAACCGCTTGAAGGGACCGGCGGCGCACTCATTGGTTGCGGGGCAGCCGTGGGTGCTGGGATCGAGGGCACGGGCGTGGGCAGCGTCGGAAGTGGGAGGGGCGGCAATGGCTTTGGAGGCAAGCCTGCTGGAGGGAGTCCTTTGCCCGAGCCACCAATTGGGGGCATGCCGATGGGTGGCAGTCCTTGTGGGACCACAGCAGGTGCTGCGGGCATGCTGAGGGATTGGGCAAGCGCTGCCGCAATTTCATTAGCAGATACTTCTCCACTCGCGATCTCATTGACCGCATGACCGATATCAAGGGCATCATCACGACGGGTCCCGAGGTGATCTGGATTGACAAACGCATCAGGAGCGACAAGTTCGCTACCGTCATCGTTCAGTTCTCCGCTTTTCTTCATCCGTAGAGCGAGGACAACACCAGCAAGGACGAGTACCCCCATGAGAGGGACGGAAAGGTAGAGTGGTAGAACTGCAAACAATCCACCACCACCTGCGGCTGCAGTGACCGTGGTTTCAATCTGGATCGTTCCAACGTCCGTATCGCCTGCCGTCAGTGTAATCTCTGTCAACATCAGGCCTTTTACAGCCGACTCTGAAGGTGTGACCGTCACATCGATGGTGATGGATTCCCCGAGACCGAGGTTGGTGATCTCAGTGGTAGAGAAAGCGACATCCCAAGCCGAAGAGGCATTGCCTTCTTGATCGAGAACAGCGCCAGTAAGAAGCCCGGTAATCGCCAAGTTTCCGTCATTACGAATTACAACTGTTTGTGTTGCTCCTTCCTCTTTCGACACGCTTCTGAACGGGCGTGTGGAATCGTCTTTAACTGAGATGTTCGCAAATTCTGATGGCAAGACGGCCACATCCACTCGGACAGCAGATTCCACAAGTCGTCCATTATTACCACCCGTCACGGTGATCAAAAGATCAAAGGCCTTGTTGGTAACTTCTGTGTTGGCAGGAGGGATCAAACCAAATCGAACGGTTTTTTCCTCCCTTGGTTCAAGGTAGGTAATTGGGTTCGCAAAGCCAACGACCCAACCATCAGGCGCAAGACCATTGGACCAGGCGAGGGTGAGCGGAGCGTTGCCGACATTGGTGACGTTGAACGAACCGTAACTAAACGTCGATGCAAGGGATGCTTCGATGACACCGCCTTCAGGTCCAGCGAGGTCGAGGGCTAACTCATCGCGAACTTTGAGAACTGTTGTGTTGGAGATGAAATCTTGAGCAGAAAGTTCAGTCCGAATGATGAAACTGTTCGAATCACCCTCTTCAGCAACGCTAGGCACACCGAGAATGAAAGTCACGACAATCGTTTCACCGGGGACAAGTTCGAGGCTAACCTGCCTTGCGTCCTGTTGCTGTTCGACTGACACTTGAATGGGCCATGTTGGATTGGAAGGTTGAATTTTGACATTGAGTGAAAGGTCGGTGTTGCCGGTGTTGACCACGGAGAGGTTCATGCTGATCTGTTCACCGCTGTTGACAAGCACTTCTCGGTTCCTCGATGAAGGGCCGATGGGCCCCAAATCATCTGACAAATCCGATGTGAAGGATTGTTGTGGCAGAACGGTCACGACGGCCGTTTCGGAGTAATTAAGCAGCGGATCTGTACCTGAAGTGACCCAACAGGTAACCGTGTCCGTGGAACCCGTGACGGGGGCCCCATCAACGACTGGGGGGACGTACAAATCGATCTTTATGGCCCGATATTGTCGTATACCGATGGGCTCGATTTCAAGCGTCGAAGAATTGGTGTCTTTGAGCATGACTTGCCAGCGGTTTTCAGATGTGCAACTGATGGTGTATTGAGCAGGAGAATTCCCTATGTTGGCCACTGAGATGCGGAATCCAGCCGAACCGCCCGGTACAGCTTCTAGGCCGTCAGTGCCAAGTGGGGTGACGAGGACTTCATCCAACTGTTCGATGACAAAGGTGAGACGCTGGGTGTGGGCAACGTTTGGGTTGCCTTGGTAGCGAGCAGTCACATCGACGACAAAGGTTCCAGCGCGTGCGTATCGTGGGTCATCAGGATCATCGAGGTCGGCATATTCATCTTCTAAGTGAATGGTTAGTAATTTGAAATCACCAATTTCGCCCTGGCCCTGAATGGTGTATGGTCCATTTTCTGAGACGCTCTTCGTCCAAATATCATCGGGCGAAAGCAGGAAATCCGGCCGACCTGGCTGAGGCACCTGGACATTGGTCACTGACAGAGTGACGTTCTTTTGACCAGTCCCTTCGTGTAGAATATGAATCGGAATATCAATTCCCGTTTGATTCCGAACATCAAAAACTTTCACTGCGGCGGTTTCCCGGTCAGCGGTGGTTGTAGGAACTGAGCCATCGTCATTGAGTGCGACAACGCGAACACCAAGCGCAGTTACTTCGATTTCTTGTTCCCAAATGTTGTTGTCAACACCAGTGTTACCATCATTCATTTCTGCAACCTGGTCGTTGGTATCGACCCGCAGACGCATGCTGTGAGGTCCAGTGGTGAGGAATTGGTGTTGAATCAGGAGCGAGTCAATGGTCCCTGCAGCGAGGGCTGGGCGATCACCTTCAAACAGGATATCGCCCGAGGTGAGGTCTTCAAAGATAACATGGAAGTTACCGGTAGCCAGGGTTCCTTGATTGATCCAACCGATGCGAATAGCAATCAAATCATTGCGAAGAGGTTCGGGGGATGAAGGAATGATACTGCCATTGTAGAGGGATAAATCGGCTTGTGGGTTTGGAATTGCATCCGCTGTGATGACGAGACCAAAGTCCTGTGTGGTACCACCTCGGTGGAGCACCTTGACCAACCATTGCCCTGTTTGAGTCAGGGTACCAGGAGCGACCTTGATCCGTTCAACGTTGTTGATGGAGTCGGGGGTTTGGCTTGAGGTTGTGAACCCGTTGGCGAAGTTGTTGCCAAACCATTCATTGCCAGACGGATCAACAAGGACCAAATCCAAATTGTTAACGAGGCGTGATTCACCTTGTGCTGCATTGGCAGAGCCTGCCTCATCAGACCATACAAGCGTGATATCAATGCCATGTGAAGCATCCATATCAAAAGCGTAAAGCAGACCAAATCCTGCATCGAGCGGGGTGTTGTCATCCATAAACGTAGTCAGAGCGGTGGTCGCTGGAGAAGAAGAATCCCAGACTGGGAGAACCGTTCGATTGATGTCGACTTGGCCCCAACCCTCTTCCGCATTTGGAATATCAGATGCTCCAAGATCTCGAGCACCGTTGATCATGGCGGCTTTCACCAGCGAACCGGATGGTGCATTAATCCCGACCTGTTCACGGATGAACTCTCGAGTCAAAGCAGCAACGCCACCAGCGACGGCAGTGGCTTGGGAGGTACCAGAGAGGGATGTGTACATCTCGTCGCCGTTGCCATGAGTTTCTGAAGAACATGAAAGCCCCGGTGAAGTCTTTGCTTCTTCGGCTCGTCCTGAGCACACATCGACACCTGGAGCCACCAAGTCTGGCTTCACTCGACCGTCGAGGCTTGGTCCCATGCTCGAAAATGCAGCGACTGAACCAAGGGTGCTTCCGGTTCCAGAGGCTCCTATTGCCAGCACGTTCTTGGCAGTCCCGGGGGCGGTCACCTGCGAGGCCCCTTGAGCACCACGGTCACCAACAGAAAACAGAGGGAGCATGTCCGGCTTATCATGAACCAGGATGTCCACTGAACGTGAATCGGCCGTGTATTGACCGTAGTTCCCATTCGCACCCCAGGCATTGATTGCAACCCGTGCCGTCTTCTGTTCAGCATCACGGAGGAGATCATAGATGGATCCAATTCTTCCAAAGACACCGGTCGGATCATGTTCAAGAGCGTACATGACAAGGTCAGCGTTTGGAGCAATACCTGTGGCACTGCTGTTCGAATTTCCGCCACCAAGTGTGGAAATTGCGATGTGTGTGCCGTGCCCTGTGTTGCTGTCGGCAGGCGATGCATCGAGACCATATTGGGTGTAAACCGCTGCAACACGACCAGTCAAATCAGGATGGTCTTGGTCAAGACCTGTGTCGGCAATAGCAATCATTTCACCCGAACCATCAAGCGTGAACGTGGCGTCATTGCGAACGTCAATCACACCTGCTGCTGCTGCTGCAAGGGCGTTGTGAAGAGAAAACTCAACCGTTGGTTCAATCCAAATGATTCGTCCATCTTGAATCACATTGAGAAGAAATGATCCGAACTGCGGCTGACTCAGTTCGACTTCACAGACTCCAACGCCACACCAAGCTTGTTGAGCACCCATACGAATTAGATCGAGACTCAGTTGTTCAAAGCCGCCAATGGCGAGGTCGCTGGCAGGAACCAGTGCCAGTCGTTCAGCCACCAACCCGCTGGCGAGGGTTGAATCGAGACGCCACCCCGGATGCTGGGCGCCAACCCAACGAACATCATCGTCTTCGTGGAGTGCACGAATCGAGGCCGATGGAGGGGATGGGAGTCGAATCAACCACCCTTCATCACCGATGAAATCGAGTGGAACGATCCCGTGTCGCTGAATGAGGTCATCAAGAACAGTGCCATCATGGGCATGAAGTTGGACAATGGCCAAACCAGTGGCCTGAAAGTCATTGGCATCGAAGAGGTCACCGGATGGTTCTGGGTGAACATCAGCGAGTGGGTCGAAACTTCCGACGTTCATCTGTAACACACCTGAAGCAGGTTGCAAAGGGACGCTGAAGGGTTGCGAAGCGGTGGCAACGTGCCACATTGATGCAGCCAGGGCGAGGCGCTCCTCTTCGCTCATCAGAGAATTGACCTCGCTTTCAGCCGGGTTCACATCCGCTGAACCAGATGTGAGGAGTGGTGAAAGTGATGTGAAGATGAGCAAAACAAGCATCAAAAACGGGCGGCGCATTGCTTGCATGGCCTACCGAATCTGCAGACCCTTTTGAAAACGCCCCATGATTGTGCCCCTGCGGTGCAGGAGACTGAAAAGAATCAAAGATGATTGTAGGCCGAAATTGCCGCATCTGTTTTGTCCACTGAAGCCATCCAATCTGTTTCCACGCCCATCAATGCACGAATCGCATCAACGTTCTCAGGAATCACATCGGATTCTTGGTGAATCGCTTGGAAATAATACAGTGTGTTCCCTTCAAGTTTGACACCATCTTCCCACACAAAAATCTCGTGGAGATCGCCCCACTTACGACCAATGTCGCGAGCGTATTCCATCACTTCTGCTGTTGTAGTGATGCCAGTTTCAGCACCGTTCATGATGACCAACCTCGGTCGCTCAGACCAGAGAGCCAAGACAGATTCTGTTGTGAGCCCGTGGCCTTCTGGGAGGGTTGCAACAACCACGTGAACGTGCATGAGCGTTGTTGGGACGGCAACAGCCATCGAATTGATTTGAATTTCTGGCTTCACGGTCATAACGTCTGGACCGTGGTGAGATGGCACCTTGAGAACAGGCTTGATTGCATTGATTGGACCTTTGCTGGAATCCCCAGGGTCTGCAGCTCTGCGAATCATCGTGCATTCAACGGAGAGTGAACCACAGTGTTCGTACAGAGGCACCAAGGTTCTCGAAAGACCCGTTGTGTTGCAGGAAACGACCCGTGTCCCCATCACATTGAGGTTTTCGGAATGGTTGGCAGACGAGGTGTAGGACATACCGGTCATGGCGTGCTTTTCGCCACCTTGGAAAATCCATTTCAAACCTGCAGATTCGTACTTTTCTTTGTTTGAAGCGCCAACTTTACCCGGCGAACAATCGATGACGATGTCGGCGATGCTAAGCAGGTCACTCAAGCCACCGTGGCATGTGTAGCCAGCAGGAGCGAAAGCACCAATTCGATCAGCATCGTCATAGGTGCAGTAAATTGGATAGCCTTTGCGAACAGCCAAGTCACAGCCAAAGGCGGGACGAGTTTTTGTCACACCGACAACTTCCATATCCTCTTGGGCGTCGACAGCATCTGCCACACGCTTTCCAATCGTTCCGTATCCGTTGATTGCCACCTTAATGGTCATGATTCTCATGTAAGTGCCCTTGAAGACCCTCTATTAACACATCGTTGGCAAGTGATGTTGAAATCGTCCATCCTTCCCGCTGGAAAGACGTCCTCCGAGAAGTGGAGAATTCGATCAATCACCACGGGAGGCTATTTGGATGGGAAGCAACAGCGTTTCTACATGGCCGAGGCTCATGATGTGGTTGAACGCTCATTCAACATCAATTCGAAACTTGGCCCACGCCTCATCGCAGCTGCTGAACAAAATGCTATTCTTCGCATTGGCTGGACAAATGCTGGCGAACCCGTTCCAAAAAATGGAGAACTTGGATTATGCCCAAATCTCCCAAAAGGCGCTCGAATGAGAGCCCTCGGGGTTCTTGGTTCTTGGACCGCTCCCTTCGGAAGCGGAGGTACATTTACGCTCCAAGGTGATGCTGGAGCATTTTTGGGTGCTGGAAACCGTGGAAACACCATCGTGTGTGAGCGATTGACTGGCGATTTCGCCGGATTTGCCATGCGAGACGGTAAAATCACCATCTTCGATGGCACTGGTGATGACGCCGGAGCATGCATGACTGGTGGACTTCTCATCGTTCGCGGTGCAACAGGAACGAGGGTTGGCGGCGGCATGAAAGACGGTTTGATTGTCATTCACGGCGATGTCAGCAATGACCCTGGAGCCGGCATGACAGGTGGGCGGATCATCATCAACGGACGGTGTCCAACACCGCCCGCAGGTGTCTCCCTACGACCTTTGACCGCTGCTGAAGTCAAAGCCATCAATAAACAACTCAATGATGAAGAATTGCATGTTCCAAGCGATGCGGTTTGTTTGACAGCTGCCGAAACACCAATCATCGAAAGTGAAGGCGGCCAAATGTCTTCATCGGACTTGTCGATGGTCGGCTTGGTCGCTGAACAACAACATCAGACACCACCCTATGCGACATTCGACACGGTTACGCTCGTTGGTGAACGCAACGGTGATGGAACACCAACGGCCTTACCACTCCCCATTCTGGCCATTGTCCCAGATGGGAACGAACTGATCATGGAAAAGGATGCAATGCCTCATGCAGTCAACCTTCTTGCTCATCAACCATTCCTCGCTCGAGCAAATCCACGCCCTGTGGACTTTGCACTGCTCGATCAGGAGAACTTAGCCGACGCTCCAGAATTACTGGCTGCGGCAGCAGGCGTGGTCATGGATTTCGACAACATGCCATCCATGAACTCAGAACAAATTGATGGTTTCCTCGTTGCAGTGAGAACACTTCTTGGTCGTGACAAGCCTTTCGCACTCTTGAGCGCCCTTGCCCGTACGACAAACCTCCATGTTCGGGCCGCTCACCATGGTGCGGATGTTGCATTTTCCCGTATTGAAGACGGAAGTGGCGTAGCTGAGGCTGCTGCCTTACCATTGATTGGACGCTCATCAAAGGCTCACTTGGAGGGCACCCACACTCAATCAGGTGTGATGCTCGGTCTTTCAGCAACCGCCCACGACTTAGCTGTTCTTCGCGCCTCAGGAATCACCCTGATCGCCTGTGAAGTCCCAATGGTTGAAGCAAATGACCTCGCTCACTGGCTGCAAAGTCTGCACCAAGATATCTCAGCAATATTGTCCCGGTTGGGGCTTGAATCCATCGACAATCTGCAACGTCAAAATCTGCGTGCACTCGACCATGAAACAGCGGCCATCAGTGGGCTTCGCTTGGTCGGGTATGAACGACCACTCCCCCACTGGTTCGCACGATGAGGTGATTTTATGCCAACCATATCAGTTGATCAAATGCTCATTAGCACCTTGTTGAGCCGTCATGGACTGACCAATGACATCGAGCGAATGGCAGATCAATTACCGTTGTTGGGCACCGACATTGATGCATGCGATTCAAACACCCTCGACATCGAAATTTTCCCCGACCGTCCGGACTTGCTTTCAGGTGAGACCCTCACGAGGGCAATGCGTCCCTTCCTCTATGCAACCGAGGCCCAACCAAGCCTCACAGTGAAACATGGTGACATCACGATGACCGTCGATTCCTCACTTGCAGAGGTCCGTCCAGTGATCCTTGGAGCCGTTGTTCGAAATGTTGATACGGGCAAAACACCTGAAGATAATCAGGCCTTCAT
>Ga0302114_10002001_pt1 | contig 13224 bp, 18 predicted proteins | sample AG5_Surface_MG_FD_203107 | JGI IMG/M metagenome (GOLD analysis project Ga0302114, IMG submission 203107) | Marine microbial communities from Western Arctic Ocean, Canada - AG5_Surface | ecosystem: Environmental > Aquatic > Marine > Oceanic | place: Canada: Western Arctic Ocean | collected...
GAGAGGGGTGAGGGGGCTAGGGGGGAAGTTTTGGAGAGAATTAGAAGGAGGAATTTGAGTTTAAATAGAGAAGAGGGGGGGGGAGGGAAGGAGGGGGAAAATATGAAAACAATTTTTAAAGTAGAAGAGACTAGGACTGGCGGGCAGGTTGTTTGTGATGAGTGGAACTACGACGATAACGAAGATGAAGATGAAGATGAAGACGACAATGACCAAATTATTGTCGCGAAGATCACGCGACAATACTATTTGGTCCAAATTTTACTTTCGCGAGGCGACACGACAATCGGCACCGTGGAACTGAAGCTGAACTCCAACAGTTCCAACCTGCACAGGGCCACGGTACAGAACATCTTCGTTGGCGAAAAGCTCCGCCGCGCGGGACTCGGGACTCGGCTTCTCAACGAGGCTGAAGCTTTTGCGAAGCGAGAAAATGTGCGTGTTCTACAAGCGGATTGCGCAGTGAACCAAGACGATTTCGCTAAGTTGGCGAGCAAGTGTGGGTTTACAAATTTTGGTAGGATGGCTGGGTATGGGATGACTGTGAATGGAGAATTTGTTGATGGATTGTTTTTTTCGAAGGAGGTTGGGGTTACGCATTCATAAAAACCAATATGCTACAGCATACCTTATTTTAATCCACACAATATCTTCTATTAGACCAACCACCCTAACGATACGGGTTGTTGGAGTCGTCGTCGTCGTTCGCCTCAGATTGATCATCATCATCGTCATCATCGCTGTTGTACGGCCCATCATTCTGGAATGTGGACGAACATCTCACAATGGCACGACCTATGGACCCAATCCAGTCGTCCTTTTCCTTCTCTGTATCGGCATACATGAGAAATGTGGTGACTGGGGTTGACACTTCTAAGGCATTGCGCTTCTGAGCCTTTAGCTCAGCAGACTTCACCGTTGTACATGTGGCCAAATCTATCATGCCGTGGGGTTGCCCATTCTTGCTCTTAGCAAAAAACAGTTTGCTGCCTTTAAGGATGAAGTACCGACGTCGCCAGTCCTTCAACCAGGCAGACTGCTTCGTGAGGAATCCCTCAGATTCACCCCCATTGCAGTCGTATCTTACACCCTCCGAGTCAACGAATTCGCGCTTGGGTGCCATCTAGTAAAGTGTGTGTGTGTGAGATTTTGAGCCGTGGGAACCTTTGCTATTATGCGTAAAGGACAAAAAAATTAGCAAAGGAAAACACAAAATTAGGTGAAAGGGAGTACATAAATTGCAGGGCGAACTTTAAGTCATATAATCATCCAACCCTTGTGTTCAATGCTGAGCTGATACAACATGCAAATCGCGATGCTCTGGGATAACATTGTCGTGGCCGTTATTGCTATAATAATCACAGTAATAGTTGTGTTGATTTTGCGATCCAATTCCGCTGTCGTTTACGACAAGGTGATCATCCACATGACAGCGCTGTGGTATGCGACCGTGATTGACATAGTCCCTATAAATACCTCGATGCTGGACATTGGGATTGGCACTGCGACCGCCCTCCTTGAGAATGCACCGAGCCTAAGGTCGAAAAAGATCAAGGTGAAGGGTGTTGACTACAACAAGAAGTACGTGGCTGCTGCCCAAAAGAGCGCTTTGAAACACTTCGACCAAACCACCGTTTCTGTTCACCACGGGAGTGTCTACGACGTTGACTTGTTGAAGCTCCTTGTCGCCAACGACGATGTTCAGTCTGGTGGCACTGGGACGCTTACTCCCACTCCCGGGAGAAAAACTAGACGTCTGGGCGGCGGAACCTTGTTCGAAACGGTGTATTTTTCAGGTTCATTCTCTTTGATGCCAGATCCAATTGAAGCTCTGCGAATCGTCGGCTCAGATGAAGTGCTCGCTCCTGGCGGTGCAATTATGGTCACGCAAACCTATCAAACCATGAATGTCCCTCTCCTTGGGGTTGTGAAGCCGCTGATGAAGTTTGCCACAACTATAGATTTTGGGGAGTTGACATTCGAAGAGGATGTTAGGGAATTGTTCGTTAGGTTCTGCCAGGAAGAAAATTTTAAGTTGGAGACCCACAAAACTATTGACGGGAGCGTCGACAACATTTTTCAGAAGGCGTATTTGACAGTCTTGCGTAAAACTCGGTAAACACAATATTTTTATTACTTATCACCATTTCTCAAGAAATCTAATACCACACTTGTGGGTCCGTCTCCAGCCCCAGATCTCTGTAAGCACATATTTAGCAGAAGCATTCCCTTGTGGAGGATTCGCAATTCTGCCTCAGTTGCTGCCAACCCCGTCGGCGCCTTGCACGTCTTCTTGTGCTTCTTCCACGCCGACTTCTGGCAATCGGCGGAGCAGAAATAGCTGGTTTTGCACCGTGCACACGCTTTCGTCGTGGCGGTCTTACAGACGTCGCACTTGTGGGTCGGCTTCTTCAGCATCTCCTCCACCTCGACCAGCTCAGCCTTGTCGTACTTCATGTGCTTGATGAACGTGCAAGCTGTGTTGTAGGTACCAAAGACCTCCTCGTCAACGAACTGCTTGGGGAGGTGTTGTCGGAGGAGGGTGGGGAAGGGGGTGCGGGAGATGTACTTGGGGGTGAGGCGGAGAACCTTGACTATCTTTCGGCACGCATTGCTTAGGGAGTGCTCAGCAAGCTGAAGAGGTGTGAAGCCTTGCTCTGTAGTTTTGAGGGAAAGTGGGTGCCGATGGATCATTCGAAGAGCAAGAAACACGAGGGAGTCGCTGTATACCTGGCTTTTGCTGGCAATATTCAGAAGAAGAAGAGAATTCCTGTATTTGAGCACTTCACGCACCAACTCGTCATCGTGCTCATTGATGAACTTGTGGCAGTCTGCATACGATCGTGATTCGATCCACAAACCCATCTCCTCCTGCCAATAAGCCACTGGTGCGTACAAGCGGGCCATCCCCTTATCCAACGAACGAGCTTCCTCGGGAGTGTGGGAGAGCAAGCCGATGATCTCAGCACAGGCTCCACTCCTACGGGCAATGTCGAGGGGAGTTTCGCCGTCATTGTCTCGTGTGGTGAGGGCCTGTAGATTGTAGCCTATTGACTGCGCGCCCACATCGGCCAGAATATGTGTGTGTGTCTGAGCTTTCGCTGCCATCCAATGATGTGGCAGTCGTCCATGCTCATCTCTCTCCTTGTACTTTCTCTCGAGCAAATCTACGGGCCAATCTGGGTGAGCCATGGCTCCTTGTACCGTGGGCCAATCACGCTTCTTGAGCCACTTGTGGAGCTGGTTGGAAGGCATAAGGATATGCTCGTGAAAAGACTTTGCTTAGGGGGAGGCAGGAGAATTTTTGGGTTAGAATGGTGAGCTAGCTAGCTAGATGACGTTAGGGCATATAATTTACCTATAGGGTTAAAATTCGTGAAGGTATAATTGTTGGTTTGCGCGAGAGGGATTTTGCAATTTTGCTGATTTTTGTTTGAAGTTTTATACTCCTCACCCCATACTCAAGATAAATTATTGTCCTGTAATGCTTTCCCCTTGCGAGCTTTAAGCCAACAAAAAGCGAGGTCAATCTTTGACTCGACAACTATTGGGTCGATCGGTTTTCTGTTGATTCACGTGACCGCCACGCCATGCTGGCTGCCGTGGGCTCCACCCTCCTTCTCAACTACGCACCAATCCGTACGTTCACTCGATAACGAGATAATCATTACCGACAGCACCCTCACCATAACAAATGCCAACATGCTCGGAATGCGGAAGAAGACCTCCCGTGTGTGCATGGACAAGCCAGTTCATTCACCGAAGGCGAGGTATTTGATGACAAGAATATTTTGAAAAAGTTGCTCGGGCGCAAGCTCACGGGAAGTGCGAAATGGTGGGACGTGCTGGGGTAGCGATAGAGAGATGTGATTGACGAGTTTTTTCTAAAATTCATTTCACTCTATATTTAAGAGCCTGACATGATAATTTTAAATTCCAACCGATTACATAAAAACCCCTCCTCACCACCGCTGCAGCGGGAGTTGGTTCTTCTCATCCACCCTTAACTTATTATCCTCCCCAATGACGGCTCGGAAGTATCCCTTCAGCCCGCCCGCACACCCCTTCGTTCGTATTGCGATCCACAATCGTTTGTAGTCTTCCATGCTCGTATTGTTATCTTGAATGCTAATGCTGAATTCGCGCTTCTGATCATAGCACATCATGCCCATTCCAATCGGAAGCATATCCGGAGACATCGGAACCGAGATTTTAACGATCAACTCCTTCTTTTTCCCCTTCTTGCCCACCAGGTTGTCGTCTACTTTTTTCATAGACTTTATACTTTTGTCAAAGCTAGTGAGCACCATGTGAAGCCCTTCGAACCCCTTCGCCTTTCCCACCGATTCATCCAAACTTACGACGACTCCACTCGCCGCCGCCGCTTTCGCACTCTTCGCTTTCTTACAGATCTTCTTATGCTTCGGCCAATCCGCTTTCTGACAACTGGCGTCGCAGTAGCTCACGAGCATGCATCCCGAGCACCTCTTTGACCCAACCACCTCCTTGGAACAATGATTGCATTCCTGATCGAGTTGCTTAACGACATTGTCGCTGATGGGTTGGACAGCGCTGATAGCATATCCGTCGCTCGTGTCGAAGCCATTTATGAAGACAAGAGGGAGTTTCTTCGCGTTCGCCTCGAGCAAGTCCCAAAACGCCTTCACGCCCTCATAGCTCGACGCCCTGAACTGGAATGTTTTTGCGTCATCTCCAACCCGGTTCAGCAGCGCCACATGCTTTCGCACTGCAGCTTGTGTTTTTTGTACACTGCTCGACGAGGCCAAGCCGGACCACTCAATGACAAGTAAGGGCTCCCCCTTCGCAGATCTTATTTCGCAGATGGCGAACGAAATGCCACCACCGCCTTCAAAATCATAAGTGTACACGTTCTTGGAGAAATCGTTGTTGTCATCAATTGTCAAAGCGACGTCGATCAGAAGTTTGCGAACCTGGTAGCTCGGATCCATTGTGTTGTGAAAGCCAAGAGATTCTTTCATACTGAGTTGAGTTGAGAAAAAACCCACCAGGGGGCCCTCTTTAGCGAAGTCGTATGTGGGGAGTAAGTCTGGATTTTGGCCACTAAATGAAAGTGCCTTCTTCGAAATCTTCTTTGTAGTGGCCATATTGGAGGACGTGGATGTGTGGTAAAATATTTAAGAATTTTTTTTTTTTTTGCGCGAAGATACAAACACCACAGAGATAATGAAGCTCCGCTTTTTTGCTCTCCTAGTTGCCCCCATAGCAGTGGCAGCCCGTGTGATTGATTTTGAGGTTGATGCTGGTGGAATTGTTGACTTAGATGATGATGCAACTGCCATGAAAAATGGAGCTTTGATGAACTCGACATTTGCGTCACTCACCTCCGGAGACACCCTCATCTTCCCCAACAAGACTTTCCACGTGATGGGCGGCATCATGGTCAACAGCATGAAGGACGTGACCATTTCCTTCGATGGAACTCTTGTCTTCTCCAACAATATTGATCTTTGGCCGAAGGAGGCAAATGGGAATGTTTTCGAGTGCCTGCACTTCGACCAGCCCGAGAATGTCATCTTCACCTCGTCCGGCAAGGGCACGCTTGACGGCCGCGGGAAGAAGTGGTGGGGCCTGCCAGGGATCGGGTACCTCGAACGGGCGGAGAACAGGCCGCGTTTGTTTTCAATGGGCTCGGCCAAGAACGTCAAGGTAGAGAACATTCTGTTCAAGAACTCGCCCTACTGGACCTTTTGGGCTCCTGGTGCGGACGGTTTGGAAATCTCCCACTGCGATATCTTCGCGAGCCGCGAGGACAAGCCGACCGGCCACGGGGGTTTGGAGCTGACCGCCTTCAACACTGACGGCTTCGATGTCACTGGAAACGATGTTTGGATGCATGATTTGAACATTTGGAACCAGGACGACTGCGTGGCCGTGAAAGACGGGAGCTCGAACATGCTCATCGAGAGGATCACGGCGAGCGGTGTGGGTTTGACAATTGGGAGGTGAGAAAGGAAGTGCGAAGCGCGCGAGCGGAGCGCGAAGCGGAGCGCGAAGCGGAGCGCGAAGCGGAGTGCGAAGCCGCTGCCTCGAAGATGTTGGTTGCGTTTTTGATCGCTTCGGTCACGGCACTTACACTAACACTAACACTAACACAAAAACAAAACATTATTTTAGCATCGGCGGAACTCACGTCAAAAACATCACCTTCCGCGATATTTACATGCCGCACACATACAAAGGAATCTACATGAAGTTTAGGGAAGATGGCGGAGATGGTCTAGTCGAGGACATCACCTATGAAAACATTTGGATAGAGAGCCCTGAGCAGTGGCCGATCTGGATCGGCCCGGCGCAGCAAAGCGACAGCAACAACCCCTGCGCGGCTCATCCGTGCAGTCTGTGCTGGCCCGACGTGCCGTTCGCAAAGTGCGACCCGGACGCGAGTAAGTACTTGAACATTCTGCTGAAGAACGTGACCATCAACAACGCGGACTACAGCCCGGGGGTCATTCTGGCGAACAGCACCAACCCAGGTGAGCGAGCGAAGCGATCGAGCTTTGAGGAAGACGAGAATGCGAGCCACTGCTAGAACTAATTTTTTATCCCACTCAATTACATTCGTTTTGCTTACTCGCTCCGACCTGCTTCATTAAAAATGCATCTCGCTTCGCTCGGTGCAGCCGAGAACATCACGTTTGTGGATGTGGTGTATAAGAACCCAAAGAAGAGGCCAACCCACGGGAAAGATTACTACGTGTGCGATGGAGTGAAGAATGCCGTGGCGAGGGGAAAGACGTTCCCTGTGCCCAAGTGCTTTATTGACGAGACCGACTCTACGTTGGCAGAGAGGGGGCTTGAAGAAGATAAGAGATAGAATTTAGAGCGATAACTTTTCAGCGTTTTCTAATTCCAAATCTAAATCCGCCAACTCCTCATCAAGATCTTCGTAAGCATACTCTTCCCTCAAATATTCTATGAGTTCGCCCAGCAAAAGCCTGGGCATTTCCATGGGATTGTCATTCTCCCCCGCCGCCTTCCTGCATTTCTGCAGGTAAAGCTCCTTCTCCTCCTCGGGGTGGTTTTCCTGCTCCAACCCAGATGAAACTTGCCGAAATACGAATTTTGGGTTGTTGAAATTCGTCAAGCTAAACGAAGCGAGATGACGAGCATCTTAATACTTTAGATGTGTATTGCTCGCGGCTCGCTTCGCTCACTCACCTCGGCTCTTCGACCTTCCGCTGGCTCCAACCTTCAGGCAGGGTCGCGCCTTTGAGCGCCTCCCTCATGGCGACGCTGGCCCACAGGGGGTTCACGAAGGTGGGGGGGCAGCCGGCCTGCTCGTCCAAAGTGCGGCAAATTTTCTGGGAACGAACCAAGAGGCGCAGTATTGACTTGGAGGCAAAGGCGGACCTTTTCGACGATATATAAGCTTTCTCGAGAGCTTCTCGACGAGCCAGCTCGGCCTCAACGTTTGCCCAGTTCGTTGTCCAGCTTGGGCTTGGGCTTTGGCTTTGGCTTGGGCTTGGGCTTGGGCTTGGCTTTGGGCGTTTGCGCTTTTTACTTTCTGTCTGGGATGATGCTTTGGGTTTTGATGACAACTGAGCCTGAGAAATAAGCTCGGCGAGGTGCTGGCTTTGGCTATCGGGATCATAGAGCGCCTCGAACGCAACGGATAAGCACTGGAATGCTTCGCTCGCGTTAACACAAGAGACCTTGTCAGGGTGACTCTTGAGAGCTTGCTTCAAGTACGATCTGCGAACGTCAGAGGGGGTTATTTTCTCAATCGGGAGGGCAAGGCAAGCAAAGTAGTTCTGCTTGTTCGCCAGGATGGTGGAGCATGTGGTTGACATGTCAACCCTGTGAACCACACTGAAAACCTGAAGGATTTGTTCACGACTAATCAACGTTGTCGACAATCTTCAAACTGTCAGTAGTTGGCACTGTTATAGCTAACGATTTGGTTTTTTGCAAAGACTATGAAACATCAAGCGAATACGACGATATTAAAAATTCTGAATTTTGTCATTTTCCTTGTTGTGACTATTGGGTGACATCTCTCTCAATCTCTCTCAATTTACCGCTTAAACTTCATATGCTCCGCTTTCCACCCCCCAAGTTGTTCTCCTACGACAAAATCATTGCGTCACTGTCAGTTGCCGCAGCTATCCCAGGTGTGAAACGAGTGAAACGAGCGAGCCATGAACCTAAGCGATGAAGTGCGCGAAATTGGCAACTTCGGTACTCCAACGTCAAGCTAACCCCACCCAATTCGTTTGGCTCGCTCATTCTCGTTTCGGTGCAGGTGTTGAAGCTTGTTTTGCGTCCCTGGCCCAAGGTAAAGTTGATGTCCCTATGCCAATGCACATAGGTATCCCCCAGTCCCCCAGTGCTGGACCTGGCGACTGCCACATCAAGGGAGGGTACATCGAGGGAATGCCCACCTTCACAGTAAAGGTGAGCACTGCTTCTGTTGCTTCTGAGCATTGATTTACCGCACCACCTAACAACCACTCTAACCCCACTACGCAGCTCGCGACAGTGTCGTTCTACAACAACGCTGGGAACAACCTGCCCCCCGGTGCGGGCGTGTTCGCAGTGATGAGCGCCGTGAACGGCTCTCCCCTGGGCCTGTTCATGGAGAACCGGTTCATGACCGACCTCCGAACTGGCGCCGCCGGAGCCGTCAGCCTCAAGCACTTCCTGTACCAGGAGCCCGGAACGACCCCGACGATCGGCTTCATTGGCTGCGGGGCGATTGCCAAGGTCATGGCGCGAGGGGCCAGCGCGATCGTTCCGGGCTTCAAGGCTGTCGCGTTTGCCCCTGAGGGGAGCCAGGAGTTCGCGGAGGACATTAGGAAGGAGCTGGGGATCGAGTGCGTTGTGGTTGGCAGCGCGGAGGAGCTGTGCGGGATGAGCGATGCGATCTACACCCAGACGCCAGGGGGCAAGACTGTGTTGGAGACTGAGCATCTCAGGCCCCACGCGACTATCATTGCGAGTGGGAGCGATCAGCCGACCAAGAACGAGCTGCCGGTCGATTTGTTGGCCAGTGCCAAGTACATCAGCGACTTGACGAAGCAGACGAGCAGGTGAATGAAGCGAAGCGAAGCGGAGTGGAGTGGAGTGATTGATTGATTGAGTCTGAATTATTCACTTACTGTAAAACAAAAACTAACCCCAATCCTTAAACAAAACTCTGCGCAGGCTCGGTGAACTGAGGTCGGCAATCGAAGCTGGGGTCATGACCGAGAAGGACGTTTACGCAGAAATTGGCGAGGTTGTTGCCGGGATGAAGCCCGGAAGAACTGGGAAGGAGATGATTGTTGTTGATCTCACCGGGACGGGTGCACAAGACGCCGCCATCGGTCAGGTTGCGTGGGACCTACTAAAGGATGACGAATAGGAAAAGCTAACATCTTGGAGTAGGAGTGGGAGGTAGGAGTAGGGCAAGGTTTAGTCATTAGGCCGAAATTTTAATATTCAACAAAAAATATTTATAGCTCGTCTGCGGTGTCACCAAAACACGAAGGCTGCTGAAAAAACTGGCGATTGGTCAACGCAAACCCACAAAGACTTCTTGCGCAATTGCTAAAATAGGCTCCTACTATCTTTTCAATTCACCTCGCAAGCTCCAGGGCCGTGCTTCTGTAATTAAAACTCTGACGAACTCTCCCTCTTGTGTGTCTTCTAAATTACCCTCAAAGAAAACAGCACGTCCTTGTCTAGTTCTCCCTGTGATTTCGTCTTCCACTTTTAAATTTCGCCCTTCCACCAGCACCTCAACGATTTTCCCAAGGTACCGCTGGCTGCGAACTTCCGCGTGTTTTAGAGCCACCTCCTGCAACCGCTGTAATCGCTCATTCTTTACCTCCTCAGCCACTTGAGTATCCAACAACGCCGCATCAGTGTTGGGACGAGGCGAATAAGCAAACGAGTTGACGTCTGCGCCGAGCGAATTGAATTGAGTGGGTTAATTATTTAAGCTCGTTGCCACAAAGCAGATAATGCTTCGCTCACTCACTGTCGTAGCAAACCCTCTTCAAAATTTCCAGCGTCTCCAAGAAATCCTCCTCGGTTTCACCTGGAAATCCCACGATAATGTCTGTTGTTATTGCTGCATTTAAATCAGCAGCTCTAATCTTCTCGATGGTCTTCATGTAGCTCTCCCGCGTGTACCCCCTCCTCATCGCCTTGAGGATCGAATTGCTGCCACTCTGAATGGGCATGTGAAAGACTTCGCAAACACTGTTCGAGGGATCGGTCACAATGTCGATCACGCGATCGCTAAAGTAGCGGGGGTGGGAGGTCACGTATCTCACGCGTGGGATCTTTGTTTTGCTGGCCGCCATCAGCAAGTCGTAGAAACTACTCTTCGGGTTAAGATCACGCCCGTAGGCGTCAATATTCTGGCCCAGAAGGCTCACCTCCTTGTAGCCTGCGCCGTGGGTTAAATTTTTTCTCTCGTTTTCCACACCCTCCCCCACCCTAGCACACCACTCCCTCACTCACCTTGAGTCTCCAACATTTCGACCTCCTCGATTATGTTCTCCAGAGGACGAGACTGCTCGACGCCTCTTGTGTAGGGAACAACGCAGTAGCTGCAATGCTCGTTGCAGCCTGCGCCGAGCGAAGAAGGTGCGAGCGAGGCGCATTAAAAATAGTTGAGAAGGTTAGTTCAGTTGTGGATGTAGCCATTTATAGCAATTTTGGCTGGAGGCGGAATGAAACTTGCCGTAGATCACGTTCACCCAAGCTCGGACCTTGGAGTCGCGAATCGGCTGAGCAAGATCCTCGCTCAATAAGGTTCCGTCGGTCGCCACGATCTGCACCCCGCTGTCCAAAACTGCGTTGAAAAGGTCAGCAACCTTGTTCAAGTGCTGCGGCCCCATGACCACATCAACTTCCGGCACCCGCTTCAACAACTTCTCGCCCTCTTGCTGCGCCACGCACCCCGTGACGGCAATGAGCACATTCTTTTTGCCGCTTCGCTTCGTTTTCGCGAAGGGGCCGAGCGTGTCGTAGAGCTTCTGCTCGGCGTGGTCACGAATGCTGCACGTGTTGACGACGACAACGTCAATGGCTGATTTCTTGTTGAAGAATCGAATTCGACCATTCCCATGGCGTTCAGCTGACCCTTGATACGCTCGCTGTCGGAGAAATTCATTTGGCAGCCGTTTGAAAGGAGCTGATAGACGCTGTTCGTGAAGCTTGAACTTGAACTTGAACTTGTTCTTGTTATGATCGAGCCAGGTGCGCCACCACCTTTCAGATTTCGGTTGGCATTGAATGTTTTATACATGGGTTGCATCTTTACATCCAGTACTTTTATGACAAAGAACTCGTCCGAGGCAAGGTCGTGGAGAGGGCAGGAGGAGGAGGTGACGTCCCCGGGCTTTAGGCCTGAAGAAAAGAGGGAGGATGTTATTGTTGCTGGAAGCAACAATCTCTGTGTGGGGGATGGAGATCGACTAACCCAACCGGAAATCTCTCGCTTGGACAGAATCGAAGCTGCTTCCTGGAAGGATCTTGAGGAGGCTCGTACATTTGTACGTGTTGGAGAGGAAAGCGACAGTGTCTGCAACAATAGCGTGCACAAAGTACTCGTCGACCTTGGCGAAATCAACTGTCTGAGAAGCTGTACGGGGGTATGTTGATGATGATGGAATGAGAGAACTGCACAAATAAGGAGGAGAAATGGGATCAGAACCATCATGGCGAACCAACTAATACTTGTAATCCTTAATGTGTTTGTGTTTAAAAGTGATAAGCACTTGAACACATAAGCACATTGATGGATGATGACTTGAACTTTTAAACAGGAAATTTACATTGCCAATTTGTTACGTAGGTCCACCACGCCCGCCCCAAACGCTACCCCACCCAGCACACCATACTAACCCAATTCTCCTACCTTGCCCCAGTAACCCACCTTCTCACTCAACTCCCCCTTCTCGTTCGATATCTATTTCAAGGAGTTATCCTTATGCCTTCCAATGAGCACCACAAGTGGCTCAAGAAGCGTGATTGGCCCGCGGTACAAGGAGTTATAACTCACCCAGATCGTGACCTAGATTTGATCATGAGAAAGTACAAGGAGAGAGATGAGGATGGACGACTGCCACATCATTGGATGGCAGCGAAAGCTCAGACACACACACATGTTCTTGCCATTGTGGGCGTGCAGTCGATTTGCTTCAATCTACAGGCCCTCACCACACGAGCCAATAAAGGCGAAACTCCTCTCGACATTGCCCGTAGGAGTGGAGCCTGTGCTGAGATCATTGGCTTGCTCTCCCTCACTCCCGAGGAAGCTCGTTCGTTGGGTGAGGAGGAGATGGCCCGCTTGTACGCACCAGTGGCTTATTGGATGACTAAGATGGTTAAGTGGATCAAATTACGATCGTTTGCAGACTGCCACAAGTGGATCAATGAGCACGATGACGAGTTGGTGCGTGAAGTGCTCAAATACATGAATTCTGAACTTCTTCGAGGTATTGCTTGCTGCAGCCAGGTATACAGCGACTCCCTCGTGTTTCTTACTCTTCGAATGATCCGTCGGCACCCCCTTTCACTTATGGCTACCCAGAATCAAGGCTTCACGTCCCTCAAGTTTGCCGAGTCTACCCAATTCAATGCGTGCAAAGAAATCCGAAACGTCCTCCGGCTCACCCCCAAGTACATCTCCCGTACCCCCTTCCCCATCCTCCTCCTCCGTTCCCTCCCCACCAAGCACCACGAGATCTACGGCCCCTACAACACCGTCTGCCAGTTCATCAAGCACATGAAGTACGACAAGGCTGAGCTGGTCGAGGTGGAGGATGTGCTGAAGCCGAAACAACGAAAACGTTGCGGTGTCTGCAACGCTGTCGGGAGGCTGATGTGCGCCAGGTGCAAACAAACCTTCTACTGTACAAAGAGACACCAATCAGCTCACTGGAAGAAGCACAAGAAGACGTGCAAAGCGCCGACGGGGGTGGCGGCGACTGAAGCCGAGCTCCGAACCCTCCACAAGGGCATTGCGTTGCTGAATATGTGCATTCAAAGGCCTGGGGCTGGAGATGGACCAACCAGCGAAGTGCTGGACTTCCTGTTGCCCGGTCCAGCGTATTGATAACATTAAACCGATACAATTGAAATTTGCTATTTTTGGAAATTAGCTGGTTCGCACTGGTGTTGATGTTGGAAGGGGGGGTTAACGTTCTGCGGCTGACTATCGAAACTCCAGGGGGTGTTCACATCACG
>Ga0302114_10002004_pt1 | contig 13212 bp, 19 predicted proteins | sample AG5_Surface_MG_FD_203107 | JGI IMG/M metagenome (GOLD analysis project Ga0302114, IMG submission 203107) | Marine microbial communities from Western Arctic Ocean, Canada - AG5_Surface | ecosystem: Environmental > Aquatic > Marine > Oceanic | place: Canada: Western Arctic Ocean | collected...
GCAACAGCAACAGCAACAGTATAACCCCAACTACGGCTACCTCCACCAGCACCAGCAACAACACCCACACCAACAACAATACCAACAGCCCCCCCCCCAACAAGAATCTACTGGCGTCAAAGACTTCTTCAGCAATCTGTGGGGCGGAATAAAAAGCTCGGCCGAGGTCGTGAGCGAAAGCGTCGTTTCCCCTCTGGGCAACCTGGCCATGGAGGTTGGGAGCGGGGCGAAGGACTTCGCGGGGGGGGCGGTTGAAAGGATCAAGGGAGTTGGGGAGAGCATTGGGAGTAGCTTGTTCGACGAGGGGGCAGCAACTCCGGGAGCGTATGATGGTTATGGGTTTGACGAGGGGTATGGGTACGATCCTAGTCAGGGCCACGGCCATGGCCATGGCCAGGGTCAGGGTCAGGGTCAGGGGGGTCTGCACTATCCGCCCCAGACCCCCCCTCCATACAACATGGATGGAAGCAGTCAGCCGGGGAGCATGGGGATGGGGATGGGAATGGAGCCAGGGCAGCAGCAGCAGCAGCAGCAATTGCCGCCGCAATTCAACCCGCAGGGCGGTAACCAGCAGGGACAGGGACAGGGACAGGGACAGGGGCAGGGACAGGGTCCTCCTCCTCCCCAGCTGCGTGTGCCCACGCCGCCGCAGCAGCAACAGCATCAGCAGCAGCAGCAGCAACAGCAGAGCAGGGCTCCTCCTCCCCAGAGGTCTCCTCCTCAGCCAAGGCCTCCGCAGCAACAGCAACAGCAACAGCAACAGCAACAGCAGCAGCAACCCCCGCCACCCGGGGGTCACTTCTGGTAAATCTAAAATTAAAAAAAGACAAATCAAAAACAAAATGAGATGACAAAAATTCTATGCTATACAAAATCAGCAATCAAACACACGCGTGTTGCATAGCCACCCCCCTTCCTCGAACGTTGTCATATCACCAACCTTCTTCCCACTCACGGGGAAAACCCTGCAGCTCAACGGCTTGTTCCACCGTCCTGCCAGGCCCGCCACATCCAGTATCAAACTTGTCAACGATTCCACCCCAACGTCGCCTTCCACTGGCACTGTGTCGACCCCCACCCCGCAGCAGCTCGATATCGATAGCAAGTTCGTTATCGAGACTGCGCCGAGCGAAGCGAGGCGCATTTTTAATTAAGCGAGAGCAAAAACGAATGAAGCGAGTCAAAAGAATTGAGTGGGTTAGTTTAGTAGTGGATGTAGCAAGCCGAGTGTAGCGGAAAGGCAAGCGCAGCGGTGAGGGGGTCTCCCGCCCTCCACAACCAAATTAATTCCAAACCTCCTCAAGGGATTCATCGCGAGTATTCTCGTCTTCCATCAAGGCTCGCTCGCTCACTCACTCACCTTTGCTCGTCTCAAAAGCTGCGAGCTCGGACAATCTGTTGTCCTCGCAGACTGGCAGCATGAGGCCGCAGTAGCCGGTGAGCTTTATTGGAAGGGATTGGAGGGCGGTCGTCACGGCTGAGGCAACCGCGAGGGAGCCGTTGCCGCCAAACGTCGTTAGCTCGTCAAGCTGCTCTAGAGCCTGTGCTACGGAGCCGTGGGCTTCGAGGGATGGGTTCAGGGAAGAATCGAGGCCGATGTACTCTGAGTTTGTGAGGGAGGCAACCTTCTCGCAGGCTACTACGATGGGAGAGTAGGCGAGAGAAAGGCCGTCGAGAAAGGTTCGGTGAACGTGCTGGATGGAGCCGGTTTTTTTCAGCAGGGTGGCGGCCAACTTCCCGTTCTCTAAACCAATAGCGAATCTTATTCTGAGCGAGAGTTTAAAGAGTTAGTTTATAGGTAGTGGACTCGGAGGTGTGGTGGCGATATGGTAGCCCCACCTTTTCATTTCAGACTCGCTCAACTGACTTTTCCTTGGCGCACATGCTGCCGGGAAGAACGGCACGTACGGGCTGCGGAGCGAAGCGAGATTGTGTGAAAGAAATTGAGTGGGTTAGCTCAGTAGTGGATGTGGGTGGCCATTTCCGCTCGTGGCTCGCTCACCTCACACAACTAACCGAACAAAAATTAAAATTTCCCATCCCCTTCTCAACCGTCGCTAAATCCTTGACGGTCTCGGCGACGGCCCTTGCGGCGCTGACCTCAGCGAACGGAACGTTCGCGGAAGCAGAGAAAATTGTACTTTTGCTTGAGTTGGTTGTTCGGATTATTTGTGGGATTATTTTAAGCGTCGAGTAGGTGGTCGAAGAGGGACCGAGGGCTACGTAGGAAATGTTTAGTTGCCGGCAGTGGGTGTCAAGTGTGTTGAGCTGGGCCTGGCGGACTTCTATGTCGGCTGGGGTTTGTCCAAGATTGAGGTAATCTTCAAACGTGTTGGTGGCAAGCCGGATCTGCGCCGAGCGAAGAAGAAGAAGGTGCGAGCCAAACGATTGGGTGGGTTAGCTTAGTAGTGGATGTGGGTGGGTGTAAGCCATTTTTCGTGAACTTCTTCGTTCGCTCACCGTTTGGACCTCAATTGAAGTCGATACTAGAATCTCATCTTTCACCTTATTGAGAACATCGACTGTCATAGTTAGTTTTGGGAGTAAAGTTGTGGAAAATACATTGAAATCACTGGGAAGAAGAGTAAGAAACCCCGTGATCGTTCGTACTCTGAACCTTGAGGAAGTGTCGACCTCGATTTTGGAGATTTGGTCCATTTTCTAAAAAAAATCACACAATTACACAGTGGTACAATTGAGGGGCGTGGGTGGGATAGAACCAGTTTCAATCTTATAGATAAGTTTTTAGTGGATTTTTTGTTTTGGCAAATTTCTATTTTTTTCAGGGTGGCAGATACTTTTCCGTCATTCTCTCCTCACGTAAGTTTATACGTTATTTTGAACTAACATGCCTTATCCTACATATGGTAGCTCCTTTCTGTGGGATTTTAAGACGGATTCAACAATTCCTTTCCCTTCATCAAAAAGGTGTCAGTTTAACCCAGAGATTCTAAATGCTCCCCCTCACCGTCATTTTCACCACATATTTTCTAACCAACACCCACACCCCCTCACCAACACCCACACCCCCTCACCCTCAACCTACCCCCACACCCCACCCCACCCCACCCCACCTCACCCCACCAACACCCCCCAGATCCAATCAATAATGAAGTTCGTACTCCTCACCATTGCCTCGGCCAAGGCCTTTGCCCCTACCACATTCGTGCGCTCCCCTTCTCCCCTTTCTGCCAACCTCGTGGACACCATTGCTGGACTCCAGGGACCCGAGATCTACTGGGGATCCGAGGGAATTGAGCAGGGATTTGAGGAGGCTGAGATTCGTGGTTATGACAACTTCGGAAAGCTTGCTGAAGCTATCAAGGGCGCCGGTCTTGCGGATGCTTTGAACGGAGGAGAGTTCACCCTCTTGGCCCCGAGCGACTCTGCCATCGAGAAGCACATTAACGAGGTCGGAACCCCCATCGATGCCGATATCCTCAAGTACCATGTCATCCCCGGAAAGATCTCCATGACTGGCTTGGAGACCGACCAGGTGAGCGAGCCACACACACACAAGAGATGTTGATGTGAAGTGAAGTGAAGTGAAGTGGAGTGAGTGTTGTGAAGTGTTGTGAAGTGAAGTGGAAGAGAAAACGAGCCACAAAATAACTAACCCAACCCAACATAACCCAACACACAACACAACACAACACAACACAGGTCACCCTCAACGGAGGAACCTTGACCTCCTACAGGAAGTTCCGCAAGTACTGGCTCGACAACGCCGTCATCGGCTTGAAGAGCGAGGGAGCTTCTAAGTCTGCCAACTGGCCTGCTGATGTCGCTTGCGACAACGGCATGATCCACGGCATTGACACCGTCCTTGTCCCTGGAGCGTACACGGGAAGTCGCTAATTGCGATATTGAGAGAGGGAAAAGGAAATGAGAATGAAAATGAGAATGGAAAACAAGAAGAAGAAGGAATTGTAAGATGATAAAATTTTCCTACTTATAACCCTAAATTTGTATTTTTATTCAAACAATGAGATTGAGAGAAGTTGTTGCATGTCGAGTGCGAGACACCTAGAACGAAGAACTCATTAACTCGCAATGCCCCCCACCAACCTGCAAACAACAGTAAAAGACGCCTTCCGAGAAAATCTTCATCCTGCACTTGTCATGAATATCTTTGTTGCAACTGTTATCATCTCCTTCTATAACATCACCCCGGTCAATTCTTTGTTCAACTCAGTTGGTGAAATAAAGGCAAATGCTGGTTATTCCTTCTCTTCCCTGTCAACCGCCTTCTTCGGGGGCTTCCTCCCCACAATGATTGCCCACATAAGAAATCCCCCTGATTGGACAACCCTAAAGTCATCCATCCACTTGCTCTTTTTCGTCCTCTGGTGGGGTTATGAAGGGGTCCAAATAGACGCCCTTTACCGTCTCCAATCCCACATTTTTGGCTCCAAGAACGACTTCTCGACGCTATTAACAAAAGTTGTGGTCGATCAGTTTCTCTACAACCCCATCATAGCCAATCCAACAATTGCGATTGCCTACGAATGGGAGAAGGCGAACTTCAATTTTGCCAAAACGAAGCAAAAAGTGTTTGAGCGCGAGTTGTGGGTTGTCACATACCCCAGCATGCTCATCAGCGTCTGGATGATTTGGATACCGGCGGTCACAGTCGTGTACAGCCTGCCGGGAGACCTTCAAATCCCGCTCTTCAACATAGTGCTTGTTTTTAACTGCATCATACTCAATGCGATTCACACGACGAACAAAGAGAAGGAGAAGGAGAAGGAGAAAGAAAGAGAGAAGGAAGTTGAAGGCCTCGATAATGAGATGTAGATGTAATGTAGTTCCAATTCTCCAATTCTCTCTATAAAACAGCTAGATTAGCACACAACCGACGGTTCAAAGCAACCCAGAGAGCCCTTCATATCACACGTCGAGCAATTGTATTTCCACCTCCTCAACCACGTCAACCACGCGTCGTCCATTGGCATGAGGAACATGCTGAACTGCTGCGCTCCACTTCTTTGGAGCGCGTGGAAGCGGCTGGCGTAGTCGTCCCCCGAGAGGTCGTCGCGGTTCATAACCGCAATTGAGGTTTTGGGGATGCCAACGTTGTCCATGTAGTAGTCCAATGCGTTCAAGTATCGTGCTGTGGAAAAATAATACGTGTCCATCACGAGCCACCAGTCAACCGAGCTTGTTGCCATCATCTGACCGATTCGGGGGTCGATCTCGTAGTCCCAAGGTGCGTTGTCGCACGGTTGAACTGCATTGGGGTCATACTCAACGTCCTCGATGCCAAACATGGCCTGGACAGCGTTCGTGACTGTGAAATTCTGGTTGTATTCGTGAACCGCGTCCGAGAAGCCATTCATAAACTGCATCCACTCTTCGAACAGCGAAAACACCGCGCGAGGAGCGCAGTCCCGCTCATCATCAAAGCTAAACCCCGTGAACACAGGATAGTCTTGCAATACGGAAACTGCCGAATCATAAGTGGCGGTTGGATTGTCAAGGGCAACTTGTGGCACCTCCATGATCCATGCCTCGATGCCCTTTCCCTCCATGGCGTCAAAGATCGGTTTGCAAGCATCATACTCCGTGCTGTTTACAGTGATCAAGCCATCTTTATTCAAGTGCACGCCGCACTGCACTTGTACCGAGTCAACTAAACCTTCCCAATCAGGATTCAGCAATTGCGCCGCTGTTTCTTCCGCCTGCTGCCATATTCCCCAGCCAAATATTTTCTTGCCGGGTGCCGAAGTTGCAGCAGAGGCTGCTGCCAACAGAAGAATGGATAGGCGCATGATTTAACTCGTGATCGTTTAAAAGATTAATAAATCATTACTTTATACATGGTTAACAAGATTAAACACGCAAATTTAAAGATCTCCACACTAGATGAGGAACTGCACCCCAGCAACCACCCAAAAAAAGCTACTACAACTTTTCTCAGTAGCCCTCTTCTTTCTCTTCGTTTCATCCATCCTGCAAAATTCTACATCTCTCCCCCCTTCATCAACCTCCTCCTCCTCCTCCACCTCCTACACCCAAACCATACTACCCTGCCTTTCATCTGATAGTTTTGTGCACCCAATCATAACTTCGACCCTCCTCTCCCATTTCCCCACCCCACCTCCCCCCACCCCAATTCTCCCTTCTTGGATAACAAAATTCTGTCCCGAAGTGATTGCACATTATACAAAGTTTCCCTATTTCGACAACTTTTCGCTGAACGACCACGACAAGGCCACCAAGCTTCAGCTAGACACGTACGGAGAGATGGGCAAATCCACGACGGAATATGCTATAAAGTCAACTTGCATGATAAAGATCTTTCAAGCTCTGTCAGAAAAAGTTTCCGCGACGCCGTTCATTTACGCAGGTGCTCATCTCGGTGCGATCCTGCACGCCGGATTAATTCCCTGGGACGATGATGTTGACCTGGCGGTAGATTTCAAGTATAAGGGAGCTTTGATGAGCGAGTGCGAGAAGTTTCAGCACACCAATTTGGACGTCCAAATAACGTGCGTGGAGCGATACAACGCAGTGAAACTTTCCGTGTTGGCGCCGGAAGATGACAAAATGTCGTTTCCCCACGGAAAGTATATTTCCCCCTATCTGGACATCTATTTCATCTCGGAAGACGAACATTTTGTTTACGAGCTGTCCCCGAAAGGGGAAAAGCAGCATCAGGTGAGCGAGCGAAGCGGGGGCGTCTTCTCGCGACGAGAAAGCTACAACGGCGGCAATTTTTGAGGAGTGGAAATTAGTTGGGTTGTGGAGGGGGGAGACCCCCCCACCCCCCCCCCCCTTTCCGGCTGCGCAGCTTTCCGCTGCGCTCGGCTTTCCGCTGCGCTCGGCTTTATGGACGCAGCTCCTCGCTAGCGCTCGTCGCAATGACACAGCTTCGCTCGCTGCGCTCACTCGCGGTACTAAGCTAACCACCCACCCAATTCTTCGCTCGGCGCCGGCGCAGCGATTCAAGCGTAACGAGTTCCACCCAACCAGGGACTTCTACTTCGGCGGGCTGACAATTGCGGGGCCAAGTGAAAAGCTCGCAAAAAACAGATACGACCTTTCACGGTGCTTCCTCGCTGGATACAACCACAGAATGGAAGCCCTGTTCTACAAGGGGAGCAACCCGCAGGAGAGGCTAGAAATTGATTGTTGCAATTTGATGGACGCAGGGTTGCCTTTTGTAGGGGTTAGGGGGGGGGAGGAAGTTATCGTAGAAAATGCAGCACTTGGGAGGGAGAATTTTAGACTGCCCGTGCAGTCGGATGACGTAGAGTACAAGGGGAAAAGGCGAAGTCACAAGTGGTGTCACAAAAACGACGTGCAGAAATTCTTAGCCAGCTTTGTTGGTCTATGCTAAAAGAAACTAATTTAGTTTAAAGAAAAGTATCCTCAATCCGTCGCATAGCAGGTACGCGTTGCCTCAGACTTCATTTTGTCCTTGTAAACGTAAGTCAAAATTACGTTCGTTCGGCGCCCTTTGGTTAGAGGCGTCACCTCGTGGGGGTGAGCGCCGAAGTGAATCGTGCAGAATCCTATCCGCGAGCCAACCACAAATGTCGAAGACAAAGGCGAGGACGAAGGCGCGGTTGTTGTTGCAACATTTTTTAGCCTTTTGGTACCGTAAAATTTCACTTCACTCCCCGATAAATCATCACTCCTCTCGAGACACAAATTCACAGTTATGTCAGATGGGTCTTGGTGCTTCTTGACGGTTGAATCGAAGTGTTGCTCGTTATACGAGACAACAAAAGCGTCAGAAAGCTCTATTGTGTTTATGTTCGAAACAAAGTAACGCTCTAAGTGTGCCCTGCAGTCACGAAAAATTACTCCAAATATTGATGTAAATGCAGGGTCGTCCATAATATTTTTGAAGAAGGCGTATTCATTATCCTCGGCGGTCTCGTTCATGGGAGAAATCGTAGTCAAATCTTTGACCAGCGATTTGAGGAGAAGGGAGGAAGATGGTTGTGCATATTCAGTTTTGCAGAACACCACACCAAGCGGGGTCGTATCAGATGTGTAGCACGTATCCCAAATGGTAGAGCACTGCATTGGAATTTTTAGCGCCTGCGCGCAGAGGGGGGTTTCGCAGGTGGGAGAGGACCACTGGTTAAGATAAAAGTTTCGTCTAGTGTTGAAATTTGGATAACTGAATGTGGTTTGGGGAAGGGCGGAAGAGGATGAGGATGGGGGTGTGGAGAAGGTCAGGGGGGCCGAGGAGGTTGTGGAAAGAGGTGGGCAGACCTCGTTCAATTTTGATATTGCCTTTCCTGTGCTTATCAGTGTTTGTGATCATTTGATTCAAATTGATTTCAGTTTTCCTATATTTATCTTCCTTCCAGCCAACCCAGAAAAGGATTGAATACAAAAACTCACTACACTGTATCAGGAGAAATCAACAAAACAAAGGTCCCACTGACGTATTGCTACATGAAGAGTTCGGTGTGTGTTATTATCTTGGCCAGCACCTTGAGCTTTAGTCTTTCTTTTCCTACTCGATTAAATCCCCGAACCGTTAACATCGGCCTGTCTGCACGAGCAGGGCCGCAACCAATGTACGACCCAACAAAACAACTCTGGATTCCTCCCCCAGATGCTTCGTATCAAGATGATCCATCTGCTTATCCACCTAGTGGCTCGCTGCTCCGACAAGGCCCAATTCCTTTCTTCATTCGTCTCACCAATCCACTGAAATACGAGCAGGCGGTTCTTAAGTACATTGCTGAAACTGGATGTTCTCGCGGCGTCGCCCAAGGCAACATGGATGCTTATTTTGAGAATCCAACAAGCTGGGTGTTGCAAAAGATGGAGGAGAAAAAGGGCAAGGAGGTGTATGACTACGAGAACAACAACACCAAGCCACAGCAAATCTACCTCACCGTTTCTTGGGCCTTGTTGCTATTCACGATTGCTTCCCGACTCGTCATGTTCCAGATGGGAATATTGAATTAGATTTGAGTAGAGTCTACTAATTCTTGCTAAAATTCAATTACCATTTATATTGTTTGTCGGAGCTGCTTGAGGAAACGTTGAGGAAACGTTCTCCAGGGGGCGTTTGATGAAAAAGCACAAAAAAGAAAAAAATTGGAAAAAAATAAAAAAAAACAAAAAGTTCGTGACAAGACAACACACACATGAAGTTCCGAGTCTTGATATGGTTTGCTCTACTTGTTCTTACGATTTTATTCACAATTGACTTGATCTACGAGACTTCTCCAAGACTTGCTCTTGGCTTGGACAATCTTCACAATGCAATCTTCACCTCCAAGTCCTCTGAAATCAAGGCAATCCAAAAATTGAACGAGGTCTGCCCACCTCTTTCCACAACAACCTCCTCGGCCCCCCTGACCTTCTCCACACCCCCATCCTCATCCTCTTCCTCCGCCCTTCCCCAAACCACGTTCAGTAATCCAAATTTCAACACAAGACGAAACTTTTATCTTAACCAGTGGTCCTCTCCCACCTGCGCAACCCCCCTCTGCGCGCAGGCGCTGGCTTCGCACAAACCGGGCAAAACAACGAAGTTTCCCACCGTAACCTCCTACGACGAAAAAATGCATGTGGAGAAGATTTACTGTGTGGGTTGGGAGGCTGTCGCCGAGGAGCCGCTGTCGGGCAAGTTCAACCTTCTGATCAAGCTTGGCGTGGGGGATAATCTGTTCTTGTACTGGAGCGAGTACTTGGAGAAGTTGAGGAAGGCGGGGAAACAAAATAGCCCAAGTCCGATCGCTGTGAAGTTCGGGGATGACAAACGTGACGTGAATCTCCCCTTGCTGCGCAAAACGAGATATGCCAACTCCAACAGCGTGATTCTCTTCAAGATGGGCGGGTGGAGGCACTGGGTTGGCCTCCCAGATCTTGTAATCGGAGGTGAGCGAGCGAAGCGAGCGAGCCTTGATGTAGACGAGAATTCGAGCCAGCGAGCAGCAAGCGAAGCGAGCAGCAAGCGAAGCGAGCTAGTCACAACTAGTGTACAGACGAGAATACGAGTCACTATTAACTAACCCCTTCGCACCTTCTTCGCTCGGGCGCAGATACTGTCGCTTGGGCTGACAAGGCTGATAAAGCGGTGTGGAGGGGCAGCACAACCGGCGCGGGGGGGCCTAAGTCCTACCCCAAGCTGATCGACGGGAATAAAATAGGCCAGGACACGGGAAGTTTCTCCCAGCGGGCTCAGCTTGTCCGGCGGATCCCCTATTTTGACGAACATTTTTCAGAAATTTTGGATGTTGGGGTGACCGAGTATGTTCAAGGAGTTCCTGCTCTGTGGGGAACCAAGGGTGAGCTCTCGAGGGGGGAGCAGATTAGACACAAAATGATAATCATAGCCGAAGGCAACGACGTCGGTGAGCATTATTCCACGCAATTCAATTCAATTCATTTCAATTATGTTCGTTTTGGCTCACTTCAAATCACTTCATTTAACAGCGACTGCCACAAAATGGGCACTCATTTCATCCTCTGCAATTATAATGGCTGCCCCCACCGTCTCTAACTGGCTCATGGAGGAGCTGCTCGTTGCGTATATTCACTATATCCCGGTAGAACCTGATTTCTCCGATTTAGCGGTTCAAGTCCAGTGGTGTCTGGATAATTTGGATGATTGCGAAAGAATTGGAAATATTGGCAGGTGCTTCATGGCTCAATTTTTGGATAGTGCAGAGGAAGATAGAATGACGTTAGAAATCCTCCAAGTAGCGGAGCAGCTGAACAGTATGTTCGACATGTGTGAGTAGTTAAATTTGATGCAGTTTAAGACGAGGACTGATGGTCACCTTGGCGCTTGTGGAACTTCAGGAGGAAGTGGCTGCGTTCCGTGCGCCAACTCTCCTAGCACTGCTGCTCCAACTGCGGCCCTCAGCCGTGCTGTGGATCCGACGGCTCCTGCTGGAGCTGCGCTGGTGCCGACGGTATGTGCTACCCATACCTCTGTGCCAACGGCAACCAATGCGGAACTGGCCCTCGCGACATGCTCGGCACCAAGTTCATCGCGAAGGCCACCGACGCGGAGCTTGCCAGTAGCAAGTTCGAGAGTTTCTTCGACCACACCCACGAGATGGCGCACGTGTCGCAGAAGATTGAAGATGTCGCTGCTTCTGTTGAGGAGTTTGTCGAGGAGCTCATTGGCACGCCCTGCCTGACCGGATCGGCTTGCAACGGCGACCCTTGCGGCGAAATGACTATGAATGGGGTTATCTCTTGTTGCTACAGGAGCAGTAGCGGCAGTTGCGGCATGAGCGTGATCAACATGGTATGCATGTGCACTTAGAATTTTTTCGTTCTGAGGAATTGGAGGATTGTGGGAAGGAATGGCATAAACTGTGGCATAAACTGATAAAAATGTCCACAAGAGCGTCTACTTTAACAAAACTGTATCACCCTTCCATTCCATTTTCATTCCGAATCCTTTTTCCGCTTTCGCTTTCGCCAGCTACAAACCCCACCAGCAACCCCCAAACCACACAAAACCCCTCCCCCCAGCAACCACCACAAATCTTCCTCGTTGCCTTCTTTCTTCCACTTCTCCACTACTTCATCTAACGCCATCTTATTCCCCATCCAATCCTCGTCCCCCCTAACGCCGTTCCACGTGTTCGAGAAAACGCCTTTTTCATGGTCTACTGCCAATGGGTTTGTCGCGTAAATTTTGTTCATGCTGAAGATAGCTTTCCAGTAAATGCTGACATCGGGGCTCGCGGACGACCCGGATTGCACCGCCGAGGATGCCGATTTTGCCATGTGCGAGGACAAAGCTTCGAAGTTTTTCTTAGCAGCACCAAACCCGTAGCTACGCCGAGCGAAGCGAGGCGCATTTTTAATTAAGCAAGAGCAAAAACGAGTTAAGCGAGTAAAAAAATACGAATTGAGTGGGTTAGTTTAGTAGTAGATGTAGCCATTATGTCTGCATGCATTTCATTTCGCGGGTGTTGATTCATCAAGAGTAAGTATTTTCGTCTTCATCAAGGCTCGCTCGCTTCGCTCGCTCACCTGCCGTGAGAAACCTTCAATGGGACGAAAGCATTGGCTGTAGAAAGGTCGAAGAGGCCCGCGTTTTTCACCTTGAAATGGTGTCCTCCCAGCAGCATAACTAGACCGTCGGATGGAAAGGAGTTTATAAGTTTCTGCGAGAATAATGATTAGCTTAGTTTTTGGCGAGTTTGTCTCCGTCCGCTTGCTCACCTGCTGATAATCCTTGCTGCAGAATTTTTCGTCGAACAGCGTCGCATCATCTTCATAAAAGAATGCAAAGTCGTAGTTGCTCTTTAACGCTTTCGATATGCAAATACTGAAAGTCATTGACAGTCCAACCCCCCGCAACGGGTGGTTCAGCCCCATGCAGGTTTCTATTGAGGAAGAGGGGGTGATACCAGTTAACACTACAGCGTCGTCCAGCTTAGTGCACATTTCGTCCCACCTTGATTGGAATGTTTTTAATCGGCCAGTGTTCGCCTTCGAAACCCCCGCAACGCCGTCCATTGTTATGATGTAGTGACCAATTTTGATTTCTGAACTGTTGCTCACTGATTTGGTGGTTGGTGTGACTGCTGGAGTGGGGGATATGAATTCACGAGTCATACAAAGAAGCAGGAAAACTGATATTATAACATAAATTTTGATTTTGCAGGAACCGATGATGATGTTGTTATTGTTGTTGTCGTTGTTGTTGAGTTGGTTTAATGTCGACAGAATTGAATTTTGATCTTTATCAGCGTTCATGCGCAAGTGTGTGTGCAAGTTGTTTGCTAACACAACAACACAATGATCCGAGATGAGTTGTGTGTAATCTGGTTTTAATGAGATCTTTTTGCTTGTTCAAAGGTGCCAATTTTTGCCAAGTGAATTTCAGGAGGCCAGAAAAGTTTTTTGTCAATAGCAGTTGATTAGCCCTAAGAGTACATCTATGACTGACCTAGGGAGTATGAATGCTATTGTTTGTAAGTCCTCAACCTTTCATCACTTCAACGACAAAAATTTACATAATATGAAATCCTAATCTAACCATTTTGTTTCTGCCAACCAATTCCTTCTGCAGGTGACAATGGAACGGGCTTCGTGAAAGTTGGGTACGCTGGCGAGAATTTCCCACGAGCAATCTTCCCATCCATGGTTGGAAGGCCAGTCCTTAGGGCTGAGGAAGCTGTCGCCGAGGGAGTGATCCTAAAAGATGTCATGTGTGGAGATGAAGGTGAGTGATGATAGATAAGTGGGCGGCGTGGCGTGTTACCA
>Ga0302114_10002011_pt1 | contig 13189 bp, 14 predicted proteins | sample AG5_Surface_MG_FD_203107 | JGI IMG/M metagenome (GOLD analysis project Ga0302114, IMG submission 203107) | Marine microbial communities from Western Arctic Ocean, Canada - AG5_Surface | ecosystem: Environmental > Aquatic > Marine > Oceanic | place: Canada: Western Arctic Ocean | collected...
TGGCCTTCCACCCGTTTCGGTCTTGGATAGCGGCGTCTCTCCACACTGGAACGATTCAACTGTGAGTATTGCACACAATTTGGACTTCATCCCACTACTCAGCTAACCCCGTTTCTACCCATACTAATCCTTCACCCCACCCCCCCTCACCACAACCCTCCCCAACCCTCCTCTTTCCAACCATATCATACATTTTACATCAAAATATTAAACCCAATATACACCAAAACCTATGCCAAAACCTATGCCTATACCCAATATAATATATTATAATATATATTCATTTATAGAATCGACTACCGTGTCGGCACAGTTGTGGACAAGTTCGATGAACACGAGGGGCCCGTTCGAGGGGTAGACTTCCACGCCACCTCCACCCTTCTGGTCTCCGGCGGCGACGACTACAAGATCAAGGTTTGGGACTACAAGCTCCGGCGGTGCCTGTTCACCCTGCTGGGGCACCTGGACTACATCCGAACGGTGCAGTTCCACCCCTCCGAGGCCAACCCTTGGATCCTCAGCGCCTCTGACGACCAGACCATTAGGATTTGGAACTGGAAGCAGCGCAACTGCATGAGCGTGCTGACTGGGCACAACCACTACGTCATGTGCGCCTCGTTCCACCCGAAGGAGGACCTCGTGGTGTCCGCTTCCTTGGATCAGACGGTCAGAGTTTGGGATACTTCCGGGTTGCGGAAGAAGATGGAGTTGGAGATTACATCTCACTCTCACTCTCACTCTCACTCGCACTCAAACTCGCATAATAACAATAACAAGAACAGTAATTCCACATCCTTAACCTTAAATTCGATGGGTTCGATGTCCGCCGCCGGCCTCAACATGCAGGCCGAGCTGTTCGGCACCAACGACGTCATTGTCAAGTACGTGCTCGAGGGCCATGACAGGGGTGTCAACTGGGCGAGCTTCCACTCGACGCTGCCGCTGCTCGTTAGCGCGGCGGACGACCGCCAGGTGAAGCTCTGGAGGATGTCTGAGACCAAGGCTTGGGAAGTCGACACCATGAGGGGACACACCAACAACGTGAGCTGCGTCCTCTTCCACCCTCGCAACGAGCTCATTGTGAGCAATTCCGAGGACAGGAGCATCAGGGTCTGGGACATGAGCAAGCGAGTCGGGGTGCAGACCTTCCGGAGGGAGAACGACAGGTTCTGGATCATGGCTGCGCACAAGGAGCAGAACCTGCTCGCTGCGGGGCACGACGGTGGGATGATTGTCTTTAAGCTGGAGGTGAGCGAACTTAACACGCGAAATACAAATACATACGCGAAGTACTGCGAGCGAGCTTTGAGGAAGACAACAATGACAACAATGACAACGAGAAGACATCAATGAGAGTAGAGTAGAGTAGAGTAGAGTAGAGCCACTACTAAACTTCTAAACTAAACAAATTAAGCTAAACTAACACATTTTATTCCACTCAATTCGTATTCGTATTCGCACCTTCTTCGCACCTTTTTCGCTCGGCATAATGCAGCGGGAGCGGCCCGCGCTCGCGCTCAGCGCCCCGACCGGGAAATTGTACTTTGTGCGCGGGCGGGAGCTCGTCTGCCACGACTACGCGACCCAGCGCGAAATTCCCGTGGCGAACCTGCGCCGCCCGGGGCAGTACGCCCAGACCGACGGCATTGGCAACTCCGCCCGCTACCTTTCCTACAACAACTACAACCCCAACGAGGGGAACGTACTCGTCTCCAGCGACGTTGATGGGGGCAACTACGAGCTCATCACGTTTGGCCTCGGTGCCAACCATAACTCGGGCTCCATCAACGACGGGAAGCGTGGCAGCTGCGTTGGGCCAGCTGTGTGGATTGCCAGAAATCGCTTTGCTGTCCTTGACAAGAGCAGGCAAATCGTCATCAAGAACATGGACAACGAAACGACCAAGAAGGTCGTTCCGCCCACCCCGACGGTGGACATGCTCTTCAACGGAGGCGCAGCCGGGCGCATCCTCCTCCGCTCCGAGGACAAGCTCATCTTATTCGAGCAGCAGAGCCGAAGGGTGCTTGGCGAGATCAGCGCGCCCAAGCTCAAGCAGGTGGTGTGGACGTCCGACGGGAGCAAGGTGAGCGTTTGCGAGCGAGCGCAGCGAGCGAAGCTGCGAGCAGTTCCTGGTCGGAGACTCTTGCGAAAAGCCGAGCGCAGCGGAAAGCGGATAAGCGGATAAGCGGATGTCTCCCCCGACTCAATTCTAAGTTATTCCACACCTCAAAAACTAATTCAAATTCAAATTCATAACACACCTACACCACACTTCGCAGATTGCGCTCATCTGCAAGTATGGAGTGATCCTCTGCGACAGGAACTTGGAGCAGCTGGCTTCTCTGTCCGAATCCGTCCGGGTCAAGTCCGGAGCCTGGGACTCCACCAGCAACATTTTCCTCTTCACTACCCTCAACCACATCAAGTACGCCCTCACCAACGGCGACGTCGGAATTATCCGCACCCTCGACTCCCCCGTTTACGTGACCCGTGTTCACAAAAAGCAGCTCTTCTGCTTGGACCGCGAAGGCAAGAACCGGATCATTCAGATTGACACTACCGAGGCGGTGTTTAAGGTGAGCTGAGTGAGCCGAGCGAAGAAGGTGCCAAACGAATACGAGTACGAGTTGAGTAAACGAATTGAGTAAATTTGTTCTTTCTCAAAGCTCGCTCGCAGTATTTCGCTCGCTCAGCCTCCGACAACATATACTAATCCAATCATTTTTCAAATCAAATTCAGCTCGCCCTCGAGAACAAGCGCTACGCCCAAGTTATGGAGATGGTCAAGAACTCCCGCCTCTGCGGCCAGGCCATCATTAAGTACCTCCAGGCCAAGGGGTTCCCCGAGGTGGCCCTCCACTTCGTCCGCGAGCCCAAGACCCGGTTCAACCTCGCCTTGGCCTGCGGAAACATCGAGGCTGCGATGGAAACCGCCTTTCAAATTGAATCCGAGGACGGGAGCAGCGACTGCTGGCACCAGCTCGGCGTCGAGGCCCTGAGGCAGGGCAACCACCAGGTCGTCGAGATGGCTTACCAGCGGACCAAGGACTTCGACAGGCTCTCTTTCTTGTACCTCCTGACCGGAAACACGGACAAGCTGAGGAAGATGGCGAAGATTAGTGACATGAGGGGCGACGTGAATGGTTCCTACCAGAACGCGCTCTTCCTCGGCGATGCCGCCGAGCGAATCAAGGTGCTTGAGAACTCCGGAAATGTCAACTTGGCCTTCTACCACGCTAAAATACACGGCCTCGACGAGGACGCGGAGAGGCTCAAGGCCTTGCTGGAGGCCAGCGAAACGGAGATCCCGACAATCAACTCGGCCAACCTGCTCCAACCTCCCACCCCAATCATCCGAGCGGACAACTGGCCGGTCCTTGCGGTGAAGAAAACCACCTTGGAGGACATGGACACTGGCGGAGGAGGTACTGGTGGAGGCTCCTACGACGATGGAGAGGACGACTTCATCTCCGGCGACAACTACGCCGACGCAAACAATAATGCTCACGCAGACACGAACTGGGGTGACGACGACGAAGACTTGGGCGATTTGAAGGGTGACGACGACGACGACGACCTCTTCGGGGATGACGGAGGAGGGGACGGGGGCTGGGATGATGAACTAGACTTGGGGGATGACGACGCGGGCGTAAATGTCAGCGCGGAAAACAACCAGCCGGCCGAAACCATCAACAGCGACGGCGGCTTCTTCCAGATGCCCAAGGCCGGAAAGCCCGCCTCCACCTTCTGGGTGAACAACTCCTCGGCGGCCGCCGACCACGCAGGTGAGCGAGCGAAGCGAGCGAGCCTTGATGAAGACGAGCATACGCATACTCGCGATGAATCCCGCGAAATGGCTACAGACATTATGGTTACGTTACAATAACTTCTAAGCTAACCCACTCAATCTTCTGACTCGCTTAACTCGTTTTGCTCTTGCTTCATTAAAAATGCGCCCCGCTTCGCTCGGCGCAGCCGCCGGGTCAGTCGAAACGGCCATGCAGCTGCTGAACAGGCAGATCGCGGCCAAGAACTTCGACCAGCTCAAGTCTCAGTTTTTGGCCGCCTACCTTGGCGCGCACACTTCCCTGCCGGGAATGAGTTTGTCGAGTGCAATGGTTGTTGACTTGCAGCGCAACGATAAGAACGGAGATCCCGGAAGCAACGGCCTCCCGGCCCGAGTGTTCACGCTACAGAGCGCCGCAACGACACTAAAACAAGCCTACCGGTTCTTTCAAGCCGGCAAGTTCGCAGATGCGTCGGCTTCCTTCTCAGACATTCTCAAGCAAATCCCAATGATCACCGTCGACAACAAAAACGAAGCGAACGAGATCAAGGTGAGCGAGCCTTGTGAAAGAAGAATGCGAAACTCCGTGCGAAATTGCTATAACTATACATATACATGGCTACATCAACTACTGAACTAACATTATTCTACTCAACTATTCTTGCTCGCTCGCTGTTCTCGTGCTTCGCTCGGCGCAGGAGATGCTCGAGGTTGCCAGGGAGTACATAACGGCAATCAGGATCAAGGCTGTGGCGAGCGACGACCCAAAGAGGAGCAGCGAACTGGCAGCGTTCTTGACGCACTGCAACATGCAGCCGGCGCACTTGCTCTTGGTGCTGAGGAGCGCAATGGTCACGTGCTTCAAGCACAAGAACTTCATATTAGCGGCTAGCTTCAGCAGGAGGTTGTTGGAACTGCCCGATATTAACAGCCAGAAGAACGCAGAGTTGAAGAGCAAGGCTGGGAAGGTTTTGAACAAGGCCGAGAGCATGGGGAAGAACGAGCACGAAGTTAATTATGATCCCAACACGCCTTTCGTGATCGACTGCAAGGAGTTCTTGCCAATATACAAGAGTCGGGGGGAGAGTTGCGTGCAGTGTGCCTTCTGCCAGAGCAACTATGGGTTGGCGTGTAAGGGGATCTTGTGCTTGACTTGCGGCTTGAGCGAAGTTGGAGCGAGCACGATCGGCCTGGTTACTGGCGTTTAATATCTTGAACTAAAAAATGACAACAAAATGGCGAGAGACATACATGTTATAAATTATGAAGTCATTTTATTATTTCATTTTATTTTTGGCACGCCGCAGTCTCTCAAGAAATCTAATACCACACTTGTGGGTCCGTCTCCAGCTCCAGGCTCCTGGATGCACCGGTTGAGGAGGAGCATGCCCTCGTGGAGGGCCCGCAACTCTGCCTCACTCGATGGTGGGCTCGTCGGCGCCTTGCAAACCTTCTTGTGCTTCTTCCACGCCGACTTCTGGCAGGAGGGGGAGCAGAAGTAGCTGGTTTTGCACCGTGCGCAAGCTTTCGTTGTGGCGGTCTTACAGACGTCGCACTTGTGGGTCGGCTTCTTCAGCATGTCCTCCACCTCGACCAGCTCAGCCTTGTCGTACTTCATGTGCTTGATGAATGTGCAAGCGGTGTTGTAGGTGCCGAAGACATCCTCGTCGACAAACTGTTTGGGGAGGTGTTGTCGGAGGAGGGTGGGGAAGGGGGTGGAGGAGATACACTTGGGGGTGAGTCGGAGGACCTTTACAATCTGTCTGCAAGCATTGTTTTTGGGCATCTCAGCATGCTGAAGAGGAGAGTAATGTGTCGCTGTTTGTAAGAGAGATAGTGGATGCCGATGGATCATTCGAAGAGCAAGAAACACGAGGGAGTCGCTGTATACCTGGCTTAAGCAAGCAATACATTGAAGAAGATTAGAATCGTTGCATTTGAGCACTTCACGCACCAACTCTTCATCGTGCTCATTGATGAACTTGTGACAGTCTGCATACGATCCTGAGTCGATCCATACAATCATCGCATCCCACCAATAAGCCATTGGTACGTACAAGCGGCGCATCCCCTTCTCACCCAACGAACGAGCTTCCTCAGGAGTGAGGGAGAGCAAGCCAATGATCTCAGCACAGGCTCCACTCCTACTGGCAATGTCGATGGGAGTTTCGCCTTTATTGTCTCGTGTGGTGAGGGCCTCTTCATTCCAGAGAATCGAATACACGCCCACATAGGCAAGAACATGTGTGTGTGTCTGAGCTTTCAATGCCATCCAATGATGTGGCAGTCGTCCATGCTCATCTCTCTCCTTGTACTTTCTCACAAGCAAATCTACGTCCCGATCTGGGTAAGAAATGGCTCCGTGTACCGCGGGCCAATCACGCTTCTTGAGCCACTCGTGGTGCTCGTTGGAATGCATCAATATATGCTCGTGAAAAGATCTCAAACGGGAATAGCGAGAGGTGAGTTGCTGGGCAAGGTAGGAGAATTGGGTTAGCAATGGTGAGCTGGGTAACTTTGGGGCAATGATTACCTAAAGGGAGAAAGATAAAATTTGAAAATGAAATTGTCTCGCTAAAAACTCTGACCCAGCTTAACAATGAGTTGTCCTCTGTGCCAAACTCCAATAAAACACGCCCGCGGCCTTCGAAACCACCTCACTAGCGTTCACAGCATCACTTTAAAAAACGAATTAATCAAGTATTGCAACGAAACCACTCAAATTCCAGTTTTCACCTCTGTCCCACAAACTCCTACCACGTTCCAGCTCCAATTCCTCAGCAAGAATCTCGGTTTAAAACTAATATCCAACCCAGCTACGAACCAGTTCGTCGTATCTAGCCTGAGCGGATCTTGTGAGCATCGCAAAGAAAAGCCTCGCTTAGTCGACAGCTTTATCACGGCCATTGATGGTGTTTTCTGCGGCTCACTAGATGCAACAGCGAGCCTGTTGAAAGCAGCGCCTCGGCCTGTAACCCTCACGTTCACAACAAACCAGAATAAAACTCCCCTCACCCAAATCAAACCGAAACCGAAACCGAAACCGAAAGTGTGCCTGCATCCCCTTCTCGCTGCAGCAAAGCTGGGAGATTTGGAAAAGCTAAAAACAACCCTCTCGTCCCTCGACGATGTTTCCCTCGCTGCCTCCATCACCGACAAGTACGGTTCAAACGCTTTGCACTGGGCTGCTGGATCTGGATCGATAGAAGTTTGCCTGCTTTTGTTAGAAGAGAGCTCAAGTGTCCCGTGCTTCGCGGTAGACTGCGCAACGGCGGGTGACAAGACAGGCGGCAAAACGCCTCTTCACTTTGCCGCTCGGAACGGCCACTTGGAGGTTTGCAAGCTTCTCGTTTCGAGGGGGGGGGAAGGGTTGCTGGACTTAGTCTCAAACGACGGCACAACGGTCTTCATGGCGGCGTGTTGGCAGAGTCAGAGAGAGGTGTGCCAGTGGATCTTCGGCATGGAGGGGGGGAAATATCGTCAGCACGTAATTAACGCTTACGGCTGCAACGCAACCCACTTCATGGCGCTGGGCGGGGATGCTGAGAACTTTGAATACTTTCACAGAGTTTTTGGACTTGATCTGACTGTGAAGAACAATGCTGGGCACGGCGTGGTTCATAAGGCTGCGTGGAGAGGGAGGCGACCGGTGCTTGAGTATTTGTTTAGTGAGGACGGCGGTAAAATCGACAAAGGGATTAGTGTGCGAGAAGTTGATAGGGAGGGTTGGACGCCGATTGAGGTGAGCGAGCGAAGCGAGTGAGCTTTGAGGAAGACGAGAATACTCGCGATGGATCTCGCGAAATGGCTACAGACGCTTCATCCACTGCTGAACTGAGCTGAACTGACCCACTCAATTCTTTTGACTCCTTCGCTCGGCGCAGATCTGTCGCTTGGCTGGTTTTGGCGAGGTTGCCGATTGGTTAGAAAGTTAGAAAGACTTGAAGAAAACATAGTGGAAGATTAGATTCCTGTTCTTTCTTGTTCTGTTCTTTTCTGTTCTATTCTGTTCTTTTCTGTTTTCTTTTCTGTTCTACTCAAATACTAATAAAACCTCCTCCTACTTAAGAGCTCTCTTCCACCTCGATGGAAGTATTATGACTGGCTTGTTTTTGGGACTCAGGAAAGACAGGATCTCACCCAGCACGTTGTAGCCGCCGTTCCTCATAAAGGAGCCGATATTGCAAATTTCCTCGCAGCATGGCTTGGGGTATGTGACGTGTTTTGGGAGGTACTGTGTGAACAGCAAGAAGCTCAATAAATCGGAAAGAGCAGGGTGAACAAAATATGATCGTTTGTACTCTTCCGACTTGATATAAGAAATCACCTCCTCGTCGGTTGTGGCATTAGCGATTGTCTTCAAAGCAGCGCACGCGGAAAACGCGCACATGCCGATTTCAACATTGTCCTCAGGCAAGTTTATGAGCCTGAGCAGCTTGCAATTGTAGAACGCTTCGAACCCGATTCGAAACAGAGGATAGGTAAGGGAAAGTTTGACCCTAAGCAAGTGCACGCAATTTGCGAATGCGTGGTTGCCAATTGTTCTCAGGTTGGTGTGCTGGAGGTCAACATCGGTCAAGCAAGATAGCGAATAGAAGGTAAGACTGCCTATGATGGAGAGTGAGGTTGGCAAAGATATCGTAGAGAGCCTAACGAAGGTTTGGAAGAGGCCAACATTGAAATTGGTGTCTTGTGGAAGAGGTGACGGGAGTGTCACCACGCCTTCACTGATTATGAGCTTGGTTACGTGGTCGTGATGAGAGTACAAATCTGTCATCATATCATGATTAGAACGACGAATATGATTATGCTTTGGTGGGTCATATACGAATATCATATTGAGACCGTAAGAGGAATGGGGTTGGGTGAAAAAAGGGGGTTGACGTCTCAAGGTCTCAATTGGTGAGTTCTGTCAAACAAGATCTAACTTTGAATATTTTTAAAATACACGGAACAAGTTAAAAATATGATCAGTCCTCTTCTTTTCACCCTGGCGTTGGTCTCAGCTGGCCCCCCAAAGGTCAATTTTACCCTCAATTTCCTTCCTTCACCAGCAGTCTGCCTTGATGGTTCGCCAGCAGCTTACTACTTCAGGCCAAGTTCAAGCAATTCATCACGGTGGGTCATATCCTTAGAGGGAGGTGGCGAATGCACGACGGATGCTGACTGCCTTGCCAGATCGACTACGAAACGGGGCTCAAGCAAATCGTATATTTCATTTGATGCGGACATTACTGGACCTTTTTACTCAAACTCCAAAACCGCCAATCCGGATTTTGCAGCCGCAAACCAGGTTGTGCTCAAGTATTGCAGTGGGGACCTCTACTCCGGCTCCTCCTCCTCTTCCTCCTCTGACCTACAGTTCCGTGGGTACGACATGGTTAGAGCGCTACTCGCCGAACTACAGAAAAACACAAAAATTAACAGTGCATCCATCATCTATCGGAGCTCCTGTTGCTGGATTTTATTGGCCAACTGAGCGGATTTACTCTGGGGAGGGTTCGGCCGACATCGACTATCCCTTCGACGCAGCGTCGTTATCCAATTTTGCAGACTACTGGGGCTCGGTACCGGAGAGTCCATTCCTTGCAGAATCACTGTTGGATTCCGGATTTCTAGACTCGCAGGAAATCTTCTTTGTGGAATCGCTGAGTGACTCGGTCCAGCTCAGTTTGCACTTGGGCATTAGCGAAGAGCCAATGTCCGACGGACCTCAATATGACTACGTGGAAGATTGGACGAAGAACATGACTGCTAAACTTTTGAAGCTCGACACGCTCGAGAATGGATGTTTTGCCGCGTTCTCGCCGAGTTGTTATATCCACACCAGCTTCACTTCTGTTAAACCTCACATTGACGAAGTTAGTTTTTACGACACTTTTCATGATTTCGCGTTCTCTAACAACAATGCGAGCAAAAGAGAAGTTGCGTCGTGCCCATTTGACTGTAACCCAACATGCCCCTAGGATGAAATAAATTCTACGAATAAAATTCTACGACATATGCAATTACTACCTCCTACCTCCTACCTCCTACTTTAATGAAAACCAATTCCTCTCTTCCCTTTCGATTTCACCTTTCCTCGGGAACCTCCATCCCACTCAACAGTATCGTCTATGATGATCGATTTTGCACCTGTTCGAGACACTATTTCATTGTCGATGAATCGAATCTTTGACGCTGCATCAATTGTTGGTTTCTTTGCCTTGTTTTGCTTTGGCTTTAACTTTGATTTTTTAACTCCAGAATTGCTCGAAACCACCTCGTCCTGGAACCGTTCGAGAACCTGGGCCTTGTTGAGCTGGTTGATCTCGTGCCGTTCGACATCAAGATTCTGAATCTCCCTTTTGTCTATTTGTTCAAGCTCAGCGGCAGCTCTTTTCCTCTCGTGGAGGTCGTAGGACGCCTTGAGCTTGAGATAGGGGTCTGACCGCTCCATTAAGGTGGAGGCGATCTCGTTTATGGAGCCGGTCGTGGCGGCGTATTGGAGGAACTTTAATGAGTACTCGCCGTTTAAGACGTTGTACAAGGTTGTGGCGGGGCTGTCTGGTTCGGGTGGTGGGGGGGTGGGGGGGGTTGGGGGTGGGGAGGAGGAGGAGGAAGATGTAGATGAATGAAGGCTGTCAACCAAAGCTTGGACAAAGAGGGTGAGCTGGGTTGGGTCGATCTCAACAAAGTTTTCAGCAACTTCAACAATTTGTGTGACTTTGTTAACCTCAGTGTCATCTTGTATCAGATCGGTAATCAAGTTCGAGAGGTACGATGAGATATTTTCATCCAATTCTGCCACCCCTGCAGCCTCTGCAGCACAAGATAACGAGTGAAGGAATGCCTTTATCTCGGACGCGAAACTCATAGATGTCGCCTGGTGTGTCTTTGGAGAAGGAGCCACGAGAGGAGACACGAAAGGTAGCACGGTAGCACGGTAGCGGGAGAAAATATTGAAAAAAAATTTGAAAAAATTTAAAATTACCACCGACAAAGCTCCAGTACGCATGCATACATGGTTATTCTTTCTGTTTTTGTTGTTGTTGCAAAAGAACTGCTTGTCGCTTACAATGATGACGAAAAAGCCCTCGATAAATCGAAATTTCTCACTGCTCTCCTTCCCACTCCTCTCCAACCCATCCAAAGCTTCCTTCTGCTTCAATTGTGGTGATGGGTTTACGAATGAGCTGGCTAAATTCTGTCCGAATTGTGGCTCTACCCGTGAAGCTGAGACTACATACAACCCTACTAAGGCGCACTCCGAACGGTCTTTAAAAGCTCTGAAGGTGGGCGACCTCCGAAAGGTTGCGGCCGACCTCGCTATCCCCACAAGCGGTCTCACCAAGCCCAAGCTCATTGCATCTATTATTGCCGCTCAAAATATCCAAGCGGTGGTCTCAAAGGAGGCTCCTCCCTCCTCTTCTCTTTCGCAAACTCTTGAATCTTTTGTGCTGGAGTCGTGGCTCGATATCCGGGGTCAGGAAGTGTCTCAGAACACTTACCGTTGCGAAGAGGGGTACTGGATAAGTGAAAGTGGCGGAATTCTTGCTTCGTTGGGCCAGATTTTACTAGTCGATCTCAAGCCTTACCACTTCGAGCAGCACATCCAGGCAATGCAGAATCGCAAATGCACGAAGCGCACCCAGCAGCTTCACCGAAGCGCCTACCTTGCGTGCATGAAGTATTTAACATACGTTGGGCTAATAGAAGATGTTGGCACGATTCGACCGATCAAAAATAAACGGAGCGAGAAGTGGGAGGTGATTCCGTTTTCGGCGAACGAGGTGTCAAAATTATTAGATTGTGCGACGACTCCCATGCATCGAGCTTTGTTCGCGCTTGGTGTTGGTCAAGGGTTGAGACCAAGGTGAGCAAGCGAAGCGAGCGATCCTTGTGTACAAATTGGTAACCGTGACTAGCGAGCCGCGACCAAAGCAAGCTGCGAACAATGTGAGCCAGCAACACCACACACTAGTTGCGACTTGCTTCAAAGCTCGCTCGCCAGCAACACCATATACTAGTTGTGACTAGCTCGCTTCACTCACCGCTCGCCAACAACACCCCACACTAGTTGTTGACTAACTCGCTTCGCTTCCGCTTCCGCTTCGCAGCGAGCTGTTGGCTGTCAGGTGGGAGGACTTCGACTTTGACCAAAAGACGCTCAAGGTCCGAGGAACGAAAACAGCTTCATCGGACGCCGTAATTCCACTTACGGGATTAAGTGAGCGGGAGATACTTCGTTGGAAAAGTTTGGAAAATAAGAGTCGCGGCCTCTGCTTCTACAACCAGGTCACCGGGGAGAAAGTCAGCTCGTTCAAACGATCTTTATCGACTAGCGCGTTCAACGCCGGTTTGAGCGTGGACGAGGTTGGGAATGAGCGGCGGGTTTTCCCCTATTTGCTGAGACACTCGTTCGCGACCTTGGCCGCGACCAGCTCCCCGCCAGTTCCACTGAGCGTGGTGCAGAGGGTGATGAGGCACACGAGCAGCAAGATGCTTCTGGATGTGTACGCTAAAGCTGGGCAACTCGTGATGAAGGAGGGCTTATCACATTTCTGCTTGTGAAAATTAGAAAAACACGCACAGTTCATTATTTTAATTCAGCTACTGCAACGCTGCACAACAATACCCTCATCAAACAGCCTCTTGAGCGTGTTCTTCCTGCAAATTTCCTGCTCAGCCCCCAGTAGCACCAACCCCCGCAGATTCTCGTCTTCCCTTTCCCCCCTCACCGAAGCCAACATAGCGCAGAACCGATCCGCATCTTTCGTCACAAACTTCGCCTTCCTCACCCCAGCATATTCTACAACGACACCATCGACAATTGTCACCTTTCTCGTCCCCTTCCCGACGAGACCCTTCTCGGTGTAGCTCGCCTCGCCGTTCACGACGAGGTCGGGAGAAGTGAGACCGCGCAAGGGCTCGGAGAGATAGCCCGGGGCCCGAGCAGAGTCAAGGATGAGGACCCTATCTGCCGACGAGGGCTCAGGGCCAGATGATGAGATCTTCTTAGCTCGTTTGGCGGGGGGTTGAGCTGACATTCGTGGCCTGTTTGGAAATTGTTGGGGTTTTTCATCTCTTTCTTCGCTTGTGAAATCACTCATCACTCCTGAACGTACTCGAAAAGCTCAACCAACTAACCTCTTCCTCTTTTGATTTCAAACACCCCCCAACAGGTGCACAAAATAATTTTTTTACCGCTTCTTTAAATTCTGTTTCCCACCTGTTTACCCCTTTGTTTACCTCTGTTTGACTTGCCAACTCACTCACCAGTCATGAGAAGATCCAGCAGCGGCAAGGTTGAGACTGAGGATTCTGCCAAGGCTAACGACAGAAGAAGATCCAAAGTGCTTCGCAGGCGAAGTGTTGCCCATGGGGAGACCAACGACCGTGTTGCGAAAGTGGTCTTCGAGC
>Ga0302114_10002014_pt1 | contig 13181 bp, 12 predicted proteins | sample AG5_Surface_MG_FD_203107 | JGI IMG/M metagenome (GOLD analysis project Ga0302114, IMG submission 203107) | Marine microbial communities from Western Arctic Ocean, Canada - AG5_Surface | ecosystem: Environmental > Aquatic > Marine > Oceanic | place: Canada: Western Arctic Ocean | collected...
TAAAACTCCATTAACAGCAAACACAGCCTACTGTCAAACCCCCCCCCAACAGCCTCCTTCGATGCATCGACTAGCAACTTCTTGTACATGCTTTCGACCTTCTTAACGTCCTTTACCACCACTACATCCTTGTCGTTCATATCGACAAGACAATCCCAGATGAACTCGGCCGAGAGCCTGAGCATCTCGCTCAGGGCTAGGTTGTTGGAGCCCCGGCAAGCCTCGATCCCATCCATTAAAACACTGAAAGCAGCCAAATCGTTGTTTACGGAGCGCTCAAAATCCGCCCTGACCAACACCGCCTTGGGTGACGAGTGAAAATCGGTTGTCAGCGCATTCGTAACGAAATTGGTTAGGATTGAAGTGGTGTCGAGGTGCTTGAACTGGTTAGACACGATTTGGAGCAACGATGCGTAGAACGCGATGTTGTTGCTATCCGCTGTGTGGGAGGAGGAGGAGGAGGAGGAAGAAGACCTAGCATGGTTTACGGCGTTTTTCAACACAATGAGTGGGACTGTTAGGTCGCCTGCATCGTCTTTGTCGCTTTCATCTGGAAGCCTCTTCCTCTTCTTCGCAAACTCTCTCCTTCCGTTTGTGACCTCAACGAAACCACACTCAAGTTTTACCATCTCCACCCAAATTATACGCATGTTTGCCGCGTGATTTCTGTTCACACGAACGGCACGCTGAAGAATGCTACGGGCAGAATCAAAATTGCCCTTGGAGAAAGCCTCAAAGGACGCAGCCTCAATCCAGAAAGCTGCCGTGAGGGGGTGTAGCTGGAGGGCTTCTGCGTAGAGTTTGGAGAGAAGCTTTCGTCCAGAAATATTGTGGTTGTCAAAACTGGGGCTGGGGTTGGGGTTGGTGGTTTCTGAGTCTGAGTCCGAGTCCGAATCATTGCCAACTTTAGAGATGTCAGTGTGACCCTTGCAAAACTCAATGTAGGAAAACCACACACTTCTTTCTTTCCGACCAAATTTCCGACACATTCGACCATAGATGAAATGAATGTGCTTGAGAATCAAACCAGCACCTTCAAAACGATCACGCCGGTCGACCGAACCATGCGCAGAATCAGAAGAATTGGAATCGAACACTTTTCGACGTCGAATCTGATGGAGTTGCTCCAACATAAGCTCTTCCTCCACATAGTGAATCATGTCAGATAACCGTGGAACTCTACGAGCCATCAAGTATTCAGATTTCGTACGACGCGCCACTATTGAGGCTATCTCGGGAGTGGTAAACAAATTCAGCCGGAGCAAACAGTGTAATGAAGGAGTGAAGCTATCCAATATTCTATGTACGGTTTCAGCCATCCCTATTCAATGGTTTAGTTTGGTTTGTGATTTTGTGGAAACAGATTAAAAGTTCATCTAAACAATCTTATGGTGAGTTGGCAATTAATTTGTGTGCTTCTCCACATTCCAATCATCAATCTTAGTGTGCAATCACGCAAGATTCGACATCGACATCGAAATCATTGTCGACAAAACTTTCTCTTTGTTTTGTAACCCCACCCACCCACTCCTAACCCATACCATACACCCAAATCTGTTATCATTATTACATTTTTCAAAGGCTGCCCCAACCCTACGAAAAAAGCAAGCTCTCACTGCTGGAGCTGCTGGTCCGGGGCGCGGGCAAGGAGGTTCTTCAGCAGGTGTTTTACGATTCTACACTGATGACTCACCGGGAATTAAGATGGGGCCAACAACTGTTCTTCTTTCGAGTTCTATTTTTATTGGGCTTGTGGTTCTTCTTCATGTATGGGGTAGATTGAAAAGTTCAACTTGAGGATTTTTTTAAAAAGAGTTTCATACAGTAACATCTTCGAGAACATAACCATGCCGAGCCTCATCGCTGACCTGAAATTTAATATTCTCAATAATTCTGTCTTCCTCCTCGTCATCCATAACCCTCTTTCCATCCCATTCCTTGTTAAACACACTACTCCGCCTACTGAAGAGAAGTATGTGTTCGTATGATTCAATCCAAACTTCAAACAGTTGGTCGTCCTTACTCCCCATTGTCCTCCTCTCCACCTCAACCGTTTCCCCGAGTTCCTGCTTGATCCTGTTTTTGTGGGTGAAGCGAGCGAGCAGCGAGCAAAGTGAGAGCATAAAATGAAATGGAAATTTGTTGAGTGAGTTTCTGTTTGATTTAAAAACGAATAATATTTAAACACCCCTCCCTCGCTCACCTTTCGCTGAATCGCACTGCTCTAGCCTCGTCGCCCGTCTCATTTTCCGATTCGGGATTGTTGTTGCTCATGTTACACGTGACAATAACGACAAGCCCTCGCTGAACAGGATCAACAGCATGAATGCTGTTCTTCACACCCCAAACATAGCGCTTTGACTCAAATCTGTTCAGCATGAAATCCTCGAGTTCTTGGGCAAGGCGAATTTCCTCCTTTTTTTGAGAGTGGTAAAGAGTGAAGCCAGGGAAGAATGTGAAGGTCAGACAAAACAAACAAACAAAACAATGCAAAGAACATTTACTACACTTGCTCACCTGCTCGTTCTCAAGCATCGTTTCCCAGGTTGTTTTCGTTGTAATCAGTGTGGGGTCGAGAGGTGGCAACGGAGGTGGAAATTCAACGGGCTGACCTGTCTCGGGATCAAGGGTGGGAGACTCGGGAAAGTCAACGTGTGGATTTGACGTGAGAGAGTCCTCATCGCCGACATTCACATAATCGTTTCCGTCATTGTTATTCATCGAAAGCCTCCCAAGCAACTCTTGCTGCTGCCGCTGCCGTTGCTGCAAAGATGGCTCGGTAGCTTTACGAGGGCGCCCACGACGTTTTTTTACTGGTGGATCCACTGATAATTGATTGATTGTTTGTGAAGGAGGAGGAGGAGGAGTAGGAGGAGGAGGAGGAAGTAATGAGGAGATGAATGGCTGGGAGGAAGGGGAAGAGGATGAGGGCACTTCATGTAATTTCGTTGTACTGCATCGGTGGACTGATCGTGCATAGAATGTGTATGGGTTTGTGACTGTCATATATGCTACCAAAAGGAAGCAACAACGCATAATCGCAGACTCTTTCTGTACTCTAATCAAAATTGGAATGGCAGACAAGATTTCAAAGATTTCCCAAAAGATTGTTCTGTGAGTAAAGTACCAAGCGTATTTTCTTCTACCACCTGCCCTTTATTACCACTCACTCACTCCAATTTCTGTATTCAGAATGATTTTCGCAACTCTTCTACTCGCCATTTTGGTTTTAGCTTCTGATGCTTTCCCATTCTCACCACAGGGCACTCCTACATTTGGAACCAAGAAGTATTCGGCTCTTTCCATGGTGCCGGTCACTCCTGCGGATCTCACTCTCGAGCTGCAAACAGTGAGTGCGGGCCTGCAGCATGCTGGCCAACTCCTTTCGGTGGGAGACAAGGATTTCGGCGGGCTCCTATTCCCAGTGGGTGGGTTGGGCCTAGTTGCCGCATTAATTCTTTATCTCTCACCTCCTCTGACAGATTAAAACAACAACTTGAGGATATTTGAGTTGGAGATTTTTCGGGTGAACAGTAGGATTAGGGGATAGGGTAAAACAAATTGGGAAAACAAGTTTTTCATCTTCAACTTATCCTCCTCACACATTTTTTGTTAAGGATAGAGATGTGGCAGGTTTGTTACACACTGAAACATTCCTTACCAAACAAAAATTATCGATATACCACCCATTGCAATAACTTGCAATCCAGTTCAAGCAAACTGCATCAAGCTCGCAGTTGTCAAGGGACAAGCTTGCAAGGCCTATGTTTTCGCTCAATCCCTTGCACATTACCCTGACAGCCTCTTCGCTCATTTGGTTGTGGTCTAGGCAGAGCTCTTCGAGCGTGTTGCACCACTCCAAATACTCTGCAATGACAATTGCAGAATTTTCCGAGAAAGCGCTCCTTGAGAGGTCCAAGCTAATTATATTCGGATTGAATTTGCAGCCGTGCAGAAGCCACTGTATTCCGTGATACCCAACACCGCAATCGCCAAAGTTTAGAATGTTTAGCTTGATTGGTCCCCGTTTAATCACCAAATAACGACCCAGCAAAAACACCGCCCCTCTGAGCATCCTCCAGAGTCGTTTCGCCTTGCTAACCAACCTACTTTGGTTCTTTTCCTTCTCTCCCTCGTCTTTCCTCCTCTGCATCTCCAGTTTAATTCGTTCTTTTTTGGTCACATTCTTCTTCAAAGCCACCACAACTTTATTTGAGTTTTGCTGCAATTTGGCGACCATTGCGAGGGTCATCTTGGGGGGGGGTGGCGCGTCCGAAGCCGAGGAAATTCTTGTCGGGGTGCCCAGTGGCAGGGGCAGTGACCGTGATTGGGATTGGGGTTGGGATTGGGATTGGGGGGGAGGCGGTGGAGTTGTTATTGTGCTGGATCGCTCTTTATCAAAATCGTTTTCGTTATCATTATCATTATCATTACCATCACCAACAACATTTTCAATTTGGGAAAGATTTGGCAATGGTAAATTTGGTGTCAGTGTCAATCTCGGTTTTGGTTTTGGTGGAGGCTCACCCCCAGCCCCACCCCCACCCCCACCCCCACCCCCTCTGAAGCTGACTCCGCCAGACGGAGGTCTTATGGTTGACCTTCTTTTGCAGTTTTTTATTATAAAACTAGGCCTCCCTCCTCCCAGAACTCCACTCTGTCTAGGTGGGGGGGGGGGGGCAAAGCTGCTTTCGCGCTTGCTTCTTGTCACTTTCTTGATACTGAAAGAGGTGTTCAGATCCGACGACACGGATTTGCAACTTTGGGGCATTTCGGGGATCTCGGGCTCCCAGTCATAGGACGAGGGAACATTTCTCAACATAGAGGCAACAAGGGAGAACACGCCGAAGTCCCCTACGGCATTCCCGTTCAGGGAGAGGATCTTCAGGTTTGGAACATTCTTGAGGACTGCTGCTAAGCTCATGCAACCTCGCTCCTCAATTGCATTTTTCTCCATATTCAACTCGGTCAAGCTAAAGTTAACCTCTTCATTCAATACCTTACAAATTTCCAAAACGCCCTTGTCGCCAATGTGGTTGTCAGCCAGGCTCAAGGTCTCCAAGGTGGGAATGCTCCCAAGGTACTGACAAAACTTGCCAATTTCACTGTCCCCTAGACTCATGTTTTCCAAGTGGAGCTCTCTCAATTTACAAGCGTGGTGGTAATCCGTGCTAAACAACCGTCCCAAAATATCCAGCTCTTGGACCCTCATCTTGCGATCCTTCAAGTGCAAACTCCTTCCATGTGCGCTAGGGGTGTAGAGAAAATCTAGGATGCATTTATCAGGCACCAAGTCAGACTCCCTCATGGCCTTGTCATACCGCTTGCAACTCTGCTTCTCGGGGTTCCAGAGCTTCGTGTAGTTCCCCACACCACCCCACTCGGGGGTAACAAACTCTGTTTCCAACAAAACAATCGGAGAATCTCCTCTTTCTTCATCAATTTTTGATTGGAATAGATCCTTCTCCTCCTTCTTTTCCTCGGTAGCCGCACCCTTTTGTGTTTGGGGAACGAGGCTGAGCCATCCCCTTTCTAAACCTTTGTTTTTTGCTACTTCGTTGCCTCTCCAATTCTCCATGTTCTTTTTTCCGTAAAGTTGGCTCTATTGAATCTCTTGAGCTTTCTCAGCTTAACCAGCAGGACTTTCCTAATTTTTGAAGGTGTGTGAAAGTTAAATGAGTGAGGAAAAAAAGACCTTCTTTTTTACTAAAATAAAAAATAAATAAAAAATTCATTTTGCAAACAAAAGCATAACATAGATATTAAGTGTGAGTCTCTTAAAGTACTCTCTGATTAAATTTTTTTACCCTCTCATTTCCTCATCCGCGCCAATTCCTGAATTATCACTGTTATTCCAATCATCCTCCATGGCAACAAAGTCGATTGCGTCATTCTCATTGCCATCCAAAATAGCAGCATCCATCTCTTCAACTTTGAAATCATCACCAAAGCTCTTCAGCACTACTGCGCTGTTGTCAATTAATGAGTCATTTATGGTAGGTGGAGGAACGAAGAATGGAATTTTCCCCGAGTTCCAATCCCGCAAAACCGCCTTGCCAGCTCCGACCTTGTCAGGAATACCCCCCTTCAACATTTTCCCCTTGACCTTTGCTACCATGCTCAAGAACTGTAATTCGTTGCCGCTTTCAAAGTGGGGGATGGCGTAAGTTGACATGAGTTGCTCATTGTTGCACTTTGAAATGAGCTCCCTTATGGCCGGCATAGGATCTGCGATGCTGTCCGTGTCTACGCAATTGCGGAGAAGAGTTTCTTCCCCATCAGCAAAAACAACCCCGGGCGAGTCGAGCAACTTGATGTTTTTGTCCAGTTTCACTTCCTGCATGCTTGTGGTGAACCCTGGGGTGGAACTCACTCCTACAGCACGAGTTCTTTTCAAGGAGTTGATAATTGACGATTTTCCAACGTTAGGGTAGCCAATTATCCCCACAGTGACGCTTGTTTTGCGATCCATGTTTCGGGAATAATTCTTCAGCAGCTGAAGCAAGCCTTCCATGCCCACCGCACTGGTACTCTTAAGTCCACTCTCGTTGTCAATTTTGCTCTTGCTCTGTCCAACACGAGCCCCGTCCTGGGTGGAAGCCTTCACCGCCACAGTCGGGTGGGACCTCCGAAGAAACTTGAGCCACCCCTGAACGGCGCTGGCAGGAACCAGATCAACCTTGTTCAAAACCAACACCAATTTTTTGTCCGCCTTGCTCAAAATTGCATCTTCAATCGCCGTGGCCCGAGAGGAGTGAGGGAACCGAGCATCGAGAACCTGAAGGATAACGTCCGCATTGTCAATGACCTTGTTCAGCTCACGGAGGTACGCACGGCGAGACGACTGTCCAATTCCCGTGGCCGATTCACTTGTTTGGCGGCTGGAAATGCCCTCCAAAATTGTTACTGAAGTGTTCTGGCCGTCTGTACTATTGCTATAATTGCTATTCTTTGTGGCCGCATCAGCAACCAAATCATCCAGCGTTCTTTTGGGCTCGCGGGCCTTGTTCACCTGCGCCATTCGCCGAGCATCTTCCTTCAGAGTTGCAATCTCCTCCATTTTATTCTTCTGAAACTCCACCTCGCGAAGCAGCTGGTCCTTGAAGGGCCAACTATTAGGAATTCCAGGATCCTTGTTTGATTTGGTCTTCGATTTGCCATTCGCCTTCACGTCCTTCTTCGAGAGCTTTCTATCTTTTCGGTGTTTCTCAGTGACTCGTTTCTGAATCTTGTATTTGTCCTTTAGAGTCGTACGGTTGGAGGTCTTCCTTCCTTTCTTGGGCATGGCGAGATCAAAAGATAAACGAGACTAAGATTTAATGTTATGTTGATGTGAAGATGATATAGTTGTTGTCAGGTTGGTTGGTTGGTTGGTTGGTTGGAGTTGGTTGGTTGGTTGGTGGGTTAAAAGTGGGTTAATATAAAGGAATTTTTGGTTGGTTTGGAGAAAAGTGCCCCTCATCACACTTCAACACCCCACCCACTATAAAAACCTAAACATATAAAAATTCTTTCACAAGTAGTTCCTTCTTATGTTCTACACACTGTCAGTTAGCACTTGGAACTCTCTGATAAGCTCCTCCTCAATGTCCTTGTACCCCCTGGTAATCTCTACCTCTGGCAATTTGGGATCAACGAATTTGGTGTCGACCACCCTCTGCATGCTTGGTGCGAGCGCAGTTTTGATGTGAGCATACGTGATCTTGCTGTCCTGGGGACTGTCGGCAATGGTTTTTTGGCAAAGGTCGTAGAACGTGATGATGCAAGCGAGCATGCCAAGAGTTTTGACAAGAGGACATGTGTAGTCGTAGTCGGTGAACGCATTTTGTTGGAGAAAGTCCTCTCTGAGAATTTTGGCTACCTCCATCACGACCTTTTGGTCCTCCGAGAGACTTTCCTTTCCGACCAGCTGAACGATCTCGCTCAAGTTGTCCTCCTGTTGCAAAATGTCCCTCGCCTTGTTCCTCAGCATGGTGTACCTCGAGTCCTTCTCGCAGAAGAACGGCTCAAGAACACGCATGTACTTTGTGTAAGAAATTAACCAGTTCAAAGACGGGAAGTGCTTCCTCTGTGCGAGTTTCTTGTCCAAACCCCAGAACACCTGAACGATGGACAGAGTCGCGGCGGTGACCGGATCAGAGAAATCACCTCCAGGAGGACTAACAGCCCCAACAACCGTGACGGTCCCCTCTCGCTCGGGGCTTCCCAAACAGCTAACCCTCCCGGCGCGTTCATAGAACGCCGCAAGACGAGCTCCGAGGTACGCCGGATAACCACTATCAGCGGGCATTTCACCCAACCGTCCGGAGATCTCACGAAGAGCTTCAGCCCACCGACTAGTGGAGTCGGCCATCATGCTTACGTTCATTCCCTGGTCCCGGAAGTACTCCGCCAGGGTGATACCAGTATATATACTTGCCTCACGCGCAGCCACGGGCATGTTGGAGGTGTTGGCGACCAAAGTTGTCCTTTTCATTATTCCAACCTCCTTCTCCTTTCCAGTAATTTCGTCCTTGATCGTCATTGTCAGTTCTGGGAAATCACAGAGAACTTCAGCCTGGTGTGGAGTGAAATGTGTTAACAGATGAGTGGATCTCACTCTCCGCGCAATTTTCGTACTGTGCACTCACCATCTCGTTGCCACGCTCGCCACAGCCAACGTAAACAATGGCGTCGGAATTTGAAAATTTGGACAAAGACTGGGAAATCACAGTCTTTCCGCAACCAAAAGCCCCTGGAACTGCACAAGTTCCGCCAAGGACGGAGGGAAACATGCCATCAATCACCCGAAGGCCTGTTGTTAGCGCCTTGTTTCCCGGAAGCTTTTCATTGATGGGACGAGGCTTCCTAACGGGCCAGAAGTGAGAAAGAGTCAAGTCGTGCGTCTTTCCCGTGGTCTCATTGTAGACCTCCATAACTTTATCGTCGACGTTGAACTGCTCGTTTCCGTCAGTTCCCTGAGTGAAGATCTTTTTAACCGTTCCATAAACATTGGGGGGGCACATAATTTTGTGGTTGTCAATGATTTCGTTCTCGTAAACATTGCCAAGAACATCACCACCAGAAATAGGCTGACCCTCGCGCCATTTTGCGCCCTTGAAAGTCCAGTTCGTCCCTCTGGTTAACGATGGGACATCAACCCCTTTGGGCACATAAACATCACCTGTTGCGAGGCGAGCGAGGAGCGGAGTGGCCGTTGAAGAGTGGTGTGTCAGAGAAAGCAACAACCTCTACAACTTTCACCACTACTTAACAACTTCTTAACAACTCACCTTCATTCCTGAAAATATCCTCAAGAGGACGCTGAATCCCATCAAAGATTGTTCCCATAATCCCAGGCCCTAGCTCAACCGACAAGGGAGCGCGCTTGCGAAGTACCGGGTCACCCACAGTCAACCCAGAAGTGTCCTCGTAAACCTGAATACTAGCGGTGTCACCCTGCAACTTGATAATCTCTCCAACTAACTTGGAATGCCCAACCCGTACGAGTTCGTACATTGCCGCACCAGACATATTGTCGGCAACAACCAAGGGACCAGACACTTTAAATATGTATCCATAGTCCGATTCAACCGAATCAGCAGATGACATGTACATTGTGGAAATGCTGACATTTTGTGGTTAGTTTGGGTTGTGGTGGTGGGTTATGTAGCGGAGCGCTTAAGCTTACTTTATCTGCCCTGTCGCCAATGACGTGAAAAAATGATGATTTTTTTTTGCCCAAAAAAACATTTTCCACGCAAGGTGAATGATCCTCCGAATATATTGCACACACACAAGCTAAGCTAACACAGTATGTCGCAGATGGTTCGAATCCAACTTGTTATAAGCGTCTTGGTAACGATTTCAAGTGCTTTTACCTTGTCGTCTCACAGTGCAACTGTCCGGCAGCCTGTTCAGCTCAAAACATATACATACGAGGCATCTGCCTCGATCATGAGTGAGGCAAGAGGATTGATGCCTGGAGGAGTGAGCTCCCCGGTTCGGGCCTTTAAGAGTGTTGGTGGAGATCCTGTTGTTTTTGACAAAGTTAAGGGTGCTTATGCTTATGATGTGGATTCAAACAAGTACATTGACTATGTGTTGAGTTGGGGGCCTGCCATTTTGGGTCATGCGGATGACACTGTTCTGGCTGCGATCTATGCCACCATGCAGAAAGGTACATCTTTTGGAGCTCCTTCTGCTCTTGAGAACCTCCTTGCGAAGGAGGTTATTGCAGCTGTCCCTTCAGTAGAGATGGTTAGGTTCACAAATTCGGGCACCGAAGCCTGTATGGGAATGTTGAGACTGTGTCGTGCTTTCACCAACAGAGAATCGATAATCAAGTTTGAGGGCTGCTATCACGGCCATGCCGACAGCTTCCTAGTGCAGGCTGGTTCGGGTGTTGCCACCCTTGGGCTGCCAGGTGAGTGATTTGATTTTTTGTGACGCTTCATTAATTTGTACTCACTCCATTCATTCGCTCTCGTTTCTTCCCCACCCGCTCAGACTCGCCAGGAGTCCCTGCATCCTCCACCAAGGCCACACTCTGTGCGCAGTATAATGACCTCGCTTCCGTGGAAGCTCTTCTGAAAACAACTGATGTTGCTGCCGTCATTTTGGAGCCTGTAGTAGGTAACGCTGGCTTCATCAAACCGACAAAGGAGTTTCTGCAAGGGCTCCGGGACCTGTGCGACCAGTATGGCGCACTCCTTGTTTTTGACGAGGTTATGACTGGGTTCCGCGTCGCTTACGGTGGAGCGCAGGCGTACTTCGGTGTTATACCAGACGTTACGACCTTGGGAAAGGTAATCGGCGGTGGTTTGCCCGTTGGAGCTTTCGGAGGGAGGAGGGACATTATGGAAATGGTTGCTCCCCAGGGTCCAATGTATCAGGCAGGCACCCTCTCTGGAAATCCGCTTGCAATGACTGCAGGCTTGGAAACGCTCAAGAAGCTGAGGGAGCCTGGAGTGTATGAAGCTCTTGAACACAAATCCAAGATCCTTATCGAGGGATTGCTGGAGAGGGGAAAGGCGGCCGGCCACGACATTTGCGGCGGTTACGCAGGTGGTATGTTTGGCATTAACTTTGGCATTGGACCCGTGAACAATTTCGTCGATGCCCAAAAAGCTGATCTGAACAAGTTTGCAAGGTGGCACAAAGAAATGCTGTGTCGAGGTGTGTACCTAGCTCCTTCTCAGTATGAAGCAGGCTTCATGAGTACAGCTCATACTGAGGAGGATATTGAGAAAACACTCCGCATCGCAGAAGAGGTTTTTGCTATAATTTAAAATTTTAAGAAAGGAAAAAAATTTGGTTGGTTGTTAATAGTGTAGTGGAGTTGGATGTTTTAAATAAAGAGTGACGAAAAATCGTAAATAATCGGCTCGCACAAAAGAATAAGTCTAAAACGAGGTCAAATTCGAAGCAGAAATCCAAAATTTCAGCAAAAAATCTCATTTTTTTTGCTTTTTAGCCGGTCGCTGCAGCCTTCGCTTTCGCATTTTTTTTATCCTTCATTGCTCTTTCAATTCCACCTCATCTTCTTTCTTGTAATGAGGGCATTTCTTCCTGTCTCGTTTCCCTTTATCGCACCCAGAAATTACCTTCTTAAAATTCACACACTACACACGTTTTCTTCGCGTCGAAGGCGAAGCGTCTTTCGAACGCACCCTTTTCGAAGTTTTCGTTGCCACACCAGGGCTTCTGATCGTAGTATTCCCAACAACAATCAGTCCAGCTGAAGCGATGTCCACACCGGTCGGCACGCATTCATCGTTCCTGGTATTTGTGCAACTTGGGGAATGGAGCCGGCACCGAAGTGTTTGCGTTTCCATTATAGTTATTCGGTCGGGCAAAGCTTTTTTTTGGGTCTCCTCCAAAACCTTTTCAAGACTATTGGTCGATTTTTCGTAACTCTTCGCCGTCGCCTTGACTGATAGTCCCTTCTCGTAAACTTTCCAATAGATCCGGAGGTAAACGGGAAGCTTCGGGTAGATCTGCTTATTTTTGTCGACGTATTTAATCCAATCCAGGGCCATCTGCTCTGAATCAAAGTTTTTCGAACTCGCCATCAGTCTGGTGAACAACTTTTTCTCCTCTGGATGGTTCACGGAAAGAAATGGAACGGGAACTTTAGTCATCTTCGCAATGTACATCATGTCGCGAGACAGTGCGAATGGAGGTTTGTCCTTCATGTGAGCTTTCAATTCGTCCCCGAGGTCTTTCGTGTGAATTGGAATGGTACCAAACCTCTCGGCCGTGTCTTTAAACTCCGACGTGTTGGACCAATCCGGAAACATCAAAACCCCGTGGTTCTGCAGAACGAGACGCTGAAGCTCGTCGATAAGCCAAGTGTTGTAGTGGCCGATTCTCGGAAACTTCGTTCTATTTCGCTCGGAAGCACGATGGTTGAAACGGTGTCGGAACCACATCAGCAGGCAATCCGTCATTACAACGCCGCAATTCCACCTGCCAAAAACCGTCCTGAGCTGCTTGTGGACATTTTCAACATCATTGGTGCCGCGGTTGCAGCGGTAGAGCGAGAGACCGAGCTTGTCGAAGGCGATCTCTACGAGGGAATGAACCGAGCGTGTATGAGTGAGTGGTTGTGTGGGTGTGTGTGGTGTGTGTATGCGTTAGTTTTTGGACGACAACGAAAAACAAATACTCCAAACGCGAGTGAAGTACTGCGCTTGGATTCGCTTCGCTCCTCACGTACCTCCTTGTTGTTGAGTTTGTGAAAGTACTGGTTGAGGTCGGGGGGGTCGCTCACGTAGCCTTTTTTGATGTTATCTAAATTGTTCTTCGCCTTCCTCCACGCCGTCTTGGTGAATAACGGTTTGCTGTCCGCCTTGGTGCTGTCCTTCCTGTCGCCGAACGCGGCGTAAACTGCACGAACTCGCTCGTACAGGATTTTCGGCTCAGGAACGTATCGCTTGACTCTCAAGCTGAACCATTTGTAGTTGAATTTTTTTCGTTGTTTAATTTGCTCGTCACTGAGCCCAACTTTTTTTAGCGCTGCCACGACCTTCTTCATATCATCCTCGTCCTCAATCATAACCGCGTTGCGCAGCGCAACAAAGTAATCTTTCTTCGAAGGGTGGTGCATGCTCATCTTCACCCGATCTTCAAAGTGGAAAACGTCGTCAAGCACGGTCGAAAAGCTGGCGGAATCATTTGCATCCGGTTAAGGCCCGAGC
>Ga0302114_10002015_pt1 | contig 13177 bp, 15 predicted proteins | sample AG5_Surface_MG_FD_203107 | JGI IMG/M metagenome (GOLD analysis project Ga0302114, IMG submission 203107) | Marine microbial communities from Western Arctic Ocean, Canada - AG5_Surface | ecosystem: Environmental > Aquatic > Marine > Oceanic | place: Canada: Western Arctic Ocean | collected...
CCCCTCCATCCCCATCCCCATCACCATGATCATCCGAATCAAATCCACAGTACTCCGTATCGAAGGACGGATTGTGGCAGAACGTCGATACGCTCAAATTGCTCTGGCAGTACTGCATAACGTGCATATTTTTATTTTCCTCAACCACCTCAACCTCCCCGACAAAGTTCCCACTCTCCTTGATTTGCGCATTTGTCGGAACTGCGCTTCCTGAGGGCACTGCGAGGGACCACGCCTTCCCGGCGTAGAATATGGCACCCACGGAGAGAGTTATCTCGGTGTTTGTAATTGTCTGCATGCATGAGTCGTCGAAAATCAACGGGGTTCCGATTCCGCTCTTCTCATCCTTCGAAAAAACCCCACTCATGACCGTCGTGGCGTTGCTGGTTAGCTCTCCGGTTTCGGAGTCCGTGTGGAGGAAGTAGTCGTGCTCGTAGTAGCAAAACACGGTGTGGTTCGACCAGTTCGGTCCTGGGGTTGCGATGGTTGCTGCCACTTCTTCGTTCTTTACGAAATTGATGAGAACGCCGGAGGACTTTAGTTCCGAGCGAGAGGGGGGGAGAGGACGATCGGCGTAAGGCTCCATGTAGAGCGCTTTGCAGTACCCTCTCCCATCCCAGTCTGACGATTCCAGCATGACTTGAAATGTATCCTCTCCAAGGAACGGATTCCATTCGACGTTGAGAGCAACAGAAGGGACCGTGAGGTGGTGAGCAACCCCCCCGTAGGTACACTCTGTCGCGCCAACATCTGCCCCGAACCCCGGCTTGCAGGCCTCGCAGGTTGACGGGGAGGTCGCGCGGACCGCACTCGAGGACGTGTCGAACGGGCACGGCTGGCAGTCGACGTTGACGGTCGGGTGGGTGGAGTTGGCGAATTTACCCGCGGGGCAGACTACGCACGAGGGGGCCATTCCGGTGAAACTCTCGGAGACGACTTGGACTTCGGCAATGTACTCTCCGACGCCACAGTCGCAGGCTGAAAAAGATGTTGATTCTGAGAAGAAGTAGGTTAGTGAAAATCATTGATTTCCTCGGTGAAAGCAAAAGTAGTCCAACTCACCTTCAGGAGACGTCGACTGCAATCCAAGGTGTGCCGTCAATGGACAACTTTCGCAAGCGCTCGACGGGGTGCTCAACGGGTCAAATTGGTTAGCCAGACAACTAGCGCACTCGCCGCTTCCCGGCTCGCTCGAGAACTTTCCGTTTGGGCACGGTTGCGCCTCGGATGCGACAGCGGGGCAGAAGTGCCCAGCGGGGCAGAGCGTACGCTCGTTACTCAAGGAGGGGGAGTACCACCCCGCACCAACTTCCGCGCAAGAGCCTTCTACTTGCCACTTTCCACCGGCGCAAAGACACCCGCCAATGGATGGCACCGCGACCGCACCGTCGGTGTTGGAGTCAGCAGGACAATCGCTGCACACCTCGCCCTCGCCCTCGCCCTCGCCCTCGCCACTCAAGAATTTGTTTTCCGGGCAGGCTTGGCAAGATAACACTCCTTCGCCGGGTGGAGAGGAAAGGTGCCCTGCAGGGCAACCGCACTGCGCCGAGCGGAGTTAGAGTGTGGGTCGTAATACTATATGGCAATTTCGGTCGCTTAAACTTACTTGCCCAACGCTATGAGCTCCCGTGGCAAGCGTGGTTGACCCGCCGGGGCATGCCAAACAATCGTCCACGTTGTCGTGGTCGGCAGGAATGTCACTCCCACCCAGATACTTTCCAAGCGGACAATCCTGACAAACCGCTGCTCCGGTGTTTGGGCCCGCAACTTTTCCACCGGCGCATACAGCACATGCAGCCATACCCAAATCACTGTATTTTCCAGCTACACATGCTTGGCACCCATCCTCAGTGTCTCCTTGTCCGTTTCCGCACATGCAGTAGTTGTAGTAGCTTGCACCCGAAACTCCGTTCGTTTGTTTGCCTGCTGCGCAATCCTCGCACTCGACGTTGCCAGGTGATGCACTAAAAGTGTCTGCCGCGCAAGGAGTGCACGCAGTTTGTGCTGCGTTCGAGTGCTTCCCCTCGCTGCAAATGGTGCAGCTGTTCTCCTCCGATTCGCCCGCTCTCACTTTGCCAGCTGCGCAGGCGTTGCACTGAGGGGGGTCGCCGCAGGGCAACGATAGGCAAATTGAGGGCGCAGCTGGTACGAACATAGTTCGTCCGTCCCCGCAAAGGCAATCGCCGAGCTCGCTGCTCCCGGCGCTGCGCCGAGCGAAGAAGGTGCGAAGGGGTTAGTAGTGGATCGTATTCTCGTCTGTACACAGGTTGTGACTAGCTCGCTTCGCTCGCTGGCTCGTATTCTCGTCTTCATCAAGGCTCGCTCGCTTCGCTCACTCACCTGGAAGTTGACAAAGATGGGCAATCTTGGCAGGTTGTCATTAATCCACTGCTGTACGTGTTGGACGGGCATTGGGAGCATTCGGACTGGTCGACGTTGGGAATAGACCCAACGCAGGCAGTGCAGGACGATGACTGTGCCACGGCAGCAGAACTGGCACTGCAGTCGATGCAATTATCGTCGTTCACGCCAGACCGCTTCCCCGCCGGGCATGCCTCGCAGGCGGAACCTGCTTCATTGACCGCAAGGCCGTTTCCACAGGATAATACACACGCTGTGTGTGCCCCATTTGGAACATTGTTGACGCCGCACTCGCTGCACTCGGGAGCTGCGAGCAAAGCGGCGAGAAGGGTTAGTTGCAGTGCTGTGGCGCCGCTGAACATCATGTGCTGTGCCTGTGCTGTGCTGTGCTGTGCTGTGCTGTGCTGTAAAGGAACTCACCTGCGGCACCCGAAATTTTACCATCGCCACAAACTTGGCACGTTAAGTCTCCAGTTGCAGCTAGTGCTGCCGAGAACTTTCCCGGGGAACAATTGTGGCAAGCCGCTTGCTCCGCAGTGGCGAACTTCCCCGCACCACAATTTGCGCAAGAACTGAGGTCCCCATTTGGTTCCTGACCCGCATTGCACGTGCTGCAACTGGAAGCTTGTGGAGGGGCAACTTGGTTGGCTCCACAATCACTGCAGGTGGTGTCAGCCGCTCCAGAATACTTGCCAACCGGGCACACAAGGCAGCCGGTGGGCTCTTCATCGTCGTTATTCTTCAGCCCAGCTCCGCAGGACAGGACGCACGCGGAGGAATCACCGTTCGGGGCGAAATGTGTGCTGCAAGAGCTGCAAGTAGACTCAGAGGCGCCTGAAACTTGGCCTCCTGGGCAAGAGTCGCAGCCGTCAGCCCCAGCGTTGTTCTTCAGCCCCGCTCCGCAGGACAGGACGCACGCGGAGGAATCACCGTTCGGGGCGAAATGTGTGCTGCAAGCACTACAAGTGGACTCAGAGACGCCTGAAACTTGGCCTCCTGGGCAAGAGTCGCAGCCGTCAACCCGAGCGTTGTTCTTCAGCCCCGCTCCGCAAGACAGGACGCACGAGGAGGAGTCGCCATTTGGATCGTAGTTATCGTTGCATGGATCACACTCAACGCTGCCCGGGGATGATACAGTATCTGCGCCACAGTCCTGACATGTTGCATCAGCTGCCGCCGAATACGTTCCAGCGGCGCAGACAGCACACTTTGAATGTGGCTCGTTTGGAGCAGTGCCGTCCTCGCACGACGAGCAGCTACCAGCGCCGGCAACCGAGACTGATGTGCTGGAGCAATCGCTGCAGGCGTTGGCTGCCCCTGAATTAGGGCCGAAGGTTCCGGGGTTGCACTGGGTGCAGGAGAAGGACCCTAGGCTGCCTGAAAGGCCAAAACCTAAGTTGCACGTGCAAGCACCAACATCGGTGGAGCCGGCAAGAGAGGTGAGTTGGGGGTTGACACCGCAGGAGGCGCACTGGTCGTCGTTCGCTGTACCCCCCCCGTAAGTTCCAGTTCGACAGGGGCTGCAGGACTCAGACCCGAAGAATTCAAATCCAACGTCGCAGGAAAGGGTGAAACTGAAGGAGGCGATAATAAGGATGAGGAGGAGGATATTGTGCCATGAGAGGTACATTATTATGTGGTGTGTTGGGAAGGAGTGGCTCTTGAAGGAGAATATATATATCACAGGCAACACACACACAACCAGGTGAAATAGTTATTTTAATATTTTTTTTTTTCACATATATAGTGATATTCGACATAGATATTCGACACAACATGGAGAGCGAAACACCTCTCCTCCCGGTGACGTCTGACCACCAACCCAACAATAACAACGACACCAAAACACTTCCAAAGACACGCCTTGAAATACGCAGAAGGATATTTGGTGCTGCGTGGCCTCAGGCTCTTGTTGTTTGCTGCCGGATGACTATAGACCTTACCAACGTATCGATTCTTGGATATTTGGGCACCGATGCCCTGGCCGGTTCCGCTTTCGCAGGGGTAGTCACAACAATTTCTGCTATCGTGTTGTGGCAGGGTTTTGGCGACGCCCTGATCACACTATCGTCCCAAGCAATCGGCGCTGGCAACCCTAAGCTCGCAGGGGTCTGGCTGCAAACTTCATTGTTGGCGATCTCAATTTCTTCGATCCCAGTGGCAATAATATGGTGGAATGCGGGGAACTTATTGCGAGCGGCTGGTCCACTGTTTGGAGATGCTGGAGGCCCGAGCGAAGAGATTATTAACTATTCCGAACAGTACGCGAGGTACAGTCTGGTTTGGTTGCTACCCGACGCATGGTTCGCAGCTTTCAGTCAGTGGCTCAACGGTCAGCAAAAGGTGCGGCCCACAATGATGATCAACTTCATTTTCGTCTTTTATAATGCCCTGCAAACTGGTATATGGTACATGGTGGGCTGGGCACGAAATTTAAAGGACTGGGGTTCATCGGCTCTCCCATTGCAACTTCATCAACAAAAATTCTCCGGTGAGTTTCCGTTGATTGTTGGTCAACAGCACCACGTTCAAAACAACATCTGACACGAAACCAATCTCGCTTCCCACACCCTTCTCGATCTACGTTTCTGGTCTTGCATCGCAGTGGAGTATTTTTGGTGATATACTGCTGCAAGATCAAGAAGATTCACGAGACTTGTTGGGACAAGTGGACCATGGCGGCGATTAGCGCAAGTCGGCTGAAACGATTTTTTGCGCAGGCTATACCTGCTGCCATGGTGGGATTAGTTGAGCAGGCTCAATTCGTGTTCATCACCTTGCTCGTAGGGACTTTAGGAGACCATAAGACGGAACTAGCAGCGCACAGCGGTATGTTAAATGTCTTCAGTTTGGTGAGCTGCTTCATGTACGGTCTGACCGACGCGGGAGCAAGTACCGTAGGTCTACTGCTGGGCGCGGGAGAGCCCCAAACGGCGAAAAAGTCAGGGAAGGTGTTGCTGCAGATGATGACCGTCATGTCAGCGAGTGTGGCAGTGAGTGAGCGAAGCGTTTTCTAGCAAGCAAGCGAGCCTCGTGGAAGACGAGTATATGTACTCAACAACATTCTCAACATTTGCTTCTAGACAATGTTCATCATTTGTCGCAACTACGTGGGGAAGATTTTCAGTAAAGATGAGGATGTGATAAATTTAGCGGCACAGCTGAGCATCGTGCTGGCAGCGAGCTATATTCTTCTGAGCATCACGTTCGCGTGCTTCGGAACATTGCAAGGACAGGGCAGACCTCACATTGCAGCGTTGAGCATGTTCTTTGGGCTGTGGGGTCTAAGCGTGCCGTTCGCTTATTTGTTTGGAAAGAAGTACGGGGGAGGCTTGGTCGGGGTGTGGGAGGGGTTAGTGGTTGGGTACACAACAATGACATTTGTCATGTGCGGTTTTGTAGCAACGTCAAAGTGGGAAGATTTGAGTGCAGCGGCGGTAAAGAGGAGCGAAAAGGGATAGAAAAACGAAAACTTAAGGCCAATAAAGAGACGGTTGCATTCTGAACGCTTGTTTGTCAGGAAATAAGTAAGTTGTTTTATACTATGCTATGCTATAGCATATAGCATAAAAAGAAACCTGAAAAAAAAATAGAAAAATCTTTCGGTATTTTTTTGATAACTTTTGACACTTTCTTAAATGACACTTTCTTTAATGCGGTTTCACTTCTTTCTGCTGGGATCAACTCTGCTTTATCCTGGCAGCTGCCAAACTCTCATTGACCCTGATGTGAGCTCGATCGCTAATTATTTTGTCAGAATCGACCCCGAGCTTGATCATTAAGCTTTTCGTTCCGAGCATATTGTTCTTGATCTTATCCATTGTGATGTACTTCGGCACTGCCGCCTGGAACACCAGCGAGACCATGTCCAGTTGTTGAGTTTGTGAAACTAACTGAAATGTCCACACCCTAACCACCTAACCCAACCAACCAAATTCAAATCAACTCACGTAGAGATGGTGGATCAGCTGGAACTCAACCGCACCCATTGATGATTCGGGCCTTCCGCCAATTCCCCATTCGAGCAAGTACGAGTTCCAAAGGGGCAGGTTTCCTCGTCTTGACGGCGAGCCTGGGAGCAACGCCAGCGAAATTGTCAAGTACACCTGTAGGATGGGAGATGGGTGGCACTATCTCGATTACTACCCCATCTGCGAATTCCCCTACATTAACTCTGGTTGGATGAACCACGGTGAACCCGGATTTGATGATGTAAAGCCCGATGATTGCTCCATAACAATGGCCCAAGCGTTTGGCGAGGGGTTCAACGAGTACGACCAGAAGTGTTTTGTGTACGCAGCAATTTCGTTTGTCCCCTTCCTCGTCTGTATTTACTTTTTGCATGTTAATAATCAACTGAAAGAGAAGAAGAAGCGAGCAAAGCACTTCTGGTTCATCAAGAAACCAAACTTGAGTGAGAAGCTGTTGTATCTTAACGTCCTGATGACCTTTTTCACGGTAATTTTCGCATCGGACATTGATGGCTATGCTGGACGGCTTCCACTGTACTCGCCTTACTTTTTCAGTAGGACGACCTGCATGGGGTTTATGAGCGCGACACCATCTCACCTCGGCGTAATGCTTATAACGGCGTGGATAACCATCGTTGACGGAGGCAAGCACAAACGCACTCCGACTTGGGCTCTCTGGCTTGGGAGAACCCAGTATATTGGCCAGTACATCGCAGAGGTAATCGGAGGAAATCTGGAATACAGTCTGCTTCCCGAGTATTCTGGAGGAATGTTATCCGCAGTTAGTTACTACAAGGTGAGGGGTGAACTGATGGTGTCGCAACCCTATACTTAAGTATAGGGTTGCGACAATGGCTGCATCCACTACTAACTCGCTTCGCTCGGCGCAGTACTGGTTTAACCTCCAGCACTGGGTGGTCTACTTTGTCCTGAGCTGGGGCTATGGGAGTAAAATTTCGAGGATGTTAAAGGGTGGTGCAAAAGGCGCCGAGAGCGTTGAGCTGAAGAAAATCCGAAAGTACGCAAGGTGAGCGAGCGAAGCGAGCGAGCCTTTTGGTTGACTCGAGCGATGAAGTGCGCGAAATGGCTACAGACTTAATGGCTGCATCCACTACTAAGCTAACCAACCCAACCCAATTCGTTTGGCTTGCTCGATTCGCTCGCCCTTCATTAAAAATGCGCCTCGCTTCGCTCGGCGCAGGACAGGTGGGCTTCTTTACAGCTTGTCGATTCTGACGAGGATAGGAGGAATCGGCCAGCTTTCTTGCCATTTCACTAACGAGAAGTGCGAAACGCGAAATCAGATTGCGCCTTGCAAGAACGAACCCTTCTGGTACTTGATGATTCTATATTGGGGCGTGGCCTACGGAATCTGTTACGCTCAGCAGCCCGGCAAGAAAAAGTACACCACTAGGGCTTACGAGGCGGTGAAGAGTACGTTCAGAAGCAGCAGGAGCAGCAAGAGCAGGGGAAGCACGAACAAAACGGGGGGTAGTGCTGCGAGCAGTGGTGGGAGCAGTGGTGCGAGCAGTGGAAAGAGTGGGGGCAGCAGTAAGGGGAGCGGCTGGTCGAACTTTTTGAGCGGGGGAAGTAGCAAGAATTCGAGTACTAATTCTAGTTCTGGGAGTGACAGCAGCGTGGCAAGTGAAGGGAGCATTGGGAGCGATGTGCTGTCAGGAGCCAGCAGTATGGGGAGCGAACTGGGGTCGGAGTTCCAGGATGCGAGTGCGTTTGAGCAGGGTGATGAGGAAGAGACGGTGGTGGCACCTTACTCGGCTCCTTCCGGGAATAAGGTCACTCCCGCATAACAATAGAAAAATATATTGAATTGAAATATTCATTCCTCTTCGCTCTTCTTATAGCTGCCCGCAATCCGCAATTACAACATCCTCTACAGGCTTGTCCCCTGCCCCCTTCTCGCACGACTCAATCGTCCTTATGATATCCATTCCCTCCAAAACCTTGCCGAAGACGACGTGCTTCCCGTTCAAGTGGGGAGTTTCAGTCGTGGTGATGAAAAACTGGCTTCCGTTGGTGCCGGGACCAGCATTCGCCATGCTCAGCAACCCAGGTATGCTGTGTAGCTCCTTGAAGTTCTCGTCCTCAAACTTGGTGCCGTAGATAGATTCTCCCCCGGTCCCGTCTCCGGCAGTGAAATCGCCGCCCTGGCACATGAAGTTGCTAATGACGCGGTGGAACGCGCTGCCCTTGTAGTGCAGCGGTTTTCCGCTGTGCAGAGGAAGAATACATAGATTAGTTTGTGGATTAGGTGTAGTGATGTAGTGGATGTTAGCAGTCAAGCCTTTTATCGCTCGCTCACCTCTTTCCCTCCCCCTTCTCTCCGGTGCACAACGCACGGAAGTTCTCTGCCGTTTTGGGGACCGTCTCGTCGTAAAGTTGGAAGGTGACGCGGCCCAAATCCTTCTCGCCCATCTTCATGTCGAAGAAGCACTTCGTCCTCTTGCTCTCATCGACGACTGTAAGCCCCTTCTTCTCCTTGTAGAGGGATTTTTTAAAAGCGTTGCCGAACATCGATTTTTCCTTCTCCTTCGCGGCCGCCATGTCGGCCTTGATGTTCGCGTATTCGCGACGGACGTCCTTGTTCTAAGCAAGAGTGGGTTAGGAGTGGGTTATTCGCTTCGACAAATAGAATGAAACTCACCTTGTTGTCAATCTTGTTCGCCGCCAGAAGATCCTCCTTGGCGAGCTTCCACTCTTGGAGGAGCTTGTTTGCACAACCGCGGCGGTAGAGAGCCTTGACCTGGTTGACGGAGTCGACGTCGTCGTTGTTCAAGCCCCACATAGTAAGAACCTCGGTGCACGTTCGGACACAGTTTTGGGCGTCCTTAGCTTTGAGGAAGCACATCGCTGCGTTGAGCTTGCAGGATATGTAGGTGGGTTTGGCGGCAGGCTCGACAACGAGCTGCTCGTCGTTGGGGTCGGTGTCGTGCGTCATATCCATGACGAAGTCAGCCGCTTCGTCGTATTCGTCAGCGGCCTCGTTGAAGCGCTTCTCCTTGAACAGCATCGCAGCTTCATCTTTATCCTTCAGCGCCTTCTCCAAACGCTACGCCGAGCGAAGCGAGGCGCATTACCAATCGAGTGGAATAAATGTTACTTAGTAGTGGGTGGGGTGGGTGTAGAAATGAGCCATGTCATATATGATGCTTCGCTCACTCACCTCCTCCTTGCTCATCTCCCACTTCTCCTTGGTCTTCTCCTTGAAGGAGAGGAGCTCAACCTCAAATATCAAGGTGGAATTGGCCGGTATCGTGGGAGGGGAGCCGGCTGCACCGTATGCATAGTCGGGAGCACACTGCGAGTTTGCGAAAAGAATGAGTTAGTAGTTATGTGGAAGACTTGAACATCTACAACGCCGCTGTATCCGCGAGATGGGCGAACCCGGGGGGGCTTGTAAAGCGCCGGGGTGCGGCGCCGCAAAGCAACGCGCTCTCACCTTGAAGATGGCTTTCTCGCCCGGAATCATGGTAGCAATTCCAACGTCCCATCCTTTAATAACAGAGCCAGTCCCAATGTCAAACTCAAATGCCTTTCCACGGTCCACAGAGCTATCAAACTTGGTACCGTCCAGGAGAGTGCCAGTATAATGCGCTTTCACCAAGCTCCCAACCGGCGGGAAGGCCCCGTTGGGACGGCCGGGAGTGACGAGCTTCTTCAAAAGGGAGCCGGGTTTGCACATCAGGTCGAACGATTCATCCTCGTCCTCATCCTCATCTTCGGAGGGCGATGTCTCAGACTTTGGTGTAATGTCCATGAAACCATCCGCAAGGTCGGCTGCTAAAGAGTCAGTCTCGCTGAGGGCAGACATCGTAGTATAGAAAAATGAATTTTTGCTGGGTAGAGAAATCTAGAAGGATGTGAGGATACAAGACTAAAACAAGCATCACTCCATGTTTAAGCGGCGAAAGAACAAAAAAAAGAATAAAGCAAAAGCTGAGCTCGTCACAGCTGCTGGTGATGATGCTTTTGAGTTCGAGCCTGCAATGACAGAGGCATCGACAATGTCACAATCCCCACTTTCAAACTCAATAGCTTCTCTCTCTCCAAGCTCCTCGCCATCTTCATCTTTCCCCTCCACACCACCAGCTGATTCGGCTCGATCCCGTTTCAACCGTCGACTTTCAGTTTCTGTATCTGCCCAAAGAACTCTCTCTTCATTCAAGAGTGAGTCTGTGATGGAAGCTCTAACTCCCTTCATTCCCACCCCAACTGCCGCTTTGCAAACATCAATGGCACCTTTCCTTTCTCCCACGTCGTCAATTTCCTCCCTTCTCCTTCCAAATGAAATTTCCTCCCCTTCTCCTTCTTCGTCTCCTTCTCCCCCCCCCCCCTCTCCCTCGCCCTCTCCCTCCTCTTTCGACGACGCCATCGACACAACCTTGGCAAACCTCTTTGCCGAAACCCTCTGGTTCAAAGACAACAACTTTGCGAATCCTCCGGCTTGCCTTTCCTGCTGCTTCAAGGTGTCCCGTCAGGAGTACGATCCAGATACAGTCTGTGACAACTCTGTTATCTGGAAGCTCGACTCCAGGGCTGTTCTCTCCTTCACCGACGAGAGCGAAATCTTAAAAATAAAATGCAACGAAGCGAAGCTACTCCAGGCCGGCGAGAAAATTACTACTTTCGGCGACTGCAGCTATGCTTATGATTTGGAGACCGGCTTGACGAAGAAATTATAATTTTGGATTTTTAAAATGCGTGCCGTTTGATTATGTATTTGTGTGTTGTCCTTTCCTCGTCTCCTTGTTCTGTCTCATTTAACTTCTTCTCGTCTCTTGGTCCTGTTTCTTTTTCCTGTCCCCTCTTTTCAAATTCTCTTTTCTCTTGTTTGTCTTGTATTTTGTAGTAATAATGTAATTCCTTTCCTCCGTTTTTTGTTTTGTTTTGTCCTTTCCTCCCGTTTTGTGGTCTTAATCCGCTAATCGGCTGTTTACTTCGAAGTTTCTATCCCTTCTAGGTTGTTGGTTTGTTCTTGTTTTATGTGTTTGTTGTTGTTGTTGTAAAATTGTGCCTCGCTCCTCTTCGCTCCTCGCTCCTCGCTCCTCGCTCCTCTCGCTCTCTACGTCAAAATCCTCAACTTCCCGAAGCTGTCCATAATGTTTGCGTGCACCTCCGCGTCAAACCAGTCCGGCTGGTTGATCAATTTACTCCCGGTGTCCTTGATTAAATCGTTGAACCTCTTGTCGCTCTTGAGCGCGTCGATCTGGCTCCCCTGCGCCTGGCTCAGCGTTCCGAAGATGGTGCTCAGGTGGTTCTGGTCCAGCACACGGTAGTTGGTCTGCCACAGCTCCAGCACCCCGAAGATGTCCTTGTCGGTCTTCATGGTGGCAATGTGCTCGGTTAGCAGCTTGCTGTACTCCTCGTCGTTCTTTCCCGCCGCGGCCGCGCCTCCGGTTCCGTCTCCCTCGGTAACGCCTCCTGAGCTCGAGCTGCATTATGCCGAGCGAAGAAGGTGCGAATGCGAATGCGAATGCGAATGCGAATGCGAATGCGAATGCGAATTGGTTAATGTTCGTCAAGACTCGCTTCGCTTCGCCACGCTTCGGCTCACCTTGCGAAAATGCCCATGTCCAGCTCTCCGTGCCCGGGAACTGTCGCCCCGTTCCCAACTTTCAACGCCGCAAAGTCGAACAGGGCCTTATCCACGTCCTTCTCGATGTTGGCGGCGGTGGTGTTCTTAGCACCCTCCTGCCCCTCGGACGGAGCCTGCGCCGTGGGCTTGGCCCCGTTTCCGGCGACGACCATCGGCACGGCGGGGGGCGGGACCTGCGCGGCGTAGGGGTCGGCCTGCGCGTACCGAGCGTCGCCGTGGTGGCCGCCGTACTGCATGCCCGGGTTGGCCTGGTGGGGGTGGGGGGAGTAGTGGTGGGGCTGGTGGTGCTGCTGCTGCTGGTGGCCGCCGTAGCCTCCGCCTCCGCCTCCTCCGCCGCCGTACCCCCCTCCGCCGTACCCCCCTCCGCCGTATCCGCCCCGGCCCAGGCCCTGGCCCTGGCCCTGGTCGTAGCCCCGGGGAGGGTAGCCCCGAGGATCGTAGCCGCCCCCGCCCCTGGGGTTGTGCTGGGGGTAGCCGCCACCCCCGCCTCCGCCTCCGCCACGGTACCCCCCTCCGTGGTGCCTGGGGCCCCCGTAGCCCGCCCCGTAGTGCGGGGTGTAGGGCTGGTGCTGCTGGTTGCTGTGGTGGGCCGGGCCGGCGTTCTGCTGGGCGAGGGTGGGCACGACGCCGTTGGCGTGGGAGCCGGGGGGGGTGGCCACTCCGGGGGTTGCTCCTGGGGAGGCTCCGGCTCCGGCTCCGGCTCCGGCTCCGGCTCCGGCTCCGGGGGTTGCTCCGGCTGCTGCGCCTGCGCCTGCGCCTGCGCCTGCGCCTGCGCCTGCGGGGGTTGCGCCTGTTAGCGCTGTTAATTCACCCTGCAGGCTGCTGGCTCCCCCTTGTCCTTGTCCTTGTCCTTGTCCTTGGCCTGGCTGCTGGCCTGGCTGCTGGCCTGGCTGGCCAAGCCCGTGGGTGGCGTAGCTGCCGTGCTGAGTCCCGCCGTAGCTGTAGCTCGCGTACTCGTAGTCGTCGGTCCTGAGGGGGGCGACGGCGGTGAAGAAGCGCTCGTCGTGGACTTTCAGGATGGCAAAGTAGTGAGTGATGTTGGAGATCGCCTGGGTGTCGAACCAGTCAGGCTGGTCCTTCAGCTTGACGATGATGTCGTCCACCAGCTCGGCAAAGACCTCGTCGGCCTTGAGCTTCTTGTAGTCCGGCCCCGGCTGGTGCACCTGGGCCAGGGTGCCAAGAATGTTCGACAAGTGGATGTGGTTCAAGTCCTTCTTGTTGGTCTGCCAAA
>Ga0302114_10002019_pt1 | contig 13166 bp, 12 predicted proteins | sample AG5_Surface_MG_FD_203107 | JGI IMG/M metagenome (GOLD analysis project Ga0302114, IMG submission 203107) | Marine microbial communities from Western Arctic Ocean, Canada - AG5_Surface | ecosystem: Environmental > Aquatic > Marine > Oceanic | place: Canada: Western Arctic Ocean | collected...
CCCGTCCTCGCCGTCCAACGTTTCCAACTCCTCTTCCATCTCCCCTAAAAATTCCAACCGCGTCCATTTATCCGCCGGCGGTTTATCAAGCGACGTCGTTTTTCCCTCATCACCAACTCCGTCTAAAGTCGTCGTTGGAGTGGTTGAACTCGTCGTGTTCCGCGTTTCGTTCCCAATTTTGTGCTTCTCTTCCGAAACGCTCGACGACGACCGGCGCTCCTTTTCTTCTTCTCTCTTCTGATTCTTCTTTTTCACCAGTTTGACTTCAATCTTCTTCTTCCCACATCTCACGCGGACGAATTCCGGATCCGTTCGAACCGGGTGGTGCTTTCGCAAATCAAACGTAAACTTCTCTTCTTCGCGCCCTGCTTTAATTTCAATACCGACTGGATCATGTGATCCTTCGGAATCGAAGATGAACCTGTGCGACACCTCCTCCTTTTCCATCACGATGTCCTCCTCGGTAAAAAAAATCTCAATCGTCGTCGCATCTAAAGACGAGTAAAGCTCCGTTTTTTTCACCACCGATGAACTTCTCTCCTTTCTCCCCTCACACTTTTCTTCTTCTTCTTCTTTTTTCGTCGTCGTCGTCATTTTGCGCGTCGTTGTGGTGGTATTGATGATGAAGATGAAGATGAAGTTGATGATGGTGGTGGTCACTCTCTTTCTCTCTTTCTCTCTGAAGCAAAAAAAGCCAAGAACGAAAGATGAAAGAGACGAGAGAATTTTTGTGCGAAAAAGGTTGACTTTTTTTTGTTTCGTAGGCAAACGAGAGACTCTTTTCTTTCTCTGAATGAAAAGAGGGGAAAAGGTGCCGTCTCTTCACTTTAAAAGAATAAAAACAGACACACGCATAAATATGAATCCAGAATAGTACGTTTTTAGATCTCTCTCTCTCTCTCGAGCGAAAGAAGCACGGCGTCGGTGTTGTCAAAGTCTTTTCTTTCGTGGCTTCTTTTCGTTGTTTTCGTTGGTGTCTCTCGTTGTTGTTCTTCTTCTCTCGCGTGATCTTCTCATTGAAAGAATTGGTGTCTCTCTTCTCCCCCCGAGACACGAAACGAATGTACTGACAAATCTCTCTCTCTCTCTCTCTTTCAATTCACGAACAACAGCGATTACTTGTTCAAGCTCTTGGTGCGTCTAAAGCTTTAATAAAGCTTTTTTGTTTCTTCTCTTCTTCTTCTTTAACTTCTTTTAAAGAGAGAAGAGTTTTTCTTTAATGAGATCCGCTCTTGAAATCTCTCTCTTTTCGAGTCTTTTTAGACGAAGAAACTGACGAAACGATGTTCTCTTCCCCTCTCTCTCTTGAAATTTGCTGTACCGAACAACAACACTATAATCAGCTGATTGGCGATTCCGGCGTCGGTAAGTCCTGCCTCCTCTTCCGTTTCGCGGACGACACGTACCAAGAGTCGTACATCAGCACCATCGGCGTGGACTTTAAAATCAGGACGGTCGAACTCGAAGGGAAAACGATAAAATTACAAATCTGGGATACTGCCGGGCAAGAACGGTTTCGAACGATTACGAGCTCGTATTATCGCGGCGCGCACGGGATTATCGTGGTGTACGATGTGACGGATCAGGAAAGTTTTAACAACGTGAAGACGTGGTTGAGCGAAATCGATAGGTACGCGAATGAAAACGTGAACAAACTTTTGGTCGGGAACAAATCAGATTTGACGAGTAAGAAAGTGGTGGATTACGCGACCGCGAAGGCGTTCGCGGATGAGATTGGGATTCCCTTCATGGAGACGTCGGCGAAGAACGCGACAAATGTTGAACAGGCGTTTGTGACAATGGCGAATGAGATTAAAACGAGGATGGCGAGTCAACCGCAAGCGGCGAGCGGCGCGAGTCGAGGAGCGACGATTAGGCCGGGGGAGGGGAGACCGGTGAATGCGAAGAGCTCTTGCTGCTAAATATCAACGAAAAGTGAGAGTTTCATATATATATAAATAAATAGTTTTGTGGACGACGGCGTGAGAGGGAGGAATATAAAAAAGAGAGAGTTGCGATTGCGAGCAACACCATTAGGTAATTTTAAAACATAAAGTTTGAAGGCGTCGACGAACGAGAGGAAAATGTGCATTCGAAAAGTTGTAATCTTGATTGCGTTTGAACGTAGTGTTTGTCTATCTATTAGCTGTTATTACATGCGTTTTTTTTATGTGTGTGTTTCTCTCTCTCTTTTTGTACTTGTGTATGTTTATTTCTGCGTCTCTCTTTTCATTTATAGTGTTGCGCGCGGGGACGCTTGTACTATAATCGGGTTCCCAATAGCGGCGAAACAGCAGAGAACGTCTTGGTGAAAAACGACGATAATTCTCTCATCTTATGTTCGTCGTTTGCGGTTGTGTTCGCGTCCGTTGCGATTGTTTCGTTTACATTTTCGTTTCCTCGTGGTTGTTCTTCGAGTCGAGTGACTTCGATGGAAAAGACGACTTCTTTCTTCAAGTCTTCTTCTTCTCGTTTTTCGTCTTCGAGTGGCGTTAACGGCGTCTTCTGGGCACTCTCTTTAAAAAACGTGTTCTCGGTACTCGCGTTCGTCGCTTCTTGTTCTTGTTCTTCTCCTTCTCCTTCTGTCTTTTTCTTCTTATTCAAACGGTTCTTACTCGAATATCTCGTTCTCGGTACGAATTCATACGTTTTATCTGTCACCATCTTTCTCTTAAACACTGCTTTCAACCACTCCTTATTATTCGAACTCGTTAGCTTACCATCAAACACGAGCGGGAAACACGTTCTCAACTCTCCAAACGTCGCACTTTCGATGGTTTCCACAATAACTTCGTTCGAGAAGGAGTCCTCCTTGTTCGCGATAACTTTCGCTAAAGCGCTTTCGTCCTTCTTCTTCTTGTTGGTATTTTTCGTATTTGTCGTCGTCGCAGCGGTAGTACTCGTAGTCTTCATCTTTGTCTTCTTCTCCTCCTTTCCTTTCGCTTTCTGCAAAGCGTGAATCTTCGCGACCGCGCGTCGCGTGTTCGGCGTCGGATCGGATGTCCTGTTTTTGTAGAGGAGGAATTTTTCAATAAAACGTCTACTCGTTTGAGGCATAAATCGTGGAGAAAAAAAAACAAAGAGAGAGAAAGACTTTATGTCGAGCGCACCTCATCCTCGCGAGTGCAGTCGCACAAATCCCGGTCCGAGGCGTCAGCTTCATCGACGATAGCGTCGAGGAAGAACTCGTCATCGCGAAGTTCGATCCAAACGACGACATCGAACTTCTTCTTCTCTTAGGAGGAGGAGGAGGAGGAGAGAAGAGAAAAAAGGCGTTCGCGTTCTCTTCTTCTTCGCGTCGTTGAACACCACCAACACCACCCATATCGGTGGAGGAGGAACGGAATGGATGCGGTAAAGATACGGCGTGCGGGAGGAACGGAGTGTTTGGATGCATTATATATGTTACTCAATCGCAAGTCTCGCGTATTCGAAAAGTGAGGAAACGGCATGTGATTTCAAACTTTTTTTTGTTTAAAAACTCTAAGAGCAGCTGCGCAAAATTTTTCCTCGAACAAACGCCATTTTTTCTAAAACCATCTGTATCGTCGCGAGGTCATTCGCGGGTGGTGGTGGTAATGGTGGTAATAATGGTGGTGGTGGTAATGGTGGTATACGCGACGCGAGGACGATTAATTGCGCGGTATTTCGAGCGCGCGTTGCGAGTACTCGATGGCCGGCGCCGAGAAATTCTGACCAAAAATACACGCGCGAGAGGTACACGCCGAGTCGAATCGGAAGCGGCGCTCGGATTGGCATCAACTTGCTCGCTTCCATTTTTGCGATGGCTTCTAAGGCGACGCACATCGCGAGGCACGTCGCGAGTTCTTCGCCGGTTCGCTCTCTTTTCGGCGGCGTCGACGGCGTAGGCGTTTCGGCGCCTTCCTCTTCTTCTCCTTCTTCGAACAACTTTTTGCTGACTGGACTTTCCAACAACATCGATCGCGCCTCTTTGCCGAGAAAAAAGGCACCAAAACCGACGCACTTCTCCAGAAACTTCTGCATTTTCGGTGCCACCTTTCTCTCCTTTTCCGTGGATTTCAACACAATCACCTCCTTCTCCAATTTCTCCGCCGAAGCGCAAAGCTTCGCGCCCATCTCTTCCATCCTGACCACGTGCTCTTTCTCCACGTTCGTGAGCTCAATCAACACCGCGCTCACGATCGATTGCTCCCTCACCTCATCTTCCATTTTCTCCTGCATCTTCGTCAACACCTCCACTTTCTGCTTCTGTCTCTCCACTAACTTTTGCAACGGCAACGACTCTTGCAACAAAACGTCTTTAAACGCGTCTCGTTGCCCGGCGAGATACGACGACGACGTCTGTCTCGCCTTGGCGTCGTCGCAGCGCGGCGTCATCGCCATTCCAACTCTTTCTACCTTAACATTCTTCTCCTCTTCTTTTTCGTCGTCCAAAAAATCGAACCGAAACTTGCCGCATTCGCTGCTCGCGGTGGTCGATTGCTCCTCCGCGTCGCTTTCGCACCCGCGCTCGAAAAAATCTCTCGCAAAGTGAAACGGCGTGGAAGGCGTGGGTGGTGGTCTCGGTAAATTCTTCTTCTTTGAATTCTTCTTCTCCGTGGTGGTGGTTAAGTCAAAATTCCACGCGTCTTCTTCCTCGCTCAACCTCTCTTCCTTTTCTTCTTTTTCCTCCTTTTCGTCGGCAAAGTTTACGTGGTTTCTTAGCGGCGTTTTCTGTATCTGTTCCTTCTCATCTTCACAAAGACCCGCAGGGGAAAAAATCAATCGATTTCTATTCTCCTCCTCCTCCTCTTTCACGCGATGATGCGACGCGTATCTGCTGTTTCCGGATTTTTTCAGAGCAGATTTCAGTTTCGATTTCGGCGTTTGGTACGAGCAGACGATGTGTTTCTTTTTGAGAAGTTTACGCGGCGAACGCGTCGTCTTTCCCATGAGAGATGCGATATCTAAAATGTGAGTAGTGTTGTAAGTGTTTTGTCTCTCTTTTTTCTTGTTCCCCTCTTTTTTTGCCTTTTTTGCATGAAACCCTAAACTTTTTCTAACTGTCTTTTCTGTCCTCCTTTCGACCTCTTTTGAGACCAATTTCCTCTTTATATTATACAACACCAACACACAACAAAGGTAATACATAATGTCCTCTCCACTGTTTGAGGACGACGACGATTTCAACAACAACAACAATCAAAACTCGCGATGGCAGCGTTTATACGAGCATAAATTGGAAACGTTGTTGAAAGAACCGTCGGTGGATTACCGACATTCCGCGGAGAAACTGTCCATATTAGTCAAAAGCGGTTTATTAGAGTTTACCGATTTGACGAGAAATCCGGAGCGTTTTTTCCTCGCCCATCGATTACTCGTGCGCAAAGGGTTCGAACAAGGGCCTGGGTTTAGCATACGATTCACCGTGGAGTATAACTTATTCGGTGGGACGATTTTGGAACTCGGGAACGACCGGCAGAGGATGAGTTTACAAGCGATGAGAGAACGAGGTGAACTCGGGTGTTTCGCGTTAACCGAAAAGTTAGCGGGGGTGAATAGCGGGTTAATCGTGCAAACGACGTGCACGTGGTCGCAACGGGAGAAACGGTTCACGCTGCAAACGCCGTCGGAAAGCGCGAGAAAAATATGGATTTCGCAAGGGTTGGTGGCAACCCGAGCGGTGGTGATTGCGGAGTTGATCGTGAGAGGGAGGAACCACGGTCCGCACGCGTTTTTGGTGAACATGAGGAAACAAAGGTTGGGACCGTTGAATCCAAACATTAAAGTAGGCGACATGGGAGATAAAACGACCGGGAATGATTTAGATAACGCATGGATTGAGTTTAATTCAGTCAAACTCCCATATTCAGCTTTGTTAGATAGACACGACGGGATCGACGTGAGAACCGGCGCCTACGTACAGAAGAGCGCGGGAACGAACAACGAAAGACATTTGACGAACATGGATAGGATTGGACAGAGATTATACACCGGGAGAGTTGCCGTGGCGCAAGGCGCGCACGAGTTCCGGAAACGTTTGTTTCATAAGACGAAAGCGTTTGCCGATCAGAAAGAGACGTGGGGATTTTCCGAAAAGAACAACGGGGCGAGAGAGAACGTCGCGGATATAGCGTCGTCGGCGTCGGCGGCGGCGGCGAGTGCAACGAACAAACGTTTCGGCGCGCGAAGAAGGAGTAAATACGATCCTATCGCAGCAGCGACGGCGATGCACGAGAGGGGACCACCGTTATCGCAAGTCCCGCAGCTTCGTCAGCTGTTTATCGTCGCCAAGGAACAGGAAATGAAGATGGATGCGTTTCTGGTAAACGTGGAAAGGAAACTGTGCCTTTCGTTGAGGAAAAAAGAACGAGCATCGAAAGCGCTCGTAGAAGCGATTGCTGCTGCAAAAATATTAGCCGTGGAGGATGCCATCGATTTGACGCACAGATTGAGACAGGAAACTGGCTCCTACGCGTTAATGGCGCATACTGGATTTGAACACTCCGATTTCCTCATTTGTTGTAAATTCGCCGAAGGCGATTCGAGAATATTAGAGTTGAAGCTAGCCAGAGATAGAGTGAAAACGCCGAACGTCAACGAACGCGAGTCCGAACGCGTGGCGAGAGAAAAACTCGTGGAAGGTTTGCGCGCGGATCAAACGCAAGGCATGACGATTCAAAAAGCGTGGAGACGCAGATGGAGAGAAGCGTACGATTTAGCCGAGATTGCGGCGAGAGCCATCGTGGATGATTGGAACGAGCAATCAGACGCCGAACACAACGCCGGTCAAATCCTATCAAGGCTATAATTGATTAAATACACGTGTAGTCATTTTTTTAAACGCAGTACGTAGTAGAGTTTTGTATGCATACACACGCGAAGCAATCGCGGAGCAATTGTAAATAAAACGCGCAACAAAAGGATGGTAAAGCAACGATTATGCAAGGTAGATTACTTTATATCAAAACGGATTGCCGAAGCGCTGCATTAAGCTCGGAATATCCTGGGTCAAAACCTCCTCTATGGACGACAACGCCTTCTTGTCCACTCGAGGGAACTTGTGAAGTTGCATCGGCTCCAAAATTGCCGCGAATCGTTCCGGGTTTGGTAAATCCCCGGGCGGTAAATTGTTTTCCATCGTTGTCTTCCGGAATTCGTCGTGGATGTTGGCCAGTAATTTCTTCTGTTTCTTTTCGTGGCCAAACGCCGTGGGCATTTGTTTCCACAAGTCTCCTATAATCAGCATGTGCGTTCTCAGCGCTCTCGTTCGTTTCACGAACTCGTTCACTTTTCTATCGCACGACTTTGCCGGAATGTTCATCAAATCCGCCATCAACGCCTCGTGTTCCATTTGAAAAATCTCGTGCATTTTATTCACGTCCGTTTTAATCGGTTCCGTATTGAAAGACCCAACGTACACTTTGCACACTTCCGGCGTCATAAACACTTTACCTAAACTCCACATCAGAGCGCCGTACACTCTCAACAATTGCTGTTCACTCACTTGATCGGCTTTGTTCAACACGACTCGCACTTTATCATCGTGGCCTCTCAACGCGTTGATGACCGATTTGAATTCATCGGAAATATCCAACTTGTACGGATCAAAGAGTAACAAAATAATATCGCTTCTCGCGGCAAACCAGTTGCAAATTTGCGGAAACGAGTACCCGCGATCGATTCTTTGCTTCTCGCCGGAAAGTACCCCGGGCGTGTCGATGAGGGAAACCGAATTCAACAACTCGGCGTCGCACTGAGAACCTTCAAATTTGGATAAAAATCCAGTCCCAAAGGACTGTAAACCAGTGTATGGTAAGGCAGAATTGACCGCCATTGTATTCCCCGGCGTCGTTCGATCGTCCAACCCGTGCGTCAAAACCACGAACCTATCCGTGGTTGGTTCCGGCCCGATGTGCGCGCCCGGATACGGTCTCTTCAACAAGTGCTGAATAAACGTCGTCTTCCCGGTCGAATACTGCCCCAACAACAAAACGTTCGGTTTCCCGTCGAAATCACCATCCGTTAACAGCGGTCCATAAAACGAACCAAACTTATACGCCTCTTCTAAAGGTTTAATCTTCGTCTTGTACAACAACTTCAACCCGTCGACGATGCCGGTCACCGTCTTCGCGTCCACCTTCGCCTGCCGCTTCTTCTCTTTCTTCGTCTGCGCGCCGCCTCCCAACATGTTCGACGCTTTATTCCTCCCATCTTTGATCTTTTCCCCCGGTGATGCCATGAACGGATTGGACGTGAAATCATCGTCGTCGTCTTTCCTCCCGCTCGTTTCGTCCAAACCTTCCATCTTCGCCAAAGGCATCTCCCCCTGCCTTCTTTCCAACTCCGTTTGCAAATTCGCCACCGACGGCGACACGCCAATTTGCGCCAACGCGATCACTCGCATCGCTCGAATGAATCCATCTTTATCCAAATACCCTTGCCTGTTCAAATCCGCGCACCCCCAAACTTTCGCCAACGCTTGCTGATTGAGAGAAGACTTCGAGAAAAAAACGACCGCATCGTTCCCGGTGATTCGTCCGTCGTTGTCGGTGTCGCACAACGGGAACCACTGGCGGTAAAGTTTCTCGTCCGCAAAAGGAGAAGCCATTTATTAATCGATTTTCGATCGACAAAAACTTCGAACGTGTATTCGGCTGATATGTTTAGGGTGATCTTTAGCGCGCTTTCTCTTTCACGCTCGTCTTCTTCTTTGTCTTTGTCTTCGTTGGGCGAATATTCCAATATAACCAACTGTTTTTGTGATGTCTTTGACAAGACTTTTTTATGAAGATTGCGTTAGATACGTCGCGTTATGTTCTATGAATACAGCCAATTTCAACAACAAACGTTCTGCTTTGCTTTTGTTTCACTCGTTTTTATACTATGTTTTCTGCTGCTATCTTTTTTAAATCTCCTCCTTCCTATGTATAGTGTAGTATTGATGATTTGTTTTCTTCGCTGCGCGCTCTCTCTATTAACAACATTTCGCAACAGGACCAAAAGTCCCGGCGGCTCGTTCTTTTTCCATCTCCTCTATGGTGACCGACCCGCTCCGAGATTCGCCCTCTCGAGATTGGTCGTGGTGGTGATGGTGTCTTCCACCAGGCATGTACCCTATTTTCACCCCGTTGGTTTCATTCGTCGGGTCTAAGTACCCTTCTTCGATTTTGTTACAGATTACGCGCGCGGTTTCGATGAACGCGCCGTCGACGTTGGCAGAGGTCATCGCGCTCGTTTCGACGAATAAGAGACCGTTTTCTCTTGCAAACCGTAACCCTTCCTCTTCGCTGACTTGTCTTTGCGCCGAAGCGCCGTCGGCTTTGTTTCCTACCAGAGTAATCGTCGCGTACTCGTTCGCGTGGCGCCGACAATCCTCCAGCCAAGCGTTTAAGTTTTCAAACGTTTCCCTGCGCGAAACGTCGTACACGAGCAACGCGCCCGCGGCGCCTCGGTAATACGATCGCGTTATCGACCGAAACGATTCTTGTCCAGCCTGTTTAATGCGATGAAAAGTTTAGATTAGTATTAGTATTACGTAAAAACGTACCGTGTCCCAGATTTGCAACTTGACCTGTTGATTATTGATGGTCACCATTCTCGACCCGAACTCTACGCCGATGGTTAAATCGTGCACGCGCTGGAACCTTTTATCGGTGAACTGTAATAACAGGCACGATTTTCCCACGCCTGAAGTTTCGTTTAAGCAGGACGAGAAAGAGAGAGAGAGAGAAAGAAAGTCAGACGAGCGTTTTTTATGATTTCGAGGAACCCGCTCTTAGTATAAGTAACGGTAAAGAATAATAGAATGTGTTTACCTGTATCGCCGATGATTATGTATTTAAACAAGTACGCGTAACTCATTCTTCCGTAGCAGATTTCGGTCTCCTTCTCCTCCTTGGCGTTTCGTCGCGTAAAGAGAAAGGGAGAAAGAGAGAGAGAGAGAGAGAGTACTTTGTGGCTTATAGTAATGGGGAAAAAAGGAAGAAAAATTCCGAAGTTGTTTACTATGAGTAGTAATAGTAGTTATAGTATTACACATCTCTCTCTCTCTCTCTCTACTTTGCAACAGGAGGAGGAGAAGCAGCAGCTGCTCGTCGTCGAAGGGCTTCCTCCATCGGGTCTCTGTTTTTCAAATGTCGTGGTAATGATGAGAATAATAAGCGATGATGATGAAGCAGATGACGACGCACAAGAAGAAGAATGAAAGAAGAACAAAGCGGAGTAAAACGAGACGTAAACGACTCCGAACAACGACTTACTCGGCGACGCTATCTTTATACAAGCGCAAACAAAACGCAGACGACGGGAGGAGGACGACCAAAGCCGCCGCGACTCTCGCGTACGAAACGTCGACTTTTTTCAAGAGGAAAGATGATGAAGCAGACGACGACATCGGAGATGTGAAGAAGTTGAAGGTGCACTTTAAAAACTGAAAATACTCTATAGAAAAAAATTATTCAAACGTGGACGCGTCGATGACGTATCGCTTGGTCGAGTCGTTCCCTTTCTCTAAGAGCTGCAAGACGTTTGGAATATCGCGGACGGAGATGACGTTCACGTCCGGGAAGATTTTATGTTTCCAACAGAAATCAACCGTTTCTTTCGTTTCTTTCACGCCGCCGATTAAGGAACCGTGTAAAGAGATGTCGTTCCAGATGAATTTGGTTCCGGTGATTGCGACTGGTTTCGTGTTTAACCCGATCAAGACGTAATGTCCGTGCGTTACGAGCGCGTCTGCGGCGACGTCGTAAAACTCTTGCGGCGAAGGAGTTTTATCGCGTTTATCCTCTCTGGAACTCGGGCTGCCTCCTTCCGGAGAAGACGGCGACGCGTCTTCCTCCGAAGGAATAGCGCCTACGGTATCCAGAATTATGTCAAGCGCGTGATCTCGTTTTAATTTGTTCATGGCGGTGACGGATGAGGACAAGACGAAATGGTTCGCGCCGATTCTTTTCGCTTCCTCTTCTTTGTTTGGACTGTGCGAGATGGCGAACACTTCGACGTTCATCGTCGATAAAATCTTGATACCCATTTGTCCAAGTCCTCCGAGTCCTCTCACGCCTACTTTCACGGGCGTTTCAGATGGCAACGATTGAGCATCTCGAGTTTTTTTCACCATATCGATGTACTTTTTACACGGCGAATACATCGTAATCCCGGCGCAAAGCAACGGCGCGCACTTTGCTAAAACCTCGTTGAACTCGCCATCGCTTTCGAAATCCTCCTTCGCGAAGGGGAACTTCACGGCGAATCGATGGTCCACGACGAACTTATCCGAGTAACCACCTATAGTTTGAACTTGGTTCTTACCGTGTAATGAGTGTCGCGTATCAGCACCGTACGTCCAAGTCGGCGTATTTTTACAATACTGCTCTTCGTCGTTCGCGCACGCCGAGCACGACAGACACGCCTCGACCATACAGCCCACGCCGACGATATCGCCGGTTTCAAAATCGGTCGCTTTCGAACCGACTTTTGTCACCACGCCGATGATTTCGTGACCTGGTACTAACGGGTACGAGTGCTGCCCGACGTCGTGCGCGATGAAATGCAAATCTGTGTGGCATATCTGGTTTGCGAAAAGAGAGAAGAAGAAGAAGAAGAGTTTTTTGTCAGTGGCTTCCAAGAGAAAAAGTCCTCGTTGTAGATACAAAAAAATATCGCTTGCTTCTATCTCTCTCGTCCGCGCGCGTTACGCGCGCCCGGCTCAGAATACGTTCTTCGTCAAAGTCTCGCCTCAACTGCGAGTTTCAGAATCAGACCATCATTGCCATCATCATCGCCGGAAGAAAGAACTCGCGAGAGAGGCAGAAGAGAAGAGATACAAAAAAACAACGAGAGAAAAACCTTTCTCTCTCTCGAGAGAGAGAGAGCGTTTTTAAAAAACACCACCACGATTTATGATATAAAGTACGCCGCAATATTTCACGTCCAAAACGACGTGCGAGTCCCCAGAAGGCACTTCTCTTTCCATCGTCATCTGACGCATGTTCGAAGTCGACCTGGTCGTCGCCGCGAACACTTTACATTTCATTTTTTCTCTTTTAATGTTTACACGTGTCTTTTAATTATGTTTTTTATTTTGTTCTTTCCTTCGTGTATTTTTTACAAGAAAGAGGAGAAAAATCAAATCAAAAGATATCTCGAGAAGAGTGCACGAGCGAATCAAAAAGCGCACGAGGGAGGACTTTTTCTTTCGAAAGAGACTTTGGATGGATTAAAAAAATGCTTCATACAAGCACACTGCTTTCGACGTAAATCTCGATCGCAAACAAAAATAAAAACTCTTCCACTCGAGAGAGAGAGAGAGGCTTTGAAGGCGAGGATGATGCGTTAGGTTGAATTCCTCCGTCGTCGATTGAGAGTCAGAGAGAGAGAGATTCATTCGTGTCATCGAAGGAATTCAAATCCACCTGTCCCGAATCGGCGGCAACACACAAAACGCTCCCGTCTCCTACTTTTTTCGAAAAAAAAAGGCAATCGGCTTGCGCGCGCGCGCGGAGAAGAAGGAAGAGAGACGCGAACGAGGGATTCGAAAAGCGAACGCAGAATTGAGTGAAGCATATATTTACGCGTAAGAATAAATATTTGTTGAAGAGATTTAGCGTTCGTCGTTTCCTTGTTGTGTGTGCGCAGTTGTTTTTTCCGCGTAACTCTCATCGGAATTTGCGTATCTTTTTGGTGAAGGAGAGAAAGAACGCCTTTTTCTGCCCAAGAAAAAAGGTGGAATTTATCAGATCATTGAAAAAAAAGCACAACACACATCGATGTCCGGAGGCGATGCTACTGGCGTAGAGAATACGGCGCATAAACCAACGCCGCCGCTGACGACGACGGTTGGAACGAACGACGCGCAGAAGCAGCAGAAAAAGAACACGAAGAACAACAACGCAGGACTCCCGACGGCGTATCGGCACAACGATATGAACGACGCGACGTCCGACGCGAAGACGTTCTCAGCCACTGAACAACAACAAATGCACATGCAGCAACAACAACAACAACAGTACGCGCAAGCGGCGGTGTTGCAGCAGTACGCGCAGGCGTATTATTATCAGATGGCAATGGCACAGAGCATGGCGGGTGGGCCGCAAATGCAGCAGAGAACGCCGAGAGCAAGCGCTGGGGAGGAGCACATGCAGCAGATGATGATGATGCAACAGCAGCAGCAGCAGCAACAACAACAACAACAACAACAACAA
>Ga0302114_10002020_pt1 | contig 13160 bp, 18 predicted proteins | sample AG5_Surface_MG_FD_203107 | JGI IMG/M metagenome (GOLD analysis project Ga0302114, IMG submission 203107) | Marine microbial communities from Western Arctic Ocean, Canada - AG5_Surface | ecosystem: Environmental > Aquatic > Marine > Oceanic | place: Canada: Western Arctic Ocean | collected...
TTCCTATCGCTGGTCGACGCCGGAACCGACATTTCCGTGCTGATCTCTTATTACAGCGCAGGATTGACAACTCAAGCAAACATACTTCTTGCTATGATTGCGTCAAACATGGCTGTGCAAGTTCTGATGGTGCTCGCAATATATGCCAAGAAGAGCTGGCAAAGGAAGTTGTACGAGGTGATGATTACACTCACATTCCTCCGCCCCCCTGTCGACGCCTATCGAGTTTCAACGAGCCAAAATGACGATGAAAATGCGATTGGTGCTTTGGCAGAGATGATGTACAACAAGGGCGCAGAATTAGCATTCGAGAGCATCCCTGGCTGTATTTTGCAGTGCTGGGTTTTCCTTGAAAACCGCGAGCTGGCAGGGAATTTCGCGGCCTTGTCAATTTTAATATCCGCGCTCACGACGGGCTATTCCTCAGCAATGATCTCTTTCGACATGGACGTGGACTTGACGAACCGAAAAAAGCAACCCAAATTCTACGGCTACGTGCCCGACGACCATAGTGCCCGTGGAAGAACGTTTATGCTAATGACGGCAATCTCAGCTATTCACAATTTGAGTTTGTCGGTCGGGTGTGCACTGTTTGCACTGACGGACATGGACCTGCTCCTCACGTTCGTAGGAGGCGAATTTGCTGTGTTCATGCTGGTGAAGGTGGCGAGAGGAGATTTCATGTGAGTTTTTGTTTTTTGCGAAACACACCGTGGTCAAATTGCTAACCAATTTCAACGCTCTGACCAAATTATCGCCACAGGGATTACGTGCGGGTAGTCAACGTTGTCGTGGACATTCTGGCTTCGTTTATCCACCACACCTGTCTGAAAGTGATCTCCGTTTTTTGCGGATGTATCCACATGAGGAGCCCATACGGAAATGGCGCCACATTGTTTAGCTTTGGAATGATGTGGGGACAAGTGTTGCCTTTCGTCGCTCTTCAATACTATGAAGGAGACGACGCAGAGGCGATCAAGATTTTCTTAGATTGCAGCTTTTGCCTTTGGCTGATTTTGAACATCTCTTTTTTCTGCACAATAGATCTTGATTTCGTCGGCACGTTTTTCGGGACAATCACGGCGGCTCAATACACGATTGAGCTGTTCCAAAATGCAACAAACGATGCGATGAAGTTCGACGCGGCGTTCACAAACCGGATCAGCTACACCAAACCAATACATGGGGAGATCAAGGAATGGGTGCGGCAGAACATTGATCGGTGGCGGCTAGAGGCGCCCGAGTGGTTCGTAGTAGAGCTGATTCCAGACGAGTTCCTGCCGGTCGAGGTGTACGAGGCGGAGGGGGGAGAGGGGAGGAAGAGAAGGAACAGCGTGAGCATGCGGCAAATGGTGGGTTTGGGAGCAGAATGAAACCAAGCTTGGTACACAAGCGTTTTATATTAAACAAATTAATGCTTCACTTTCTTCATCACATCGCCTCAACATATAGCAACTTGAGCTCCTCTTCCTTCATTTTTATCGCTCTCTTCAATTCTTGCCTTCTCTGATTTTCGTTCAGTTCTTTAAAACTCGCATCAACATCAATTCCCCACCACAACGACAACACCGCCAGTTGTTCGTCCGACGCATTTTCCCTGGCATACGTAGCGATTTGTGTACCCAACCCCCTCCACAGTCTCCCGTACACGTCTTCGAAGTACGTTTCAGCCTCCTCCTGGCTGTAGCTCATGTCGTAGTCGACACTCCACTTCTCGGGCTCTTGTGGAAGGGGTGATATTTCGCCGCTCAACCTGCCCTCGCACCTACTTGCGCTTGCGTTCAACGCTGCAAAGAATTCGCCAACGTGAAGGTACTCCCGCGTTTTGGTCAGCTCGTTCGCCTCAAGCTTTGTCAAAAACTCTGTCGCGTTGGCTGCCCAATCTTCTATTGTTGCGTTGACCTTGCAATTGTCCGATAGAATTGTGGAGTTAAAAAGCTGCCTCTCCTTCTCGCTCTGCAGCCATTCGTCGTTCTCTTCACTTCCGAGTGAGTAATTTACTGTTGACGTTGACTCGCGATCACCGCCGCCCTCACCGCTGCCAATTGTGATGACCACCGAGACGGCTCCCCCGTCCGCCCCCTGCACATCTTCCCAAGCAAACAGGGCCTCCTCCGCCTCGTTTTTGTTCAAGCACTGCGGGCAGTCGACCCCGTCAATTGTCACGGCCGTGACAGCATCTCCCCCGTTCCCAACCAATGTGAAGAACATGCTCAACTCCCCCCAGCGGACTGGAAACTTTTGTCTAATTTTGGAAACTCCTGATGGCAGGCGCGGAACTATCGTCATTCCGAATCCGCTGGAGTACCTCACGTTCAGCAATCCTCGCACGAAGGCCGCTGGAATGCCGAATATGTCGACGGTCAGTTGCGGCCCCTGCACCGGGGGGAGAGAGTGAGCAAAACGAAGTAATTGTGGGAAAATATATATATGTTAGTTTCGTAGTGGCTCGTATTTCTCGTCTTCCTTCCTCAAAGCTATTTAAAAAAAACAAAAAAACTTGCTCGCTCACCTCTTTTCCCTTCCCCTGGCCGTACATTCCGGGCCCACAGCCCATGTGCGCAATGGGGTTGTCCAGCTTGAACAACTCAGCGTAGGGATAAATTATGCGGGACATGGATGCCAACGCAAGATCGTACCGGCGCTGGTCGATGTGAGCCAAAATTACGCGGCCCTCGAGTGTGCTCCAAGATCCACCAGAAACCCAAGTTCCGTACACGTAGCAGTTTCCAACGTTTTCTGCCGTGCAAGCCGCGTCATCGTAGTCCGGAAAATTCGGCACGGTAAATCCACAAGGACTTATTCCGTTGATACTCTGCATTGAGTCGTAAAAATCTTTTTTCAGGTCCTTGCTCACCACGTTCAATGCAATGGCATCAACGTTCGGGCTTGTCTCGAAGTACCCGTGTCGGGTCGCAGGAGGACAAGGTTGGTCGGGAAGGCAGTCGACTACTGGTTTTGAATACACTCCGTGCTTCTCTCCGTCGGGGGAGAGCGACTTGATCAGGTAGCTTGTATTTGTGGACTCCATAATCGCCGTTACGGCGGCAATTGAGTCGACGTTGTTTTGCCTGCGGGCCTGGAAGACTGACAGGCAAGTTTGACCCCGTGTGCAATTTCGACCATCGGGGTAAACCATCTCCTGCGCCGAGCGAAGCGATGCGCATTTTCAACGAAGCATGAGTGCAGCGAGCGAGCAAAAATAATTGAGTAAGTTAGTTCAGTAGTGGATGGTAGCCATTATGCCTGTAGCCATTTCGAGGGATTCGATTCATCGCGAGTATGCTTGTCTTCATCAAGGCTCGCTCGCTTCGCTCGCTCACCTCCAAAGCGATGAGCCGGTCCAAAACACCTGTGTAAGTGATGGTGAGGCCGGTCAAGTAGGAAAACCCAAGTTGCTGGCAACACTCCGGGAAAAACTCTGTGCCGCAGGAGGAGTTGGACAGGCAGCCTGCGCCGAGCGGAGCGCCGAGCGGAGCGAGGCGCATTTTTAATGAAGGCACGAGCGAAAGAGTGGGTTAGTTTTAAGTTTGTTGTTGTGGCTCGTACTATCGTCTCCATCAAGGCTCGCTCGCTTCGCTCGCTCACCTGCAGGTAAGCCCTGGCCTCCGAACGCAGGAGCGAGTAGATTCGCACCGGCGCCGGCAAAAAACAAACCGGCGGCCCCAGGCGTAAGAGCAGATGAATCCTGCACGCGCCGAGTCTGAGCCAAGCGAAGAAGGTGTGAAAACGAATTGAGTGGGTTGGTTTAGTAGTGGATGTAGTGCCGCGAGCGAGCGCAGCGAGCGAAGAAACGTCCATTGCGATCCAAGCGTAGCGAGGGAGATGTGTCTATCAGCCGAGCGCAGCGGAAAGACTAGCGCAGCGGAAAAGGGGGGTTTCGGGGGTCTCCCCCGACACAAATCAAAAGTAATTCCACACCTCAAAAACTTCAATATAGCAATTTCATACGGAGCTCGCTCGCTCACCTCAAGGAAGTCCGAAGTTTGACGCATAATCGGTAGGAAGAAGTTTTTAGCGCCGGTGACGTTGCGCGTTGCCAGGAGCATCTCGGCCTGCATGATGGTTCCGGCGAGTGTGCCTTCAATGATGAAATCGTGTCCAAGCGCTGCGGTATCATGCAGGTTGTTGTGATCGCTGAAATGCTCACCCTCAAATCGCTGCTTGCGCAGAATCGCCTCTCGCCCTGCGGCACACTGCATGAAATTGCAGAGGTTAGGGCTCCCGTTGTCACACAGCATGCCAGCTGGCACATCATTCAACCCGCCGTAGCGCTGAGAACCGTCGCCGGCGTTATTGTACCACCAGAGGTAGGAGGTTTGAAGCCAACTTGTGACCGCATTTGGCAGGAAGGAGGCAGCTGCAAATCCAAAACCATAAGAATTCTGAGTCCAGAAATTGCCAGCCCAGTCGGCCCCTTCGGTCAAAGCAGAAGTGGAAGCGTCGTAGGTTCCAGATATTGACTGCAGCTCGCTGTCTGGCGAGAACATCCGCCGAGCCTTGTCCAAATGGAGCACATAGGTTGCACCTTCAGGTGTTGTGGTTGTGCTTTCAAAGTACTTCAGGGAGGGGGGGGTGGCAGGGTCGGAATTTATTTGTTGGGCGCCCAAGAATAGATAGATTAGGTGAGACTTCATTGAGCACTTTATGCAAACTTCACGCAAACTTCTTGTATAATTTTACAATGTTAATATGTTCTTATTAAGTGTGTAGTATTAAGTGAACGGGTGAAATTGCAAGTTGTGTGCAAATTCCAACAACAAGAGTGACAAAAGTGTGCAAAATTATAGGTGCAAAGTGCCAAAGTGACAAGTATGCTGAAGAATTTGATTGGGTTGGGATTAGCTGTGGCAAATCATCTTGTGAATGTTGAGCAATTTGCGATGAGTCAGTGTCCAATGACTTCGACCTGGTTCAATGCTTTTCAAAAGTTCTGTTTAATTGAGGGAACCATCATGCCCATTACAAACTTTTCCCAGTCCATGGTTGGCGGTACAAGTGGGGGGGCAGTCACTGAAGACACTTGGAATTCATCCTTTCATGGATATCAAGAGGTTGTTGGGGACATGTACTTCCTGTGTGCAAGGCAGCACGAAGACGTGCCCTCTCTCTCAATGAAATACCAATGGACGAATTTCGTGTCTTGCATGAACGGGGACGACGGGCTAGTGGGGATAGCCCTGATACCGGGCAACGCTCGTAGATGTGCAGAAGCAACTCTAGGAAGCGAATTTGCAGACATTCTTGACCAGTGTGTATCAAACGAGGATGAGGGGTTGCGACTCTTTCATGATGCGGTTTTCCGGACTTCTGATCTGGGCGTGAAGTATGACGCACCGGAACTGCCTGTCATTCGAATTAACGGCAAGGAGTATAAGGGCTTAGAGGCGTACTATAATCTCGGTGAGCGAATTTGTGATGCTTATGATGGCAATGACAAGCCGGAAAATTGTGGGTGTACCGAGGAGTATAATAAGGTCGTTGCAAGCATAGCAATGTGAAAAAAGAAAGTAAATAAATAAATAAATAAACTCTATCTATTCGAGGAGGTAGGCTATTAAAATTTGAACCCACTAGATCCTGTCGAGCTCCCTCCAGAGCTGATTGGAACTCTAGCGAATTTAAGTGGGTTAGCCCAGTAGTGGATTTTCGCTCAATTCTTCCTCAAAGCTCGCTCGCTTCGTTCACTCACCTTTCTCCTGGAACTGGGTTGTAGCTCGTCTTGGCAGCCGCCTCAGCATCCTCGCTTCGTTTCACAAAGAAATTCATGATATAGAGGAAGCTCGTGATGACAATGAGGGAACCCGGAATTACTGCTATCGTGAGAGGCTTCTTGAGCATTAGAATCGTTGTCAAGCAGTACACAGTAGCTCGAATAGGGCCTTGATCAAAATGCAAAGTCTCCAAAATTTCCGATCTAACCCTTTTGCATTTGGGGAAGCAGAAGTAGATCACAGGAAGTTCCAGGACCGCCAGTAGGAAGCCCGAGAATATCGTATAAGTCATAATTCCAGTGCTCTGTCCTTGGAACAGCCCTAGGAGGCCAGCAGCAAAGCAAAGAATCGTGGTTATTTTTCCACCTATGTCGGCAGCTCTTTCCCAGTTGAATGCCATGATATCCTCCATAATTAGGCCCATTGAGCTGGGCTCTCTCTCAGTCTAGCTATTGCTGTTTCTGGTGCTCTGGTTGACCAAATTTAAGAAAAAAAAAAAAAAAACTTTTTGAAAAATAGAAATGTTTCATTTGCGCCCCTCTCTCATAAACATCCTTCGCCATTTCAACTTAGTTCAACCTTATGTCAGCCTCATCCAAAAGAACTTCTCGGCAGCTGATTCTCCAGCAAAAATGCAATCAAGAATTTGAGAAGGGTGATCACATTATTTGGAGGGATCGTGATTTGCGTTGGTCTGGAGTCATCACCGAAATTAACAATGTGGGCACATATACAATTGTGTGGGATTGTGACGGTTCGTATTCTGATTTGGGCACAAGCTCGCGTAATCGAATGGTCTACTTTGACAGCTCGGTTGTTTATGCTGGCCTCGCCGAAACTACCACACCAAAGGCCAAAACCAAACGAAACTCTTCTGTCGAAACCGCGGAGGCTGCCGTAACATCCACACCACCTTCCACCACAACCTCAACCTCAACAACTTCCACAACCAAACGTAAATTGAAGCGAAAACGACCCCAACAATCTCAATCCCAATCTCAATCCCAATCCCAATCAACCCCCCCCCCCTCCTTGCTCACGTTTTCTTTCAAAGTCGGCAACCGAATTTCGTGCGACGCTTACGGCGTTGAAATTCACCACGGAACGATAATCACCGATCTTGACGAAAACAACAAGTTCGAGGTGCAGTGGGACGCGATAGATTACGACCACCCGAACAGCAAGTCGCTCGTATTTGCCACGTCTCTGCAGCATTTTGTGTCCTCCCGGTCCCGGCAATCCTCATCCTCCTCAAACACGTCAATGTACCAGCAGGCGAAACAGCTGGACCAGACAGAAATCATCCTCCTCGGCGATAAGATCCATTCGCTCCGCTGGTCGATGGACTACGTGGGCGAGGTTAAGGAGATCGACAGGAAGGGCATCATCGCGGTGGTTTTTTGGCCTGAGGCCGAGCCAACAAAGGAGAAGTTGAAGGATTTGAAGTTGGTGGACTGCTTTGTGGCTGTTGATCGTTTCCAAACCCTCGAGAGCAAACGCAAACCGACAACAACCAATACCCCCAGCCCCACCCTCGCCCCCACCCCCGCCCCCGCCCCCACCCCACCCACGGACAATGTAGAATACGCGGTCGGAACTCGAATTAGCTACACAAAATTTGAGGATGACGCGGACAAATCCAAAACAATTATTTTCTTCGGCAAAATTACCTCTGTCGTTGTTGATTCACACGTTCAGGTGATGTGGGACAAGGACCTGTCCACCACCCAAGTTGGTTGGTCCAAGCGAAAGAGTCTCGTTCTACTTGGGAAGAAGAAAATCAACCGTAAAGTCACTCAGCCCAGCAGGTGAGCGAGCGAGCCTTTTGGAAGACTCGCACTCGAGCTAACCCACCCAATTCGTTTCGCGTTTCGCAGCATGCAGCAGAACAATTTTGATGGTGATACGGACGTCGAAGTCGAGGATTTCTGCGAATTTTGCACCGAGCCTAGCGATTTCACAAACGCATTATTCAGTTGCAATAACAAAAATAGCGGGGGGGGGTGCGGGAAGTTTCACCTCACCTGCGTGCAGGAGTACTGCGTAGAAATGAGGGTTCAGAGCAGCGCGAGGTGCAAGGCTTGTATAAACGCAGCAGCAAAAGCAAGCAGTTAGCAGTAAATGGGTAGTAGCGAGTTGGAAAATAGAACATAAATAGTTTCAAGAAGCAAAAAGATGCACAATCCATATAATCTAATTATAAACCATGTACTTTGGCGTGGCAGAAAATTTCTTGTACCCTTTGATTACCTTGTTCACTGAATCAAGGAAATCCTTTTCACTGCGCCGAGCAAAGCAAGACACATATTTTTAATGAAGCACGAGCGAACCAAACCAAGCGAGCCAAACGAATTCGAATTGAGTGGAATAATATAATGTTAGTTTAGTGGTGTAGTGGATGTAGCCATTATTGTCGGATGTCTGTAGCCATTTCGCGAGTATGCTCGTCTTCCTCGCTTCGCTCGCTCACCTGACGCTCTTCCTCCTCGCCCTAATGGCGTACATGCCCGCTTCTGTGCACACGGAGTGCAGCTCGGCACCTGTTGTGTTTGGGCAGAGCCTGCGCCGAGCGAAGCGAGGCGCGTTTTTAACGAAGCGCGAGAGCAAGAGTGGGTTAGTCGCTCGAACTCTTCTGTCACAAGGCTCGCTCGCTTCGCTCGCTCACCTCGAAAGTAACTCGAACCGAATGTCCCGGTCGCAGTTCATTCGTTTGCTGTGAATTTTTAAGATGTGGGTTCTCCCCTCCAGGTCGGGAAGGCCAAACTCGACCTTCCTGTCGAGTCTTCCGGGGCGAAGCAAGGCGGGATCGAGGGTGTCCGGTCTGCGCCGATCGAACAAAAATAGTTGAGTAGGTTTAGTTCAGAAGAAAGTATTATTTTTGGTTCTGTACTGCCACAAGGCGAGCGGAGACGATAGAATGAACCTCACCTGTTGGTTGCCATTAGAACCTTGATATTTCCGCGGGCATCGAACCCGTCGAGCTCGGATACAATTTGCAGCATGGTTCGCTGCGCATAAAATGGGTTAGTTTAAGTATATAGTTTATAGTTTATGGTTCATGCCTAATTAATTGTCGCTAATTGTCGCTAATTGTCGCTAATTGTCGCTAATTGTCGCTAATTGTACCCCCCCGTCGTCCGCTCACTCACCTGCACCTCGTTGTCGCTCCCCCCGTCGTCCGCTCCGGCCCTGCTGCCGCCGATTGCGTCCACCTCGTCGAAAAAGATGATGCAAGCTTTCTTCGATCGGGCCATTGAGAAGATTTCCCTCACCATGCGGGCACCCTCTCCCACGTACTTCTGGACCAGCTGCGCGAGTGGGAATAGATTTTTATTAGTTTTGTAAAGATCAGTGTTGACTCGTATTCTCGTTCGACTCACCTCACTTCCGATTACACGGATGAAGCAGGCGTCAGTCCTGTTCGCAACCGCCCTCGCACTCAGCGTCTTCCCAGTTCCGGGCGGTCCGTAGAGCAAAACTCCCTTGGGCGGGTCGATCCCCAAAGTCACGAAGCGTTCCGGGTGCAGGAGGGGCGTTTCCACCACCTCGCGCAGCTTCTCGATCGAGTCCTTCGCGCCCCCAACGTCCTCGTAGGTCACGTCCGGCTTTTCCTCCACAGTCATTAGAGATACTGTTGGGTCAATTTTGGGGGGAAGGGGAATCTGGATGAAGTACTTTGTCCTGCGCCGAGCGAAGAAGGTGCGAAGAAGGTGCGAAGAAGGTGCGAAGGGGTTAGTAGTGGCTCGCATTCGAGTGTTCTTCGCGTTGTGGCTCGCTCTACAAAGCGAGCCTCTTAGCTCACCTGTCAACACCAATCCTCATTCCCTCCTCAATGTCAGTGGGCGCAACCTTCTCGCCCAAACCAACCACAAACTTGGCGATCTGCTTGACGTTGATCATGTACTTGGAAGGGTCGTCGGCCTTGGCGCCGGCAATTATCTTCGTGCAGCGGGCAACTTGGAGGGGTTGCTCCTCCTGCATCATCTGCGAGAATTGGATTAGAAAACGGAATTGGAAATGAGAGTGAAAATGTTGAAAAATGAAAAACGAACCTGCTTGTCGGCAGCCAAGTCCCACTGGGAAGGCTGGGAGAGACCCGTGTCGGACTCCTTAATGCCAATCAGCTTCTTGACAGTGTCCTGGTGGGTTTGAAGCTCCTTCTCAGCCTTTTTTATGCCCCGGGAGTAGGTGCCAGACCCATAATTCTTCAACAACTCAATGTCAGCCTCATCCAGAGGGGGGGGAGGGGCATCGTCCTTGTCGTCGGATGTGTCATTCACGTTCGAGGTTTGGCATTCTCCAGCAGCCATAATGTGAAATGAAAGAACAAAGAAGGGAATCCTGAGGGATTTAGAAAAATTGTGTTTGGGTTAGTCGAAGTGTTGAGGGCGAGACGAATATACGGCTGGGGGGCTACTAGTGAATGGGTGAAGTGGTGGGGGGGGGTGGAGTGTTGCTTACCCTTATTGCTTCGATTTTGCTTGCTTTTTTTTCTTAATTTAAACTTAAAACATTTGCCACACACACCTGACAGAGCCATCAATATTAACCGCCTACTTAGCCCTCTTCATTGCCACACACACATGACAGAGCCATCAACATTAACCGCCTACTTAGCTCTATTCTTTTCCGGCTTAATATTTGGGGTGTGGAACATAATTGCGAAGTTAACGATCAGCAATAATGCGTCGCCGCTCCTCTTCACCACTGTCAGATCGATAACAACACTCCCCTTCCTCTTCGTGCTAGCAGGTGGGAAGGAGACAATAAACCTCAGCTTCACTTCATTACAAATCAACAAATCAAATAGAAAATCGTTCCTGCTTCTCGGTTGCTGCCAGTTTGGTGTTCAAACTTGTTACATTTACGGCGTGAAGCTTACGTCTTCCCAAATAGCGTCATTCTTTCAGTGCGTGGCTCCCGTTGTCACCGTTGGTTTGGCTACGTTGCTGAAGTTTGAGAAGCTCGCCAAAATGAAGGTTTGTGCCTGTTTTCTTGCCGCGGCAGGCGTAACAGCCCTTTCAGTAAATACCGAAGAAGATGACAAAGACGATGACGAAAACAACACTGATGACAAAATCAACATGCTCGGGATCGGACTCCTACTGCTGGAAGCGTTTTTCATCTCGCTAGGTACTTTACTTCAGAAGTCGGTCCTACCGAATCACTCAGCTACGTTTGTGATATTCATGCAAACACTGATTTCAACACCCTTGCTTCTTTGCGTGTGTTTGATCGCAACATTTTGCAAACTAGAACTAGAATCGTTTCCGCCTTGGCCCGACACGACGGTGGAATTCCGAGGGTGGATGCTGGGGTTTTGCTACAGCATCATCTTCTGCACGATCGTTGGCTATACTGCACGAGCTTGGGCCAACAAAATATTGAACGCTTCGGTGGTGGTCGTAAGTTCCATTTTGCAGCCGTTAACCACCTGTTTGGTCGCGTGGTTTTGGTTGGACGAGCGGCTGGGTTGGCTGCAGTTTGTAGGTGGGATTCTTATTGTGCTCGCGTGCTTGGCGGCTGGGAAAGCTCAACAGAAGGAGAAGAAATTATTGGGGGAGGGGGTGTACACGAACTTAAAAAAGGACGAGGAGGGGGAGGAGGAGGAGGAAGAGGAAGAGGAGGAGAGGGAGAGGGAGAGGGAGAGGGAGGCGGACAACACAAAAATAGAACAATCGTAGTAATTTAAGGATGTAGTTTTTAACTCCTTCTGTGTTTACTCTTCTTCTTCTTCTTATCTTTGGGATTATAAACCCCTTTTTGTTTCTCATCGAACCAAAATCTCTTCGCAACACCTTCCTTTTCTCCACCACCGCCAAACTTGTTCACCTCTTCCTTCTTCTTAATAATGTAATCGCTCTTCCTGCCCGACAACTCATCAATTGGCAGGCCCTTTCTGACATTCTTCTCAATTGCAAGTGCCAGCACCTTGTCCCTCTTGGCAACAAAGGCGGTGACCTTCCCCTGCGCCGAGCCAAGAAGGTGCGAGTAAGAATTAATATGTATTAGTCCTCGTCTTTCTTCATCATTCCCCCACGCTCCGCTCGCTCACCTGTCCCTTGGCGGCTTCGTTGAGCCCCCTTGCTGTTCTCCCCGCCCTGTGCAGGTAGTCGATGGCATTGAGGGGGAAATCGAACATGAAGACGTGGTCGACGCCGAGGATGTCCAAGCCCCGCGCGGCAATGTCCGTGCAGACCAGGACGGAGCAATCGTCGTTGGGCTGTCGAAACTGCGCGTTGGTTTGATTTGGTTTGGTTTAGTTTAGTAGTGGCGAGCGGAGACTGAGTGAGGACTCACCTTTTCCAAATTGCTCCCCCTGTCGCTGCTGCTCAGTTCGCCGTGGTAGCACAGCACGTTGTCGATCCCACCATCCACCAACCCGTACTCGACGGCTCGGCAGCTCGCCACGGTGTTGCAGAAGATCATCTGGGAAAATATGGTTGGGTGAGTGTGAGATACATGTGCATGTGCATGTGTGTGTAGGAGTACAATCCACTCACCTTCTTCGCCTCCACGTCCACGTTAATCTTCTTCCGCTGGTCCGCCCTCAAACTGTCCATGACGCTGGACACCAGCAAGCTGAGCTTGTCGGCGTTCCCAACGTCCACGAAATTCTGGCTCAGGCGAGGCACCGCCCTGTGCAGACCCGGGGCGGTCAGGAGCTTGATGGGGGAGGGGAGGTCTACCGAAACTGCAACGAAGCGAATTTGTGTGGAAAATAATGTTAGTTTAGAAGTGGGTGGAGTCGAGCGGAGTCGAGCGGAGACGAGCGGAGACGAGACGGAATGAAACTCACCTGCTTCGGAGGTGGTCGCAGAGCTTGTCCTTGTATTTTTGTTCTTTTTGCTGACTGCGAATGGTTGGTTGAGTAGGTTAGTTCTGTTCAGTAGTGTATGGTTTTGCGTATGGCGCTCGCTCACCTTTGCCGGTCTGGATGAACTCGGTTACGGAAGGGGTCATGGTGGCAGTGGTCATGATGAGCTGGGGGGGGACGTCAGCTACGGAGGTGGTAAAAGTCGAGGAAAGCTTGCGCTCGTTTTTGTCCGAGTCGGAGGTTTTCTGGAAGAAGACGCCGCGGAAGAGCTTGCCAATGTCGGCCTGAAAGCCCTCCTCGAGCATCGTGTCTACCTCGTCAACCACGACGATCTGCGCATGATATGATATGATATGATATGATTTTATAAGATATGATATGATATGATATGATATGATATGATATGATATGGTTAGTTCTTTGTTGTTGTGTTGAGCGAGCAAAATGAAGAAAATACGACGAGAATGCATGCTGTTGGGGAGAGATGCGAGCAAAAAACGAGTTGAGTGAGTGAGTGAGTGAGTGAGTGAGTGAGTGAGTGAGTGAGTGAGTGAGTGAGTGAGTGAGTGAGTGAGTGAGTGAGTGAGTGAGTGAGTGAGTGAGTGAGTGAGTGAGTGAGTGAGTGAGTG